>Ga0182030_10023779_pt1 | contig 11306 bp, 8 predicted proteins | sample 812S3MmetaG_FD_121299 | JGI IMG/M metagenome (GOLD analysis project Ga0182030, IMG submission 121299) | Permafrost microbial communities from Stordalen Mire, Sweden - 812S3M metaG (Illumina Assembly) | ecosystem: Environmental > Terrestrial > Soil > Wetlands > Permafrost | place: Sweden...
ATATTTTTCAGCAGAGGTATATTCTTGTCGTGCTCGATCTGACTTTCCTTGCGCTTCGTAGCAGCTGCCAAGCCTGACGTATGCATTGCAAATATCCAGTGGGTCGGCATTGCCTTGCTTCAAGCGCTCTTGGATTGACTTTTTGAAAATGCTTTCGGCTTCTGCGTTTCTTGCTATTTTCGCGTAGAGATCGCCAAGAAGGTCGAGCGTCCACAGATAAGATGGAAGCTGAGTCCAACCAATTTTTTCTTGCATAGATAGTGAGCGTTGGAAATACTCTTCTGCTTTTGTGGTGTTGCCGACCATGGCGTAAGTGTTACCAAGTACGGTGGCTAAACTACAAGTGTCGGCGTCGACTTTGTGCTTTTGCAGAATAATCCAGGACCGCTCCATAAGCTTCAGGCCTTGCTCTGGTTGGTTGTTGTCTACCTCGAACTGGCCATAATGAAAGCAGTTTATGCCGAGGTCGTGGTTATCTAGCGGCAGGTATTTTGTTTTAAGCTCAAGCGCACGCTGGTAAAATTGCCGCGCTTTAGCCGGCTGGCTCATGCCATTGTATATGTCAGCGAGCTGCCAGAGCCGGTTAGCGAACTGAACTTTATCGTCGGTTCTTTCAGAGCGTTCTACCATTTGCTTTCCATAGATTTCAGCTTCAGCTTGTTTGCCTTGCTTCGACAGAAACCAGGCAAGCTGCGAATAAGACTCCCTCAGGGTTGCCTCAGAACTATCTTTATGCTTAATTAGTATTTCTATCTCGTGTTTTTTTGCAATACCGGCTTCACTCCAGTTGTTTTCTGCTGCGTAGCAATTGGCGATAATAGAATAACTTCTTCCTAGTGCTAAAGCGTCAGCGTCCAGCAGCCGCTTTTTTATGGACAACGAACTTTGCATAATATTCAGCGCATCTTTTGCTTTGCCTGAATAAAGAAGAAGACGTGCTAACTCATCTATTTCTAAGGCAACCGCCAGGCTTTCCTTGCCTGAAGACATTTCAGCTCTGAATAACAAGCGTTTGTGTCTCTGATATTCTTTCTCTAATTTTAAGCCTGCCTCAGCTGGAATGCCACTCACGACTGGCGCAGCTGGAATGGTGCTTAGGGCTGGTGCTTTTGTTGTCCTTTGTTGTAGCGCCGCGGCGAAGGCGATTGCAGCCAAGGACAAAACAACTATGCCTATAGTAAAACCAATGGGCAGCAACTGATGGCTTGAGTCAGTTTCTTCAGCGTTTCCCGGTATCTCGCTGAGTATCTGCTCAATTTGTAATCCCATCTCTGTCATGCTGGAAAAGCGCTGTTCTTTGTATTTTGCCATGCCCCTGGCAATGAAGGCATTCAGCTGGCTAACATTGGCAAGCTTCAGTCGTTGCTTATCTAGAGGCGGTACGGCTTCCTTGATTTGCTTGTACATCATGCCAATTGCGTTGTCAGATTCAAAGGCCGGTTTGCCCGCAATCATTTCATATAAACAGCTTGTTAGCGAATAGATGTCGCTGCGAAAGTCGATTGCTTTGCCCATGCATTGCTCTGGGCTCATGTATTGCGAGGTGCCGATGAGTTGCCCAGTGCGAGTGAGTTTTTGCTCAATAGTTTCGTCGACATGGGCAAGGCCGAAATCCAAAATTTTCACTGTATTAGGCTCTGGCTTTTGCAAGATCAAAATATTCTCGGGTTTGAGATCGCGATGCACAATGTTTTTGCTGTGTACATGTGCCATGGCGAGTGCCGCCTCGTGGGTGATTTCCAGGGCAAGCCGAAGTGGTAGGGGCGTGGTTTCATTCATCACAGCGCGCAGACTTTTCCCTTCAACAAGCTCCATCGCCAGGTAAGGTAGATTCGCAGCTGACAAACCCATATGGTAAACCGTAATTATATTTGGATGCGAAATTGCGCTGAGTGACTTGGCTTCCCGCAAGAAGCGAGCACGATATTCTTCGTCACTGGCGGTTTGCAAATGAAGTATTTTTAGCGCCACAATTCGCTGGCAATCGAGCTGGAGGGCTTTGTATACCGTGCCGTTGCCGCCACTTCCCAAGATTTCCAAGATCTCATATTTGTCGTCGAAAATATCGCCGACTTTGGGAATATCGCTCATCTTAGTGCAAACAATTCTCTGGTTTCACCGCGCTGTTTATCGTGCAAAAGCCTTTGAGAAGATATCTTCCGTCGATTTCTTCATCGCTAGTTCGTTGAGTTTCAGTAAGCTCTCGTCTTTGCGTATGGGAGCGTAGCCTTTGAATATAGCATCAAAATGCATTTAATTAGATGCAATTACAAAGGTCCATCAGTATGGTACTGCAAGTTCCCAAAGCCTCAAAAAGATCTCATCTCAGCTAATTCAACGAAGTAGTTTCTGCCAAACCCGGAGGAAAACCCTGTGTGGCAAACATGACAGATGTTCCTGTTGAGGCTGCGATTAGGCGACAGCTGACAGTGTCGCAGGGGATTCGATTTGTTCTACGCCGCGAACATCTAATTCAGGAACTAGTCCATAAAATTGCTTTTCACGAACAACGAGTTCCACAGGTTCTTCTGTCTCGATTATTTCCATAGCGGTCCTCATTTGCTCTCTAGAATCGCATTGCGCAAGCACCAGTACCGAGCCAACTTCAATCGTTCCTTGAAATACATTTGCCCAATGCTGTGGCTTGCTCGAATTAAGAAACACGCCCATGAAGCTGCCGAAATAAGCCATTACAACACCAGCAGATATTGCAGCCATAAGCGGCGAGAGAATTTGAAAAGGCAGGTTTGGAATGTGCGGAGATCCAGCTATTCCCGCGCATAAACCGCCGATGCAACCGAAAGCTCCCCACAGTAAAAAATTACGCGCCGCCGGATCTTCCAGACGTGCAGAGACATACTGGAATTTCTTGCTCTTGGTTCCTAATATGCCGATTTGCTCGGTGCAAAAGCCCGCTTGATGCAATTTATCAACCACGGGAATAGCCTTGTCGATTTGTCTAAAAACGCCATAAACAAAATTGCGATCTGACATTATTATTGTCCTCCACTGGTGTAAAGCGCCCACAAACATGTGATTGCAGCTCTTTGGAGCAAAACTCCATCAAGCCGATTCATATATTATCGATAATCGTTAATGTCTAATCACTATAATTGATTATCGATAATCTGTAAAGGATCGGCTAAAATTATTGAATTAAAAAAGGGATCGTTCATGACGTTCAGTCGTTCTTCCGCGAGAGAGCAAATCAAGCAAATTCTCCTTGATCGAATTTTGAGCGGACACTATAAACCCGGCGAGCGGCTCATTGAATTGCAAATTGCCAACGAGTTCAAGACAAGTCAATCTCCGGTGCGAGAAGCTTTTCGATATCTTGAAGCATTGCGCGTCGTCGAAACCGAGACCTATAAGGGAACCCGGGTTCGCGCAATCACGCCTAAAGAGCTTGAGGAATCATCACAAGTGCGTGCAATTCTTGAAGAGCTGGCTGGTCAACTCGCTGCACCCAATTTAAAGAACAACGTAAAGCGCCTCGAACAGGAAGCTGAGCAGTTTCTACTCGCGGCAAAAGATAAAGACGAAAGCGCATACACGTTGCATGACATCGAGTTTCATCGAATAATTATGGAAGCGTCGAATAATCACTTACTTTTGAGCATCTGGGAATCAGTGGTTTTAGAAAGTCGCTTTCGTTTGACGGTGAAAAGCATCGGAGAAAACAAATTGTGCGAGTTTGCGGACGCACATTTGCCGGTGCTGGAAGCTTTGCGGCTCGGCGACGGCAAAGCCGCGGGCAAGCTGCTGAAGAATTTGATTTGCAAATTTCACTTTATGCATCAAAACGAAGTATAGCGCGCAAGTGCGTTCCATTTAGCTGATAAATCCGGGACGTGTTTTCGACTTACAGACATGACGTGGACAAAATAAAGAAGGCATACGAAGCCTTGGGTCAAACCAACACAAAGCCTTCGCGCTAGTTGTCACAGCTTTGCAAACGTGGTGGGCACACTGATGACGGCTTTGCGGTACGCAACTACACTTCTGAAAACTACTCAGAGGAGAAGGATATGACTGAAATTCATTTAGATAGCACAAGTGGACTAAAAGAACTTGGACTCAATAAGACACACGAACTTCAAGATGGGATGTATACAGACGTATTCGCACAAAAAGCCTTAGATGAAGTTTTTTGCAAAACACCTGCTGCGAAATGTCAGAGCGATGATGACATAACCTCGAAGGCAAATCGAGTCGTATTTGGCTTAGCGAAAGGCATTTATGACGGTGCGGCTGAAGAAATCGCCTCAATTGTTCAGCACCCAATGAACATTCTTCCAGGCATTGCAATTGGCGCCATAGGCACAGCCTCTCTGTTTCTTCCTCCTATAGTGCACGAACTAATACCTGTAGTTGCCACAGGAGCAGCCGCACTCGAATTATTGCCAAATGCCCGCCGTATTAGTTCTGCCATTAGCGGCGCTTGGGACGGCAGCAAAAGCCTGGATCAAACTTCAGCGGATTTGCGTCCTCTCGGTCACATGCTCGTAACGTATGGAATAGCAAAATCCACGGACGGTTTATTGAGAAGAGCGGTGGATCCGGCGGTCAACTGGTACGTAAATAGGTCATTTTCTGAAACTGGAATTTCAAGACTCAATGGGTTACCGGGAGGTTCGAGCAGTGCCCCATCAAGCGACCTCATAAAATCATTGAATGAAGTATCACGTGCAGAACGACTGCGGTAAAGTAGTGTTCGATGGACAGTTGCGGGCTCTCGAATGTACATCGCGGTGAAACCAAATCGCCACGCCGTTGTCAAGACGTTCGTGATCCGGCTCTACCTGAAATCTTCATCTCTACAGATCCGCCTACCGAGCCATTCACCAGGGCATTAACGTTTTCCAATCATTAACGCAGTCCAATAAACTCGAGATGAGTATAAACACATTTCCAAGGACAAAGGGGAAGTGCAAATCGCTTTTCTCTGGGGAGAGAAATTTCTGATCTTGCACTAGAGGCGACAAAATAACACGAGCGCAACAAATGCGTTCGCGGGCTTGAATTGGCAATTCGGCTGAGCTGAATCGGATTTCGATTCGCTATTTTGGCGCGCCTCGAGGGGAGAAAAGGCTAGAGGTGAAAGTCATGGAAATCGCAACCGATCGGACAGTAAAAAACGATGTGGAAGGAGCAGCAAAAACTAACGCACTTCAGAATGAAGCAGCCAGAGAACTGAGTTCACGCTTACAAATAAGCGGAGACCGAGCACAATTGCTTGATACGACGCGCAGTCAGACTGTAGGAACTCGCATTGGCGAAACAGATCCCAATGCAGAAATGACAGCAACCATAATGGTGCGCTCAAAAGCATCAACGCGCGAAATCGATGAAGCGGTACAGAAAGTGGTATCACATCAAAGAGATGCGTTTAACGCCAAAGACTTCAACGATAAATTCGGCGCAGATCCGCAATCGATGGAGCGTGTGCAAAAATTCGCAAAGGACAACGGACTTACTATAGCCCAAGCCGATCTCGATTCTGGACGAGTGGTGCTTAAGGGCAAAGTGGGCGACTTCAGCAATGCCTTCAAAGTTCATTTAGATGATTATAAATGTGACGACGGCATAGCCCGCGAGCGCACGGGAACTATTTCGGTTCCCACAGAAATCGGCACTGACGTGCAAGCTGTGCTTGGACTGGATACACGTCCTCATGCGCGAGCCCTTTTCCAGAAACAAGAAACACACATGCAGTTTGCACCAAGAGCTGTTAGCGGTTTCTTGCCGACGCAAGTTGCCGATGCCTATGAGTTTCCAAAAGAATCGATGGGTGGTGGACAGTCTGTCGGAATTATCGAACTTGGCGGAGGTCTAGATCTGGACGACAACGCCAAATACTATCAAGAGCACGGCTTGAAATTGCCCAACATACAAGTGGTTGGACTAGACGGCGCAAACAATACAACGGGAAGTGACGCCGATGGCGAAGTAGCGTTAGACTCGCAGGTGATTGGCGCAGTCGCTCCCGATGCAAATCAACAACTTATCTTTGCACCACCATCCGACCAGGGCTTTGTCGACGCGGTGACGCGAGCAACCTTCGCCCAAGAAGGCGAAAAACAAAACAGCGCCATCAGCATAAGCTGGGGCGGTCGCGAATCGACCTGGGACGCACAGGCGATCAAATCTATGGACCTGGCGTTTAAGAAAGCAGCACTGAAAGGCATATCAGTATTTGCTGCCGCCGGCGACACCGGCGCAGGCGATTTGCAGCGCGGACAAAAGGACGATGGTAAGTTTGTAGCCGATTACCCGGCATCAGATCCCTGGGTAACCGCCACTGGTGGCACACGATTGGTAATCGACGCAGATGGTCACCCCAAAGAGGTCACCTGGAACGACAATAAGAACAGCTCCACCGGCGGTGGCGTGAGCCAGGTCTTTGACTTACCGGACTTCCAAAAAGGCGTAAACGTGCCAACAAATCCACACCCGGCGGATGGTAGCGGCCCCAAGACCGGTCGCGGCGTGCCTGACGTCGCTGGTGACGCCAGCCCCGCTACGGGCTACCAGGTCAGAGTAGGAGGCGAAGACCAGGTCATTGGTGGCACAAGTGCAGTTGCACCTTTGTACGCAGCTCTGATGATGCGTGTCAACGCATCGCTGGGTAAGCCAGCCGGATTTTTGAATCCGTTTTTGTACGAACATGGTTCAAGCGGAATATTCAATGACATCACACGCGGTAATAACAACGGTTTCAATGCTGGTCCAGGCTGGGATGCGGTAACAGGCTGGGGTTCCATACGCGGCACTGAATTCTTAAACCAATTGCGCAAACAGCTGAATACTAATCAACCTACAGCATAAAGCGCAAATATCTGGGGCTGGGCAGGGAGAGTACAGGCTTATTAGAGCCTGTACTCTTTCATTTCAGACGGATGCTATGCACATGCTTTATAATGCACGGGTTCCTGATTGAGTATTCTACGAATGAAACGTTTTGCAATTTCAATTGCGGTCACCATTGTGTCATTGGCAAGCTGCCTCCCGGTGTCGGCACAAGATATTGCTCCGGAGGAATGTCTCAAGAAAGTGCTTTCACTCAAGCCGCTTGAACCATCTATGATGGAACCGGCAAAAGCAGCACTTCATTCGCTGATACCCGATCCAGCCGGTTACGAAAAAACGCTACCACCGCTTGCAATAGTAATTTCTACGAAAGACGCAGTCAATTTGAAAAACTATGGTGGGCTCTCTGAGGCATACTTATATGCAGGCGAAACAAGCAAAGGCGAAAGTATATTCTCACAATTCTCAACTCACGCAAACGAAATACTCGGAGCGAATGACTCTTTCCCCCCTGGAGTTACCGGCGATTTTGCCTTGTATTATTACTTCCAAAACAATTACGCCAAAGCCGAACCACTTTTCTTGAAAGCAAGCAACGATCTCGAAAAAAATCCGGCAGGCGAACGGCTCACTAATCTAGTATCAGACTATATGTGTCTCACCTTTATTTGCAACAAGAAAGGCAATAAAGCTGACGCCCAGAAGTACGCGAAGAAGATGGTCGATCTTTCTTTGAAAATTCACAAGGCTCAACATCCAAATGAGTGACGTTCATGACGCCAGATGATAGTTTTCGTCCCGTCAGATCAAGCTTGTGGAATTGCTATAGTGAGCCAATAATTGAGAAATTTTTGCGACGAATAGCGAAAAGACTTGCCTCCGCTATCTGAAAGGGTGAAAGCAGAACCACTTAGAACAGGCGGTTCGTCGAGCACATAACGGCTGACGGTTTTCCCTTCGTTTTGTAGGTCGGACTTAAACAGTGCTTCTTTAACAGTCCAGAGGCGCAAGATCTGATCATTCTGTTCTGGTCCTTCAGACAGAGTCATCGTCCAGTCTTTTTCATGGCTGGCAAGAAAAAACTTAGTGCTGCCGGATTTGACAATACGCTCCATTTCGAGATCCACACCAATGCCTTTGCCTGCAGCACTGAACACGGATGCTGCGAAATCGCCACTATGACTGAGTGAATAATTCGCATTAGGCATGCGAATTTGCATGGTATCGATTGTTTGCCAGTCTGACAAATCTTCCAACTCAGCTACGATATTCTTCAGCGCAAAGCGACCACGTAGCCAGCTCTCCCTTTTCAAAGGATGTTTCATCTCAGCAAGGCGCAATTTTTCCGCATCACTCAGGTCACTCTCGCCAACCTGCTCTCGACAGAGAAACAATTTGATGGGGCAGTTTAATTCTGCAGAGAACTGCCGGCTTAATTCAAGTTCGTGCGACATCAGGAATTCCAATTACGTTGAAGTTTAGGCTGCAAGCTAGCTCAAAACAAAATTGTAAGGGCTTCGCGAATACAAGCCCTGGGTGTAATTTGGGTGAGAGCCGCGATCGCTGACACTCCTGATTTGCATGGAGTCTCTTATTTCAGGTGGTTCAAGATGCTTGGCAAACATTATCGCTTCTTCGACATTGTCGGCGACAATATCGTAGGTCACCCTAAACTTCGGTGGAGACTTGCCTTGCTCGAGAGGGAAGTACCAATTGCCCTCGACCTCAAAACGGAACCATCGGGAGGCAGATGATTTGCGCCCGATCAATTCACGCACCAGCCATAGTGCGGTGGGTTCGGCTCGTTCCCATTCCAGAGCCTTCCAAGCACTTTCAAAAGCGCCTTGTTTATTGCCTGAACCTAAATAAATTGAACGTCCAAGTTCCGCGTAGACCTGCGCCAGATCTTTCATATCTTCGTCGCCCAGTTCTTCCAGAGCCATAATTTCGCTAATCAAAACATTAGCAAGAGCTGCTGATTCTTCGTATTTCTTGAGGCTGTTAAGCAAAGACACGCGCAAGGTTTTCACTTTGACAGCGATTGCAGGTGCGGTTATGGCTACGGCGATAGAATAGGCCTGTTCCGGATTGCCAGCCTGTCTCAACATTACCGCCATGTTGTAACTTATTTCGGCAGTGTTTGAACCTGGGCAAGAAAGAGCCGTCACAAATGCAGATTCAGCCTTGTCGTACTCTTTTTCTTTAGCGTAAAGATTACCCAGCAGTTCCCAAAGTGGAGATGCTTCAGGCAGCACCATCAACCCCTTGCGCAATACATCAATAGCCTCTTCGTACTTGTCTTGTTTTTCCAGAGCCAGAGCCATAATTTCGAAGCCCCGAGCATGTTTAAGCTCGAGTAGCCTGGCGCCCAGAGCCAGCGCGTGCTGCGGGTCGTCGTCGTCAAGAGCGGCGTAAGCTTCTTTTATTACTTCTTCCGGCTCCGAAGCTGTAGTCACAGACCTGATTCCTTTTCTCGTTAAAACATCTGGCGTGGCGTATTTAGCGTTTACTCGGCGCAGATGCCCCAATCATACTTCGAATTCACTCAGCCTGCGAATCAAGCCACGCTAAGACGGCAGGACGCTTGACCTTGCGCGTGACGGTTTTCGGCAACTCATCATCCTTGACGTATAAATGTGAGGGGCGTTTGTAGGTGGCAAGATTTTCCGCAAGTCCATCTAATTCTTTTTTGATGGCTTGTTTTATCGCCGGCTTGTCGTCCTTATGTTGATGAACAAGTGCATCGCTGGGAACAGCTACGACGCAGACTTCTTCAGTGCCTTCTTTAATTCCGTCTTTCGATTTTTTGCCAAGTACACAAACTTCTTTGACCAAGGTCGCAGGACTAAAAGCGGCCTCAACTTCTTCTGGAAAAATCTTTTTGCCACCACCAAGGACGATCATATTTTTAATTCGCCCAGTAATAAACAGATAGCCATCTTCATCGAGATGCCCGATATCGCCAGTGTGAAGCCAGCCTTCTGAGTCGATTGTTTCGCTGGTAAGATCATCGCGCCTGTAGTACCCGGCCATAATGTGGGGACCACGAGTCAAGATTTCGCCCTCGGTATCCGTAGAATTTTTCTTGTCTATCCTGAGTTCGACACCATCGAGAGCACGACCGACGCTGCCGATTTTGTTACCGTTCAATCGGTTACCCGCAATTACAGGGCTAGTCTCAGTAAGTCCGTAACCTTGCAACAGTGGAATTCCCAGAGCCTGGAAGAACTCGCCGACTTCAACGTCAAGTGGTGCACCACCGCAGATTAATACACGCAATGATCCACCAAGCTCTGCCAGAACTGGAGCAAACATTTCGCGGCGTTTTTCCAAAGGCAACGAAGCTGCCTTCTCCAGCCCGGCGCGGAACTGCGCGAAAGCTTCTTCGCCTTTGCGTTTAATCGTACGCTCAATACCAGCGCGCAACGATTTGAAGAACAGAGGCACTGCAATCATGCCGGTAATTTTCTCTTCTTTCATAGTCCGAATGATTTCATCGGGAAACAGTGAATGGCAGAAACAAACTGTTCCACCAACGTTTAGAATGCCTAAAAATCCGCCTGTTAGTTCGTACAAATGATTTAGCGGCAAAATCGACAAGAACCGATCTTCTTTCGCCAGCCAAACCGATTCGAAACTTCCAACTTCGAAAATGAAATTGCCGAATTTGGTCATTACACCCTTGGGGCTACCGGTGGTGCCGGATGTGTAGACAAGGACAGCAACATCGTTGTAATTACGCTCAACACCGGGGTGAGTTTGTTTGGGCTCAAGCTGATCGATTGATTTGGCTCGATCGTTTCCTTTTCCATCTTCCACAAGAAAAACGTGTTCGATTGAGGGAACAACTGATGGTAGTTTTAATGCAATTTCCAGGTGCTTGCTGTCAGAGAACAAGACGCGAGGTTGACAGTCGGACAGAATTGAGCTCAGCTCAGTTTCGGTTAGTTTCACATCGAGCGGCACAACTGTCGCGCCGGCGTTGATTGCCCCGAAAAAGGCAATGCCCCATTCCGGTCGAGATTCACTGAGCAGGGCGGCTCGATCGAGAGTTTTGAATCCGTTTTCAACAAGAAACGAAGAGAGCTTAACCGCGCGCTCACCAAGCTGCGCATAGGTCAATGAATGCATTTGCCCGCCTTCTTTCATACGGAATGCTTCATGCGCCCCAAAGCTCTTCACACGGTCTTGCAACAGCGAAAGCACGCTTTGCTCGCTTCCTTTGCTCACTGGACTCGTAGGGGTGCTCATCGAATTTCCTCCCTTATATTGGCATCTGCGCCGACCTGCCTTAAAAATGATACCCGCTAAACGCTGCAGACGAAACAGCGGAAAGATGTTTGCTCATCTTCGCTGTTACATTGTCTTCGCCTGAAATTCAGATCACTTGATATCAGGAAAGGCTTTCTGGTCCTGCAGACGCCCTGCTTCAAAGATAAGAGGCACCGCAGGTGATGCCAAATTCTTCGAAAAAAAACGCATTTTGTCTCATAGAT
>Ga0182030_10023780_pt1 | contig 11305 bp, 11 predicted proteins | sample 812S3MmetaG_FD_121299 | JGI IMG/M metagenome (GOLD analysis project Ga0182030, IMG submission 121299) | Permafrost microbial communities from Stordalen Mire, Sweden - 812S3M metaG (Illumina Assembly) | ecosystem: Environmental > Terrestrial > Soil > Wetlands > Permafrost | place: Sweden...
CAGAACTCCCAAAAACCTCAAGGAAGTCCACGAAAGCTTGCATTCCAGAAATGAAACTATATCAACGGCGAATCGTCAAGCGGGGAACGTCTCGCGCCAACCGGCGACAAAATGAGCTGGTTTCAGTTAGGACGAGTGTCAGTCCTCACTTTTTAAACTAATTCACACCAGCACGTGCCCGCAGGACTGAGCCGAAACGAAGCTAAAGTCCAAAAAGACCGCTCCTCCGGTCCTTGTTGCCGAATGGCTACAGTATTTCTTAAATCGCTCTAAAATTCTGAGCCACCGCAAGGACGTTGGAATCCATTTCGCGTGGTTGCCGTGGTTGGCGTTTTAAAACTCTGAACGAGCATTCAGCCTTCAGCATTCAATCTACAGCATTCAGCATTTGCCTCCCGCTGCCATTTCCAAACAATCCAGACTCAAAACGTGAAAAAGATGGTCAAATTTAGCCAGATCGAGGCGAATGTAATAAAATGTAGCACCATTGTAGCACTAATGTAGCACCAAATGTAGCACCTTAAATACCTGATAATCAACAATGTAGCACCTGTAGCACCCTTTTCCCTAAATAGGGTGTCAATACCGCGTATCTTGCGATTTTTGACCACCAATCCGGTATTCGATGGGTGGCGAATCGATGCTCCATGCCGGACTGAAAACGGCATTATTCTTTCGGGGCCTCCTCCTTTTGCGGCAGGGCGAAGCATGGTTCAATGGCTCCGCAAGTGGCGCATTCCAGACACCGGATGCACCCGGATACGTTGACCGCCTCATCTACTTTCACCCCCATTGAGCAACGGCTGCGGCAAAGATTGCACTCCACGCATCGTTGCGGATTAAACCGGAGGTGAAACAGACTGAAACGATTGAAGAGCGCCAAAAACCCGCCCAGCGGACACAACACCCGGCACCATGGTCGATGTACGAAAAGCGCAATGCCAATAAATGAAAGTAAAATGCCGGTCTTCAAACCACTCATCACCCAGCCCTTGCCGGCCAGAACGCTTTGCACGGAATAAGGCACTCCCGCTTCCAGTGCCCCCGCCGGACAAAGCCGGCAAATGGAAACCACCTGTTTCTCAAACGGTATGCCTTTGTAACCCAGGATCAGCGGCAGAAGGATCACCAACCCGACCAAAACGACATACCGCAGGTAGCCGGTCCACGACGGCAGGCTGATTTTCCGGTGCGAGATTTTGCCGAGCAAATCTTGCAGAAAACCGAACGGGCACGCCCAGCCGCAAACGATCGATCCGCCCGCCGCGCCCACCAGCAGAAGCAAACCGATCAACAAATACGGCACTTCCCCCACCACCGGCAACAAGGCCGCATAGTTCGCCATCACTCCGATCGGACAGGCAAAGGACGACAGTGGGCACGAGTAGCAATGAAACACGCAGCCAGGAATCCCATGCAGCCACTGGCCCACCGGCGCAAGCCAAACGCCGAGAAAGCCGGTTTGCACCCAGGGTCGCCAGCGCGAAATCTTTCGTCCCAGCGAAGCCGGCTTCCATTCAGGGCAATTGGGAACAGGACATTCCATGAAACTAAAGGGTCAGCCACGCCATGTGGCCGGAATTTATTTTATTCACGTCGGACAGGGAGTTTTCGCGCCGAGGTCGACGCGAATTTTCCAGGCGGGGGGTTGGGCATGGGCCTGCTGCTTCGCCCAACGATCCAGCGCTTCGCCGGGATTGGCCAGGCCATCGAGTTTTGGCGGCGGCGGGGGCGGAATTTGGTCGGGATATTGCAAGCCGCCGGCCGCAAAAGCTCTGACTAATTGGGTTTCCCATGCTGTGTTGCCGTCAGCGGTATCAACGGTGGTCAAATGGCGCGCGCCGCCAAACGCCAGCACCAAACCGGCCAGTGCCACCGCAAATCCCGGCCAGAAATCGTGGCGTTCCTGAGCGCGCAACGCGGGATTGACCGGCAGTTGTGGCACCCGTTTAAACATGCGCAAAACCCCGGCGAAAGTTGGCGGAGGTGAATGGGAATCGAACCCACCTGGGACTTTGTTGAGCCCCACGCTGGTTTTGAAGACCAGGAGCGCCACCAGGTCGCCTCACACCTCCCGCCCGGGTCAACATTCCCCCCGCCAAGGGCAGGGGCGATTGAATTCCGACGGGCCGTATCACACTGGTATTTTGACAGATTCAAACCGGCATTTCAATCTTATTCCAAACTTAGCAGTTGGCATCGTCGGGTTTTTCCGTATCCTCTGGCCGATGGCTACAAACGGAGACCAATCCACGCCAATTCAAAACACGCAACGCGGCGGTTGGTGGTTGCTGCTGCTCCTGTTGGGCGGCGCTTTGGCGGCGCTCTGCCATGAAGCATTTCTTCCGCACCGGGTCCATTGGTCCAATGACCAGCCCCTTGGCTCGCTGCTGGACTCTTCGTATCAATTGCCGGATGTATTGTTGGGCCATTGGAGCAATCTGGAATGGCTCGGCGGCTCGTTCCCTAGCTCCTCCCCTTCCATTTCGACGCTCTTGCTGACGTTTGTTGGACCGCACATGTTCCTCAAGATTCTCCTGCCCTTCAGCATGTTTTTGCTGGGCCTTGGCGCATGGTTTTTTTTCCGGCAATCGGGTTTTGCGCGGCCTGTTTGCATCGTGGGGGCGCTGGGGGCGGGGTTGAACATGCACTATTTTTCCAACGGTAGTTGGGGTTTGGGCACGTGGGCCATTTCCGCCGCCATGGTTTTTGTGGCCTTGGGCATCATCGTGTCACCCTCCATTCGTCCGCTTTGGGTCAAAGGCGCCCTGGCCGGGCTGGCCATCGGCATGATAGTCATGGAAGGGTTCGATTCGGGGGCCATAATGACCCTCTATGTGGGAATTTTTATTATCTTCTATTTTCTGACCACCGCGCCCGCTGTCGGCAAGGGCATTCCCAAGGTCCTGGGGGTCGAGGCTTTGGCCGTGATTTTTGCGCTCTTAATTTCCAGCAGCACTCTTTATACACTCGTCGGAACACAGATCCTTGGCACCGGTGCCGAGCAAAACGAAGCCGGAAAAACCGATGAGTCCGCCTTAAGCGCGAAATGGGCTTTCCTCAAACGTTTGTGCGGTGTGGATTTGGGAAAAGCCCAATGGGACTTCACCACCACGTTTAGCCTCCCCAAGCTGGAAACAACCCGCTTGTTTATTCCGGGTCTCTTTGGCTATCGCCTGCAGGAATACATGACGGATACCAACAAAGCCAGCGCCTACTGGGGCAAGGTTGGCGAAGACCCGCATATTGATGAATTGGAAAGCAGCGACCCGCAAACTCGCGCCCGTTCCGCGGCCTCGCTCGGCATCCAGCCCGAAATTCAAAACGTCCTCGCCGGCGATGACCTGGCGGCCCGCGAACAAATCATGGATCAAATCCGGGGATTTCTGCAACGGCGGCATACGGGCTCTGGCGATTATACCGGCGTGCTGGTTTGTTTACTGGCTCTTTTCGGCCTCTTTAATTCCTGGCGGAAAATCAATGGCCCCTATTCGGCCAACGAGCGGAAGTTCGTCTGGTTTTGGGGTATCGCCGCGCTGATTTCACTGATGGCTGCATGGGGCCGGTATAGCTGGTTGTACCAATTCATTTACCATTTGCCTTTCATTAATTATTTCCGGAATCCGATAAAATTCCTGCATCCCTTGAACATTTGCCTGATCATTCTTTCAGGTTACGGTCTGGAAGCGCTTTATCGCCGTTACATTTCGGGTGCGGCTGCTCGCGCGCCCAATCCGCCCCAATCAACCACATCCTGGTGGCAGAAAGCAGACGGGTTTGACAAGAAATGGACCATCGGAACTCTGCTGGTTTTGGTCGCTTCAGTCATTGCTTTGTTGATCTTGAGTTCCTCCAAGGGCGATCTCGTTCGCCATTTGGAGCACACCGGTTTTAGTGCTGAGCTGGCGCCGCAAATCGCCTCCTTCACCGTCAAGGAATTCGTTTTGTATATCGTCTTTTTTTCCGCTTCAGCCGGCATTGTTATTAGCGTTCTGAGCGGCATCTGGACCGGAAGGCGCGCGGTTTGGGCCTGGGTGTTTCTGGGTGCCATCATGATCCTGGATCTTGGCCATGCGGACCTCCCCTGGTTGCGTTATTACGACTACACAAAAGTGTACAACATGAACCCGGTTGTGGATTTCCTGCGGCACCAGCCATGGGAACATCGCGTCATGTCGCGACTCTCGCCCACGGGCGGATATATTCCCGGGGAGGGCAATTTTGTCGCCCTCTGCCATTGGTGGCTGGAGAATGATTACATGGCCAACAACATTGAGTCGCTCGAAATCGACCAGGCGCCCCGCCTGCCTATTATTGACGGAAACATGATCGGCCTCTTTAGACCGCGCTCGCAAGAAGATTGGGTTTCCCCGTTGCGTTTATTCCGCCTGACCAATACGCGATATATTTTCGCGGACGCGCGCTGGACCCCCATCTTCAACCAAGTCCCCGAATTCAAGGATAGTTTTCGCAACGTCATGCTCGTGGATATCCTCCCCAAGCGCGAGGGCGAGCCCATTCACGACGCCGGGGATTTGACCGTCAAGACGAACGACAACGGCCATATCGCGCTGATCGAATTCACCAAAGCCCTCCCCCGGGCCAAACTCTATGCCAACTGGCAGATGGCCGATGACGCCGCCGCCCTGGCAAAGCTGAATGCGCCGGAATTTGATCCCGCCACCACGGTTTTGGTCGCCACGAACACTCCGATTCCGCAACCGGCCCAGGCCGGAGCTGATCCGGGAACGGTCACCATTACCAGTTACGAATCCAAAGATGTCAAACTGACCGCCAACGCAAAAACCCCCGCGGTTTTATTGCTCAACGATCGATCGGCCGATTATTGGAAAGTGTGGGTGGATCAACAACCGGCCAGTATCCTGCGTTGCAACTATATTATGCGCGGAGTTTTTCTGCCTCAGGGACAGCACACCATTGAGTTTCGATTCCAACCGCCATTGCGATGGCTTTACGTCAGCACGTCGGCCTTTGCAGTGGGCCTGCTGCTGATTGGCTTTGTGGTTTTCACTCAACTCACGCGCCGCCCCGCACCGGTTCCAGCCGCAGGAGGAAAATCTTCCGCGAACCAAAATCGCAAGGCCGCCTGACCGTCAAGAATACCAATATGAATGTTTGCGATAAAATAAAGTTTAATTCCGATGGACTGGTCCCCGCCATTATCCAGGACAAGGCCACGGGCCGTGTCCTCATGATGGCGTGGATGAACCGCGCCTCTCTCGAGGCTACTATCGCCACGGGAAAAACCCATTTCTGGAGCCGCTCGCGCCAGAAGTTCTGGATGAAAGGGGAATCCAGCGGCCACACCCAAACCGTCAAGGACATCGCTTTCGATTGCGACGGCGATACCCTTCTCATCCAGGTCGAGCAAATCGGCGCCGCCTGTCACGAAGGCTATCGCTCCTGTTTCTTTCGCTCTGTGACCGAGAAAGGGGCGGCTGACGTCATTACAGAACCCCAACTGCAAACGCCCGAGGAAATTTACGGTAAGAAATGACCGATGATTTCCTGCCACTCTCCAGCCGCGGCTATTGGACGATGTTGGCCCTGCTCCTCCTGGCCCGGGGTATGGATTTTCTGAGCACCTGGGTGGCCACGCCCACACTGGTGCTCGAAGGCAATCCGCTGGCCAAAAAACTGGGTTGGAAACTGGGTGGCTTGGTCAATTTGGTTCTATGTGTCGTTTTCGCCTTCTGGCCGTTGACCGCCCTTATTATCATTACCGCCGGTTTGTTGGTGGCGGCCCATAATTTCCGCTCGGCCTGGCTGATGCGTTCCATGGGCGAGGAAGCCTATCGCGAGTGGTTCTTGCAACAGATTTCGCGCGCGCGCCTTCCTCTGTTCATCGCCTGTCTGTTGGGCGAAACTCTCCTCACCGCTCTGATCGGCGGCGGCTTGATTTGCTATGGCGGCGGCCAGCCAGTGCCCATTGGCATCGGCTGGGGCATCGTGGCTTTCGCCTTTGTCGTGCTGTTTTATACCGCGCTTTCATTGTGGCGCTCGCGCGGTCGTATGGGTTAAAACTTTAAGCTGTGGAAATCGCATATTATCCAACACAAGCCGAATTTCTTAAATTGGCGGGACAGGGCAATCTCATTCCGGTCACGCGCCGGATTTTGGCCGATTTGGAAACGCCCCTCTCCGCCTATCGCAAGATTCGCGGCCAGGGCGAATCTTTCCTGTTTGAATCCGTCGAAGGCGGCGAGCATGTGGGCCGTTATTCCTTCGTGGGCTGCAATCCCCGCGCCGTCATCCGCCAGCAAGGACCGCGGGTTGACGTCATCGAGAATGGCAGGATCACCGAATCATTCACCGTTGTGCCCGCCCGCGCCTCTGCCGATCCTTCCTCTGTCCCGGATGGGCTGGCCGTGGTGGAAAAAGTCATGCGCCGCTTCAAGGCCGTCGCGGTCCCCGGCTTGCCGCGATTTACCGGGGGTGCCGTCGGTTTTATCGGCTACGAGTTTATACATGACGTTGAACCGGTCGTCCCTCGTCCGAAGCGGGATGATCTCAAGACGCCCACGCTCTACTTCCTCATCGCCGACGAACTGTTGATTTTCGACCGCGTCGCCCAAACCATCACTATCCTGGTCAGCGCGGTCTTGCAGGGCAGCCCCGGCCCGGCCGAGGCTTACGAGGAGGCGGTGGGTGAGATTGAGCGTTTGGTTTCGCTGCTGGAACAACCCTCCCATCACGTGCCGGTGGACATGGTGGACGATGTGCCGCCGCTGGATTTTTCCTCCAACATGCCCAAGGAAGTTTTTTTGGAGAATGTCGTGCGCGCCAAACAATACATCACGGCCGGAGATATCATCCAAGTCGTCGGCTCGCAGCGTTTCTCCTCAGAGATCAAGGCAGCGCCGGTGGATATTTACCGGGCGGCCCGCTCCATCAATCCTTCCCCTTACATGTTTTTGCTGGAACTGGAGGGATTCGCCCTGGTCGGCGCTTCCCCGGAAATTCACGTGCGTTGCGAAGACCGCTGCGTGGAAATCCGGCCCATCGCCGGCACCCGCCGCCGCGGCCAAACCGCCGCCGAGGACGACGCTTTGCAAAAGGAATTGTTGGCCGATCCCAAAGAGCGTGCCGAACACGTCATGCTGGTGGACCTGGCCCGCAACGATCTGGGTCGGGTCTGCGATTTCGGCAGTGTCCAGGTGAAGAATCTCATGACCGTCGAACGTTACAGTCATGTCATGCACATCGTCACCCAAGTGGAGGGAAACCTGTCGGCGGAACGGACCCCTTATGACTTGATGCGGGCGACCTTCCCCGCCGGCACGCTCAGCGGCGCGCCGAAAATTCGCGCCATGCAGATCATTGCCGAATTGGAGCAAACTGCCCGCGGCCCCTACGGCGGTTGCGTGGGTTACTTTTCGTTCAATGGCAACTTGGATTGCTGCATCACAATCCGCACGGCGCTCATTAAGGAAGGCAAAGCCTATGTGCAAGCCGGCGGCGGCTGGGTCAACGACTCCACCCCAGAGGCGGAATTTCAGGAAACCATCAACAAAGCCAAAGCGATGCATAAAGCCTTGGCCATGGCCGAAGGGTTTCCGAAGTTGGGCTGAAAGAAAGACCATGCCTGTTGCTGACCAAAACGAAGATCCCGAACTGGCCACCAAACGCACCCGCGCTCTTTATAAGGCGAAAGGATACTCTGACGACTGGATCGAAAAACGGATGTGCTCCATTGCCATCCGCGACGAACTGACTGACGAGTGGAAAAAACGCGGTGTCCGGGAGCAGCGCGAATACTCCATTCTCACCGCCGAAATCTCCAAGGCCACTTTCGGCCTTACCCCCAGTCAATACGCCGATTACAAACTTTGCCGCGACCGTCACACCTTCGTGTAAACCTCCGCGCCTTTCGCGACAAACTCTTTCGCCTTATCTTCCATCCCTTTTTTCAACGCCTCTTCCCCGGCGATTCCCTGTTCCTCCGCGTACTTCCGCACGTCCTCGGTAATCTTCATGCTGCAAAAATGCGGGCCGCACATCGAACAAAAATGTGCCGTCTTGGCTCCGTCCTGCGGCAGTGTTTCGTCGTGAAATTCCCGCGCCGTCGGCGGATCGAGCGACAGATTAAATTGATCCTCCCACCGAAATTCAAACCGCGCCTTGCTCAACGCGTTGTCCCGATATTGCGCGCCCGGATGGCCCTTGGCCAGATCCGCCGCGTGGGCCGCGATCTTGTAAGCGATCACACCGTCCTTTACGTCTTTCTTGTTTGGCAAACCCAAATGCTCCTTCGGCGTGACGTAGCACAGCATCGCGCAGCCTTGCCATCCGATCATCGCCGCCCCGATCGCGCTGGTAATGTGATCATAACCCGGGGCGATGTCCGTCGTCAGCGGCCCCAGCGTGTAAAACGGCGCCTCATGACACCATTCCAATTGCTTGATCATGTTCTCGTGGATCATATGCATGGGAACATGGCCGGGACCTTCGTTCATCACCTGCACCCCAAAACCCCACGCCCGCGTGGTCAGATCCCCTTGCGCCTTCAGTTCCGCAAACTGCGCCTCATCATTGGCATCGGCTATCGAGCCGGGCCGCAGCCCGTCGCCAATCGAAAAACTCACATCGTATGCCGCCATGATTTCGCAGATCTCGTCCCAATGCGTGTAAGTAAAATTCTCCTGGTGATGGGCCAGGCACCACTTGGCCAAAATCGATCCGCCCCGGCTGACAATCCCTGTGGCCCGCCGGGCCGTCAGCGGGATGAACCGCAACAGCACGCCTGCATGAATGGTGAAATAGTCCACCCCCTGCTCGCATTGTTCAATCAGGGTGTCCCGATAAATCTCCCAAGTCAGATCCTCCGCTTTTCCTCCCACCTTCTCCAACGCCTGATAAATCGGCACTGTGCCGATGGGCACCGGCGAATTGCGCAAAATCCATTCCCGCGTCGCGTGGATATTCTTGCCCGTGGACAGATCCATCACCGTGTCTGCTCCCCATTTGATCGCCCACCGCATTTTTTCGACTTCCTCCTCGATGCTCGACGCCACGGCCGAATTGCCGATGTTGGCATTAATCTTCACCAGAAAATTCCGCCCGATAATCATCGGCTCCGATTCCGGATGATTGATGTTGCACGGAATAATGGCCCGGCCGCGCGCCACCTCATCCCGCACAAACTCTGGCGTGATTTGCGCCGGTATCGCCGCCTCAAACGACTGCCCCGGATGCTGCCGCCACAATCCGTCCCCATCCGCCTGTTCCTCCCGCCCCATGTTCTCGCGAATGGCGATAAACTCCATTTCCGGCGTAATAATCCCCTGCCGGGCATAATGCATTTGCGTAACTGTTTTACCCGCCTTGGCCCGCAACGGCTGCTGCCGTCGCTGTTTGACCGGAGAATGGCCATTAACCCGCGCCTCTGCCCGCTCCCCGACGGCAAGCTCCACATCCCCCCGGCGCGCGATCCAATCCCGGCGCAAAGCCGGCAGCCCCTCCTGCACCGTCCCGGCAAATGCCTCTACACCCCACGGGCCACTGCAATCATAAACCCGGACTGGCTTGTTAACTCCGCCCAGCGTAATTTCGCGAAACGGAACGCGAATATCAGGATGCAATTTGCCAGGCTGGAAAACTTTCCTGGAATTTGGCAGAGCCTCGCTGCTGTGAGGCTCAAACGAGTCTTTCGTCGCGATCATAAGATATTTGACACGTACATTGGGCGAAGTAGAACCCGGGGCGGGCTGCTTCCCTTCGCCAGCATTACCTGGATCAGGTTCAACGGGTCTTTTGCATCGGCAAAACTCTCAGCCTTCTGGCTCCCCGCACAAACTCCAAACTACCGCCATCATTCCCCCTCGTCAAGCCGCCCCAAATCTTCCTTGGCATCCGCCCGGTCTTTCTTTAACTTGGAAAGGTGACAGGTTTTTTAAGATTCGTGGGACTCCTCAACGCCGCCGTTTGGTGTGGCTCCTCCATCTTCCTGGTCGTTGCCCTTCCCGCGCTATTTTCTCCCGAACTGAAAAGGCTGCTGACGGCTGCCGGGGTTGGCTTTGCCGCCGAAACAATGGTGGCGCGCTATTTTGTCGTGCAATATTGGTGCGCGGGAATTGCTCTGGCCCACCTCTTCGCCGAATGGCTGTATTTCGGCCGCCCGCTCTGGAGATTGAATTTTGGCCTGCTCGCCGTCGTCCTCGCCTTAAGCTTGATAGGCGGCTTGTGGCTTCAACCGAAAATGCGCGCCTTGCATGTCGCTCATTATTTCGGCCGGACCACCGAACAACAGATCCAGGCCGGCAAAACTTTTGCCGGTTGGCACGCCGCCTCCGAAGTCGCGAATCTGCTGGTCATCGGGTGTTTAATCGGTTATTTGTGGCAGGTCAGTCGGGTACAAGAGTCCCCGCGTTTTGTCAGTTTCAGTAAAATTCGAGGTTGACATTTTGCCATTTATAGCCGATTTTTACTGGTAGCAGGAGTAGTAGCAGCAGTAATGGTTTTTAATAGCGTTCCTTTAGTGGGCGCAAGATAGAAAAAAGGTACATATGATCTCGAATGAACGCCCGTCCCCTCAAGGGTATCGCTCTTATAGCGCGGGTCCGCCCAAGCCCCCGGTCAATGAGGATACGTTAAAGACCGAAAAAATTCAAATCGAGCGCAAGACGTTCATCTTCACTCTCAAAGAGAACCCTCGTGGACGCTTTTTGCGCATTACCGAGGATGTCAATGGCCGTCGCGATAACGTCATCATTCCCTCAACAGGTTTGGAAGATTTTCGACGCATCGTGGATGATATGACCAAAGCCTCCGCCGATATTCCGATCAAGAGCGGCGAGTAAGCCGAAACAATTATTGGGATGCCCGGCTCTCAGTGGGCTGCGCTGGGAGCATTTTTTGATCCCGCGCGCTTCCTGCCTCGCTTGGCGCTTGTCCGCGGGGCGTCGCCCCACAGGCTTTCCAAATTGTATTTTTCCCGCACCTCGTCCCGCATAACGTGGACGATGACGTCGAAGAAATCGAGCACTTGCCACGCGGCTCCGGCCCCGCCTTCAACCCGGCGCGGGCGCACCTGAAAATCCTCCCACAGCGTATCCGTGATTTCATTCACGATGGCGCGCAAATGCGGCTCAGTACTACCCGAGGCGATGACAAAATAATCGGTGACGGAAGAAAGCTTGCGGACGTCAAGGATGACAATATTTTCAGCTTTTTTATTTTCCGCCAGCTTGCGGCACAACAAGGCCAATTTCTTGGATTCCATTTTCGTATTAAAACTAGCTTGTTTTGGCCGGAAGATAAAGCCGATTATTTTTAATGGCCTCGG
>Ga0182030_10023781_pt1 | contig 11305 bp, 10 predicted proteins | sample 812S3MmetaG_FD_121299 | JGI IMG/M metagenome (GOLD analysis project Ga0182030, IMG submission 121299) | Permafrost microbial communities from Stordalen Mire, Sweden - 812S3M metaG (Illumina Assembly) | ecosystem: Environmental > Terrestrial > Soil > Wetlands > Permafrost | place: Sweden...
CAGCCTCCGGGCCAGGGATTCATCAATTTCCTAGTCCGATAAATGATCGGTTACGACCGTGGTATTTTGCGTACTGGAAGCGCCAATCGCGGTGTGCCGATACAGTGGCGATGGCCAGAGTTCTTTCCGATTCTGAAATCCAATCCCTCCTAAGAGAGAAAAAGACCCTCCCGGCCAATTGGGAATCGAGAATGAAACCGATTCCGAAAGAGGGAACAAAATTCAAACAAAGACAATACGAGTTTACTGGAGATGATGAGCACAGTTTTCGCCTTATAGTCCGTCAAAACGTCTTGAACATAATGGATTTCTCGATCATCCTGACCTTCATCGACAGTGATAAACAGGAATATCGGCTGATACGGTTTAACGGTACGCATCCATCAATACATACTAACAAAGTGGAAAAGCGAAGCGGAGCGAAAAAATACGCATTCCGCAACAAATTTCATATTCACGAAGCAACCGAGCGATACCAGTTGGCGGCCCTCGATATCGACGGTTACGCGGTTGAGACAAAACAGTACAATTCTTTCGATGCGGCCCTGGGATTGTTTGTGAAATCTAATGGCTTTGTCGTTGAAAGAGACCAATCCGGGCAAATGAAACTGTTCGGAAATGAAGCATGACCATAGACGCGAAATCAATATCTAGATCGTTTAAGCGCAAGGTGAGCGCCGGCGTCAAGCTAGAGACCGGTGGCCTAAATCGTTTCATTGTCTATACCCCGTTTGCATTTGATGATGGAGACCACTACGTCGTCGTTCTTAAGAAAGAACGGGGCAAATGGATTTTGACGGATGAGGGACACACCCTCATGCACCTAAGTTATGGCGATATAGACCTATCGAGCGGAACGCGATCCCAAGTGATCGAACGAGCGATTGCAATCGCTCAAATTGAAAATCGTTCTGGAGAACTTTGCTTAGAGATTCCTGATACGGAATTTGGCGATTCCCTCTTTACATTCGTGCAAGCGATATCGCAGATTGCCAGCACGACATTCTGGACACAAGAGCGAGTTAGGGCCACGTTTTTCGAGGATGTTGCTGAATTGGTTCAAGGAACAATACCGATGCCGCGAGTGCATCGAAAATACGTTGATCCTGTCACTGATCCCGATGGAAAATACCCGGTGGATTTAATGATTGATGGGGTGCAGGAAAAGAAGTGGTTTCTTTTCGCCGTGTCGAATGATGTCGATTGTCAACAGGCCACGATTACCTGCTACCGTTTTGAAAAGAGCAAAGTTCCTTTCTCGAGCATTGTTCTTTATCAGGATCAGACGAACATCAACCGTAGATTCGTCGCCCAATTAACCGACGTATCAGGTAAGGCTTTTTCTTCCTTGAACGACCGAGATAGGATAAAGTCGTACCTTGAAACGACTGTTATGGGCAATGGTGAACCGAAAACGCCGATCAATTAGCTGGATTTTCCTTTCCCGCGTCGTTGCCGTTTGCTAACGCACCCGTCGATTCATCTTGCCCGATGAGGACTTTGTAAGTCAATCTCTTCCCAACGACGTCGGGCATAGCTGTTGCGAGCCGGCCACCATCTCCCACCTTACCGAAATGCGAAGAAACCATTTTTTGATTTTATCTGCGTGCATCTGATTTTTATCTGACTTCGGCGAGCCCAGTCGAGCCGTGGCAAATTGAATTTCTTCGTGTCTTCTTTCGCGATCTTCGCGCCTTCGCGGTTGATTAATGTGCCCGGCTCGGCGAAGCCGGATTCAGATTGCGATTGTCGACCGGCAGCGCATCGGCATTCAGGTCTGCCCACATCGCCGCTTCGCCGTTGAGCGGGCTCTTCACGTTGTATGCCTGGTACGCGATCATCTCGCCGATGCGGATGGCCAGATCGGTTAGGCGCTCCCCGGCGGTCCAGTGGTCGCCGACGCAGATCGCTGAATCGTCGATGTTGGGATGAAAGATCGGCGTGAGCATCCGGCACGCGGGCGCAAGACGCGGATAGTCGCTGGTCATGCGAATCTCCACCAGGTGCTTTTCGCGAAAGACTGGTTTTTTGGCTTGAAGCGATTCTACCCCGCGAATGGTATATTCGATCTTATAAACCTCGGCGGGCAGGCCCTGAACTTCGACGATCCGAATCGCCGAATCCTCGGCAAACGCCTGGCGCATTTGCTGCAAATCGGCGATCAGCCGGCGCGTGCGCACGGGCATTTTCGCGGCGACCGGGGCCGGAGCGACCGGGGCGGCGGCGCGCGGGTCGCTCGCCGCCGGAACCACCAACTGGTGTTTGCAGTTTTTGCAGTGCGCCTGTTTGCCGGCGTAATCGTCGGGAACGTTGAACTGGCGTCCGCATCCGGGGCAGAGGAAGCGGATCATGGACCACCCCACAGCGGAAGATTGAACCAGACGAACCGGCTGGCGATGACGCCGAATGCCACGCCGAACAGACAGATCACCGCCGATAAAGTCGCGACGCGATGGCGGTCGTCGCGCTGCCGCATCGCATAGACGGTGGAAGCGGCTCCCACCGCCAGCGCTGGAACTCCGAACGTGAACGCGCCGAGAACCGAACCGATCACGCTGCAGCCCAGCAGGGCAAAATGCCATGGAAATGCACGCGGCGATTGGGCGACGGAAGCCGCCAGCGCGGGCTCGGGAACGATTCCCGCCGCCGGAGCGCTCGCCTGAGTCGGTTGGTCCGCATCGAGCGCGCCAACTTGCGAGCATCCGTACGCGGCGCAACCGCGATTTTCGCGCCAGCATTCCACGTGATAATTCAGCGAGCAATTCGGGCAGGCGGTGGTGACCTCGCCGGCAAGGATCGGGCTTTGGCAGATTCCGCAGATTTGCGCGGCGACCAGCGGCTTGGGCTGCGGAAATTCCGCCGCCAGCGGATCGAACGGCCGGGCGCTGGCGCCCAGTTCCACGGGCTGCGAAATCGTCGGCATGTCCACGATGGAATCGTTGGGCGTGAGCGGCCGGCGAATTCCCGACGCCGGTTCACCCGGCACGTTGATTTCGCCCTTGCAAATCGCGCACCGCCCGAATGCGCCGGCCATGCTGGCCGGTACCCACATCGGAGCGCCGCACGCGCAGGCGATGAGAATGCCCGGGTTTTTGAAATCGGGGTTTGTTCCGTCGTCGCCGATGCCGAACGTCACGGCCCCGTCGGGCATTGCATCGAGGTCGTGAAAGATAATCCGCGCCGGGCCGACGGTGATTTCGTCCCCGTCGCGAAGAATGACCTTGCCTTCGGCGCGAGCGCCGTTGACGAACGTGCCGCCGCGGCTTCGGGCGTCGCAGACATAAAAGGAATCGGCGTCCCTGTCGATCCAGGCGTGGATGCGCGAGACCACGCGCTGACCCAGCTGCACGCCGTTAAAGGCCTTTCGGCCGATCAGCACTCGTCTTGAAAACGAAGCTGCCTGCAGGGGTTCGTCGGAATGGATGACCAGACTTGCCATGGGGACGTCACACAAAAACCACCGGACCAACCCGGGCTCAGGGCGCAGAGAATCCCACCGGCACAATTATACGCCCATTCCATTCCGATCCGTGGAATTATTCAGCCCCGCGTCATTCGCTGAATCCAGTCGGGGATATGTACATTTTGCAGGCGAATGAGCACGCCTATCAAGGCGCCCATCGCGGCAAACATGGACAACCCGAACACCGCGATCATCAACCGAAATGACGTGCCGAAAAACCCGCGACGTTTGGGCGTGACTGGAATCGGCGGAGGCGGCACTTCCTGCGGGTCCTTTAACTGCGCAATTTGGGTCGTCGACGATTCATCGGCTTCAACAAGGTATTCCAGTTTATGGGACTTTCCCTCGGAGGCGTCGAAGATGCTTTCCTGGCCGCTCTGCGGATCGTAGACCAGCGCCATCTGCCAGGGCAGCCCGAAAAAGCTCTCGTGAAGAAAAATATCCATGTCCGACAGGAAAATGCCATGACCCGGATGCGTGTGATACCAACCGACGATCCGCAGGTCGGGATAGTGCTTGTCCATCTCGAGCTGAATATGTTGCCAGGTCGCGGCGGTGAAGGTCACCTGGCCGGCGCTGCCGTTGGCGGATTCACCTTCGATGATGTGCTCGACGAGAACGAACGGCCCGGTTTCGTCATGGTAGACATCGCCGACCAGCACGCCGCAAACTTCCGTGCGCGGAGACGAATCGCCGTGCGCGTGGACGCGGTTCAGAGCCGATTGGCGAATGACCGCCTGGAACGCCGGATTGCGTTCGCCGCTCAGACGCACTAATTCGCGCTGGGGAAGTCGGGCAAAGTCGATGCCGCCCACCACGTTCGCGTCCTGTTCGATGGTTTGTGTCAGTCCCATGATAATGCCTCCGTATCGGAATGAAGCGGACCCAGAACTCGCGGGCGGTCGGCGGATAATTCCAATCCGATCGCCAGCTCGTCCCGGCGAGCCACAATGATGTCCCACGCCGGAACGCCGATCTGGCCCAGCGTGCGATTCAACAACTCCGGGGCATCCCCTACTCTGAAAAAGGTCTTGACGTGCCGGCGAACCCCTTCGCAATTCGGGCAAAACGCCTGATCCGCCCGCACCTTGCCCAGCGACACGAATAATTCTTCCGATTGGCCGCAACGCGGGCAATCCAGCGATTGCAGCACGTCGCGGCATAATTCCAGTTCCGCCCCCGGCAAGAGTCGCCGGCCCTCGGCCAGCAATTCTCCCACCGTCAGGTCGTCCACGCCCGCGTCCAGAGAGCGAATATGGCTCAGCGTCTCGTGGCTCAGGCAATCGTCTTTCCGCTGATAATCGATCAAATACGAATCCGCCGACAAACCCGTGAAAACCCAACCCTTGCCCGCGATGGTCGGCAATCCGTGAATCAGCTTGACCGCCTCCTGGCATTGCACGCCGGCGATGATCGAAGCAATCGTGGGCGTGGTGGGCGTGCGGCCCTGTTCCATTTCCGAGCGGCTCAGCAGATTGCACGACCGCCGCGCCTGCAATAATTTCCAATCGGTCTGGGACATCGTGCATTCGTAGCACGGACCATCGCCGGGAAGAAATACCCGCGCGGTGCCCGCGATCGATTCGATCGCGCCGTCGATCCACGGACGGTTGACGCGCTGGCAGTGGCGATTGATCGTCAGCCGCGCTTCGCGGTTATCCAATCCCGCGATCACCACGTCCGCCCAAAGGAACGCCCCCACGCCCAGGTCGTAAACAATATTGCCGTTGAACGCATGAACGTGAACGTCCGGATAAATCGCCTTGGCGGCCTCGGCGGCCACGTCGGCCTTAAACCGGCCGTTGTCGGATTCCCGGTACAGAACCGAGCGGGAGAGATTTGAATTTTCGATCCGATCCAGATCAGCGATCAGAATATTCCCCACGCCGAGCAGGGCCAGATTTTTGATGATCTCATTGCCCAGCGCCCCCGCGCCGACGACAAGCACCTTGGCCGAGGCCAGCTTGGACTGATCCCACCATCCGATGAGACGGAACCGTTCAAAGCGGTCGTCTCCGGGGAGCATGTCGGACGAAATATTAAGCATCCGCTCATTCATGGCGGTTTCCCGATCAAACAAGTTATTTCAAAGCCTTCAATCCGGTGGCGGCAATGAGCCTTGGGCGAAGGCAGCCACCTTCTGGATTTTGTTTTAGACGCCCTCAATGGATATACACCACATCAGGCACGTCGGCCAATTTTTACCGGCGGTCGGTCCGATAATCCTATCATACAGCCGTTAGGGGCGGGGCAAAAGGTTTTTCTTGACGGGGCAGGCCACCGTCGATGTAGGGCATAAGCGACGAAATGAATGGGATTTCCTACTCCTGCGTTGATGCCACCGTCGCCGGCCTTGGTTTCAGCGTGCGAAGGTAGTTGATGACATTCCAGCGGTCGCGTTCGCTGATTTCGGTTTCAAACGATGGCATGGACGCCTTGCCGGTGGTGATTTTCCAGAAGAGCGCCCCGTCGCTCTCGGCGCCAATGCCCAAGCCGCACAGGTCCGCCGGGCGCGGATCGAGGTCGCACGCGGCCGAGCCGTCTCCGCGGCCGTGCTCGCCGTGACAACACAGGCATTGCTGGGAATAAACGATCCTCCCGGCCGCCACGGACGCCGGGCCGAGGGGAATCGGGTTGTTCATCCTGGACGCACGGCCCGGGGCGCGCCACGAATCGCCGCGCGCGTTTTCCGCTTCCATCGGCGGCGAACAAATCGACAGGCCGATCAGACCGGCCGCAAAAATAGCGCACGTCCAGCGCGCGGAGCAACTCTGGCTCACGAATCGGCTCCTGGATGAATTTCGGAATGATCGGAAGGGTTACGTCTGGGTCAGCCCCGGATGTTCGACACAACCACACATCCACTTTCCGTCATGGTAGGCGACCAGAGTCCGCGCGGATTTATTCCCGCGGACCTTTCGGTGCTGATAAATTATTTAAGTCGAATTATTCCGGAAGGATTTTGACGCGGAACAGTTCCACATCCTGCGCCCCGAGGCGTTTTTTGAACTCTTCGCCGCCGCGGAGGAAGTTGAAAGTGGGGCATCCCAGCGCGATCGCGTCGCGGATCGCCAGGCCGAATGACACCATGCCGGGGCTGAATTGGCGCTTCCCAAAATCGTAGCTGGTGTTGTAAGCCATCGGGCCCTGCTCGGACTTTATTGTCAGCAGCCATGCCGACGCCTGGCCCTCCAGCCACAATTCCTGAATGAACATCTCTCCCTGGGCGCACAGCGCCGGGCAAATGCGGCGCAGAAATCCGAAGAGGATTTCCTCGGTGAAATCCGCTTTGTTGGATTCCGCCTCGCGCATCCCTTCCAGCGCGCGCTCCAGCGCTGGATTGAATTCCGCCGGTTCGTTCAGCGTTCGCCATTGCATGTTCGCCTTGGTCTCGGCGTTGCGGATTTTTCGTTTGAATTCCTTGCGTTCGTGGCCGTCGAGGCGGGCAAGGTATTCCTCCCACGTCCCGGGCAGCGAAATCTGCGGCGTCCGCTCGACGCATTTATCCTGGTAGGTGAATCCGAATTTGGGGGCAAGTCCCGGGAGAATTCGCCGAACCTGCGAATCCGGGCGAACGTGGTGAATGAAAAACCCGCCCACCGACCAATCCCACAGTTGTTCCAGCAGCTCAAGGATGATCGTCCAGCACGCCTCGGCTTCGGTGTGATCGACCAGCGGATCGAGGTAATCACTCACCCATTTGCCCGGCGTTTCCAGCATCGACGCCGTGTTCAGCGCCAGCGGGAGCACCGCCAGAAGCTCGTCGCCCCGGCAGACGGTGATGAGCCGGAACTGCCCGGCCGGCACGAACTGGTCCACGATAGCGCTTTGCCAGGCCGGAGTGCAGAAGGCCGTCGCCCACTTGTTTCGCGCCAGCAAGCGGTTCCATTTTTGGATGAATTGAGGATCGTCGGGCCAGTCGCGGTAGCACTGCGCGCAATACCCATCCCGTTCCAGCGGTTCAAAATCGCCACCGTGGCTGTGCGCGAGCTTCAATGCGGCCGGCACCAGCGTGCGCAAGGCCCCGCGCATCCGACCGGCGATTTGTAATTCAAGCGACATTCGGTGTGCCTCCGCTGTCTAACAACGGTTCTCCGAAGAATTATCAGCCTGAGAAGCGGTGAACTTGAGAACTCGTTCACTTTTTGCATATCCCTGTGGAGGGGCATTTTTATCGGCTGCGGTTTATAAATGGATCAGGAGTTGAATCTTATGGCGCTCATCGATGAAATCCGAGAGAAGTTCAACCGCGATGAGTTTGAATTTTCTCATCATGCAGTTGACCAAACCATCCGCAGAAAAATCACCGTGGCGGAACTTCGGCAGGCCGTCGATGCGGTGAGCTAACAGAAGATTATCCCAGCGACAAGTATGGTCCGAGTTGTCTCATTTTCGGCAACACCAAAACAACCCGGTCGCTGCACGTGCAATGCAGCTACCCATCGCGTCCCATCATCAAAGTCATTACACTATATGAACCCGATCCGGCTCAGTGGATCGATTTCCGGGTGAGGAAAACATGAACGAACAACATCGAACAGAAACGATGGAAAGCAGGCAGGTTATCTATACCCTCGAAGTGGATGGGCGGATCATCGTGATTGAACATGTGCCGGCGCGGGTTTGCGTTGAGACCGGCGAACAGTTTTTCGCGCCCGAAACCGTGGAACGCATTCACGCCATTGTGCAGGGCGACAGGAAGCCGGTGCGGACGGTGCAAACTCCCGTATATGAATTCGCCGCGTAAATAAGTGCTTCGGCAATTAAAATCACGCCAATGCCTTCCGGAAATTTTGTCCATCTTCACTGCCATACGCACTATTCCCTCCTGGACGGCGCCTGCCGGATCCCGGACCTGGTCCGCAAGGTCAAATCGCTGGGAATGGACAGCCTGGCGATTACCGACCACGGCTGCATGTTCGGGGTGATTGAATTCTTCCACGAGTGCAACAAGGAGGGGATCAAACCGATCCTGGGGATGGAAGCGTACATGGCCCCGGGCGACCGCCGCGAACGCGCCACCGTCAGCGGCACCGGCGGCGATGCGGCGTATCACCTCATCCTGCTTTGCCAGAATCTTCAGGGATATCAAAACCTCATTCGACTCTCGAGCCTCTCGTATCGCGAGGGATTTTATTACAAGCCGCGCATTGACAAGGAAATCCTTAAGCAATTCAGCGGCGGGCTGATCGCCACCAGTGCGTGCCTGGGCGGAGAGATTCCCTCCAGCTTCATGCGCCGCGACGCCAAGGCCGCGAAGAAAGTCGCGGAGACTTATCTGGAAATCTTCGGCCCCGACCGGTTCTTCATCGAAGTGCAAAAACAGGGATTGGAGGCGCAGGACCAGGTCAATCCCGAACTGGCCGACCTGGCCAAGCGCCTGGGCGTTGGGCTGGTCGCGACCAACGATGTCCACTTCCTGGATAAGGACGATCATCACGCCCACGACGTGCTCTGCTGCATCAGCATGGGCCGGCTCGTCAGCGACGAAACCCGATTGAAATACCCTGAAGCGCTGTACCTCAAAAGCCCGCAGGAAATGTCCGAATCGCTGGGGGATTTCGATCAGGCGATCGAGAACACAGCGCGCATTGCCGCGATGTGCGATGTCACGCTCGATTTTTCCAAACGCTTTGCTCCGGTTTATCGCGTCCCCAAAGAGGTGCTGAAGGATCACGAATCAATCCAAATCCCCGAAGACGCGCGATATCTCCGCCAGCTTTGCGAAGAGGGTTTGAAATGGCGCTACGGAGATCAGGAGATTTCCCCCGAAATCCGCAGCCGGCTCGATTACGAACTGAAAGTCATCACCAGCAAAAATTTCTGCTCGTACTTTCTGATCGTCTGGGATTTCTGCAATTTCGCCCGGCAGAACGGCATTCCGGTTGGCGCCAGAGGCTCCGGCGTGGGGACGATGGTGGGTTACCTTCTCGGCCTTTGCAACGTCGATCCGATTCAATACGGCCTGCTGTTCGAGCGGTTCATGGACCCCAGCCGAAACGAGATGCCTGATATCGACATCGATATCTGCCAGGAAGGCCGCGGGAAAATCATCGAATACGTCCGCAACAAATACGGACACGTGGCGCAGATTATCACTTTTGGCACACTGGCCGCCCGCGCGGTGTGCAAAGACGTCGGGCGGGTGCTCGGCGTTCCGCTGGCGGTCACGGACAAGATCACCAAGCTGATCGCGGGCACGCCAGGCATGACGCTGGAAAAAGCCCTGGCGCAATCCCCTGATCTGGCCAAGTTGTATAACGACGATTCGCAGGTCAGCCAGATCATCGACATCGGCAAGCGATTGGAGGGCTTGTGCCGCAACGCCGGGATGCACGCCGCGGGCGTTGTCATCGCGGATCAGCCACTGGAAAATCTCGTCCCGCTTTACAAGACCGCCGACGACGATCTGCTCACCCAATTCGAAGGCCCGATCGTCGATAAAATCGGCCTGCTGAAAATGGATTTTCTGGGCCTGCGCACGCTCACCACGCTGCAGCGATCCATCGATCTCGTCAAACAAATCAAGAACGTCGACGTCGACATTGAAAAAATCAACTTCTCCGATCGCAAAGTTCTCGAACTGTTTTCCCGAGGGCAAACCAAGGGTGTGTTCCAGTTTGAATCCGGCGGAATGCAGGACCTGCTGATGAAGATGCGCCCCGACCGCCTCGAAGACCTGATCGCCGCCAACGCCCTGTACCGTCCCGGGCCGATGGAACTGATCCCGCTTTATTGCAACCGCAAGCACGGCAAGGAAAAAGTCCCGCAGGTCCATCCCATCATGGACAAAATCCTGGCCGAGACCTACGGCATCATGGTCTACCAGGAACAGGTCATGCAGATTTTCAACCAGCTCGGCGGGATCGAGTTGAGCGCGGCGTACAAACTCATCAAGGCGATCAGCAAAAAAACCTCCGACGTCATCGCCAAGTACCGCCCCGATTTTCTCAAAGGCGCCCAGTCCAACGGCATCTCCAAGGACAAAGCCGAAGAACTTTTCGAACTGATCCTGAAATTCGGCGGATACGGTTTCAACAAAAGCCACTCGACCCGCTATGCCATCATCGCGTTTCAAACCGCGTTTATGAAAACGTATCACCCGGTCGAATACATGGCCGCGCTGCTCACGTTTGAAATGGGATCGACGGACAAGGTCGTCGAATACATCGAGGAATGCCGGCGAATGGCCATCACCGTCCAGGCCCCGGACATCAACGCCTCGGACAAGGATTTCACGCCGATTTATCTCAAGAAATCCGGCGTGATCCGGTTCGGCCTGATGGCCGTGCGCGGCGTCGGTGAAAAAGCCGTCGAAGCCGTCATCGAAGAACGAAAAAATAAGGGCCCCTTCGCCAGCCTGTATGATTTTTGCGAGCGCGTCGACCAGCGGCAGGTCACCCGCAGCACCCTCGAAGCCCTCGTCAAATGCGGCGCGTTCGCATCCCTTAAAGCCAAACGCGCGCAGCTTCTGGCGATCCTCGACCGGGCAATCGAAATGGGCCAGCAATCCCAGCAGGATAAGCGCATGGGGCAGTTGAGCATGTTCGGCTCATCCGCGGGACAAACCCAATCCAAAGCCGCCGAGGTTTTGCCCAACCTCGAAGAATTCCCCAGCGCCGAGCTTCTCAAATTCGAAAAGGAACTGCTCGGGTTTTACATCACCAATCATCCGCTGACCGAACACGAATCGGCGCTAACCAATTACACCACCGCCACCACGCGGCAAATCAAAACGATGCGCGAAGGCGAAGAGGTGACCATCGGCGGATTGATCAACCGGATCAAAAAAGCCATGACCAAAACCGGTCGATCGGCCGGCCAGCCGATGGCGATTCTCAC
>Ga0182030_10023783_pt1 | contig 11305 bp, 7 predicted proteins | sample 812S3MmetaG_FD_121299 | JGI IMG/M metagenome (GOLD analysis project Ga0182030, IMG submission 121299) | Permafrost microbial communities from Stordalen Mire, Sweden - 812S3M metaG (Illumina Assembly) | ecosystem: Environmental > Terrestrial > Soil > Wetlands > Permafrost | place: Sweden...
CTGTTCGTTTGTTACTGCCGACATGATGAGACACGTGGAGGTCGCAAAGTATTGGTTTTGCTGTGGTTGGAGCACGCCACCCTATCAAATGGCCCGATTTATCTCGAATCGTTGCCATACCCCATTAAGCGGTCCGGGCTGATTTTGGTGCCCTGCCGTGTTTTTCGGGCAGGACCGGCACTTCCGGGGCTGTGGGCAGCAGTACGGACAGTGCGCCGAGAATGGCTGCTGCGATGGGAGCGGCGAGCGCGACTCCGACCGGTCCGGCTACTGCGGCCAAGAGCAACTGCATCACCAGCGTGAGCGCGGGCGGCAGCCGGACGATGTTGCGCTCCAGCAGCGGTGTGACGACGTAGCCTTCCAGCGTAAAGACAATGGCGAAGACGAGCAGCGCGAGCAGCCCGGTGGTTGGGCTGATGGCCAGCGCCAGCAGCGCTGCCGGGATTACCGAGATCAGCGGGCCCACGTTGGGAATGAAGGTCATGGCTGCGGCGATAATGCCCAGGGTCCCGGCCAGTGGCACTCCGACGATTGCGAGGCCGATGGTGATGAGGATGCCGACCATGGTCATGGAGATGAGCTTGGCCAGAACCCACCAGCGCAGAATCTGCGCGATACTGGCGGCGCAGGCGTCAAGTTTTTCACGATGCTCCGGTGGGACGACGCGGCGCAAGCCGTTGTAGTAGAGTCCAGGCTCAGCGGCGAAGTAAATGCTGAGGCTGAGGACGATTACCAGAGCGGCCAGAACCGTGGCTGAGCTGACGACAATGCCGCCGATCCGGGTGATGGCAAAGCTGAATCCGTCGGAGAGCTGTTCTGCGCCGGGCGACTGGCGCAGCAGCCACTGTCCCCACTGATGGCTCTGCACCTGCACCAGCAGCTTGTGCGCGGCCTGGGGCAGTTCGACTTCAAGGTCGGCAAACTGCTGCACGGTGTTGGGTCCCTGTATCCAGATCAGCAGGCCGACAATGGCCACCGAGGACAAGAGAAACAGCACCAGCGAAGGTCCTTGCTTGATCTTGAGCCGCGTGTGCAGCCAGTCGGAGACGGTGGTGAGCAACACCGCGCCGATGATGGCGGCAAAGAGCAGCAGAAAGATGACCCGGCCAATCCACACCAGGCCGATGGCCAGGGCGATGGCCGTGATGGCCAATAGGGTAAAGGTCACGCGACTCTTGAATTTGTCGTCTACGTCGGGCATTTGGAGGGGAGGCCTTTCGTTCCGGTCACATTAGTCTACCGTGCTGCTTCTCATAAGCTAGAGCAGAATTGGTACCAGGTTCTGGACTTTATAGATTTGCCGCGCCAGGATATTGAGAAGGGCGAGAGTGACATCGTATAGGCTTGGAAACCCCTAGTGGTATGTCTCACGCAGATGATCGTTTATCTGTTTTGAAGGGTACGGGCTTTAGCCCGTACGTAAGTCTCGCAAAAGCAATGGGGCTTTAGCCCCTGAGGGAATGCCGGTCCGCCGATCTCTGCCTTCGTAGGGCGCGAAAAATGGACTCAATCATTGAGACACTACCCTAGCGATGTCAGGTCTTGCTGCCTGCCGGATTGGCAATCTAGAGCGCAGGCGTCATGACGTCGGTATTTCGCGGGCGGGGATTGCAGATGGCACACCCTGCTGTGCGGGACGAGGGGGGCCAATTCAGATCGAAGGCACGACTCGGAAGGGCTTGACCTGGAACGGCTTGGCTTGGCTTGGCCTGGCAGCTCAGCTTGGAATGACCTTGGTGTAATAGGGTTGGGTCGTTGTCACTTTCCGACCGGTGGAATCGAACTTGGCTTCGTGTATCCATCCCATCTTATGGGCGACGAAGCTGAAGGTTGTTCCCAGCACTTCCATGCCATATTTCACGCTGCGCCGGAAGTTGATGGAAGAAGCTTCTTTGAAGTATTTGGTCGGGCAGGAGATTTCGCCGATGTTGAACTTAAACATGACTGCCTGCGCGATCATCTGGTTGTCGAAGATGAAGTCGTCTGAGTTTTCAAGCAGCGGGAGGGTTTGCAGCAGTTCGCGGCTGAAGGCGCGATAGCCCGTGTGATACTCCGAGAGCTTGACGCCGAGAAAGATGTTCTGGAAGGCGGTGAGCAGGCGGTTGGCAATATATTTATAGCGCGGCATGCCGCCCTTGAGCGCGCCACCGCCCAGGATGCGCGAGGCCAGCACCATGTCATAGACGCCGCTGGCGATCATGCCGGCCATGGCGGTTACCAGCAGCGGAGTGTATTGGTAGTCGGGATGGACCATGACGACGATGTCTGCGCCGGCGGCGAGAGCCTCGCGATAGCAGGTCTGCTGGTTTCGTCCGTAGCCGTAATTGGCGTCGTGAAGGAAGGTCAGGACGCCGAGGTGCTTGGAGAGCAGGGCGGTTTCATCCTTGCTGGAGTCATCGACCAGGATTTTGATGTCGACCTCGGGGGGAAGTTCGCGCACGGTTTGTTCGAGGGTCTTCACGGCGTTGTAGGCCGGCATTACTACGGCGATTCGTTTCCCGTTAATCATGGTTCTGGCTCCTTCAAGCGACCTACAGAATATTAGACGCAAAAAGGCCGATCTGACGTAATTTGTTTCATCCAACGAGGAATGAGGCCGTGAAGTGTAATGCGCAAGCTCTTGAACGTTCACCAGGCGCTCAAGCCGCCCCGCGTTATTACCCAAAAATCCCAAACTTTCTCTTCTTTTCAACCGCCTGCGGTAGTCCGGCGGCAGCGCGCGCCATCTTCCGAATCACCCGCGAAATCGGCGAGTCCTCAAGCGAGAGCGCTATCGCCGTATTCTGCGTGCGCCGCGCCGTCGCATAATCGTTCGGCACCCTCCAGGCCGCCGGACGGGTCAATGCCTTGGTGATGTGTTCTTCATCCACCCCCAGCGAACGGGGCGAGTACCGGTTGAGCACAATCTCCAGCTTGTTGGCCGTCTTGGTGAAAAACTCCGAGACCAGCCGGTTCGAGTTCCGCAGCTCTGGAATGCTCACCTGGGTCACCAGGTAGATCGTCGTCGCCATTTCGAAGAGGGAAGAGTCGGCGAGATCGAGCCGTGTGCCGCAATCCACCACCACAAAGTCAAAATCCTGCCGCGCCACGGCCAGCAGCTTATCGACATCGTCGTTGCTCGTCTGAGTTGGCACAAACTTGCCCGGCGCGGCCAGAACCGACAATCCAGAACTGTGCCTGGTCAACAGCCGCGAAAGAAAATTCGAGTCCAGTCGGGCTGCATTCTGCAGCGCATTCACTGTCGAGTACTGAGCAGTTATTCCCAGATCCAGCGCTGCGTCTCCCAGCGGCAGATGCAGATCGATCAGCAGCGTATTCAACCCCGACTCCATCGCCATTGAAACTGCAAAGTTACAAGCCAGGGTCGTCGCCCCTGAGCCGCCCTTGGCTCCCAAAAAGACGAACATCCGGCCCAGCGCCTTGTTGACCGCTGCCGGCTGCGCCACTGGCCGCCGTACCGACGCCCGCACCATCGCCTCGGCAATGGTGTTCGTCGAAAACGGTAGGGTCAGGAACTCTCGCGCCCCGGCCCTCATGCAGCGCACCAGCAGTTCCGAGTCGGCCTTGGCCGAGTAGACCATCACCGTCGGAGTTGCCAGTCCGCAGATGGTTTCGATCAGGTCCAGCGCATACTCCGGATTGCTGTCCAGGTCGACGATCACTACGTCGTATTTGTCCTCCAGCATCTTTGGTACTTCGTCCAGCTCCGGATAGCTCGAAAACTCGCGCGTCACTCCGGCCTGCAAGCCGGAGAGTGCGATCGCAACAGCGCCCCGCCGCTGCTGATCGGGACCGATCAACGCGATGGTTAAGACATGTGCCCCTAATGCATCCGAATCCTGCGTTGGCATTGTCATTGCTTTCGTCACTGCTTCCTTTGAATTCAACCCCGGCATCATCACCATTCCACCAGATGCCCAGGTTTCAAACCGGGAAATATCTTCATTTTGCCGCCGACTGTGCAAAAAAAGGAAACAAGAGTCCCAATTGTGATCGCCGGAGCATACGGCATCTTGCGTTTTCTCGGATTGGGGCGTACTCCACTCTTCCACGCGAGAATCAAATCGCCTGTGCTCCGTCCCAGTTCACCCAGAAATCCTCGTGCTCACCACTCCCTCTGCACCATAGGCCGTGCGTTTCGTGTCTTGCAAGGGCGTGGCTTTAGCCACGCCATCGAGTAAGCTCTTGTGCCTCCACATCCAGCGGTGTGTCTCACGCAGAATCATCGTTTATCCGTTTTGAAGGGTACGGGCTTTACAGGCTGCGGAAAAACCCATTTGGTAAGGCTTTGTGAAGGGGCACGACTTCAGTCGTGCCGATAAAGCCAATCAAATCAACAGGGCTTTAGCCCCTGAGGGAAGCTGAAGATGACGTTTCTGCCAATTCGGGGAGTTTTTCCGCAGCCTGTTTAGCCCCCGAGGGAATGCCGGTCCGCAGATCTCTGCCTTTGTAGGGCGCGCAAAATGGACTCAATCATTGAGACACTACATTAGCCGCCGAGGGAATGCCTGACGCCTCCTTGATTCTTCCGCCCTGGAACCATATCGCCTCATCCTGCGTACCGTCCAACGCATAGCGCACCATTCGCAGTTTGTTAAACTTCTCCCAGACCGCGCCTCCATTTGGCGCAGTCCGGAACCGCGCAGCCGCGCAGGAGTATCCATGCCCGTCGTCGAACTCGCAGGAGTCACCAAGGCCTACGAATCCAAAATCGCCGTTAACAACCTCAGCCTCTCCATTGACGCGGGGCAAATGTTCGGCCTCCTCGGTCCCAACGGAGCCGGCAAAACCAGCTCCATCCGCATGATCGTCGGAATGACCATCCCCGACTCCGGCTCCATCCGCCTATTCGACAAGCCGTTCGAACGAAAATCTCTCGAACGCATCGCCTACCTGCCCGAAGAACGCGGCCTCTACAAGAAAATGAAAGTGCTCGACCAGCTTGTCTTCTTCGGCGAACTCCACGGACTCTCAGCTTCGGAATCCAAAAAGCGAGCCATCTCCTGGGCCAAACGCCTCGAAATCGACGAATCCCTGCTCAAGAAGACTGAAGAGCTTTCGAAAGGGATGCAGCAGAAGATCCAGTTCATCTCATGCCTGCTCCACGACCCTGGCCTCATCATTATGGACGAGCCCTTCAGCGGTCTCGACCCCGTCAACGCCGTGCTCCTTGAGAACACGCTCATTGAACTCAAGAATCAAGGCAAAGCCATCGTCTTTTCAACGCATCGCATGGACCAGGTCGAAAAACTCTGCGACGCCATCTGCCTCATCGACAAAGGCCGCGCCGTGCTCGCCGGCAAGGTGCGAGAGATCAAATCCAGCTACCCACGCGACCGCGTCGTCATCGAGTTTGAAGGCAGCTCGGCCTTTTTGAATAGCCCTGAGATCGCCGAAGCCCAGAACTTCTCCGGACACGCCCTAATCACCCTCAAACCCGGCGCCAACGCCCAAAAGCTTCTCCATGAAGCCGCCGCGCAGGCCACCATCTATCGCTTCGAGATGGTCGAGCCGTCCCTTGAGGAAATCTTCATCAAGACCGTAGGAGGCAAGGCCGATGCGTAATATCCTTCTCGTTGCCAGACGCGAATTCCGCGAACAGATCCGCGGCCGAGCCTTTCTGCTTTCGACCATCCTCTTGCCCGTGCTCTTCGCCTGCATCTTCGGCGTCGGCTACCTCTCCACGCTCTCACTCGGCTCCGGCAAACACCTGGCCATCGCCTCCGACGATCCCGCTCTCGCCAGGAACATCCAGGCGCGGCTGCTGCGCAAGAAAGAGTCGAAGACTATCGTTGACATCTACGCTCCGGTTACCGCTGCGGACCGTGCGAAGCTCGACGAGCAGCTAAAATCCAAATCGATTGACGGCCTGCTCGATGTGGAATCCTCATCGACAGGAATCCCGACCGTCACCTATACCTCGCCCTCCGCTGGAGATTTCGTCACCGGCGGCCGCCTCGAAGCCTCCGTCGACGACGCGCTGGTCAAGGAAAAGCTCACCGGTGCAGGCGTCCAATCCGACCAGGCCGATGCGCTGCTCAAAGGCGTCAAAGTCGAGTCTTTCCAGATGAAAAAGGACGGGACAAAGGTCAAGAGCAACGCCATCGCCTCCTTCTACAAGGGCTACGTCATGGCCATTTTGCTTTCCATGACGACCATCATCTACGGCCTTAACGTTGCCCGCTCCATCATCCAGGAGAAAACCTCGCGCATCTTCGAGGTCATGCTCTCGATCGCCAAACCCGGCGACCTGCTCGCCGGCAAGCTCATCGGCGTAGGTGCGGTCGGCCTGACGCAAATTCTAATCTGGGTCATCGCCGGAGCAATCATCATTGCCAGCCCCATGGCCGCCGCGCAGATGACCGGCAGTTTTGAAGTTCACTTCTCCTGGGTCGAGGCCGTTCTCTTCCCGGTCTACTTCATCCTCGGCTACTTCCTCTATAGCTCGCTCTTTGCGGGGTTAGCCGCGACCTGCGAAACCGAGCAGGAACTGCAAATGTTCACCCCACTGGCCGCCGTACCAGTCTGGCTCAGCTTCGCGCTGATCATGGTCGTCGTCAACGACTCCAACTCGACAGCCAGCATCCTCGCCAGCTTCTTCCCACCTTGCGCGCCCATCATCATGTTCCTGCGCATGGGCTCGCAGGTTCCGCCGTTCTGGCAATTCGCCGTCTCCATCGGGCTCATGCTGCTAAGCATCTGGGGCGTCCTCTGGGTCAGCGCGCGTCTCTACCGCATCGGCATCCTCATGTACGGCAAACGCGCCACGCTGCCGGAGATCCTTCGGTGGCTCCGCTATAGCTGAGAGCGAGTGTGAAGTGTGAAAGGCCAGGTAGCCTTGTTCCGGCCGCCAATGTGGGTGCCCCACCCTCGCGATGTCTTTGTTTCTGTCGCCAGGGTGGGAATCGCCAATCTTCGCTTGTCGTTGCATTTGTCTCTCACACTTCACACTCCATACTTCACACTAGAATCTAAAGAGTGACCCGCAACCGCTTCACCCCATCCCAGCGCCTGACGCTCGCCATCGTTCCACGCCTGGTCTGGGCGCTGCTCATGACCGTCGGCCGCACCTGGCGCTTTGAAGTTCTGGCAGAACAAGGCGTCACCCCCGCCTTCCACGGATTCACGCCCAGTCGCGAAATCTACTGCTTCTGGCACCAATGTGTGCTCGCTTGCGCCTTCTATTTCCGCTCAACCCACGCCACCATCCTCATTAGCCAAAGCTTCGACGGGGAACTGATCACCCGCACCTTGCAACTGCTCGGCTACCAGGCGGTTCGCGGCTCCAGCTCTCGCGGCGGTCGGGAAGGCCTTCTCGGGCTGCGTCACGTCCTAGACGAAGGCACTCCTGCCATCTTCACCGCCGACGGGCCCCGCGGCCCTATTTACCAATCCAAACTCGGCCCCATCAAACTCGCCCAGCTCACCGGAGCGCCAATTGGCTGCTTCCATCTGGAACCCCAAAAAGCATGGATCGCCCGCTCCTGGGACCGCTTCCAAATCCCCAAACCCTTCACCAAAATCGCCGTTAGCTGGGGCAATTGGACCTTCGTATCCGAGGAAGCCTCCAGCGAAGAGCTCGAACCCCTGCGCGTGCAGCTCGACGCAAATCTCGAAAGCGCCCGCACCCGCGCTCTGAACCACCTGGGGAAGGGAACCGCATGATCCCTGAAAACCCCAAGTCCTCCGCTCCGACGCCAGAACTGACCGTCCGCGACTTCGACTTCCACCTGCCCGAGGAGCTGATCGCCCAGCAACCCCCAGCCCAGCGCGGCACGAGCCGCATGTTGGTCGTTCAGCGAGACCGGGCATTTGAGCACCTTGGCAATACGATATGTGAGCACCTTGCCAATACGATATGTGAGGACCTTGGCAATGCGATATGTGAGGACCTTGGCAATGCGATATTTGAGCACCTTGGCAATACGAAGGGTACGGGCTTCAGCCCGTACATCAACCCTGCCAACGAGTACGGGCCTTTAGGCCCCGAGGGAGGCAATCGCAGACCCTTCACCGACCTCCAATTTCAAGACTTCCCATCTCTGCTCAACCCCGGCGACCTCCTCATCCTCAACGACAGCCGCGTCATCCCCGCCCGCCTCTACGCCCGCAGAGCGAATGCGAGAGGCAAACAGGAAGCCACAGGCCAGATCGAGGTCCTCCTAACAGCCCCGACGCACGAAGGCGACTGGACCGCCCTCGTCCGCCCCGGCCGCAAAGTTCGCATAGGCGACACCCTGGAGTTTTTCAAGGAGGCAGGTGTTCCTTCGACGGAGGAAGCAGGGGCCTTCAGGCCCCTGAATCAGCCCGAAAACGAGAGGGGCTTTAGCCCCGGTAACCCAATCGGCGACCTGGCTCAAGCAGGCTTTGTAACAGGGCACGACTTCAGTCGTGCCGAAAACACCCATCGAAGCCATGGGGCTTTAGCCCCTGCCAAGCCAATTCTCCGCGCCCAAGTTCTCGCATCCGGTGAGTTCGGCGAACGCACCCTCCGCTTCGAACCCGTCGCCGATTTCTACGCCGCGCTCGACGAAATCGGCCACATCCCACTGCCGCCCTACATCCACCGCGAAGACGCCCTCGCCGACCGTGAACGCTACCAAACCGTCTTCGCCGAGCAGCGAGGATCGGTAGCCGCGCCCACCGCCGGCCTCCACTTCACCCCGGAAATCCTCGCCGAAATCGCCGCCAGAGACGTAGAGATCGCCAAAATCACCCTTCACGTAGGTCTGGGCACCTTCGCCCCTCTGCGCGTAGAAAAACTCTCCGAAATCCAACTCCACCGCGAACGCTACACGTTACCCTCCGCAACTGCCGAAGCCCTCAACAGAGCCCGCGCCGAAAGCAGAAGAATCGTAGCCGCAGGCACCACCACAGTACGCACGCTGGAGCACGTCGCCCGCGAAGCCAACGGAGGTCCGCTCCAAGCCCACACCGGCGAGACGCAAATCTTCCTCTCCCCCGGCCACAAGTTTCAGTTGGTCGACGCCATGCTCACCAACTTCCACCTCCCGCAATCCAGCCTGTTGATGCTGGTAAGCGCCTTCGCCGGCCGCGAACGTGTATTAGCCGCGTACCAATACGCCGTCCAGCAAAAATACCGATTCTTCAGCTACGGCGACTGCATGTTTCTCTCTTATTGCTCCGGCCGATAAATACTGGGTGCCCCACCCTCGACGCGTCTTTGTTCTTGCGGCTAGGGTGGGACTCAGCCGCGCACAAATTTCGTTCCAGATCATTGTTTATCCGTATTGAAGGGTACGGGCTTTAGCCCGTACATAAGCCTCGCAAAACCAATGGGGCTTTAGCCCCCGAGGGAATGCCGGTCCGCTGATCTCCGCCTTTGCAGGTCGCGCAAAAAGGACTCAATCGTTGAGACACTACACTATTGCTCCGGCCCAGAAATACTGGGTGCTCACCCTCGACGCGTCTTTGTTCTTGCGGCTAGGGTGGGATTCAGCCGCGCATAAATTTCGTTCGAGATCGATAGCTTCGCTATAAGACCTCCCCGTTTGACTGCCCGAACTCAGGAGCAATAGCGAACGAACTCGTTCCGCTGCTAAACTCGCATTCGATGCCTGTTGAAACCAATACGCCCGACCGCCAGCCCGTCTTCCTGCTGGACACCATGTCCTTCATCTTCCGCGCCTACCACGCCATGCAGCGCTCGCGCCCCATGTCCACGCGTTCGGGGCTCCCAACTGCGGCCACCTTCGTCTTCGTGAACATGATTCAGAAGCTCCGCGCCGACTTCCACCCGCACTACCTTGCCGCGGTCTTCGACGTCAGCGGAGCCGTCTTCCGCGACGCCAAGGCCCTCGAAATCGGTACCCTGCGCAAATGGTCCGCCAAAGACCAGGCCTTCGTCGAAACCGACTACCTCGGCTACAAAGCCCAGCGCGCCGCCATGCCCGAGGATCTCGCCCGCCAGCTCCCCTACATCCGCCGCTCCCTCGAAGTGCTCCACATCCCCATCCTCGAAGCCATCGGCTTTGAGGCCGACGACGTCATCGGCACCCTCGCTCGACAGGCCGCCGAACAGGGCCACGAAGTCTTCATCATCTCCGGCGACAAGGACATGATGCAGCTTGTCACCGAGCACATCCGCGTCCTCAACCCCCAAAAAGACAATCTACTCCTCGATCCCTCCAAAGTCATCGAAGTCCTCGGCGTCCCGCCCGAGCAAGTGATCGACGTGATGGCCCTGCGCGGCGACTCCATCGACAACATCCCCGGCGCTCCCGGCATCGGAGACAAAGGCTCCGTCGAACTCATCCAGCAATACGGCTCCGTTGAGGCCGTCCTCGACGCCGCCCGCGATACTCCCGACGCCATCAAGCGCAAGACCTACCGCGAATCCCTGCAACAAAATCGCGAAGCTGTTCTTCTCTCGAAAGAACTCGTCACCATCGACCGCTTCGTCCCGCTCGACCTGAATCTGCCCCAGATGCAGACCACCGAACCTGACTTAGAGGCAGCACGCGAACTTTTCACTGAGCTGGAATTCACCACCATGCTCCGCGAACTCGCCCCCAGCGCCCAGGCCCCCACCGCCGAGCTGATCGACGACCCCTCTGACGAGCAGATCGCCGCCTTCTTCGCCGCCGCCCAGCATCACGGCTTCGCCTTCGCGCTCGAAAAAGACGCCAAAGCCCTCAGGGCCACGCCCGACTCCGCCGAAGAGCAGGCAAGCGAAGAATCACTTTCACCCATGCCATCTTTGATGGATTTAATGGACGCCGCCAATATTGCCGCCAAACTTCCTGAAATTCCCGTTCCGGAGTTCGTAGGCGTCTCCGTCCTCCAATCCAACGCGCCGGAACTCGCCCTACGCCTCCAACTTACGCCGGAACTTAAGGCTCTCTTAGAGAATCCACTGGTTCCCAAGATCGTCCACGACTGGAAAACAGCCCTCCATCGCCTGAGCGATCTCGGCGTTTCCCTCTCCGGACACATTGGCGACACCATGCTGCTCAGCTACGCCCTCAACCCCACTCACACCACCCAGTCGCTCGTCGATGTCGTCGCCCGCAGCGGCCAATCCGTCCCTACCTCGCTCGCCGGAGCCGCTCACAGCATCCAGACCCTGCTGCCAACGCTCAAATCCCACGCCGCCGAGCAGGACTTGACCCGAGTCTACGAAACCATCGACCTCCCGTTAGTCCCGGTCCTCTTCGGCATGGAGCAAGCCGGCGTCCGCGTCAATTTGTCCGCGCTCGACGAGCTTTCCCAGCGCTTCGGCACGGAAATCCAGCGCGTCAGCGAAGTCATCTACGAGCACGCCGGCCGCCGCTTCAATATCAAC
>Ga0182030_10023785_pt1 | contig 11303 bp, 7 predicted proteins | sample 812S3MmetaG_FD_121299 | JGI IMG/M metagenome (GOLD analysis project Ga0182030, IMG submission 121299) | Permafrost microbial communities from Stordalen Mire, Sweden - 812S3M metaG (Illumina Assembly) | ecosystem: Environmental > Terrestrial > Soil > Wetlands > Permafrost | place: Sweden...
GCAGCTTGGTTCTCGCGACGCCGAGGACCATCGACGGGAGCTGTGGCGCGCCTTCCTCGACATCGTCGAAAGCGTGCAGCCCCGTGCCGTCCTGATGGAGAACGTGCCGGACATGGCACTCGCAGACGACATGGCAGTTGTGAGGCACATGCTCGCCCGCTTGGAAGAAGCGGGATATGAGGCAGATGCTCGAATCGTCGATACCTGGCTCTACGGAGTTCCCCAGCACCGACAGCGGCTCGCCATCGTCGGGGTCCGAGATGGAAAAGCGTTCTCGTGGCCGGATCACTTGGAAAAGGTGACGCTCCGGGATGCAATCAGTGATCTGCCTGTCCTTGATCCAACTGAGGAGGAAGTTGGATCAGTCGTCATGGAATATCAAGGCCCTGAGTCTGACTTTCAGCGATGGGCACGAAAACTCTGTGACGGAGAGGCAGCTGAGCTGATCTTCGACCACGTCACACGAACGGTGCGAGCTGACGACCTTGAGGCATTCCGGCTGATGAAGCCGGGGTCGCTCTACAGCGACCTCCCTGAGGAACTGCGTCGGTACCGGGCGGACATCTTCGATGACAAGTACAACCGGCTCGACTGGGAGGACCTGTCCCGTTCGATTACTGCGCACATTGCCAAGGACGGCTACTGGTACATCCACCCGGACCAGCATCGGACGCTCACTGTCCGGGAGGCTGCACGCGTGCAGACGTTCCCGGATCACTTCCGATTCGCAGGTTCGCGTTCCCATCAGTTCGCTCAGATTGGTAACGCAGTTCCCCCATCTGTCGGTGAGGCGATCGGCACGGCACTGCTCTCCGCTGTGTCGGGACCAACGACAAGAGCGACGTCCCGAACATCCTTCTGGCGAAACACGGTCCGGGACCGAATCGAGGAGTGGGCTCACTCCGACCGGGAGGCTGCCCCATGGGCATATCCCGGAGAACCCTGGCAAGCCATTATTGGGCTGATCCTTGGTGGAAAGGGGGACGTCGGATGGCCGAACCCTGAGGACGCTCTTGATCTCATCCCAACGTGGGAGGAAGCAACTTCGTCCATGATGGCCGTGCTGGAAACAATGGCCGACTCAGGGCGACGTCGAACAGCAGTCCAACGGCTTCGCCGGATCGTCGAGGCACTGCGAAACGATCCAGCTGCATGGGACGGCACAGAGTGGCTCCGAGCTGCAGCGTTGGGACCTTCAGCAAGAGAGTGGCTCGAACTCCTGGCATTCGAGAGCGGCGGGCTCGCTCCCTCGTCAAGTGTGCTGCGAGTAGCGGCCCGAGTCACTGCTACCGACGTTGACGAACGGAACCGGATGTCAACGGGTCGGATGGAGCTTTCAAAGGTCGTCGGTGACGGTCCTCGAGCAGCAACGATCAATGCAGCGATGCATCGGCTGGGCAACCTTGTCTGCCTGTCAGAGCAACCTTCTTGCAAAGTGTGCCCACTCCGGAAGCTGTGCCGGAGTGCCCCATGTTAGGTGCCTTTCCGCTTTCCGATCCGATCACGCCACAGCGTCTCGATGCCATCAGCGACAGTCACTGGATTCTCATGCTCCCAGGCTCTCACCACGATCCATCCCGACTCACGCAGCGTGGCGTCGTTGCGCCGGTCACGCACAACGTTCGCATCCAGCTTGGAGCGCCACCAATCGGCGTTCGTCTTCGGGGCCACTGCGTGTTCGGGGCAGCCGTGCCAGAAGCAACCATCAACAAAGACAGCGATCCTCGCACGAGTCAGTGCGATGTCCGGTCGTCCCGGAAGATTCCCCACGTTCACTCGGTACCGGAGTCCTCGGCGGTGCAGCTCCTGCCGCAGAGCCAGTTCCGGTCCTGTTCCCTGAGTTCGAAGACTCGACATGAAGCGACGTACTGCCGGGCTCGATGCCTGGGGCCTCTCAGAGTCTCTGGACTTGGATCGCATAGGTAGATGATGGCTGACCGGAGGAGGACGAAGCGCAAGGTTGAGGAGATCGTCCCATCGGCGGCCCGGACGGTGCAATCGCTCCGGGACGTCGGGTACGACGCACCGAGGGCAGTCGCCGACCTTGTGGACAACAGCGTCGAGGCAGGTGCGACGACGGTCGATGTCACCATTGAGTTCGATGGTGCTGAGTCGTGGATTCGCGTTGCTGATAACGGATTGGGTATGGACGCCACCACGCTGCAGGAGGCAATGCGGTACGGATCGGAGCGTGAGTACGAATCCGATGATCTCGGGAAGTTCGGGTTCGGATTGAAGACAGCCTCGACGTCCCAATGTCGGCGCGTGACTGTTGCCTCGCGAAAAGCGAAGCAAAATGCTCGATTCGAGGTCCGGTGTCTTGATCTCGAACACATTGAGGACACCAACGAGTGGGAGATACTCGTCCTAGAAGGTCCTGAGCGGCCCGAGTCGGCAACGGAGCCTCTTCTGGAGCATACCGGGACCGTCGTTCTCTGGGAGAACCTCGATCGCATCCTTGAGTTCAAGGATCCGTGGGGAGAGTGGGCACGGAAGAAACTCCTCGCGCTAGCCGAGGAGGTGGACCTGCACTTGGGGATGGTCTTCCACCGTTTCCTTGGCGGGGACGTGCCAGGGCACAAGTTGACCATCACAGTGAACGGCTCGAAGGTCGCACCATGGGACCCGTTCTGCCGGGACGAAAAGAAGACGGAGGACTTCCCCGCCAAGGACCTGCGTGTCGCAGGAGACGGTGGGGTCGGCTTCGTGAGGGTGCGCTCGTACGTTCTCCCGCCGCAGAAGGAGTTCTCCTCAGACGCTGCCTGGAGGAGAGCCTCCGGACCTGCACAGTGGAATCGTCAGCAGGGGTTCTATATCTACCGGGCACATCGCATGATCCAGTCAGGTGGCTGGAATCGCATGCGTGCACCCGACGAGCACACGAAGCTCGCTCGGATGTCGCTGGACTTTTTCCCGGAGCTGGACGCTGTCTTCGGCATCAACATCGCCAAGGCGTACGTGACCCTCCCGCAGGACCTGCGGGAGCAGCTCGCTCCCCTGGTTTCGCAGGCAACACGATCTGCCGATCAGCGATACAGGAGCGAGCGACCACGTGGGACTGGTGGCTCTGCCTCGATCCCCTCACGACCTGGGCGTCAGAACCGATCTCAGGGTGATCCAGCCATGGGGACGGGACCGTTCGATGAGTATGGCAACCGTGGGGGCCTTGGCAGGACTCCGGACATTCGTCCTCGGCAGGCGATCGAGGAGGTTGCCGAAACCGTCGGTGAGACGGCAGCTCTGAAGAAGATCGTCGGTGGACTTCGTGCGAGACACCCGGAGGTGGCTCGTGACCTCGGTTGGTGATCAGCAGCGCATCGAAGGGCACCTCCATGTGGTGCGAGCCGTCATGGATCGCGATGGCATCGGAATCGAGAACGCCATCGAACGAATCGGTGCACTCATTCCACCCGAGGATCAGGTTCCGACGATGGAGCTGTGGCGCTCGCAGACGTCAACCACAATCACAATTCTTGAACCAGCCGAGCTGAGTGCTGGAGGCCCTCGGGCATGGTTCCGCGACTGGGATACGTCGAACGGTTACTACTGGAAGCGGCAGCAGTCCTTCCTGCGCAATGATCTCCATCGGGCCGACTTCGAGATCGACAGTCTCGACCTGTCAAGCGACCGGGTACTCGCCCATTTGGAGGACCCGCATAGTCCGAACCGATTCAACGTGCGAGGACTGGTTGCCGGATACGTCCAGAGCGGTAAGACAGCGAACTTCTCAGCCCTCATCGCGAAGGCAGTGGACGCCGGGTACAAGATCGTCATCGTCCTCTCCGGTCTTCACAACTCGTTGCGTCAGCAGACACAGGTGCGCTTGCAACGAGACCTCGGCCATGAGAACACCCTCGGTGTTGGGGCACCCGAATCCTCGAAGGTCTGGATTTGGATGACCGGCGACAAGCTCAATGAGGACTTCAACCCCGGAGGGCAGAACGCTGTCGCAGGGGTACTCCAGGGAAACAACCAGGTGATCCTGGTCGTGAAGAAGAACAAGAGCCGCCTCGACCGACTCATCAACTGGATGGAAGGCAAGGTCCCAGGCAACGTTCCGGTCCTCGTGATCGACGACGAGGGTGACCAGGCTTCGATCAACACTGGAGGAAATCGCTCAGGTTACGAACCAGGCGAGGACGCTGGCGACGTCAAGGACAAGACAGACCTCACCTCGGAGGACGTCGATGGAGACCTGACCGAGGAGGAGTTGGACCCGAGCGCCATCAACGTTCGGATTCGCAAACTCTTGCGAACGTTCGCTCGCTGCTCCTTCGTGGCCTACACGGCGACCCCATTTGCAAACGTACTGATCGATCCGGATGCGATCGACCGTGAGGGCGGGGACGATCTCTTCCCGAGAGACTTCATGCTGTCCCTGCCCAAGCCGCCCGGCACAAAATACGTAGGGACCGAGCAGCTGTTTGGCCGAGATCAGCTTGCGGGAGACGGCGACGACGTTGAAGGGCTTGATGTCATCGAGATCGTGCCTGAGTGGGAGATTCCCATGCTCATCCCTCCCAGGCGCAGCGGCGAGGAGCCAACTGTTCCCCCGTCGCTCAGCCGGGCGCTCAAGGACTACCTCCTCGCTTCTGCAGCTTGGCTCCAGAGGTCAGGGAAGGATGAGCCCTGCACGATGCTCGTCCACACGGACATGCGGAAGGCTCTACAGGATGCAATCGCAGGTCAGATTGCAGATGAGCTGGCATCACTCCGCCAGGCGTGGAAATACGACAACAGGGGGACGCTGAAAAGAGAACTCGCTCAACGGTGGGAGACCGAGTTCCGACCCAAGAGTGCTGCCATCAACCTGGCATGGGACATTCCCTTCTCAGACATTGAGCCGCAGCTCTCGCAGCTCCTGAACGACGGCATCGCGGTCCGTCGGCTGAATTCAAATCACCTTGACACTGCAGACTTTGAAGAGGAACCGACGCTGAAGGCAGTACTGGTCGGGGGAAACAAGCTGTCTCGTGGCATCACGATCGAGGGTCTCCTAGTCTCCTACTACGTTCGTCTCGCTCCTTACTACGACACGCTCTTGCAGATGGGCCGGTGGTTTGGGTACCGAGGCGACTACGTCGATCTCACTCGGCTGTACAGCACGGAGCTGCTGATCTCATGGTTCCACGACTTGGCGACAGCTGAAGAGGACCTTCGCCGCCAAATCGAGTTGTACGACAAGAAGAAGGCAACCCCTCTGGAGTTCGCTCCGAAGATCAGGAGCCACCCGGCCATGCTCGTGACTGCACAGAACAAGATGCAGGCTGCGAGAGAGATCACTCAGTCCTACGACGGCGAGCTGCTGCAGACACTTCGCTTTCCCTTCGGTGATCCGTCTTCGCTGTTGACTCGGCTCCACGAGAACCTTGACTTCACCCGGAGTGTCTTGAAGACGCTGGGTCCACCAGCGACCAACGATCAGGGGTTGATTGGATGGAACGACCTCAGCGTCGATGTCGTCCTCGACTTCCTCGATGGATTCTGGGTTCTGAATCAAACATCGATTCACCCGCCGACGGTGCGTGAGTATGTCCATGCCCAATCGCGCTCTGGCGAACTCACGAAGTGGAGCATCGTCGTGAGGGGTGCAGCCAACCCGACGCAAACGCTGGGGCAGGAACGTCTCGACATCGAAGGTGTCGACCTTGTTGACCTGATCAACCGCAGTCGGCTGAAGTCGGACCCAACCTCACTTGGAGTCATCACCGATCCAGGGGACGAGTTGTACGGACTCACCCCTGCGGACATCTACGATGCGAGGGAGCGGTACGCAGACCGCGAGTTCCCGACGCTGGGCAAGGCATTCCGATCCAAGAGGAGCCCGAAGGAGGGGCTCCTGCTGATCTACCCAATCAGTGCCAACTCGATTCCGGGAAGGAACGCCAAGAACCGTATCCGGCTCTTTGAGGAGGGTACGGACTGCTGCACCGTCCTTGGCTACGCGATTTCGTTCCCGTTCTCGACCTCCCCTGCGACGGTGACCTACATCCAGGGGCCGGAGAGCCGTCGTCTATGAACCCAGAGGAACTCGACAGAGCCTGGCAATCACTTGCAACGCCGGATGATTCGCATCACCTGGAAGCTGCTCCAATCTCCGGCGACGATACCTGGGTTGCGATCGACCACGAGGGTCAGCGGCACCTGCTGCTGCGGGTTCCGGACGGGACCGAGGCTCCGCCAACGGTCACTCGTGGCTTGCGGGTAACCGTGGCCCGCCATCAAGTCAAGGGTGGTGAACCTGCGGATTATCTCGATCTTGTCTGCCTGTCGGATGAACTTGCTGTGACGTTCACTGCAGTTGCCGCTGACATCGGTGCGGAAACAGGGACTGCTCGGCCGGATCTGAGAGTGGCTGCCGTCGTCTCGGCTCTTGGACGATGGCAGTGGTTCTGGGAAGTCGAGTCCGACCGCCTCTCGGAACAGGACGCACTTGGCCTCTTCGCCGAACTGTGGTTCCTGCACCGATGGGAAGGAGGAGGGAGTGCCGCTGTGGACGCTTGGACAGCGTCAACAGGCTCACGGCACGACTTCCAGTGGCCCGAACGATCCGTCGAGGTCAAGGCAACCGGACGTCGTGCTGACGGTGCTGTCGTTCACCGAATTCAGCATCTCGACCAGCTGGCCGATCCTGAGCAAGGTGACCTTTACCTGTTCAGCCTGAGGGTTGTCCGGGACGAGTTGGCTCGAAACACGCTCCCCGCCATCGTGGACCGAGTCACTGAAAGCCTCCAGGGAGATGCTCCAGCAAGGGAGGAATTTGCCCGGAAACTTGGGCAACGAGGCTACAGTCCAGCATTTCGTCGGCATCATGAGACGCCGTACCGAATCCTCGGCGAACACATGTACCGCTTGGGACCGGGATTTCCCCGATTGACGCTCGACTCCTTCCCTTCGGGTCTTCCTGCAGGAATCGGCAACGTGTCGTACGTGCTCGACATGGCAGCCTGTGATAGCTGGCTCGTCTCCACCCTCCCAGAGGAATGGGCAAAGCGATGACCGAACGGACTGGAACATCGACGTTGCGGCCACGGGCACGACTCATCGGGCTTATCGGCGAGGACCTCATCAGTGACGAGCCGGTAGCCGTCGTCGAACTCGTCAAGAACGCCTATGACGCTGACGCCACCCACGTCACGGTAAGCTTCAATCCCGAGAGTGATCAGTTGGTCGTTGAGGACGACGGCCATGGGATGGATCTCGCCACAGTGCTCGGGACCTGGTTCGAGCCGGGGACTGTCTCGAAGAAACAAGAGGAGAAGTCCCCAAACGGCAGGATCTACCAGGGAGCAAAGGGCATTGGTCGCTTTGCGAGCGCACGATTGGCCGGGTCGCTGTACCTCGAAAGCCGCACTGATCCAGACGATGACGCCGTCACGGTTCTCTTTGAGTGGGGATCTTTCAACGATGAGTCGTACCTCGATGAAATTGGAGTGGCATGGGAGCTGCGGGATTCTCTTGACATCGGTCGAGGGACCCGACTGACCCTGGACGGACTACGCAAGGTCTGGGCCGACGATGACTACCAGGACCTTCACTCGCGACTATCCCGATTGATCTCTCCGTTCGAAGAGGTGACTGACTTCCGGATCGAGCTCCGTATCCCAGGACATGCTGAGCTATCTGGAGATGTCCAACCGCCAGTGCTCCTCGCTCATCCCAGATACCAGCTCTACGGAGCGGTCGATAACGAAGGATTCTTCGATGGTGTGTTGCGGTACGACAATGCCATCAAGAAGAGGTTCAAGCACCATAGGCTCGGGGGTGCAGGGGAGTCACCCCTCTGTGGAGCATTCACTACCGAGATACGAGTCTGGGACCGAGACCGTGATGGCCTCGACCCGCTGGCACTCCAGCTCGGCCAGAGTGTGACGGAGGTTCGGCGAACTCTCAACGACTACTGCGGAGTCAGTATCTACCGCGATGGCTTTCGTGTGCACCCGTACGGCCAACGTGGCAACGACTGGCTGAATCTGGACAACCGGAGCAGACAAAACCCCGTTCTTCGACTTGCAAACAACCAGATCGTTGCTGCAATCAAGATCTCGCGGGACACGAATCGAGAGCTGCGGGACCGAAGTACACGTGAGGGACTCGTTATGAACGAGTCCTACAACGCCTTGGTTAGCTGGTTCAAAGAGGTTCTGAAAGAGATCGAGGCCTATCGGTACGATGTCCGGCCTCGGGAGCAAAAGGACACCACGAAGGAGCCACTCTTCGAGGCATTCGACATTCGTGACACGGTCAGCCAGGCACGAACAGCGCTTGGCCCTGACCACCAAGTGGCTGCCCTGATCACTCAGATGGAACGCCAGGTGAACGAGGGAGTCGAGCGAGTCCAGGAAGTGTTCTCCCGGCTCCTCATGTCCGCGGGGCTGGGTCAGATGGTTGACATCGTGATCCACGAGATCGGGGCACCAATCGGGAAGATCAACCGTCAGATTGAGGTTCTCGAACGAAGAGTGATTGCCTCCAAGGACCAGAAGTTCGTTGAGACGGTTGCTCCGATGATCACGTCGATCAACGGCTGGCTCGAACAGGTTCACAATCTTCGCGACCGCCTCAACCCTCAAACAGCTGGGCGGCGAGGTCGGGCCAGCAGGTTCAACGTGCAGGATGAGGTCGAGGACACGTTTCGGCTCTACGGTGCCCTGCTCGAAGGGCAGGACATCACGTGGACGATCGAACATCCGTCCGACCCGTTACAGGTATTCATGGCACGTGCGGCACTCGGCCAAGTACTCGCAAACCTGGTTGACAACGCCATCTTCTGGCTGATCAGAGGTAAGGGATCGGGGAAGGGTGGCACGATCGAGGCCAAGATCGAACGGTTCGATCACGGCTTTACCGTGACTGTCTCGGACGATGGACCGGGAGTAACCGAAGAGGACCGAAGCAGAATCTTTGAGCCCTACTTCACTCGGAAGCCAAACGGCATCGGGCTAGGGCTCTACATCGCACGACTCGTTATCGAACCCTACGGACGACTGCTGTACAAGGAGGTAGGGGTCCTTGGAGGGGCCACCTTCGAAGCTGAATTCGACCATGGTGTCGGACTATGACCGTTCTGAACATACTGCTGGTTGATGACGATCCAGAGAGTCTGCGGCTGCTGGGGGAATCACTCCCTGAGGAGATCGATGGTTCCACCATTCGATGGGAACCGTGTGGTGAATTCGATGACGCACTGCAACGCATAACGGAGCGCAGGTTCGACGTTGTGGTCACTGACATCTATCGAAATAGGGCGGGCGTAGAAAAGGAGCCTGCGACGGGGGACACCCAGGGAGTAGGCGTCCTCCGGGAGATTCGCGAACGTCGGTTTTGCCCGGTGCTTCTGTTTACGGACGGAACTTGGCCAACGGAACCTCCCGAGGGACCCTTCATCAAGTATGCAGACAAGACTCCGGGGAACTCCCAAATCGTGGAGAAGCTCGGAGAGCTGATCCGTACCGGGGTTCCAGAGCTGGCACACCGGCTCCACGACGAGCTGGACAGGACGAGTGGCTCCTATCTGTGGGACTTTCTGGACTCCAATTGGTCAGAGCTGGAGTCCGGCGGACTAACGCAACCGGACGTCCTCTCCCGACTCATCCACCGCCGTGCATCAGTGCAGCTCGGGCGATTGGACGATTCGGGAGAGGGATACACCGAACGTCCCCACGTAGAAGGTGCCGAGTTCTACCTTCGTCCTCGAATTACCAGTGAACTACGGCTCGGGCAGGTTCTCGAACACGACGGTGAGTATCGGGTTGTGCTGACTCCACACTGTCACCTAGCTGTTCAGCCTGGACAGACCGATCCACATGCCGACTTCGTGCTCACTGCACGCACAGTCGGTGCGACAGTCTTGTTCGAACAGGTGCCGCTGCAGGGGAATACAGAAGCGAAGCGACTCGACGACCTGCGCCGGCGGATTCAGTCACCAACGGACTTCGGCCAACCAAAGGGGCGGTACTGGTTCCTTCCAGGGTTCCTGACTATGCCCCATCTGTACGTCGATTTCCTTCAGCTGGAGAGTCTGCCAATTCAGTCTGCGCTCAACGACTGGGAGTCGTTCGCCGTGCTGGACATACCGTTCGCTGAGGCGTTCCAGTCGAGCTTCGTACGGTTCTACTCTGCGGTCGGACTGCCTATCTTGAACCCGTCTCGCTTCCCCGATTTGAATGTGGCTTCGCCGCCGACATCGCCGTGACGACCGTGGCAGATGGCCAGTCCTTGCCGGACCGCGACACCGCCGAACGGAACCTTTGGTCCCTCGATGAGTACATCGTTGTCGCAGACCTGTACCTGCGACGGGGACGAAGCTCAGGCGTTCGTGACCCGGAGGTCGTCGAGCTTGCTCAGTTGACCGGGCGAAGCACGGCATCAATCAGCCGCCGGCTTGGCAACTTCGACGGAACAGTTCGGCTAGGGATGGGACTAAAGCCGGTGATAGGGGAGCCACTGGCGATCTTCCAGTCGATGCAGACCGACGAGACGTTCCGGAACCGTGTCGTGAGCGAAGCACGAGCCCGGCTCCGAGCGTTGTCACACGACAATGTCCCTGGACCGCGGGGCTCAGGCCCTCATCTGGTTGATCCGGAGGCCTTCGAGGTGGAAGAGACCGAGGTCACACCGTCGTCCGTCACCCGGCAGATGATCAGAGCTGAAGCACAGCTTGTACGGCAATACCGAAATTGGCTTGACCCTTTGACCACACGTCTCCGCGGTCTGATCATTCCAACAGGGGATCATGTGCTGCGTGCCGACCTGTACGACACACAGCTGGATGTTCTGATCGAGGCCAAGTCGGACGTGAGCCGAGAGAGTGTCCGGTATGCAATTGGCCAGCTGTTCGACTACCGGCGGTATCTCGATCCTCGACCAGCCCTTGCAATTCTTGTCCCGAACGAACTCGACACCGATCTTGCGGCCCTGCCCGGAGAGGCAGGTATCGACGTCATTTGGCCAGTGGATGATCACTTCACCGATTCTGCAGGCGGGCGGCTTACGAGGAGACCATGATCCCTCGAACCTCTGTTGACCTTGACAGTGCGATACCTGCCGAGCACAAGGGGTGGACGCCCAAGGGTGATGATCTGAGTGAGGATGGCTTTGCGTACTTCCCGGCGAAGCCGGATGAGCTCGGCTCGCTCCTCGGTTGTCAGCCTGGGTCGCTCGCCGGCATCCGTCTCTTCTTGGTGCACCCAGGCCTGCACAGCCGTCTCACTCATATCGAAGTCTTTGGCTACTTGGCCGATGCTGCGATCGCCTTGGCGGCACAGCTCGACGATCTCAGCTTTGAACTCCGGAGTGAACGA
>Ga0182030_10023786_pt1 | contig 11302 bp, 11 predicted proteins | sample 812S3MmetaG_FD_121299 | JGI IMG/M metagenome (GOLD analysis project Ga0182030, IMG submission 121299) | Permafrost microbial communities from Stordalen Mire, Sweden - 812S3M metaG (Illumina Assembly) | ecosystem: Environmental > Terrestrial > Soil > Wetlands > Permafrost | place: Sweden...
CACAGGCCAAGGCCAACAAGGCTCTCGACGCCGCCGAGAAGCCGGACGAGATGCTCGACCTCTCCTACCAGAAGATGCTCGAGCAGATCACCCAGGTCCGCCGGGCGCCGCCCGGGCCTACGACGAGTTCCCCCAGCACGAGAACGGGATCGGCATGGCCCGGGCCTTCATCGACGGCTTCACCAACCCGAAGAAGGCCGGCCCTGGCGGGGTGCGCCACGGGTTCTTCGCCTCCGTCGACGCCGCGCCGGCCGAGGGCTACAGGGCCGTCCGGCTGCCGTCGGCCGACGATGAGCCGGTGGGGGCCGCACGCGGGCTACCCGACCCCCGGCCGGTCACCGTTCTCACCGGGACCTACGGCGCCCGGATCCTGCGCCCGCTGCTGGCCGCCCACCCCCGCCCCGATGTCGCCGTGCGCGAGGTGCCCAACGATTTCTTCGGAGGCAATATCGGGGTGGCCGGCTTGCTCACGGGGGAAGACCTCGCCCGCGCCCTCTCCACCTCCCCGCGGGACACCCGGTACCTGTTGCCCGATGCCTGCCTCAACGAGGGTCGCTTCCTCGACGGCCTCACCCTGGCCGATCTTCCCCGTGCGGTCGAAGTGGTGCCCACTGACGGCCACTCCCTGCGTGCCGCGCTCGACGGCACGTCGTTCCGATCGGCCTGCGCCGCATGAGCATCGAACCCGAAGCCCGGCCCGAGGACGCCGGCACGGGGCCGCTCGCCGGGCTGCCGATGGTGGTGGTCGCCGGGCGGCCCAACGTTGGCAAGTCGTCGTTGGTGAACCGCATCGTCGGTGAGCGGGCGGCCGTGGTCGAAGAAGAGCCCGGCGTCACCCGTGACCGCAAGGTCTTGACGGCAGAGTGGACGGGCGTGCCGTTTTCCATCATGGACACCGGCGGCTGGTTGGCCGGCGGCGATGCGCTCACCGCCAAGGTGAGTGAGCAGGCCGAGCGGGCGCTGGCCGAGGCCCACGTGGTGCTCCTGGTCGTCGACGTGACCACCGGGGTGACCGACGAGGACCTTGCCGCGGCCAAGGTGATCCGCCGCGCCGGGCCACCGGTCCGGCTGGTGGTCAACAAGGTCGACGACACCAACCGCGAAGCGGCGGCGTGGGAGTTCGTGTCGCTCGGCGTGGGCGATCCGTTCCCGGTCAGCGCGCTGCACGGCCGGGGCACCGGCGACCTGCTCGACGCCGTCGTGGCGCTCCTGCCCCCACCGCTCCCGACCGAGGAGCAAGAGGAAGCGGCGGCGGCCGCGGCCCGCACGGGGCCGGGCGGGACGCCGCGGGTGGCCATCATCGGGCGGCCCAACGTCGGCAAGTCGACGCTCTTCAACAAACTGCTGGGCGAGGAGCGTTCGGTCGTCCACGACATGCCGGGCACTACCCGCGACGCCATCGACACGGTGGTCGAGACACCTGACGGCCCGGTCTGCTTCATCGATACGGCCGGTCTGCGCCGCCCCGCCCGCACCGAGCGCGGCACGGAGCACCATTCGGTACTGCGTGCCCTGCGCGCCCTCGAGCGGGCCGACATCGCCGTCCTGGTCATCGACGCCACCGTCGGGGCCTCGCACCAGGATCAGCGCCTGGCCGAACGGATCGGGGTCTCGGGGTGCCCGGCCATCGTGGTGCTCAACAAGTGGGACCTCGTGCGGGTGGAAGACCGTGACGACGTGCTGGCCGGTGTGGGGGACCGCCTGGCCTTCTTGGGCGCGGCCCCCGTGCTCAAGCTCTCGGCTAAGTCGGGCAAGGGCGTGCACCGGATTCTGCCGGCCCTGCGCGACTCGGTGGAGGCCTACCACCAACGGGTGCCCACGGGATCCCTCAACCGGGCTCTCCAGGAGATCCAGCTGCGCCAGGCGGCGCCCCGGGCCCGCATCCGCTACATCGTGCAGGGGGCCATCGACCCCCCGACCTTCACCCTCTTCACCAACGGGCGCCTGCCCCAGACCTACATCCGCTACATCGAGCGGGGACTGCGCGAGAAGTTCGAGTTCGGCGCCACTCCGATGAAGCTGCGGGTACGTATCGGCGGCAAGTAATGGCCTGGTGCGAGGAGTGCGACACGCTCGTCGAGGACGAGGACCTCGGCGAGGAGGGAGAATGCCCCACCTGCGGGACGATCCTGGCCGATCAGGAGCGCCAGCCCATCCCGTGGTACTTCAAGTTCATGCTGCTGGCCACGGTCGTCTACCTGGGGTGGCGGATCTTCCAGCTCATCTCCTGGGCCAGCCATCACTTTTGACGCAGTAGCTTGCCCCTCATGGCGATCTACGCAATTGACGGCAAGACCCCCCGCATCCACCCCGAGGCCTACGTACACCCCGATGCCGTCGTCATCGGCGACGTCACCATCGGCGCGGAGTCGACGGTCTGGCCCGGGGCCGTGCTGCGGGGGGACTACGGCACCATCACCGTGGGCGCCCGCAGCTGTGTGCAGGACGGGACCGTGATCCATGCCACCGCCCAGGTCTCGACCACGGTCGGCGACGGCTGCGTCATCGGCCATCTGGCCCACCTCGAAGGGTGTGTCCTCGAAGACGACTGCCTGGTCGGATCCGGTTCAGTCGTGCTCCACCGCGCCGTGGTCGGTCACGGTGCCACGGTGGGCGCCAACGCCGTCGTGACCAACGACATGACGGTGCCCGCAGACGCCTTGGCGGTCGGCGTCCCGGCGGTCATCAAGGAGGGCAGATCGAGCCTGGACTTCAACCAGGGCGCGGCCGCTCTCTACGTGGCCAACGGCCAGCGCTACAAGGCGACGCTGGTACGGCTCGACCGGAGCTGATCGCACGACGCGGCGCCATGGTCCGACCTCACGGATGCGTACCGGTCTCGAAGGCCATCAAGCCGAGTGATGCCCCGATGAGAAGGGCTCCGAGGCAAAGGCTTCGTATCCCCGAACGAGACAGGAACTTCCAGTGCCGGAGCGGATTCTCGACCACGAAGTACGAGACGATCGAGAATGCGAGAGCCAGGAGCACCCACGCCAGATTGTCCTTCACGGACAACGAGCGGCCGGCGTACTGCGCCGCGATGATGAGAATGGGCCAGTGCCACAGGTACAAGGAGTACGAGAGCTTGCCGAGCCAGCGGAACGGGGGGAGACGCAAGATCCACTCGGCTCCCATCCGGGGAGCAGCCGTACCGCCGGCCACCACCAGTGCGGTGGCGATGACGGGGAGAGCCACGGCCGAACCGGGGTAGGTGGTCGTCGCCGTGTAGGCGAACCCGGCAACGAGGATCCCGCCCAGCCCGATCCACGTCATGGCCAGCGCCACGGGCCGGGGAAGCTTGGCCAGCTGCACGCTTCCCACCGCGACCAGACCGCCCAGTGCGAGCTCCCAGGCCCGGGTGAAAGGGGAGAAGTAGGCGGCAGTGCCATTGCTGGAGGTTTGGACGACGGACCAGATGAACGACGCCACAATGCTCACCGTCAACAGGATGGTCAGCTTCAGGCGGAGGTTGACCCGCGACCAGGCCAGGGCGGTGACGATGAACAGCGTCGGATAGAGCACGTAGAACTGCTCCTCCACGGACAGAGACCAGAAGTTCTGTAACGCCGACGGCGGCGCCTGCGAGGACAGGTAGTTCGTGCCCGTCGAGATGAAGTGGAAGTTGGCGTAGAAGAGGGAGGCGGTCCTCCCGACCTGTACCGTGTCGTCGCCGGTGAGAAATCCCAGCCAATGGTACGAGGCCAGCACCGTGAGCATGATGACCACGGTGGCCGCCGGCAGAATTCTGCGGCTACGACGTCCGTAGAAGTTGAGCAGCTTCGTTGCGCCGGTGCTCGCTCGTTCCCGGAGCAACAGTCCGGTGATGACGAACCCGGAGAGGACGAAGAAGACGTCCACGCCCACAAAGCCACCCGTCAACGTCGGGATGCCGGCGTGGTAGAGGACCACCAGGAGGACGGCTACGGCGCGTAGGCCTTCTACGTCAGGGCGGAATTTTCGATCTCCGGGCGCAGTGCCCGCTTCGTCACCCGAGTCGAGAAATCGACCCTCTTCCTGCTCGACCGTCGACATCGTTCGTCAATTCACCCCGCTGTGAGCCGTCAACTGTCTGCCAAAGAGTGTGCGTGAGATCGCACTATCTTGCCCGAACACCGGCCCAACGCTCGCCCAATTCGGGATCGGTCCGCTGGCCCACCGTCGTCTTCTCAGAGCACGGGACGAGCAGGCTAGGGGAGGAAGGGCTTCAGCGACCCCCAGAGTACTCCGGTGAGGTAGTTCAGATAGGTCTTGTCTGCGTGGTACCCGTCAATTGTGTAGGGGATGATCGAGGCAATGATCGAAGGGCATGTGGCGGCACAGAACCAGGGCGTCTGATTGATGAAGTGCGCTCCCGCAGCCTTTGCCGCCGACCGGGATGCCGCATTCTCGGCGACTACAGGTGAGGACGGGACGAAGCTGCACGAGTTGATCTTCTTGGGTCCCTTGGAAAGGCAGAGTGTCGGGCTCGCCGTCGGCGCGGGTTGGGGAAAACCGCCCAGCACGACCTTCGTCGATGCCGCCGGCAGCGTCTTCAAGAAGGTGGCCATGTCTGCCGCGACCTCTGCGGGCTTTGCCAAGTGGGGCGGATCCGCCAGATCGAGCTGGTAGTTGCTGGAAATGACGATGACCGACGGATGCAATGAGGCGAGAGAGGTCGCCAGAAACGTGTGAAAGGTGGTGCACGCAGCCCAGGGGGCGGCGGAGACGGTGCCGTTGTCGTTGTTGGTCTCGTAGGTGCCTGCCGGAACCGGGCACCCACTCTTCGCGATGAGGACGAGCTTGAAGTGTTCGGCTTGTCCCAGTGTGTTGAACGTGTCGAGCCACATCTGTGCGCGCGAGTCTCCGACGAGCGCGACCACCGTGGTGGACTTGGTGTCGCCGAATTCGCACTGCGAAAGGTTGAATGTGGCGTCGCTCACTCCGAGCGTGGGACACGAGCTCTGTGCCTGAAGGTCGCCTCCCCAATCGTCCTGGGCCGCCAAAGCCGAGACGGTCGGGGTGACATGGCTCGGGGGGGTTGTGGCTTTTTCGGCGGCCACGATCGCGGCGTGCACCTTCGCCAGGCTCGGATAGCTGCTCATGCGCTGGGCGCTCGTCACGGGCCGAATCTGCGCACCCGCGGGCGCAGGAAGGGCAAGCGAAACCGCAAGGCCCAGTAGCGCCGCCAACGAGAGCCACGCCGAAACCAAACGATAGGCACGACGGCCGCGACCTGTGGCTCCCCTGACTTGCCTGCGCATCATTTCCCCGTTTCGACTCTTCCCGCTCCCGACTGAGCGTTCTGGATCACGCCAAATGACGAGCGCGTGTCAAATGGCCTCCCTACAAGTCTTGCACGCGCCACCACGTGACCTACAGGCAGGCCACCGCGATTTTTCGCCCGGCCCTACCTCTGCGCGCGGGACTTGGCGGCGGCGCGGCTGTTGAAGACGTCGGGCCCGAAGGGTGCGAGGCCGTGGGCGGCCGCGAAACCCAGATGGCCTCGGCCGTCGGTCCCCCCGGTGGTCAGCCCGAGGAGGTCCTCGTAGCTGCGCAGGGCCGAAAAGTGGTTGTACGAGCCGGTGGTGTCGGTGGAGCCGGGAACGATGTACTTGGGATTGAACAAGAGCGCGCCGACCTGACCTCCTCCGGGGGCGGAATCGGCGGCCAGCCCGGCATTTCCCGGCGCATGGGTATTGGGGCCGGTGACCTCGTTGCAGCACGCCGCGGCGTACGAGGGATCAGACTGGTCGACGTCCGCCTCGTCGAAGGTGACGACGACCAACGTGTCGCCGTGCTTGTAGGCGGGCGAGTCGAGGATGAGCGGCATCCACGCCGCCAGGAACTGGTCCGCCCCCGTGAGCCCGCCGGCGTGCCCCCCGGTGCTGTTCGTACCGGCACAGGTGCCGTCATGCCCGTCGCTACATAAATTCGGCGAGATGAAGGCGAAACGGGGCGTGGTCTTCTCGTGGCGCAGATCGACGGCGAGGTGCCCGCTCGCCGACGGCTGGCCGTTGGCGCCGAGCGTCCCGAGCGGCACCACGTTCGCATCGCATTCCGCCGTGTTGTCGATGATGGAGTGGAACCAGACGAAGGGGTTGTGCCTCGTGGTGTACTGGTCGAGCGCGGTGGCGACCTCCGCCGTGTCCGTGGCCCCGATGGCCGGGTGCGCGCAGTCTGTCCCCCCGGTCGGGTCCACAACCCCGCCGTCTCGCAAGATCGTGTTCCCCATGTCTTGGTCGTAGCCCCTCCACGACGCGACGTGGGTCTTGGGATTGGGCGGGTACTTGGCATCGAGCTGATTGGCGATGGTCTGCACCGAACTTGGGTAGACGCACCCTTCCCCGTCGATCTGTCCCGGATTGACGGCCTGATCGGGGTCGGGCGTGCCGGGTTCGACGCTGGCATAGGCGAACCCGTTGTCGGCACAGTCGGCCTGGGTGTCCTCGGTCGGCGCCTGCCCGGAGATCTGGGCGATGTAGTTGTCGAGGCTGTAGTGCCCGATCGCGTAGAAATTCTCCAAGAGCTCGCCCTCGGGGCGCAGCGTGCCGTTCAGGTACGTGGCCACGGATCCGGGCCCGAACGTGGTCTGGTACCCCTCGTTCTCGAAGTCGATCACAATGATGTGATTGATCTTCCCCGGCGGGAGCGCCGCCCGCACGACCGTGGTGTGCGACGTGGCGGCGGCCGGGTACGCCGCCCCGAGAAACAGGGCTCCGATCGTGAGGGCCGCCACCGCGCCGACACGCCGGGCCCGCAAATGGGGGTCACGCGCCATGAGGGATGTCCTTCCAGAGGTTCCGCGCTGCGAATGGGGGCATGGGGGTGCGGGAGCCACACTTTAGCGACGGCGTCGGCCCGGTCGGCACTGGCTATCCTCGGGTGTCACCCCCGGGCAGGACCATCCCGGGCATTCGACACGAACAAGGAGACGACCATGCCAACAAGCACCCCTCTGCAACTCGGCATGGTCGGGCTTGGTCGGATGGGTGCGGGCCTTGTCGGTCGTCTCATGCGCGACGGACACCACTGCGTGGTCTACGACGTGAACCACGCGGCGGTGACCGCCCTGGAAAAGGAGGGTGCCACCGGGTCCAGCTCCATGGCCGAGTTCGTCGAGAAACTCGCCCCCCCAAGGGCGGTGTGGGTCATGGTTCCCGCCGGTGAGATCACGGCCAAGACCATCACCGACCTGGCGTCGCACATGTCGAGTGGCGACATCATCATTGACGGGGGCAACACCTACTACCGCGATGACATCCGCCACGCCAAGGCGCTTGCCGAAAAAGGGATCCACCACATCGACTGTGGCACCAGCGGGGGCGTGTGGGGGATCGATCGGGGCTTCTGCCTGATGATCGGCGGCGAGGACAAAATCGTGCAGCATCTTCGGCCGATTTTCGCCACCATCGCCCCGGGCCTGGGCACCGTGCCACGGACCCCGGGGCGAACGGGCGAGCCGGACGATGCCGAGCTGGGCTTCTTGCACTGTGGCCCGAACGGCGCCGGTCATTTCGTGAAGATGGTCCACAACGGCATCGAGTACGGCCTGATGGCGTCGTACGCCGAGGGGCTCAACATCTTGCACAACGCCAACGCCGGCAAGGTTCCCGCCGTGCCGGGAGATGCCGAGACCGCGCCGCTCGAAGAGCCGCAGTTCTACCAGTACGACATCGACACCACGGCGGTGGCCGAAGTCTGGCGACGGGGGAGTGTGATCGAGTCGTGGCTGCTGGATCTGACCGCGACCGCCCTGTTCGACTCCCCTCAGCTTGGTGAGTTCGAGGGCCGCGTGTCGGACTCGGGCGAGGGGAGATGGACATCGATCGCGGCGATTGACGAGGGCGTGCCCGCACCGGTGCTCACGGCGTCTTTGTACTCCCGCTTTTCCTCCCGGGGACTGGACGACTTCGCCAACAAGGTCCTCTCGGCCATGCGCAAGGGCTTCGGCGGCCACGACGAAAAGAAGTCCTGACGACGACGTCACGAGGCACCTGACCCCTCCGACCCGGTCGCCGGCGCGTCCATGCGTAGGCGACGGTGCAGACGGGTATGCCAGACCCGGACGGAAAGGAAGGGTCGAGGATGGCCGAACCGGCGAAGGAGGGAACGCAAGAGGGGTTGCTCCGGTTCGGCGGGTTCTCCGAGGATCGCCTCCGAATCGATCGCATCATCGAACGGTTGGACGTGACCGATGACCTGATCGAGCGGGCCGACCTGGGCCGCGAGCTGGTCCGGGCCGTCTCGCGCGACGAGGACACGATCGAACGGACCTTGCGACCTCGTTTAGTGGGGTCCGGCAGTGGTCATCCGCGCGACGCGCTGGATCGGGATGCCTCTGAGCGCCCTGGGCCGCCTCGGACGACGGTCGGGCGGTTTCCGTGGCCACGCCCCACCACCCTGGCGCGGACACGGTGAAGGGTTGAAACGGGCCGCTCAGGCGTCGAGTTCCCACCCCTCGTCCTCCTGGGCTCGGGCCCTTCGCTGAGGCGTACCCACCCCGTCGGGATCGTCCATCCCCCCGTCGAGGGTGGCCAGCACCTCGGGATCGTCGAACTTCGCCCCGGCCTCCTCGAGTTCCAGGTCGTCGACCAGGAGGGTCGGATCGAGCGACGGGTCCCGCTCCAGGTCCTCGAGGAAGTCCGGGTCGAGCCGCAACTGCTCGTCGAGGGCCTCGTCGCCCTGCTCGAAGGTCTCCGTGCCCAACGGCTCGTCAGGTGACTGTTCATCGCTCTGGCTCATGACTGTCGAACCTAGTTCCGTGTCCACGCTCATTGCGTCCGCACACGGGGGAGCCCACGCCGGAAGGGCATCTGAGGCTTTGGACCCTAGTTTTTGTGGGACATTAAGCGAAGATATGTCTGGGATGCTGGAACGCCGAGCGTCAGGAGCAGCGGCGCGCGCCGCTTTTGTCATCGCGGGCGTCGCACTGTGCCTCGCGGCGATTGGCTTCGGGACGTCAGCGGCCGGGGGATCAACGGTCTCCCTCAGTGAAGGGGTGTACACCGGTGCGGCCGATCCCTCGCAGATCGCCGCCTTTGACTCCACGACCGGAACGCATTCGACCATTGCCGCCGACTATCTCCCGACGAACAGCGGCTGGTCGGGTATGGATGGCCGGGACGGGAGTCTGAGGTGGCTCTTCGCTGAGGGGTGGACGGGCACCCCCTACACCTTGTCACTGGGCGTTCCCATCATCCCGACCGACTCGGCCGGGGACCGTTTGGGGACGCTGGCCCGCGGCGCCACCGGCGCCTACAACGCGTATTTCGTGACGTTGGCCCGGACGCTGGTGGCCGCCGGGGAGTCCGACGCCTACCTGAGGCTGGGGTGGGAATTCGATGGAGGTTGGACGGCCTGGAACGCGACGACGCCGTCGTCCGAGGCCAATTTTGCGGCATATTTCCGGAAGATCGTCAGGGCAATGCGCTCGGTACCCGGCGAGAAATTCCGATTCGTCTGGAATCCCGATGCTGAGGCATTCACCACACAGAGCTACAACGTCGCCCTCGCCTACCCGGGCAAGGCCTACGTCAACGTCATCGGCCTCGATGCGTACGATCAGGCCTGGGTGACACCCCTCACGCCGGTCAACGCGTGGAACGAATCCACCCTGCCCGCCCTGGTGGCAGGGGAACGATTCGCTACCGGGCACGGCAAACCGCTCGCCATGGACGAATGGGGGACAGCCATCCGGAGCGACGGGCACGGGCTCGGCGACGACCCTCTCTATGTCAGCGACATGATCGCCTGGATGAGAAATCCGGCCAACCACGTTCTCTACGAGGCGTACTTCGACTTCGACGGTCGGGGCACGAACTCGGCCATCACCGACGGACGGTTCCCGAACAGTCTCGCCGCCTTCCGCACCGGATTCAAACAAACGGACGTTCGAACAACAGCTGTTCGAACGGAAGCCGGGGGAGTGGATGCAGCGTGGTTCATCCTGGCGGCGGTCGTCATCGCTGGCGGTGTCGGGTTGTACTGCGGACGACGCGTCCGGGGCAATGGACGGGTCGAACAGGCCTCGCGGAGGATCTATCCGCTGGCCGAGGACGTCGTGCGAACTCCGGTTCGGGAATGGGCCGAACAGACCCGTTGCTAGTGCTGCGGCGGCACAGGCGGCACGCAGAGGCCGCCGGTGAGCACTTTGCGTACCTATCGTCCCACCTGCACTGATACGAATCCCACCGATACCGAACTCCTGGCGGTAGTTCGTGACTTTGTGCTCTAGGCGAACTGCGCTCCGGTCAAGGAAACTAGAGCGGCAGTACGAGCCTGGCGACAACAGAACCACACATATCGCAGTTCGCTAGAGGAGCCTCGAGGGGAAACGAGGCCGTGTGCAGACGTTGGAGCGAACCACCAGAGGTGGCACGGCTCGCGTTGATCGGGAAGTCCCCGGGAGGGCGGGGACCCAGGAGAGGGAGAGTGCTGTGCTGAGGGACGGTTACGACGGATCGGCGATCGCTATGCGCTGCTCTGGCCGAAGAGAGAGCCAGGCACGTTGTTCTCGGCGGTGCACGAGAGGAGAGGGACGGGGATCGAAGGCGGGGTGGCGAGCATGACGGTCAGCCACATCGAAGACCACGTCTACCAAAGCCTCGGGACCCACAAGGCCGAGCCGACCGTCAGCATCGTGATCCCGGCCAAGAACGAGGCGCTCAACCTGCCCCACGTCTTCGCCGGCCTCGATACGAAGTACTACGAGGTGATCCTGGTCGACGGCAACTCGGTGGACGACACCGTCGACGTGGCCCGACAGCTGTGCCCGGACATCACCGTGGTGGGCCAGACCCGCAAGGGCAAGGGCAACGCCCTGGCCTGCGGTTTCGCCGTGGCCAAGGGCGACTTCATCGTCATGCTCGACGCCGACGGCTCGACGGACCCCGCCGAGATCCCCCGTTTCGTCGAGGCGCTCAAGCAAGGGGCCGACTTCGCCAAGGGCTCGCGCTTCATGCCCGGGGCGGGTTCGAGCGACATCTCCCGGCTGCGCCAGGTGGGCAACTTCTTCTTGAACAAAATCGTCAACCTGATCTACGGGACCCGCTACACCGACCTGTGCTACGGCTACAACGCCTTTCGCCGCGAGTGCCTCTCGGTCATGGACCTCGAAGTGGGCGACGAGAGCACCGATCCGGGGGCGATGCGCTGGGGGGACGGCTTCGAGGTCGAGACCCTGATCAACGTGCGCATCGCCAAGGCCGGGCTGGTGGTGGCCGAGGTCCCGAGCTTCGAGCACAGCCGCCACTTCGGCTCTTCGAACCTCAATGCCTTCTCCGACGGGATCCGGGTGCTGCGCACCATCCACGCCGAGCGCAAG
>Ga0182030_10023787_pt1 | contig 11302 bp, 11 predicted proteins | sample 812S3MmetaG_FD_121299 | JGI IMG/M metagenome (GOLD analysis project Ga0182030, IMG submission 121299) | Permafrost microbial communities from Stordalen Mire, Sweden - 812S3M metaG (Illumina Assembly) | ecosystem: Environmental > Terrestrial > Soil > Wetlands > Permafrost | place: Sweden...
GAAGGCTTTCCACGAGTTTGCGCCCCACACGCGCGTAAACAGGAGTTACAAGTCCCAGCCATAAACTGGACAGGCGTGGAGTTAGCACGGGTATCGAGATCATCCAGCGGCGCAGGCCTCGCTGCCGAGCGTATTCACCCATGATATCCGCATACGAAACCTGATCAGCGCCGCCAATTTCGAAGACCCGGCTTTCCATGACGGGTAGCGACAGCGCTTCGAGCAAATACGCCACGACATCCTCGATGGCGATGGGCTGAGCCGGCGTTGAAACCCAACGTGGGCAGATCATCACCGGTAGCCGTTCGACCAGCGATCGGATCATTTCGAAGGAAAGACTTCCAGAACCGAGGATGATTGAGGCGCGAAACTCTATAACCGGAGTGTTTGAGCTCCGAAGAATCTCGCCCACTTCCTGACGGCTTTTAAGATGAGAGGAAAGTTCCGAGGAGGGGTCGCCGAGACCACCCAGATAGATGATTCTTTGGACACCCGCTTGGCGGGCGGCGCTGGCGAAGTTATTTGCCGATTGCCTATCCTCCTCTTCAAAATTTCGCGGCGAACCCATCGCGTGTACGAGGTAATAGGCCGTGTGTGCGCCGGCCATGGCCGGCAGAAGTGTGCTGCGTTCCAGACAGTCACCGGCGACAACCTTGGTTCCGGGACCCACTCGTGCTTGCAGGAATTCGGGGCGGCGTGCAAGGCAGCGGACCAATCGGCCATTCGCTTCCAGGGCTTTCAGCAACCGGCCACCAATATAGCCCGTGCCGCCGGTCAGTAGAACCAAGTGCGAGCCATCTAAATGCGGAACGGTGCCCATCACGACTCCGAGGAGAGGCCACGTCGAGGCCAGAAAAAGGATTGCGGCTTTCAAGATCGCACAAATCTCCCCCGGGCGGTAGTCGAAAAACCGCTCACTTCGCGCCGTACAAAGAACGCCCCATTACGAAGGCGCTCCCGGGCCGACCTTTCACCGTTGGCGGCTTTGTCGGCCAACCGAACAAATAGCTGGCAAGCCCGGAAACCCCGAAACGACCGTCTCGCTGCAAGTTGCTGCCGCTCAATTAGTTCCGGCGCTGTTAGGGATTCGGCCTGAAAAGTCGCCTTCCAGGAGAGTATCCACCAAACCAGTGTCGCTGGGTAATTGTTAGGACCAGCCCTTCCCTACCATTAATCCGAAAATCGGACGAATTCCGGACGGCCATCAAGACAACCAGAAATTTCGTCCTCTTCGAAGTGTGGGCCGTCGCCCAGACAGAGGAAGCATGTCGATCGTTCGACATCAAATAGCAACCTTCGGGGCCCATGCCTTCTTGCGACCCGGAAGCAGTAGTCGTTCAGACTGTCGACGGACCGACAGCCTCGCGGCGTGTTTTCCTTCCAAGCCGCCACTGGCATTTGCGCTGGCAGTCATGCACTGATTTGAAGATGTATGTGATGAACAGAACGGGCAGCTGATATCATCAGAGCAGATCTCGGCAAATGGTGTTCAGAAAGTAGGAAGTAAATCTGGTACTTTTAGAAACTTATAGTTGGCCCGTTTCTTAATGGTGTTCAAACGGTGTTCAAGTCAAGACTAACGCTGTAAGTTATTGAAAACATGGAGCGGGATACGGGGATCGAACACGCGACGTCCAGCTTGGGAATACGACAGTAAATTGGAAACAAAGAACATAGCGTTTCCCGCACTTCGTTCTGGCGATTGAGAATACCGCGTTTTCGCTCTGTGCTCTCTTCACGGCTCCAACGGAGCACAAACGGAGCACACGAACGGTATAGAAACACAACCTTCAGTGGCATCTTGAAACAGCCGGATAAACATGAGTCGACCATACTGCCGTTCGCCAAAACTCCGCAGGAGCCTAAAACTCATCCATGTATCATATTATGCTGCCCTCTGCATACTGTTCATTTAAAACGCGTTATTAATTTTGGAGAGGGACACGGTCGGGTCCTGGCGGCGTTACGGCGCAACGCCGGAGGCAATAGCCAATCCACCTTCGCCAAGCCTCGCAGGTTCACCTTCTTTTAATGGCCCGATCTGCTTTGACAATTCGTGCAGATATCACCTGGAAATAGATAAGGGCCCTGAGTGACCGACGGAAGCCTTGCAAAATGTGGGCGGGCCAATGTACGACTGGAAGCAACCTCGTTCGTTTGCGTTGGCGGTCCGCATCCGCAGTAAACGCTAATCGGAGATCGGGAATACCCGCACGGCAACCACACGAAAACCGATGTGGTCGGCCCTTCGCTCGGGCTCGTACCGGTGCCGCCGCGCCGACCGGCACGCTATCCCGTCATCCCCGAAACCTCCACCCCGCCGGACGCGCGAGAAGGTGCCATCCCCATTAGGGGTTCCCCGCACGCCCGACAGATCCGGATCGATGCCGCCGGGAAGCCGACGGTAATACCAGTCACGGCACCACTCGTACACGTTCCCGTGCATGTCGTGGAGGCCCCACGCATTCGGCGCATAGCTGCCAACCTCTGAGGCCCGCCCGGGCGATTGCCCTGGGTCTCCCCCGTTGTACGGCTTGCCCCCGAAATTCGCTTGTTTGTTGCCTAAACTGTTCCCGAAGGAGGTCGCCGTGACGGTGCCGGCGCGGCATGCATATTCCCACTGCGCCTCCGTCGGCAGCCGGAATTCCCAATCCCGCGGCAACTCGCCGACCTTCCGCGCTTTTGCGGTCAGTTTCCGCGCGAACTCTTCCGCCTCGGTGTAGTTGACCCAGTACACCGGAAAATCACCGCCCGCGCCGTGGTCCATCTCGTGCGGGAACGCGCCGGCAATCCTGGACCACTCGCCTTGCGTGACCTCATACTTCCCCATCCAGAATCCGCGTGACAGCGTCACCTCTGCCTGCTCCTCATCCGAGCGGTGGTCGGGCTCATCCCGCGGACTGCCCATCCGGAATCGGCCCGCAGGACACCAGCACAGCCGGATGCCTGCGGTCACGCGCTGCTCGCCGACATTCGAGCCGGCGAAGCGGTCCGCCGGAGACGACGGCTGGTATGCAGCCTGTGCGAACAAGAGAACGGCGAGCGCAGCGGGGTGGAGGAACTTCATTGACTTATTGCAACGACGAGAGAGAGCAACGCCAAGAGTAGCGCAGCAGGCCCGTTCTGAAACCGTTCCAAGCTGCTCGACGAGGTGAAGTTAACTTTTGCACTCAGCCCCATTACAGCGACGAGCGCCCATGTCCCCCAACGCAAGATACCAAGCCGGTCAGACGATACCCAATATCGAGCACGACCGAGGACGATGATAGCGCCAGCAACGAGCAAGACGGCCGCCAACGCGCTCACGACTCGGAGCCCCGCAGGCAGATGGTCGTGATTGCCACCCCAAGCGCCAGAAAGTCCTCGGGAACCGCCGAGCGCCCAGAAAATTTCGCAGCCCGCAACTGCGATAAGTGCCGTCGCTGCCACCACCGCTGCGAAGCGCGGCGCTCGCTCGGCGAGCCCAACTCGGTGGCGGATCTCCATGCGGGCATTGTAGCACGATGCTCTGAAAGACGAGGCCGAACCGCTAACGAGTCAGTCCGGCCTTCTCTCACTTTCCAGAGCTGCGGCCCTCGCCGACGATCCGCGAGAAAGTAACTTCCGACTTGACGACGATAGGCCCCCAATGTGCCAGACGGGAAATGCCTTCAGCATGCAGCGTGTTTCCCAGACCCAATCCGCGACCAAGCCAGCCGAACGGCCGTCCTCAGAGCAGAACATTCACGCCAAAAGGCCAAGATTGTCGTACGATATGTGCAGTTCAGGGAAGAACTGAGGCCAACTGGATGTCGTCACAACCTGGATACGACGTGATTGTTATCGGTTCTGGCATGGGCGGCCTCGCATTTGCGAGCATCATGGCCAAGTTGCGTAAGTGGCGCGTGCTCGTCCTGGAGCGCCACTTCAAGATTGGGGGTTTCACGCACACATTCACTCGGCCGGGCGGCTGGTCCTGGGATGTCGGGCTTCATTACGTCGGCGGGTTGGGCGAGGGCATGAAGGGGCGCCGACTGTTTGATTTCATCACCGAAGGACGCGTGAAGTGGAACTCGCTGCCCGATGTTTACGACGTCTTTGTTTACCCGAACCTGCAGGTCCGGGCATGTAAAGGTGAAGCAAATTTCCGGGGCGCCTTGATCGACGCCTTTCCCCAAGAGCGCACGAATATCGAACGGTATTTCCGCGATTTGAAATCCGCGATCGGCTGGATGAACCGTTACTCATAGCGATGGCGGCCCCAGCGCCGTTGGCTCGGTTGGTTCGCGCCGGGAATCGTTTGATGGCCGATCCTTCGCAAGAGATCACACAGCACTATCTGGAGAGGCGCTTCCGGGACCCACAGCTTCGCGCGGTGGTCACATCGCAGTGGGCCGACTATGGCGTGCCTCCCGGCCGGAGCGCATTCGCCACGCATGCGGTGATCGCGTCTCATTACTTGAACGGCGCATGGTATCCGGCGGGCGGCGCGGGTGAGATCGCCAATGCCACGGGCGCCGTAATCCGCGCCGCGGGCGGTGAATTACTTCCCAACCACGAGGTCACCCGAATTCTCCTCGAAGACGGCCGCGCTGCCGGCGTGGAAGTCGACATCCGCAAAGGCAAACAGGAGACTCGTGCGGAATTTCGAGCGCCCGTCGTGGTATCCGACGCCGGGGCGTGGAACACGTTTACGCGTATGCTACCGGCCTCTGTTCTACCGTTCCGTGACCAACTCAAATCGCCGCCGGAAGGTTTCGAGGTCGTCGAACTCTTTCTTGGCTTGCGGCGCGATCCCCGCGAGATGGGCTTCCAGGGGGAGAACTACTGGATTTTTGAGTCCTTCGACCATGATGAGATGTATGCGCGCCGGAACGATCTGCTCGACGGCAGAGCGGTGATGGCCTATCTCTCGTTCCCGTCTCTGAAAGATCCTCGCACCCAACGGCACACCGCGGAGATTGTTGCCCCACTCTCCTATCGCTCCTTGGAAGCAGATCGCGGTGAACCATGGCGCAGACGCGGCCCGGACTACGAAGCCGCGAAAAAGCGAATGACGCGGGCATTGCTGGATCTCGTCGAACGAAGCCACCCGGGATTTGGAGATCTTGTGGAATACTCGGAGCTAGGCACACCTCTAACGTTTGAATACTTCACGGCGGCGCCCTCGGGGACGATCTATGGCTATCCGGGCACGCCTGAAAAATACTCTAAGGCATGGCTTGGCCCGCGCACGCCGATCGGGAATCTATATCTGACGGGCACCGACGCGGCGTTGCTTGGCATCATGGGAGCATTGATGGGTGGAGTCGTGACCGCGAGCTGTCTTCTGGGGCCGTTCGGCTTTTTTGAAGTGATGCGTGCCGCGCGTTCGCACTCATAAGAAATGGGGTTCCCCAAATTGAATTACAGAAGCCTCATAGGCACGAGGTGTGGGACCGCCTCGTCACCTTGGCAATTGTGCCTGGATCACGGCGCGGACGGAAACAACCCACTGGATCTGTGAAAAAACAAACAATCTCGCGCAGAGACGCCAAAGCGCATAGAATGTCAGACCATAGCTTCTTGTCTCATTTGCGTTCTCTGCGGCTTTGCACTTCTGCGCGAACTGCTTTGGCCTTTGCAGGAATTATCTCAAAGCTTCACTTGGCCTACTCGTAGAAGTGGCCACGCGGCGTGGGCGGCCATTCATAGATCTCGCCTCGACAATTCCGGCCAGATCGTCCCACACAGAAAGAATGTTTCATCATAAGTCCCGATTTTGTGAACGATCGGCGCGACAATAACTACCATAGAATGTTAACCCAGTTATGAAAGCCCGTGTTAGCGACAATCTGGGAGGCTGGGTTCTCCCCATTCCTGCGTCCCAGAAAATACTTCCCCAAAGAAAACAGGAGACATTCCTATGAACCCCATCTCCATTCCAGAACCATCTCTGTCCTCGCGGGCCATGCTGTGCTCGCTTTCGATCAGTATGTGGTCGGCGCGGAAGCATGCCCACAGCAGACGGCTGGGTAGGCGTGGAGTGCTGATCGGGAGAAGCCAATCTCCGGCGACCACAATCGAACCAACGCCCGTATACGGAAAAAGTGTCGGCGCCGCCGGATCCTTCACCAGCGAGTCGTAACAACCCTAAATTTCACGGCGCGAGTGGTGGGCAAACATGCGCGCCTCGCAAAAAACGCCGGCCAAGCCCCAGAAACTTTCGCTTGGCTGCCGCACCCAACACAGGGCCCTCCTCCTTCGGCTGAACTGTTCGATTTGGGCGTCGAAAGCTCGTCAATGTATCTGAGTTGTTCTCGAAGGTGCATGGTGACCGGAATCAGCCCACTCTAAGGTGATGCCGGCTTCGACTGGGCCGTCGCGTTCGTCAAATCAAACACGCGCCTAATGCTAACAGGGCCCTGGAGCGAGGGTGCTTCCAATCGCGATACGACATAAAGCTGTTTGCCATCACCGCTCACGCGGAAGGTTTGCGTTAATTTGGTCGAGTGGCTTAGGTTGGTCTCAGCAACCAGAACGTCTCCTTGCCATTCGCTTTTGGTTGATACCTTCTTGCCGCTTGCATCCTGGTACTCGTGCCTTTTCCCGTCAGGGTAGAAGGTCTGGGCGCGGTCAGAGTCGTCGATAACCACCACTTGGTCAGACCGTTGGTCGATGTGGAGGGACTTGGGGTTCTCAGCCAGCCGATCCCAGTCCTCGCTACTCACGCTTCCCCCGTGATTTCCCGTACCGCTACGCCGGCCCGTGCCACCTCCACCCATTGGCCAGCCGATTCCGCCCAGCGGCCAGCCCATTCCGATCCGAGGCGAGCCGGTTCCAGGATACCCACCACCGTTGTTTCCCCTGTCCTTGCTATTTCGCTGTGCGTCGCTAATCTTCTGTTGGGCATCATCGCTTTCGTCTGCGTTGAACTCCCATCGCCCGGTCAGTTGCAGTGGTTTGTCACCGGCACGCGCCACTCCCGCCAGGACCGCTGCCAGAAAACAGGCCACAACGGGAGTCGCTGCCTTCGCTGTGAATCCAAGGAAATTGGCCCTCATACCCCCCTCCTGTGTGTTCTTCGATTCCATCCTGCGGGTGAGAGGTTGTACGAGGAGGTAGTCAAGAGCGGGGAGTATAACTTGTACGACTCTGTTTTTTCTCGAAATGGCGATAGGTGGCTAGGTTTCTGAAAGGCTTGGTGGACCTGGAGGTGTCCGAGCCCTGGACCTCATGACTGCCAGTCGGGCTGGTGGAGCGAGAGGAGTATGGCAGGGGGAATCTGAACCAGAAGGATATTTGGCTGTGCCAGCAGAATTGGAAAGTGGTTCTATCCTGAGCGGACTGGAGCCATGGCTTCGCAAAATTCCTTGGGATTGGGGAAGCTTCCCCGAACAGGATCAGCTTGGATAGGCACTCCTCCTTGACCGATCGCACCCAGCGTTCCGCAAACGCATTCAAGTTCGGGCTACGCGGAGGGAGTCGCAGGCACTTCACTCCTCCCGCTGCCAGCGTCTCTCGGAATTCCGCGCCGAATTTCGTGTCGCGGTCGTGAAGCACGTATCGACGTTGGCGCAGACACCCGCAGGCCTCGTCCGTCGCGTTACGGCCCATTTGCGTCATCCACTCTTCGGTGGGATGCCGGGTGATCCCCGCCAGGCTTACGCGTCGGGTCTCCAGCTGTAGAAAGAACAGGACGTAATAGGTGACCAGACCTCGCCCGGTAAGCACTTCAACGGTGAAGAAGTCGACGCCCGCCAACACGGCCAGGTGGGCGGAAATAAATTCCTTCCAAGTGGACTTCTGGCACCGCTTTGGTGCCGGGGCGATGCCATACCGCCTGAGCACGTTCGCCACCGTCTGATCCAACACCCGATGACCGAGGTTGGCCAAGGCTCCCACGATCCGATCGTATCCCCAGCCGGAGTTCTCTCTGGCCATACGTACGATCAGGGCCTCGGTTTTGCCATCGAGGGGCGGTCGGCCCGGGTAGGATCGGCGTTTGGATCCGTCGAACTTGCGGGCGATCAGCCGGTGGTACCAGGCCAGGATCGTGTCCGGCTGGGCGACGGCGGCCACCTGCTCCAGCCCCCCACGGCCGAGTCTCTTGCCCATTTCAGCCAGTGTGGATCTCTCTGGATCGGACAGGCGCAGACGGGCGGGAAAATGTGATCGCAAGATCCTATTCTCGGCAGCCAGGTATTCGTTTTGCAGCAGCAACTGCTGGTTTACCAGACCTGTTACATAGGCCAACAGCCGCACCCATTTGTTGTTTTACATGGTGACCGTACATCATACGTGATCTGGCGCTGAATCGTCCGGTCGAATATTTTGACCATACGAGGAGAGGAGTCCTACCACGGCGCAGAAGGCAAAGACGAAAAGAATTTCAGGGGTGAATTCGAGCGGCGGGCGAGCGGGGGGTGCTTCCCAAGCGGGTCTCATAGTTCCTCCATGATGGTGTCAATTGAGAATGTTCCAATAACCGAACCAGGCGGCGGCGAGCAACAAGACCAGCACCGCCGCCAGAAACCCCTTCTTCAATTTCCGGGGCTCCCAGGACTTGAAAGGGTCGCGGGCTTCGAGCGCCACATCGAGCATCAACTTCCCGAATCCGAAGTCAGGCCGTGATATGAAATAGTCAACGATGAGCTTGCGGGAATTCTGGGGTTGAGCTTCGATTGCGGTCTTTGCTTGGGTTTCCATGATGGCAGGCGCTCCCTAAAGCACCAGCGTCGCTGCCACCGGGCCGCGTCCGTCCTGAGAGAAGTCGATGCGGAGCACGCTGGCTTTTTGTGAAGGGGGCGGCAACTTAACTTCCACCACACCCACCGTCTCTTCGCCAGGGGCAAGTTGGGCGGACCGCAACTTTCCGTCTAAGATGGCCAAAGGCATCTGCTTTCGTGCCTTCAGCTTTTGCGCCTCCCCTTCGCTCAATTGCCAATTTTCCCGGCCGACGAGGGACTGGTGAGAATGAACTCCGTTCAGGGCAAAGACCCTGGAAATGCCGGGCACGTAGACGCTGTTCGAATTGTTGCGAATCTCATAACGGATGAAGAGCGTGACCGATCAGCCTTGGTGTTAGGCGAGGACCCAAAGAAGCTGGAAGATGGGCTTCTTCAAGCCCGGGAAATTCGAAGGCTGCATCTAAATGCGGACCTTGTTACGCTATCGGCCTGTGACACAGGCGCCGGCCGTCTTCGGGGTGAGGAGGGGATCGCCAGTTTGGAACGGTCGTTCCTGTTCGCAGGCGCAAGGTCGGTGCTCGCGACCTTGTGGACCGCCAGCGATCAGTACACCAGAAGCCTCGTGGAACATTTTTATCGGCACTTGGCTGCCGGCGAAGATGAGGGCGCAGCATTGCGAGAAGCGAAACTCGACCTTATCAAGGAATTTCGCAGTGAGGCTGTGCCGTATTATTGGGCCGGATTCTACCTGGTAGGCGATGCCTCCGGCCCGATTCCTTCTCTTGGGATGTGAGTTAATGCCCGAGAACCTTTTCCGGACAATAGATGATGCGCCCCTGCCCGGGGGCGAGTAATCCCAATATCCCCCTTATGGCTGAACACACTGTCAGCCATTTTCTTATGCGGCTGGCATTGCCGAGGCGCAACAGCCTTCAACGTCCGGGCCCCAGCCTTCAACAAGTAGTGAGCCTCCGCCTGCGGATTCCGTCCAGCCGAAGAACGACCGCATTTTTGGAGTTCTTCCCAATTACCGGACAGTGGAAAACCCCAATATCCGTATGGCACCGCTGTCGGCAAAGGGAAAATTCAAACTGGCAATAGAAGATTCCTTTGATCCTTACGCGTACGTCATTGCTGGAGCTTTCGCGGGATATGGACAGACGAAGGACGACCCAAAGTCTTGGGGGGAGGAAAGTTGGGGCCCCTACATCAAACGCTATGCGGCCTCGTTCGCCGATCAGACCAGTGAGAATATTATGACCGAAGCCGTCGTCCCCTGGATGCTGAAGGAAGACCCTCGATATTTTCGTCTCGGAACAGGCGGATTTTTTAAACGCACCGGGTATGCTGTGAGCCGCATCTGGGTGACGCAGACCGACGCGGGTCACAGAACCTTTAACTTCTCGGAGATTATGGGCGCCGGCGCCTCAGCCGGAATCTCAAACTTCTATTACCCGCGAGAAGATCGGACAATCTCCGCCAACCTCAGCCGGTGGGGTGTCATGGTGGGAGAAGACACGTTTTTCAATCTGCTCAAGGAATATTGGCCCGATATTCGCCTCAAAATGTTCAAGCGAAGCCACCCGTCGGATCCGCCATTTTGAGGTTGGCCAGCCCATCGTTTTTCTGAGAGCACCCTACGGGCTCGGGCAGAAAAGGACCAGCCCTGGAGGTTTTTAAACATGGTAATAATGTGGACGCGCATATACGTGTCTATCTCCTGCCTGGTCCTTGTCTGCTGCTGCGTTCGGATTGAATTTGCCCAGAATGGGCCCGCAGACCCCGGCACTCTCCCCTTGACCGTCCCGGTGGGAGCGCCTCTTCATATCGTTTTAACCACGAAAATTCCCGTCAAGCATGTCGGCATTCCCGTTGAGGGGAAGGTGGTCGAGAATGTCTACGTGTTTGATCACCTTGTGATTCCCGCAGGTAGCCGGGTGATAGGGCAGGTCACCAAGGTGGAAAACGCTCCGCGTAAAGAGCGAGCCCTTGCCATCGCCAATGGCAACTTCACCCCCTTGCGGGAAGCACACATAGATTTCAATACCCTGGTGGAAGCTGACGGGAAGCGCATCCCGTTGGACACTAACGTGTCGCAGGGTGCCCCCAGCATTGTTCATATGGTTGCGGGCGAAAAAGAAAAGAAAAAGAAAGGGCGCGTGGCGAGCAAGGTGGACGAGGTGCATCAGCAGGTATTGAATCAGGAAGAGGCAGCGATCAACAACGTGACCTCGCCGGGCAAGGTGCAACGACTGAAGGCGGCACTGTCAGCAAGATTGCCCTATCATCGACCGTCTTTGCCGTTGGGTACAAACTTCACCGCTGAACTCAAAACGCCCTTGACCTTTGGTACGGAAATTCCTTCAGCCCACCAGTTGGAGGAGACGGGTGGGCACATCCCGCCAGGAAGCCTCGTTCACGTCCGCTTAATTTCACCCCTGAGTTCAGCCACAGACCACCGGGACACTGCGGTTCGGGCTGTAGTGTCACAACCTCTCTTTTCTTCTGACCATACCCTCATCCTCCCAGAAGGCGCGCGGCTAACCGGAACCATAATGGAAGCCGTTCCTGCCCGTCTTTTCGGTCGGAACGGACAACTCCGCTTTATGTTTCGGGAGTTGGAGCTTACCCCCGGCGCGACTCGCAAGGTTGAA
>Ga0182030_10023788_pt1 | contig 11302 bp, 11 predicted proteins | sample 812S3MmetaG_FD_121299 | JGI IMG/M metagenome (GOLD analysis project Ga0182030, IMG submission 121299) | Permafrost microbial communities from Stordalen Mire, Sweden - 812S3M metaG (Illumina Assembly) | ecosystem: Environmental > Terrestrial > Soil > Wetlands > Permafrost | place: Sweden...
AGCAACTCTTCTTCCAGCCGCGTCAATTTCCAAATCTCGATTCGGGGCTGTTTGCCGTACGCGTACCGTCCGTTTGCATCTATGGAACTAAACACCGTGGCCGGATCATATGCTTCCATGAAAGCGCAAGGGCCGTAATCGATCGTCTCCCCCGAGATGGAAGTGTTGTCGGTGTTCATCACGCCATGGATAAAGCCGATCAACATCCATTGTGCGATTAGCTTCGCCTGGCTGGTAATCACGGCATCCAGGAGAGTCCGATATGGGCGCTTTGCATGTGCGGCTTCGGGGTAGTGGCGGAATATCGCATAATCGGCAAGAATGCGTATGCCTTCCGTGTCGCGCCGTGCGGCAAAGTACTCGAAAGTGCCGACTCGGAGGTGGCTTGCCGCTATCCTGGTGAATACTGCTCCTGGCAAAGCTGTTTCGCGCAACACACGCTCTCCTGTAGTCACAGCGGCTAGCGCCCGCGTGGTGGGCACTCCAAGCGCTCCCATTGCTTCACTCACGATGTACTCACGCAAAACGGGACCAAGAGCGGCTCTGCCGTCGCCGCGGCGTGAGAAGGGCGTCGGTCCCGAGCCTTTGAGCTGGATGTCGTAGCGGAGGCCATCACATCCGATTACTTCGCCCAGCAGAATGGCTCGTCCATCGCCGAGTTGAGGGACAAAATGACCAAACTGGTGACCAGCATAGGCAAGCGCGATCGGCTCGGATCCCTCGGCCACTCGATTACCCGCCAGAATCTCCACGCCTTGCGTACTCAGCAACGCATTGGGATCAATGCCCAGGCTGCGAGCGAGTTCCACATTCAACTTGACGAGAAGCGGTGCCGCAACCGGTGTCGGAGCCAGTCGCGCAGAGAAGCGCCGTGGCAGCCGAGCATATGTGTTCTCGAAACCGCAACGGATGGGATGAAATTGGGAGTCGGGGGCGCCGAGCGACTCGGTCACAGGAACATCTGGGGAAGTCATAGTCGTTTGGATGCCTACAAGCTGCTTTCGTCCCATCTGAAGAAGCTTGTCTCTATGCTGACACAGATACCCAAATCAATGTCGGCACCGTAGTTCTCCGCGATCAATCCTTCTGTTAACACTGGCCGGCTTTCGAGTTGTAATTGGCCTCAATGAGCGCATTCGCGATAACGCAGCCGCCGACTCTGGATTGCTCGATTCATGGCACGCTGGACATGCTGATCCTGAAGACTCTAAGCCTCGAACCGCTGCATGGCTTCGGCATCGGCCGCCGGGTAGAGCAAATTTCGCGCGGCGTCTTCAAAGTTAACTCTATCAACAGCGCGGACGATTAACTTTACGCAGATACCTTCTTATGGGGCCATCGAGCCTTTTGATCGATTTCACGATGGGCAAAGGACCCAGTCCTACACCTTTGCGAACATCCCAAGCTGCTGTGCCCGACTCACTTTGCAAATTGGAGTGGGAATGCCGAGGGCAAAGCAAAACAAGCTACAGATCTGCGCGGAAAGCGGGATCTGTAGCTTGCTCTTGCCCCTAAGCCCACATTCGACGCGGACCTAATGTAGCAGCTTGTTGAAGTGCATTTAAACGGCCGAGAGTTCTTCAACCCAATACCCGTCACGATTGTAGTGCCCGTAGAGACCTGTCTCGTAGTCCCTCGTAAGCAAAGAATCATCGGTGTATTCCGGCGCAGACTTGATGGTTTCACGAGAGAGGTTAATTGCGACCTCCTTGGTTTCCCAACTCACATTCTCGATCCACTTTGGCGAAATCAGAACCTTTTTCCCAGGCCACCAGTTTTTTGTCGCCACAACAAGGTATCGAATCGCCCAGGTCTCATCATCGACGATGAAGTCATCGACGTGGCCGATTTCGCCGTCAAGCGCGCCGAATTGGTAGCCCGTCACTTCCTTAGTGCTGCGAAGATGGCGATCCCATCCCATTGCTTCCGAGGCAGACACCCCCCATCTTGTGCGATCCCGCTCAATATACGGGTAGCCTCCCCACATGAACGGGCCGCCCCAATAGCTTGGATAGCCATAGTATCCGTTGTAGGAGTCCTCAAATTGAATGGAAACTGGCTCGTCCGTGTATATGGACGGACTGTCCTCGATTTGTTTTTTCGTTAATTGAACGGAGACCTGCTCGTCTTCTCTATTGACACCATTCAGAGAGTAGGGCGAGATCAAAACCTTCCTGCCGGTAAGCCAGTTTCCTGTATTTGCGACAAGATACCTTACTGCCCAATATCGGTCGTCGAAGTAGAACTCGCTGGCCGACCCGATGTCTCCATCGAGACTCTTGAGGGAAGACCCATTCAGTTCCTTTGCTTTAATCAACATATCGTCTCCTTTGAGCTGCCACTTTTTCGGTTTGCGCCGCGCACACAGTCAAATGCTTGCGAGTCTGCCGGCGATGTTCTGGTCAACACTTTGTACGGGGAATCCCCTGCGAATGGGCTGTTTGCGATCGGCCTTCGCCCGTGCGAACGCTCGCATGTAGGATTGCGCTGCTTGATTCCAGACCATGTGCCGTCCATAGAGGTACGCGAGTCGGCGCATTGCCTGGCGGCCTGCGGTGTTCTCCAACAGCCCAATTGCCGCGCCTGCAATAGCACCTGCATCATCGAACGGAACCAGAATTCCACGCCCCTCGTCCAGGAGTTCGGCGGCGTGCCAGTATGGAGTGGAGATGATGGCCTTTCCGGCGCCCAAGGCGAACGCGAGTGTTCCGGACACTGCCTGTGCCTCGTGGCAGTACGGTGTGATGTAAATGTCGGCCGCACCGACCAACGAAGCCATCTCCTGAGGGGCGAAGAAGCGGTTGTGGAAGACCACGTTTCTCTCAACTCCCAGTTCCCTGGCCAAGGCCTCCAACTGACCCCGGTATCGGTCGCCCTCGCGGAGCCTGACATGCGGGTGAGTAGCACCCGCGATGATGTAGACAACATCGTTGTGTCGAGACAAGATGAGCGGCAAAGCTCGAATCACGCTCTCGAACCCCTTGTTCGGCGACAGCAAGCCGAACGTGAGCATCACAGTCTTGCCACAAATGGAGAACAACTCCTTATAGCTATCGGGATCCGCAAATTGCAAATCGGGAATACCATGAGGGATTACTTCAATCTTCTCGGCTGGGACTTCGAATACGCGTCGTAAAAGAAGAGAGGAATGTTCGCTCATGACAATAAGACGCTCGGAACTCAGGCAGATTTCTTGCATGACAGCTCGTTGAGCGGCATCTGGCTCGCGAAGTACCGTGTGCAGAGTCGTCACCACCGGCATCTTGAGGTTTTTCAGCAACTGCAAGACATAACTGCCGGCTTCCCCTCCGTAAATCCCATACTCGTGCTGTAAACACACAACATCGACACCGCTCGAATTAAGGAAGTCGGCTGCTGTCCGGTAGGAATGTGGGTCGTTCTGGGCTATCTGAAGGCGCACGCGCGGCGGGTAGCTATAGCCCGAACGTGAGTCGTTGACCGCTGCCACAAAGACTTCAGCGGTTTCGAACTCAACGGCGATGGCATCGCACAAATCTGTCGTGAAAGTCGCAATTCCACATTGTCGAGGAAGGTGGTTCCCGACCACTGCGATCCTCAATGGATACACCCTGCGCGGTAACACGTGCAAGAATGGCGCTGGCTTAGTCCCGAATACCAAAGGCCGCGCTTCGTGCCCGGCCGTGGCACTCGGATGCGAGTTCAACGATATGTTAGGCGCGGACATTCGAGACTCCTTAAGTTACTCTCTGGGTCGGAATGGCGCCCAACGAAGAGGAAGGCGGATTCTGAAGTCTTCCCGAGGAGGCCTGAAGAGGCCTCTACAATGGGAAACCGGTCTAGCTTCCTTTCTAAACGACGAACGGGCCGTTGTGCTGGTCACAATTGACCGGACTCTTTGTCGCGTCGTCTCCGATAGTACAGATGGCAGCCACGCGTCAGGAGGTCGCATCCGCGACAGTCGAGCGTTTGTGGTGAGCTGAGGAATCGACAAATTGACCGGCAATAAGCATAATCCCGAAGGAAATAGTAGCGACAGGGGTGAGCCCGATCCTGGTCCATATTGGAGACGAATGCACCGTGACTGGCGCTTCTGGGTGGGCGCTGTCTTGATGGCTGCGGCGCTCGCGATTTACGTTATGAGCGGAGACCTGGCCTGGGTTCCAAACGGTCATCGGCAATCAGCGATGCCTGCAAGTGCGGCGAATTGAGCCACACATCTAACTGCCTCACCAACTGGACCATCGCAGTCAGGATGCTGGTGTCAAGGTCGTCGCAGTCCCGTTAGAGCGGTTCCACTATCCACGTGCCTTTCAAACTCATGCAGGCCGTTGGTACAGCAGAGCCGCGAGTGCTGGTTTGCATTGACGGCTCAGGCCAGATTGAGCACGAAAAATCTTCTATGGGATTGGCAAGGGCGACATCTGTCTCTTGCCCGCTGAGGCGGGAATTTGTGGCTTTCAACCAAACGGAGAAGTGACACTGCTGGAGATTGCGATCCCAGGATTCCAAGGAATTGGGGATAGTGCGGAGTTGGAATAACTGCGAGGTCGCATTGCGCAGAAGCTCAAATAGCGTAGGTAGAACCTCAGAGTTGGAGATGAATGAAGAAGCTCATTGTGTTCGATCTGGACGGGACTCTGGCGCCGAGTAAGTCATCCCTTGATGCCGAGATGTCGTCCCTTCTTCACGACTTGATCGGAATCGTCAGGGTGGCAGTCATCTCCGGAGGCGCCTGGCAACAGTTTGAAACGCAGGTTCTCTCCAAGCTTCCGCACGACAAAGGCCTGGCGAGCTTATCCATTCTCCCAACCTGTGGAACACAATTCTTCCAATACACGGGGCAGTGGAAGAGACTCTACGCCGAAGATTTCACCGAAGGCGAAAAGGAAAAAATCATCAGCTCTCTGAACAAAGCTGTCGTAACCGCGGGCTTCCCTGTCGAAAAAAACTGGGGGGAGACCATTGAGGACAGGGGAAGCCAGATAACCTACTCGGCACTGGGCCAGCAAGCCCCCTTGGAAGAGAAGGTGAAATGGGATGCGGATTTCGCCAAGCGGAAAAAGATCAAAACAATCCTCGACACTCTCATTCCCGAGTTTTCGGTCCGCCTCGGAGGCGCGACATCCATTGACGTCACCAAGCCCGGCATTGACAAGGCATACGGGATCGGGAAGCTCCGAGACATTCTCGGCATTCCATTGAAAGAGATGATTTACGTTGGGGATGCCTTGTTCCCAGGAGGAAATGACTACCCGGCGGAACAGGCAGGCGTCATTTCCATCCCCGTTCGAGGCCCTGATGAAACCAAGCGGGTCATCGAAGCGATCATTGCTTGTCTGGGCGACGAACAACGACTGCGATCCTTTGAGGTGGATTGATGGCGACTTAAAGTTCCGCCGCCTCGGGATGGTCATGGAGCCAGAGCCGGGAAATCTCAACGAGATTGAAGGCGTACTGAATCCGGCTGCCGTTCGCGGCCGTTACGGTGAACTCTACCTATTCCCGCGCTTGGTCGCGAAAGGAAATTCTCCGCGCATTGCATTGCACGAGCGCGGTTCAATGAATCCGGCGATCCGATTGGGGTGGAGCGGCTCGGTATCGCCCTCGAACCGGAAGCCGTTTATGAACGGCGGCCCGACGGCGGCGGTGGCTGCGAGGATCCTCGCGTCACGTTTGTGGCGCCTCTTCAACGCTACCTGATGACTTACACGGCATGGTCGTCCCAAGGCCTGCGGATCGCCCTCGCGGTATCGGAAGATATCTTCCACTGGAGACGTCCGGGGCTCGCTACTTTTGCCTCGGCAGACGGCATCGAATTCGGCAACGTAGACGACAAAGATGCCAGCATCTTCCCGGCCGTGATTCCCGATCCATCCGGGCAGCCGGAGCTGGCCTTGCTCCACCGGCCACTTTTTCCAGGCACCCGTCCCGAGGAAACCGCCTGTTGCCCTGCGACCCGTCAAGTGGATATCGATCGAGAGAGCATCTGGATTTCTTACTGCCAAATGACACTTGACCGCAAGCCCTTTCACACCGGCTCGTTTACCTTTCATCATCGCCTGGCATCCCCAGTCTCACCTTGGGAGCGACTCACGATTGGCGGCGGCACTCCTTGACTTGCCGGATCAACTGCCGGCTGGCGCCGATGCGTCGGAATTAAAGGTGTAGATCAAGGATCTTGCGAAATCAGGCGTACCCACATCAAGAACAGGGTTATAGAAAAGTGGTCGGAGCGAAGCGCGATGGCAGAGGAGTTTACTCAGAAATACCCCCAGTTACGCAGCATTTTGATCTTCTCTAGAAAAGAGAAGGGCGCTGCGAGGCGCCAAGCAGAGCGTTGCTGACGCTAAAAGTGGTGTGGGTGCCTTCATTCCCTCCCCAGGCAAAGAGGAGATAGACGACCGGCAGACCGCCCGCGTGAACAGTGAGACCAATGGAGTAACTTCGACGGAGATTGGTGAAGTCGATGTCGCTGCGAGTCAGGGCAGACTTGGCAGCGTTCGCGGAGAAGTAAACACCGAAGAGAATGTTGGGTAAGGCGTGCTCGACGGCGCCGAGAAGAAGGACCAAGTCGGGCGCGCGAAAGCGGTAATCGGGATAACTGGGAAGCAGCGGATTCCCGCCGATATCTGAGCCGCCAACGGTCGGATCGAAGTAATAGGGAACGGTGTTTCCTGCGTTGGCGACAGAGCCGGTAAACAGCATGCGCAGACTCACCGAGCCTTCGAAGGGTTTGCCTTCGTAGAACACATCCATACTCACCTGCCCAAACGATGTGCCGTAATGGGCAAATGCACGGTTGCAAATGGTGGGCCCAGGAATCGAGGCGAACCAGCGATTGAAGACGGCGTACTGCGTGGCAAGCGTGGTGAGGACGGGAAGCTTATCCGGCGTGAAGTAGTAGAGGATGTCGTGCGAATGCGCCGTGTTCTGCTGCTGGTTAAAGTAGCTGGCCACGGAGCCCTGCATAGTGGCCGGCAGGGGCGGCCCATGCTGGGTGCTGTTGAAAATCTGAAGATTGACAGCACCAAAATGATGATTGGGATCTGGGTCGAGCTGGCTCTGATACTGCGCCAGGGGCTGAACCTTGATCGTTGCTCCGGTGGTGTGTCCGGGTTTGACTCCGTTCCGGTGAGTCCATCAATCGCGTCGTTTTGAGCCTTGAGTGCTCCCAGCATGTGATCGAAGGAGCGGTTCTCCATCATCAGGACAACGACATGCTTGAGGTTTTAAATGCCCCCGACCTTGTCCTGTTGCCTGTGCAAAACACCGCTGCATCAATGGAAACTGCCCGCTACGCACTTTTCTGACAGCAACAATCGGCAATATTCATAATGCGACACGCCAAGCCGCTTGCAAAGCAATGAGCGTGAGGCGATCCGTCGCGGCGGAAAATTGGTTAAACCTAGTGATATCTTTCGTTGTCGCCAAAATATCTATCGAGAGTCTGCGTCTCTGCGGAATGCCCCCTTACCTTTATGGAGACTGGAGTGATTTTCGTCACTCGCTCAAGCCGTTTGCCTGCTATCCTGACGGCAAATTCATTCCTATTTTTCGAATCCTGAGCAGGGGCCGTGTGTAAGTTCTCCGGTCTCTGATCCGGATGGATGGTAACGGCCTCTTCATGAAGCTTTCATACCTTATTTTCCTTGCGCTGCTTGCAGGTGCGGTGCCCGCTGTCGCTAATGTAACCGTCAATAGTCCAGGCGAGAACGCCAAGGTAGTTTCACCTTTCTGGCTCTCGGCCACCGCCAGTCCGTGTTCCTCGCAGCCAATCGCTGCCATGGGCTACTCATTCGACAACAACACCAATACCAGCATTGTGCATGGCACGTCGATAAACGCAGTTATCGGCTTCTCGACAGGCACGCATGTCCTGCACATCAAGTCATGGGGCAATCAAGGCGCATCGTGCGTCAATTCGATCAACCTGACGATAGTTCCGCCGCCAACCGCCGCAGTTCCAGGGTATGCGATTAAGACCACCGCGCTCCAGACCTTCGGCAACTGGGAAGCAGCCGACGATTTAGCCGCCGGAAGCGGCTATTCCAACGGCGTTATGGGTCTGGTGAGTTCGCCGTCTCTCAGTGGTTATGCGCGCGAATTCACGACCGCCTACTCAAATTCCAGCGGCGAGCGGTTCGATGTGTCTTTCGGCGTGGACACGGAGTCCAGGAATTTTCTCTATGACGCCTGGGTCGATATCGCCGGCCCATCCGGTAACGTCGCCAACCTTGAAATGGACATGAACCAGGTGATGCCGAATGGGCAGACTGTCATTTTCGGCTTTCAGTGCGATGGCTATTCGGGAACGTGGGACTACACCGTCAACGCAGACACCCCCAAAAACCCTTCCGACATCTGGCGGCACTCCTACTCCGAATGCAATCCCCGTGAATGGTCGACGAATGCCTGGCATCACATTCAGATCGGCTATTCACGGGATGGAATGGGCAACGTAACTTACAAATCAGTTTGGCTCGATAACATTGAAGACGATTTGTACATAACCGTTCCTTCGGCGTTTGCACTCGGATGGGAGCCGACGCTACTGACTAATTTCCAGATTGATGGACTTGGCGCTTCGGGGTCAGCCAAGGTCTATCTGGACAATCTAACGATTTATCGCTGGTGACTATAGACTCGTAACTCGGAGCAGATAAGTCGGCAGAAAACAGGCGCCTGGAAAGTGATTCACCGGAAGCGGTATTGGAACGAATAGGTTCTTTCCGGGCGGTCCCTGTTTTCAACACGCAGCGTCGGATGCGGAAAAAGCGGCTTCGGAAATACCGTGCCTTGCTGAGTCTATCGCCGCGCCCCCTCTGCTGCAGCCAGCCAGCCGCGTCGCAGCTTTTCTGCGGGAACACTCGACATGTAGGGCTTAATGTCGAGGATCGGCGTTCCGTCCAGCATGTCGACCCCGCGAACGAAGAGTGAAGTTCTCTCGTGGCGTAAAAGTTCAACCACCGTGAGCCCAATTGGATTCGGGCGGCGCGGAGAACGAGTGGAAAACACACCATGCGGCAGATCGTCGACTGGCGGCGCACCAACTAGATCGAAGCCCTCCGATCTATCGAAGACCCACAACACAAACAAATGCGAGAACCCTTCAACATCTTTCAGTCCCGCCTCAAATTGCGGCAAGATTTCAAGGACGCCTTCTGCATTGTGTTTCGCGTTCAGTCCCTTTGGGATCGTGGAAGTCTCGGTATACGGGCTCTTCACAAATCCGATAGGCTGCGGCGTGAACATGTCCATAACCTCTAGCTTCTATACTAAGACGCGCTTGCCGGGTGGCAAGCAGCCGCAATGCATTCCTCCTGAAGAGTAATAGCCCGCGCGAAGGCTGCGCGGGCTATTGCAAAGGCAGAGAGGCAACTGCTAATAGAGGACCTTCAATCCGAATTGAACGATGCGTGGCTCGAAGGTGCCGGAGATGGCGCCGCCGCCGGTCGGACTGTTGAGCGCGCTCGCCGTCGACAGCGTACCCGAGAACCCGCTGGCTGGCAAATAGAGATTGGTGTGGTTAAAGATGTTATAGAGTTCTGCGCGGAACTCGATCTTCAGGCGATCCATCGGCGTGTCGAACCGCTTGTTCAGGTCGAGGTCCGTCTCGAAGTAGTTTGGCGTGCGGCTGGGGTTCCGCGGCGCGTCACCGAAGGGGTTTAACGGATTCCCGTTCACATCTTGGTAGGCAGGTAACGTGAACGCGGACCAGTTGACGTATTGGATCGTTCCGTTCGATTGCCTATCATTCAGGCACGAATGGCCAGAGTGGCACAGCGTGAAAGACTGACCGGCGACAGTATTAGGACGATACTCGTTCGCGCCGCGATAGGTCGCCGAGATCTGCGGCGACACCACGTTCAGCGCGTTGGGCGTATAAGTCAGGTTGAAAGGAGTGCCACCCTGCGCGGTGTTGATCGCGCTGATCTGCCAACCGCCGAGAATGCCATCCAGGACAGAATTAGCGCTGGAGAGATAGTCGCGACCGCGACCGACCGGCAAGTCGTACACGAGGCTCGTTACGTTAGCCAGTGGTAGGTTGTAATCCGACTGCCCATAATCTGCCGCAAGGTTATAGCCGTTTTGCGGCGAGGGCGTGTTGCCTTCGAGCGAAGCAGATGCATTGTCGAGCGACTGTTCCCAGGTGAAGGAGTTCAGCAACGTCAAGCCGGCTACAAATCGCTGCTCATAGCGCACCTGGAGCGCATTGAAGTGCGACCAGAACTCGTTCAGCGCTTCGGTAATATCGCCGTAGTCGTAGGTCGTACCCACCAGCCCGCCCCAATTCGGATAGGGCCGCACGAACCCGGCGCCGAGCGCTGGATTAGTGGGATTCGCGATCCCCAATGCTGGATTACCCTGGTTTGCATTCAGGAAGCCTTGCAATTTCACGCCGTGATTTCCGATGTACGCGATATCCACGAGCGTGTTTTTCGCCAGCTCTTTCTGCACCTCAAGGAAATAGCTCTCGACGTAGCTGTCTTTCGTGTCCTTGGGGACATAGGTGATGTTATCTGTTCCGGCGCTAAACGTCGTGGCAAGATTCGGAGGGAATCCCTGGTCGACGGTGCGATAACCATTGGCGGTGGCGGTCGTGGGTTGCGTGACCGAAACAAAGAGGGCATTGGGGGCGTTGATGGCGAGGATATCGCCTGAACCGGCGCGCGTGTAATGCGCAAAGCTGGTCCCATACCCGCCACGAACCACAACGGAAGGCGTCAACGCATAGGCAAAGCCGACGCGCGGCGCATAGTCACCCAACGCCGGATTCACCAGTGTTTTGCCATAGACGCCGCTGCCGCTGTAGGGCGCGATGAAGCTGTTGCCGGTATAACCCTTGGCCAACGTCAGCATCGTTCCCGTGGCTGGGTCGAAGTTGGAAAGGTTGTTGTTGGCTTCGGAATAGGGCGCTCCATATTCCCAACGAACTCCAAGGTTCAAAGTTAACTTAGGCGAAACCTTCCAGTCGTCCTGGACGTAGAGACTGTCCATCGATTGCAGCAGGTGCGCCTTGAAGTAAGTGGCCAGCGCATACGCGTTTGTGGTTCCAAAAAGATAATCGGCCCAGTAAGTGTCAGCCGCGGCACTCGTACTGGCGCAAGCGGTTCCGGCAGTCTTCGGGCACACGCTGTATCCTCTGCCATAGGTAAAGGAACCGAACAACGGATTCGAGTCCTGCACTTCCATCCAGATATGCTCGTACTCATAACCGAACTTGAGAGAGTGCCTGCCCTTGGCCCACGCGAAGCTCACCTTCGGATCGAGTAGCGATGGGTTCTGCCACTGAGGATTGGTGCTCTGACGGCCAAATGCG
>Ga0182030_10023789_pt1 | contig 11301 bp, 5 predicted proteins | sample 812S3MmetaG_FD_121299 | JGI IMG/M metagenome (GOLD analysis project Ga0182030, IMG submission 121299) | Permafrost microbial communities from Stordalen Mire, Sweden - 812S3M metaG (Illumina Assembly) | ecosystem: Environmental > Terrestrial > Soil > Wetlands > Permafrost | place: Sweden...
GCCCAAATCGCCCTTGCCCAATTCCTTGTTGGCGCTCTTGGCGGCAGCCACGGCTTTTTCTTTGGTGGGAAAAACTTCGCGCTTCCGTTTGCCATCCAGCCAATAGACCAGCGTGAACAATTCGCGCTCGCCGCTCGGCGTGAAATAAATCTTGGAAATCGCCGACCCGACGCGAACCGTCCAAAGCGTGATCTCCGGTTTGCCCTTCCGCTTCTTTTTGATTTCGGTGACGACCGCCTTGACCTGTTTGATCCGATAATTGTCAGCAACTTTGTTCGCGGCAGGCAAGGAAACGGCGACAGAATTGTTTTGCAGCGCTGGCGAGATGGGTGAATCAGTGGACGAACCTTCAAGCAAAGGCTCGCAAACATTGGAAGCAATCGCGGTTTTCATATCCCCGCGATTATGTCAGCAAAATGTCAGCAAGTCAACAATAACTCACAAAACCATTGCTAAATATGGTGCCCACGACAGGACTTGAACCTGTATGATGTTACTCACTAGAACCTGAATCTAGCGCGTCTGCCAATTCCGCCACGTGGGCAACTTGATTTACAACGACTTAAGCAAGCACTGCCTTGCTCGATTTGACTTTGTGCTGAATTTTGTTCTAGTTTTGCCCCATGAAAGGCAAAGCCAGCCCAAGCAATGACGGCAAAATTATTTTTGCCGCTGACACACAGGTTGTTCAAACCCGTCAACATCGAACCGCAGCATACCAGAGGGTGGTAGATGAACGCAAGCGCCCGATTCGCGGATTGTGGGTAGTGGGTTGGCCACCCACGGCTTGAACCCGTTGATTTCGCGCCTGAAAATCCGACCGTTCCACTTCCTGTTCACAACTTCATCCGGTGTCCCCGGCCTTGGTGATGCAAACTTTGCGGAACATTTGCCGGACGCTAACCTCGATATGCTTGTCATGCAGCAATACTCCCTGCCGCCGATAGATGAATTGAACCTGCTCCACTAATTCCTCCTGACTGGCCAAAACAATCACTTCCTCGATGAATCGCTTCTGTCGGCGCGCCTCAAAAAGTGATTCCACATCGGTCAACCCGCCGGTGATGTCTCCCTGTTTCGAGGCTACTCCTCCGGTGTGAAAAGTGCGCATGGTCAGTTGCGTTCCCGGTTCGCCAATGGATTGGGCGGCGATGATGCCCGCTGCCAACCCGAGTTCAACCGGCTTGCCCATGGCCAGATCCCAACCATAACAGCGTGCGCAAATGCCCTGCACGGATTGACAGGTAAGCACAGAGCGAATCCTCACCCGCGCCACCTTGGCATGAGTCAAGATTTGCGCCGAGACCTAATCTATCTCCTGGTGGACAGCCACCAAAACTTTGCCCGGTTGCCTTGGATCCGCTATCGGCTCGGCGGCCACACGTCCCACGATGCGTTCCGCCAAAGCAACCAATGTTTCCCCAGCTTCGACCCGTGCAATGACCCAGCGGCCTTGTTCCGTGCCATAGTCTTCCGCCACTACGATGACATCTTGTGCAACAACCAAGCGCAAAATCGTGCGGCGTGGCGTTCCGATGGGTTTGCCGACGAGGGCGACGCATCGGAACCAGGTGTGGACTTGGGCTTTCAGCGCGGAGGCGACCGTGCGTGGCGGCGCGTTGAAGTGGCTGACGATCCTGGACGAATACACGCGTGCGGGTCCTGTGCTGTGGGCGGAACGGGTTTGTGGCAAGCTTCCACGGGCGGTTTCGGGACGAATGTTTGAACCGCGAACAACTGTGGACGTTGACGGAAGCGCGGGTAGTCGTGGGCGACTACCGACAGAAATACAATCAGATAAGGCCGCACAGCCGGCTGGGCTACGATCGCCCAGCGGTGTTTGCGGCGCGGCGCGGTCCATCCCCAGCTCCATTCGGGCTTCGCCCTCACGCCGCTGGGGAAGGACAAAGAACCAACAAAAACATAACCTCAACGATGTCCCAGGACTAACTCATGCCGGACACTGAAAAGCGTAGCCGGTCAGGACGGCTGAAATTGGAAACCGCGATGGCAGGATGAAGGCTGACCATGTCATAACCACAGTAACCACGGAGGCGGTGTCTTCACATCCGGGAGAAAAAGGGCATTGGAGCCAAAATGGCGGCGAAACACCCCCTGTTCCCGAGAATCACCGGCGCGGATGGGAAAAAGTCCCTGCAAATGTGTGGAGCAGGCAGAGAATCACGATAAAGGCCCACGCGGGTCGTGGGCTAGAAACAATATGGGAAATCCCAGTTTACACTCCGGCGTGCATTTTGGTGGGCGCAATCGCCTCGGGCGCGGACAACGCGCTGGCGCGAGTGGAACTCTACTCTCAACCTTCAACCAACAACTCTCAACCATTCCTGTTAAACGCGATAACCAATTTAGAAGTGCTCCGGCTGCCTCGCAAATCTCCCGAACTCTGCGCTTGCGCTGGTTCAACGCGTTATTCGGCAACGATCGTTGCTTGCTGGCAAGTCCGGTTAAGCTCTTTCCATGCCTTTCGCAGAAAATTCAAACTTTTTTGCGTGAAATCGGTAGCGACACTTTCGCAAATCATGCTAAATTTAATGAATCTCACGCAATGAAAGTCACAAATCAATTTCATCTTGAGCATAAATAACTGGCAGTTTTTCAGGCCAGCGAACCGGTTTGTGATTCAGCCTCGCAAACCCGGTCGTTGTGATAAAATAATTTTAATAACCAACCAACCCAAAAAAATATGAAACAGACAAGTTTGATTGCGCATTTCCTAACGATTCCGCTGCTTCTGGCCGGACTGCTGCTTGCCCCGGCGGTTTCGCAAGCGGCGAACACATACTATTATACCTCCACCGCCGGCGGAAGCGCCCCACCCACGGATGGTGCGGGATCTTGGAACACGACCGTTGCAAATTGGCTCTTGAATGATACCGGCACTGCGGGCGACTGGGTTAACAACAACAACGCCGTCATCGGCAACGGCGGAACGGCCGGCTCGATTGCCTGTGGAAGCGCTATAGTCGTTGGAAATGTTACTTTCAATGCCGTCGCTTCAGGCTACTACACCTTTAACTCTGGCAATATAAGGGTTGGTGGTGCCGGGGCCAACGGCAATGTTTCGACATTTCTTCTTCCTTCCGGAGTGTCAGCGGACTTTGGCAACGGCGGGGGCAGCGGCCAGTATTTGGCGGAGGGAACTTCTGGCAGCGGTATTACCGCAGACGGTGGTGGCACATTGATGTTAACTTATACTCATGCGAGCACTTATACCGGGCCTTCGACGATTCAAGGTGCCACTACGGTTTACATTGGCTCAGGGTTTGTGTCGTCGAGTTCCAGTGCGCTCAACCTGACTTCTGGAACGCTTGGCGCATTTAATTCCACGGCGCTATCGTGGACGAAGCCGGTGAACCTGAAGGGCAACTTCACACTCGGCGCACCTTCACCGCGAAATGGAAATCTAACTTTTGGCACCGGCGCGTGGACACTTTCGGGCGGCTCTTGGACAATTACGAACAACACGATCAGCGCCACGATCAATTCAGCCATCGGCCAGGATGTTAGTGGCCGGGGGCTGGCTTCTTCCTCTTTGAATGGCGGCGCGCTGACGCTCGGTGCCACGGAAACTTACACCGGCCCGACCACAATCAATTCTGGCACGCTCGCTTTGGCGTCTGGTGGCAATTTGAACGCCGCTTCCGGCGTGGTTATCGCGGCCGGCGGAACCTTCGACGTGTCTGCGAAGACAATTTGGACGGCGGGCAGCACTGCTTCGCCCGCAATCACGGCCAGCGGCACAGCCACGGCGGCAACCATCAAGGGCGGCACTACTGTGGCGTTTGGTTCGCAACCAATCACTTTGAATTATGACGGCACCGACGACACCATGCTTACCATCTCCGCAGGCGCGTTGACGATGAATGGCAATGTCATCACCATCAACGGAAGTTCGACCTTGACGCATGGCCCACACAACATCATTGCCGTAACCGGTGGCAGCATCACTTTATCCTCGACTCCAACGGTTATTGGCACCGCCATCGCGTCCGGCGATCAAGCAACCGTTTCCACCAGCGGCGGCACACCCAATTATTTGGTTATCAATGTTCAAGCGCTTGCCACTCCCACGTTAGACACGCTGACCAAGTCGGCCATCACTAATACCAGCGCCACTCTGGGTGCCACGGTGGAATCAGCCAGCGGTTCGACGATCACGGATTACGGCATCGTCTGGGGCACATCGCTTAATCCGACGACGTCGGGCAACAAGGTTCAGTTTGGAACCTCGGTCACGCCGCCCAGCACGTTCATAGTAAGTGCAACGGGCTTGCCGACAGCCACAACGATTTACTACCGCGGTTATGCCACCTCTGCCAATGGCACCGGTTACAGCACCAACGACACGTTTTTGACATTGACCACCCCGCCCACGATCCAAGCTTCCAATGTTCAATTTAAAAATGTGCAAGGCGGGGCGATGACGGTAAATTGGACGCGTGGCAATGGCACCAGTTGCATCGTGCTGGTGAGTGCCGGTTCAGCGGTGAGTTCGGATCCGGTGGCTGGCCAGACCTACACGGCCAATGCAAACTTCGGCAGTGGCAGCCCGATGGGCACTGGTTATGTGGTTTACAGCGGCACGGGCACCAATGTGTCGCTTTTGGCGCTGGCACCCGGAACCACTTATTATGTGGCGGTGTATGAGTTTAATGGTTCCGGTGGCACGCAGAATTATCTTACGCCGGCGGCCACTTGCAATCAGGCTGCTTCTACGGGGCATCCGGTGGTTTATTACTCCGGCGCGGCGTCTGCCACGGCGACAAATCCAACTGCATGGTGGACCGGAAACAATGGCACCGGGGCAAACCCGGCTGATTTCAACAGCGGGGATACGTTCATCATCCAGAACGGCCATAATTATTACCTGGAGACCAATATGGTTTGGTCGGTGAACGCCGTGAATGCCGGCATAGCGGCGACGCTTCAAATCAACAGCGGCGGTCATCTTACCAACGATCTGGCTCCGGGTTCACCCTCGCTTAAACTGGGAGGCAATTTGAATCAGGCTGCCGCTGGCGGGATTATTTCCGGCCAAACCTCCTCCAGCTTGAATATTGAATTCACTGGCAACGGCGCTTGGACTGGTTCGGGTGATATTTCTGCCATCAAGGCTTCAGTTACAGTTGATCCCAGCGTGACTTTGGACGCTTCGGGCTTGAGTTCCGGCTTTGTGCTCAAATCGGGCAACACGATTGGCATTAATGTCAATGGATCGCTCAATATCGGCACGAACACAATCAGTGGTAACGGTAATGGGAGCGCCAGCTTCACCCTTGGCAGTGCTGGCACACTTATCACGGCGAGAACGGCTGGTGTGCCGGCTATTTTCACCAACTTCTTTACGGGCAAGGTCACATTGCCCAACACGGCTAACTACACATTTGATGGCACGGCGGCTCAAGTGACCGGCACTTCGACCACCAATGCCACCATGCCCAACGACGTAAATATTCTGACGATCAGCAACAGCGCGGGCGTCACCTTAAGCCAGGCGACGGAGGTGGACGGCACGCTGGTGCTCACCGCCGGCGTCGCCACCGGCAATGTCACCCTCGGCAGCATCAGCGCCACCATTACCGGCGGCGGCAGCAGCGCCTATGTGAACGGCCAGTTGACCGTGCCATTTAACGCTCCGGGCGGGGTGTCCTTCACGTTTCCTGTGGGCACCGCTTCCGCGTATTCGCCGATCAGCGTGGCCAACTTCACGGACTCCGGCTCCGACACTTTGACGGCCAGCGCCACCGCCGCACAGGATCCCAACCAGGCGTCTTCCTCGATAGACGGCACGAAATACATCGCCCGTTACTGGACACTTACTGAAAATGGCGGGTTCGTTTCACCCACTTATGATTTCACCGGAACCTTTGTGTCCGGCGACATTCAGGGTGGAGCGACCACGACCAATTTGATAGTTCAGAAGTGGGATGGCGGCAGTTGGGCGTCGCCGTCAACCGGTTCAACTTCCACCAGCACCATGGTGACCGGCACCGGCTTCACCACCGATTTCGGCCAGTTTGCGGCGGGTGATATTGCGTCATTGCCGGTTGTGGTGGCCACAACCCGGTCTGGCGTCACCAACACCGCCGCGACCTTGGGCGCCACCGTGACTTCGGACAACGGTTCGGCGATCACGAACTACGGCATCGTCTGGGGCACTTCACTTAATCCAACGACTTCGAGCAACAAGATTCAGGCCGGAACTTCACCCGGCACTCTGCCGAATACCTTCACGGTGAGCGCCACCGGCCTGCCGCTGGCCACACCAATTTACTACCGCGGCTATGCGATCTCCGCCAGCGGCACCGGTTACAGCACCAACGACACGTTTTTGACGTTGACCAACGTGCCCACGATTCAGGCTTCGGGTGTGGGTGGTTACAGCTTTCAAAACGGCAATTTAAGCATCAATTGGAACCGGGGAAATGGTGCCAGATGCATCGTGCTGGTGAATGCCGGTTCGCCGGTGGATTCGAATCCGGTGGCTGGCACGACTTATACAGCCAATGCAAACTTCGGCAGCGGCTCGCTCATCGGCCCGGACAACTATGTGGCTTACCTGGGCACCGGCACCAACGTGACGCTGACGGGACTGTCTCTCAGCACGACTTATTACGTGGCGGTCTATGAATTGAACGGTTCGGGCGGATCAGAAAATTATCTTACCCCGCCGGCGACGGACAGCCAGACCACCGTGGATCAAGTGGTTACTGTAGTGAATTGGACAGGCGGGCAGGACACCGACTGGAACAACACTAACAACTGGGATTTGCTTGTCGTTCCCGGTGTCGGAACGAGCGCAACCATCCCCAGCGCTCCGGCTAACCAGCCGGTTTATTCCAACCCGATGGCGGCGGCGAGTTTTGGCGGCATGACCAGTGCCGGCACTTTAACCGTTGCCACCAACGGATTCAACTGCGGTGCGGTGCTGCTCAACCGGCCTGACGGGGTGGCAAAAATATTCGTCAATAACGGCGGCGTGGCGAGCATCTCTGGCAACCTCGGCATTTGCTCCAATGCGGTCGCTTCAATGGCCCTTGGCAGTTCGCTCGCCATCAGCGGCCAATTGAACATCGGTTCCGACATCTTCGGCGGCAACAATAGCACCGCCACGGTGGGATGCATCGGCGTCATGACCAATTTGGGCGGCACCTTGACCGCCGCTTCTGTGTCACTAAACCCCAGAAATGCCAGCATTGGATCACCTTGCCGGCTGGTTATCAATGGCGGAACGAACAGCCTGGGTGCCGTCTCCATCAGCCGCAGCGACGCCGGCAGCGGTGGTTACGACACACTTGGAAGCGAAGGTATGCTCATTTATGGCGGACAAGTCAACATGACCAGCTTGAATGTCGGTGCCAGCGGCGGAAACTCCTTTTTAACAACCCTCATTGCCGGCGGCATTGTGACCAATACCGGAAATGTAACCATCAATCAGGGAAGTTCCGCGCGAGGTTCCCGCCTGCTGCAGACGGGCGGATTATTTGTGGTGGGCGGATTGGCCAATCCCAACCCGACCGTTTCTGGTTCGCTCAATGTTTATTCGGTAACAGGGGGAACCAACATTGTAGGCGGCGTCGCTCTCGGCACCGGCACCAGCCCGGGGAATGTTTATTTTACCAACGGTGCGGTCATGTATGTGGGCAGCCAGGGCATTGGATGGAACAGCAATGTGACATTGAGTGCAACGTTGAGCGGCGGTTCCCTGTTGGGGGCGACGGCGGATTGGACGGGATCAGCGCCCATGCAAATGGATCCGGGCATAGAAACCATTCAGGCTGCCGACTTGAATGGCACGGCGCATAACATCACCATTTCTGGTTTGTTAAGCGGGTTCGGTGGCTTGACCAAAACCGGCAACGGCACTCTGACGCTGAATGCGGCGGACACATATTCAGGCAATACTCTGATTTATGCCGGCGATCTCGTTGTCGGGGTTGGCGGTTATTTGAACAATAGCGGCAAGTTTTATGTCGGCAGCGGTGCGACCTTCGATGTGTCGGCGGTCACCGGCGGCTTTACAATTGTCAACCAAACACTTACCGGTTTGGGGGTAATCACTGGCGCGGTCACCATCGCCTCCAGCGCGACCCATGCGATTGACCCCGGCAGCAATACATTGACCGGCACCTTGAGCTTCTCCAATTCCGTTACAGAAACCGGCGGGGCAATCAACCACTTCGATCTGGCTGGCGCGCCAAATCCAAACAATGACTTTGTTATTATTGCCGGTAATTTTAATGTGAGCGGCACGAACGCAATGGACATCGGCGGTTCGTCCTTGCAGGTCGGCAGCGTCTATCCGCTGGTTAAATACGGCGGCAGTTTCAACGGCGGCGTCACCAATTTTATCGTCACCTCCGCCGTCGGCATATTGACCAATGACCCCACGGCCCAGACCATTTCATTCATCCCGGCGGCGACCTTGCGTGGGCCGACGAATATAGTTTGGATTGGGAATCCGGTGAACACCAATTGGGACACCGAAGTTAGCGCCAATTGGTTGAACGCCGGCACCCTGGACTTTTTCGTGCCGAAAGACAGCGTCCAATTCACCGATGCCGGCGCCAGCAACTCGCCGGTCAACATCGTTGGCACGGTTACGCCAACCTCTGTCCTGGTGAACAGCCATTCCAACTATGTGTTCGCCAGCACCAGCGGTGGCTCGATTGGAGACCCATCAACCGGTCCGGGAAACCTGACCGTAACCAATACCGGAACGCTGACCATTTTGACCACCAATACTTATACCGGCATCACGACCATTGACGGCGGCAGTGCGCTGGCCGTGTCCCAGGTGGCCAATGTCAATTCACCCAGCGCGGTTGGTGAAAGTGACACCCTGGTGATCAACAACGGAACATTCATCTATTCGGGGTCGAACGCCAGCATCAACCGTGGCGCAACTCTTGGTAACGCGGCTTCGGTCATCAACGTCAGCGCGAACGGCACTTTAACCTTGAACGGTGTTTTGGGTGGCGCGGGCGGTTTGACCAAAGCCGGCCCAGGCAATCTAATTCTTCCAAACGGCAACAGCTTTGGTAGCGGCACTTTCGTGAACGCCGGAACTCTGACATTGAACTCTGCTTCAGCGGCTGGCGGAGGCACCATCACTTTGAATGGTGGCACCCTCGCCCTTGGCGCGGTCAAACCCGCAAATACAATCAATGTCGCGGCCAGCAGCATAATCACTGGCGGCAATAGCGGCGGAGCTACGGGCATCAAGAATGTAACCGGCAGCTCGAATGTTCTCGTGACCGTCACTGGCTCCGGCAGTGTGTTTGACCTTACTGGAAACATGTCCGCTTACAGCGGCACCATCACCTTCTCCAACGCCGGTGGCGCGTTTGTCCGGCTTAATGGCACGACCGGCAGCGCGCTGGCCACTTGGAATCTCGGTGCCGGGCTGATGGATCTCAATGAACGCGCCGGTTCCACCTCCAATAACATCGGGGCTTTGGCAGGGGCCAGCGGCACGACTTTGTCGGGACGTGGCGGTTCTGGCAACAATGGCGCCACAACTTACTATATCGGCGCAAACGGGTTGAGCACCAGCTTTGGCGGAATCATTCAAAACGGATCCGGCACCGGTTCCACGACTGCCATCAATAAAATGGGTTCTGGAACACTGGCTCTGTCTGGCTCAAGCACCTACACCGGTTCCACCACAGTTAGCAGCGGCACGCTGGAGGTGGACGGATCTCTTGCCTCCAGCAGTGTGGTGACGGTCAACGGCGGCACGCTGGCTGGCATTGGCACCATCGGCGGGGCGACTACATTGAATGCCGGCGCAATTTTGTCAGCCGGCAGCAACAGCGTCGGTTCCCTGACTTTCAGCGGCAACCTGACGCTGAATGCGGCCTCGACCAACAGCTTCGCGGTGACCACGGCGAGTGGCGTCAGTAATTCAGTGACCGTCTCTGGAACCTTGTATCCCAACAGCAGCGTGATCCAAATCACCTCTGGCACGTCTCTGGCAGTGGGAACTTACACGCTATTCAACTACGCTGGGATCAGCGGCTCGTTCAACGCGACTCCCGTGTTTGACGTGGCTCCAACTGCCACCGCCTCCATCGTGGACACTGGGAGCCAAATTCAACTCGTGCTTGCCAGCGGTCCCACCGGTCCCGGCACCATCACCAACAGCATCAGCGGTTCCACCTTGACCCTGACTTGGCCGGCCGGTCAGGGCTGGCGGCTCGTGAGCCAGACCAACAGCCTGTCCACCGGCCTCAACGCCAACAGTTCGGCCTGGAGCAACGTGCCGGGCGTAAGCGACGGCAGCGCCACCATCACGATTGACCCAACCCAGCCGACGATCTTCTATCGTCTCATCTATCCGTGATGCGGCCACTGCGGATTACTGTGCTGACAAACAATTATGTTGGCGGAGACGCCACAGTGTGGCGTCCCCGCCTTTTCAAACCGGATCGGATGTATTCCAACGAGTCATGCCCTGGACCAGCCCCCAGTCCCAATTCCGCTCTTCTGCTGGTATAATGATCTGAATCCGAGCCTTGGTTTTTAAGGCCGGGATTCGTTCGCGTTTCTGGGATGGGAGGGGTCTGGTTGTTGATTGTGCAGTTAATCGCCAGTCTTGACGGGGCTTCAGCCGGGGGCGGCGGCCGCCCACGATAACTGAACGTTGACCGCGCCCAGCGTAAGATCCGACATGCCGCCCGTTGCGAACACCGGCCGGCCGGCATTGCGGCCTGGGCCAACACCCGGGCGATGCGCCGGGATCACCACTTGTTTTCGCATACGACCGCCAACACCCGGTTCTTGAGCAGCGACTCCGCCAGCATCTTTTTTAACTCGCTGTTCTCCCGTTCCAACTCCTTGAGCCGCCGGGCCTCGTTGTTCTCCAGCTGCCCAAACTGCCGTTTCCACCGGTGGAAACCCACCTCCGAGATGTTCTCGTCTCGGCAGATGTTCTGGAGTCTCTTTTCACCACGATCCGCCGCCCGTAGGTTCATAGGTTCCCGACAGAATAAACTATCGGTAAACGTGGGATGGCCATTACAAGCTTTCAATTTCAACCCATAGCGGCTCTAGGTCAGAGTCAACCAAAACCATCAGCCGGTTGATGAGCAGCGCGGTGTTGCCGTTCTGGCGGGCGCTGCCGTTGATGGCGAGGACTTTCATAGATGAGTGATGGTTTTGCTCTGTTGAAACCATCCATGACTGCGTTGGTTCGCCTAACGGCGGAGGGTGTAGGCCAGCACCTTGAAGGCGGCTTCGGCCAACAGTTGACTCGGTTTGCGTGAGGTCAACGTCGAA
>Ga0182030_10023790_pt1 | contig 11301 bp, 15 predicted proteins | sample 812S3MmetaG_FD_121299 | JGI IMG/M metagenome (GOLD analysis project Ga0182030, IMG submission 121299) | Permafrost microbial communities from Stordalen Mire, Sweden - 812S3M metaG (Illumina Assembly) | ecosystem: Environmental > Terrestrial > Soil > Wetlands > Permafrost | place: Sweden...
ATCGTCCCGCCACTTGACCTACCCACGAAGCTCTTGCAGTTCGGCGCGGAACGATAGATGAATGCTCCGCCTTCGATGAAGAGCCCGGAGATCAGTTCAGTCTTGCCCGGTGTGATGATCGGCTCACCGGCCGGTGGTCCGAGGGCCGCCGAACCGGGACAGAGAGGATTCACCGAGACGGTCACGACCTTGGCACTCAGCCCTGGACGAACACTTTGCGTACGGATCGTCTGGATCGCGGACATCGTCACCGCCGCGCCGACGAGTCGCAATCGGCAGTCGGCGCTGCGTGCTCTTGCACGGGCTGTCGTCACCGTCAATCCAATCATTCGCGGAGCACGGCATGTCGCGCGAGCCGTCGACGTCGCACCGCTCGGGGTCCCCGTGAACGCCAACGGCAGCAGGCCAAAAACCAGCAGACCCGCCGACCACGATCTCATTGACCGTTTCATGGCAATACCGTATCGGGAGCATCACCGGTTCGCGGTGGCAGCACGCAGGCGGTGACCATGATCGAGCTGATCCCAGTGGAAAAGTTCGGCTCGCCTACAGAAGTGCGTCAATCTGGCTTACCGCCAGGGTCATCCCTTCGGACATTCCCATGTCAATCAATATCTTCATCTGCGCCTCGTCGACGAACTTGGTGAACGCGATCATCCGAGTTCCACCGTCAATCGGTTCGAACGTGACGGACGCGGCCATTGGCTCGAGGTCGGGCCGCGGTTCACCATCGTCCCCGGCCAGACCGTTCGCGAACTCGAGGCGGTTGGGCTCGTCGATGAGGGCCATGCGCCAATAACCACGCGAGGTGTCGCCTTGCGGTCCAGTCATGTAATAGCGCGACTCTCCGCCGACGGCGAAATCGTGACGCGTGAACGTCGCCGGATAACTAGGCGGTCCCCACCACCGTTCGAGTTGACGGGGGTCCTCCCACACTTGCCAAACTCGTTGCGGGCTCGCCGCGAACTCCGCCATCACCGTGAGATTCAATGCCTCGGGGTCCGTGACCGTTGAGATGACTGTCATGCTTCACTTCCTTTCTCGCCGAGAATCTCGGCGATCCTTGTGGTCCTACCGATCCAGATCCCCTCGAACGCTTCGAGCAGCGCGGTCGCGCGGCGAAGTGTCGGGACGTTGCCGTGGACGATCTGCTCTCGTCCCTGACGTTCTTTCGTGACCAGCGACGCGCGTTCGAGGACGCTGACGTGTTTTTGCACCGCGGCGAAACTCATTTCGTACTCGTTGGCCAGCGATGAGACCGACAGACCGTGTCCGATGACGCGCTCGAAGATGTCACGCCGCGTGGTGTCAGCCAGGGCCCGGAAGATCCGGTCGACTTCACGGTCTGCGAGTTGATGTACAACCATATGGTTGTACGATATCCCACTTCAATCGACGTCGCAAGTCGAATTATGGAGAAGTCATCTGGCCCTTTCCACACGGGCAGCAGAGATATATAGTTCCCGCAATGACCGAAGTACCGGTGTCGCTGTTGGACGCTGAGTATGCGCCGACAGAAGCAACGACTTTTTTCGTACTCGAGGATCCGTCACGATGTTGAAACGCGGCGCCCCGGTGACCGTGGTGGTCCTCGTTCTCTCCTTCGCCGGAGCGTGGTCCTCGTCGGTGGCGAACGCCGAGCCCTCGAGTCACGCGGCTCACGACATCGGATGTGCGACCAACGTCGGCACGTACCCAGGTTTCAAGTCGACCGATTGCGTGGCGCTGAGCAACAACACGGTCTTCGTTGATGACACGGTGGTCAGCGCGAATTGGTCCCTGACCGCCGACAAGTTCGGATTCACGAACCTTTGCGCCGCGGTCACGATTCGCAATCAAAACAGTTCACGGTATTTCTTCAACGACATCAATATGACGTTGCGTCCCCCGATGGGCAGCGTGACGGTACTGAATTTCACGGCCAAACACGCCCTGGAAGACGGCTTCATCGCTCCCGGAGGCGTCGCGCGAGGCAATATCTGTTTCGACTATTTCGGCAAGGCCGGTGAGTACGTCGCGATGTACTCACCACGCGCCCACAGTGCCATCCGCGGCATCTGGCTCGTCAACATTTCCTGAATCGGGTAGAACTCAATTACTCGTCGGATCGCCGTGCGTCGTGGCTGACGGTTCGACCGGGTGGCCCGTCGTTCGACTTCGACCACCAAGGACTGCGAGCGAAGAAAACAAACCGGTATCACGCGCACCGACCAGCTCCCACGCGCGGGCAATTCCGATCAGCAGCGCCGCCACCAAAACATTCTTCAGGACGTCGAGCGCGGTCACGCAATTCGAATTTCTGATCAGCGCGATGCCGGAACCGAGCTCGCCACCGAATGTCGACAGCAGCAAGACGATCAGACTCATTTGCTTCAGTAAGAGTCGCCGATCGTGGGCGCTCTCGTAAATTGAACGTACGCTCGCCGCGGTGAAGGACACGCCGACGACGCCCAGCACTAACGGCGGATAGCCAACGTTGTTGTTGGACGCGAGGGCAAAGAGCGAGATTGCCATGACACTCGTAAAAGCGAGGAGCGAGGCCGCCGCGCGGACCTGCTGAACGACGCCGAGATGCGACGTGGAATCGTGACGGGGTGCCAGGGACATCGCAACGAAGAGCAGACCGGTAAGCGTGGCCGCGGACTCGGCAATCACAGAAAAGAACTCGCGTGAATGGCCCCCGATCATTGCTGCGGACTTTAACCGGTTGGCGGGCAGTCGGGAGCGAAGAACCTATTGAATCACCCACGCGAAGTCCATTCGTAGGATGTCGACGTGCGTATCGTCTCGCTTCTCCCCTCGACGACGGAGATCGTCTGCGACCTGGGTCTCGGAAGCGAACTGTTGGGGGTCACGGCCGAGTGCAACTGGCCGCCGCGTGTTCAAGACGGTCGAGAGATCGTCGTTCGCTCCTTCGCCGATACCGCGATGACGCCCGGCGAGATTGATGCGTTCGTTCACCAGAGGTTGGCCGCCGGACTGGACCTGTATCAACTCGACGATGCGGCATTACGGCGATGCGATCCCGACCTCATTTTGAGCCAGGACCTATGCCGAGTCTGTGCGGTCGCAAGTGGCGACGTTGCGGCAGCGACCGCACGCCTCAATTGCCACGCGGAAGTTCTGCAGATTGATCCGCAGAATCTCTCGGACGTCCTCGAATCCATTTCGACCATTGCGACCGCGGCGAACGTCACGCAACGCGGTATCGACTTCGTTGACTCACTGCGAAATCGACTGACCGATGTTCTCGACGCGGTGCACGGGCTCCCCCGGCGTCGCGTCTTCATCTTGGAATGGATCAATCCGCCGTTCGGTGCGGGTCACTGGGTGCCCGACCTCGTCGTCGCGGCCGGTGGCGAACCAATACTCGCTCGTCCCGGCGACCGATCCGTCGAGACGACATGGGAGGCGATCACTGCGGCGCGCCCCGAAATCGTCGTCGTCGCTCCGTGCGGCTTCGGACTCGAAGAGGCCTGCGATCAAGCCCAGTCGATACTCGACCTCGTTCCAGACTCTGCCGAAGTCTGGGCGATCGACGCCGACGCGGTGATGGTCCGACCAGGACCGCGTCTGGTCGACGGTGTTGAAGCGTTGGCGTCGCTCGTCCACGGTGTCGGCGACTTGCCCACGAACGTGGTGGCACGAATTCGTTAACACGGCTGTCTCATCGGCCCGAGTCGTCAGTCCGACGAGGCGAGACCCTGACGCACTGACTTCGACAGTCCCGCGACGACCTGCTCATAGGAATGAATGACCAGTTGAATAATCTCGTCGTCGGGAATCGTCGCGTCCAAATGCACAGTGTTCCAAAGTCGCTTGTTGAGGTGGTAGCCGGGAATCACCGCGGCGTACTGAAGTCGGAGTTCGATCGCGTATTCGGGATCACATTTCAACGAGATCGCTTCGGGCGAGCTCGTGGGCGAGAGAATCGCGAAGATCCTGCCACCGACCTTGAGTACGTCGACGTCCGGGCCAAAGGGTTGCTCCTCGACAACGCCCGCGAGCGCCGCAGCGAACTCCGAGATCTCTTCCAGGTTCAACACGTGATTCGGACCCGACACGTCGAGATCAGTCGTCGATTTCCTGATAGAGATCGTGCGAGATGAGTTTGGCGGGGAAGTCGCCCGGGTGCGCGTCGCGCCACGCCTTCATCGCCGGACTCCCGCCGATCGATTCATTCACGGCACCGTTGTCCGCGAGTCCTTTGAAGTGCTGGATCACGACGACTCTAAACATGTCCTTGCCGGCGACGCCGGTGAGCAGGTCGACCTTCGAGACGCCCGATTCGACGAAGGCCTTCGTCAGGCTCTTGATCGTCTCCATGAACTCGTCGGACTTCCCGGGGTTCGGCTCCCAGATTGAGATTTCGTAAGCCTTCGACATACGTACACCTTTCGTCATGCGAACCGGTCGTCTGCCGGGCCGAATAGTTCCGAATCTAGTAACCCACCGTCACATTCGCTCAAGGTTCGTATCGAAGTCGCCGATATCCTCTCCACATGACATTTCACCTGGCGCAGTGCAACATCGTGAAACTGAAAGCGCCGCTCGAATCTCCCGTGGTCGCGGGCTTCGTGGCGGCGCTCGAACCTATCAATGCCCTCGCCGACAATTCGCCGGGATTCGTGTGGCGCTTGGCGGGCGACGATGGCGACTCGACCAGCATCCGAGTTTTTGACGACGAGGAGATAATCCTCAATATGAGCGTGTGGGAGTCAATTGAAGCGCTCAAAACGTACGTGTACCGAAGCGGTCACCGTGACGTCCTTCGCCACCGTCGAGAGTGGGCTGACCGATTTGAAGGAGTCCAGGCGGCCCTGTGGTGGATTCGCGCCGGGACCGTTCCGGAGCTGTCCGAGGCCGTCGCTCGGCTCGATTCCTTGGAGCGATTCGGACCCACTGAGTACGCCTTTACGTTCCAGTCAACGTTCGACGCGCCGGTCGAAATGGGCTTGATCTAGCGGAATCTCGACATCACGATCGAGGTTAAATCAAGCCCGACGGTGATGTCGTTTTTCCGCTAGTGCAAGTCAGTCCGCCCCAGTAGGTTCGATGCATGGTCGAAGATTTCGAACGCTGTTATCTCGCGGTACTGTCACGCGACCCGCGCTTCGACGGATGGTTCTATACCGCCGTGACCTCGACGCACATCTACTGTCGTCCGAGTTGCCCGGCTCAGACGCCGATGCGCAAGAACGTTCGCTTCTACCCTTCCGCCGCCGCCGCACAGCTCGCTGGATTTCGCGCCTGCAAGCGTTGTCGCCCCGACGCCTCTCCCGGATCTCCGGAGTGGAATTCGCGCGCGGACGTGGCCGCTCGAGCGATGCGCCTCATCGCGGACGGTCTCGTCGATCGAGAGGGAGTCAGTGGCCTTGCCCAGCAAGTCGGCTACAGCGTCCGACAGTTGGAGCGTGTCCTCCAAAACGAGATCGGCGCCGGTCCCATCGCGATCGCGCGAGCCCAACGAGCCCAGACGGCGCGAATCCTCATCGAGACGACCGGTCTGGCGATGACCGACGTGGCCTTCGCCGCCGGCTTCGCCAGCGTTCGACAGTTCAATGACACCGTTCAGGCAGTGTTCGCGTCGTCTCCCACGACACTTCGATCCCGAGTGAAGGGTCGAAGCGGCGTCGCCGAGGCGTCGACCGCGATTCAACTACGTCTCGCGTTTCGCCAACCCCTGTGCCCGGACAACCTATTCGGTCATCTCGCCGCCACGGCTGTTCCGGGCGTCGAAGAGGTTCGCGGACAGACCTATCGCCGGACATTGCGGTTGGCTCACGGTCCGGGCATCGTCGAACTCACACCAACCCCCGATTACATCAACTGTCGCGCCGTGTTGAGCGACATGCGGGACTTGACCGCGACGATCGCGAGGAGTCGATGGCTCCTCGATCTCGACGCTGACCCGGTCGCGGTTGATCGTCAGTTGAGTACCGACGAGTCACTCGTAGCGCTCATCGCGAAGTCACCGGGACGGCGGGTGCCTCGGTGCGTCGACGGCGCCGAGATGGCACTGCGCGCAGTTCTGGGTCAACAGGTGTCCACGTCCGCGGCCCAGACTCACGCCGGTCGTTTGGTTGAGCGCCACGGTGAACGCGTCAGTGATCCGGGCGGTGGACTCACGCACCTCTTCCCGTCGCCGAATTCGTTGCGCAAGGCTGACCTGGCGATGCCCTCGAAGCGACGCGACACGTTCGCTGCCCTGGTGCAGGCCCTGCGAAGTGGCGACCTCGAACTCGGACCGGGCGGCGAGCGCGACGAGGCGATGAGCACGCTCGCCACGATTCCCGGCGTAGGACCGTGGACGAGACAGGTCATTGCGATGCGCGCGCTCGGCGACGCCGACGCCTTTCCCGAAACGGACCTCGGCGTTCGTCACGCCGCCGAACGACTTGGCCTCCCGACGACGCCGGCGGCGCTCGTCGACCGTTCACAGAGTTGGCGGCCGTGGCGGGCGTACGCGGTGCAGTACCTCTGGTCGGTTGACGACCACCGAATCAACGACTGGCCACCTCGTGCATGAAGACCACCCATCAAACAAAGGAAAGCCAATGAATGAAGTCCTGACCTCCACCGTCGAGAGCCCCATTGGACCACTCACACTCATCGCGCGTGGCGGCGTTCTCACGAACGTGTCGATGCACGAGCAGCGCCACACGTCGCCGCCGCCCGATGAGTCGATCCGCGACGATGCTTGGTTCAAGGACGTCGCCGCCCAACTCGACGCGTACTTCGCGGGGGAACTGTCGTCGTTCGACCTCGAGATGAATCTCCTCGGTACGCCATTCCAGCGCAGCGTGTGGAGGGAGCTTTGTGAAATCCCCTACGGCGAGACCATTTCATACGGCGAATTGGCCCACCGCCTTGGCAACCCGAACGCGTCAAGAGCCGTCGGACTGGCCAACGGGCGCAATCCCATCGCGATCATCGTGCCGTGTCACCGGGTGATCGGGGCCAACGGCTCTCTCACCGGATACGGCGGCGGGCTCGAGAGAAAGACGTGGTTGCTCGAGCTCGAAGGTCAGCATCGTTCGTAGTTCTCCGACGGGTGCGGAGTGGCGGGATCGGCCAACGGCACGCGCGAAAGCGTTCACAGCGCGTCGTTTATTCAATGTCAAGATGACGGGGTGCGAGAGACCCCACTGTTGTTATTGCAAGCGTTGACCCCTGAAGATGCCGAGGCCATCGTGGCCGGCGAGCGGGCAGGCCAGCCATGGGCGATGGACTATCCCACACCGGGCGACGTTCGCGTCGCGGCGTTCGCGCTGGCGGGCAACACCAAGTTCGCGACCGAAGCCGAGCCGTGGGGACTCTACGTGATCGTGGAGAAAATGAGCGGCCTGTACGTCGGAGGGATCGGATTCAAGAGCCCGCCCAACGAACGTGGCGAAGTCGAGATTGGCTACGGCGTCTGTGAATCGCATCAGGGCCGCGGGGTCGCCGCTGAAGCAGTGCTCGCGGTGTGCGAGTTGGCCCGGCAATGGTCCGCGGTGGTCCTGGCCGAAACCGACCGAGAGAACGTGGCGAGCCAACGCGTTCTCGAGAAAAGCGGATTCCAGTCAGAGGACCTGAACGTCGAACTCATTCGTTGGCGAAGGGACATTCGAGGCAGCGAGTCCTAACTCGCAAATCGCCGACGGGCCGAGGCGTACGTCGAGGCTGAGGCGTCGAATCTTCGGATTCCGACCAAGTGGCTCGGGTACGGCTGTTCACAATTGACGCGAAAACGACTCTGTTTCCAACGTTTCTGCAAGACTGTCAGCGGTGCGCTTGACAAGGTAGTGAGTAAGCACTTACAATGGCCGAATGACGGTATCGACCCGACAAACAGCCGCCGAGCGTCGCGTCGCGGTCCTGAGTGCGGCGGTCACCGAGTTCGCCAAGTCCGGTTACGCCGGTACCTCGACTGACGCCATCGCCACGCGCGCCGGCATCTCCCAGCCGTACCTCTTTCGCCTCTTTGGAACGAAGAAGGATCTCTTCATCGCCACCTACGATCTCGGCGGCTCCCGTATCGTTCACGAGCTGACGCGTGCGATCGAAGGTCTAGAGCGCGAAGACGCACTCCACGCCATGGGTATGGCGTATCTGCAACTCATGCAAGACCCCGAAATGTTGCAGATGCAAATGCACGGTTACGCCGCCGCGACGAACGACCCCGACATCGCCGCGGCCTGTCGCAAGACCTTCGAAGTGCTCTGGCACTTGGTGAAGGACAAATTGGATCTGGACCCCGAAATGATCCAAGATTTCTTCGCCAACGGCATGTTGATCTCGGTCATGTCCGCGATCGACCTGCTCTCGGTGAAAGAAAACTGGGCGCAGTCCATATGTCCCGGAATGGAAAAGTTCGAGGCGATGAACGCCCTGTCCGATGCCCGTCGCCGAGACGACCTCGCTTGCGCCGAGCAGGCCTCGTGAAGACCCCTATATTTTTTTTGTCGTTTCAAGATAGTGACCACTCACAACTAACAATCCCCGCCATCAGGAATTTCCAGATGTCGGAGCAAGGGCAAGGAACACACCAATGACCACCACTTTGACTCGGCCGATCGACTTCGGGCCACTCGATTCACCGACCACGCTACGAGCCGATCGTCATCGCGGCGCGTGGGCCGTAGTGATCACTGGTCTCGCGCTCTTCATGGCGTCACTCGACAACCTCGTCGTGACGACGGCGCTTCCCGTGATCCGCGTTCACCTCCACGCCGGACTCTCCGGTCTCGAGTGGACGGTCAATGCCTACACCCTCACCTTCGCCGTCTTCCTCCTCACCGCCGCCGCGGTTGGAGAGCGCTTCGGTCGTCGTCGGACCTTCATGACGGGCATCGCCATTTTCACCACCGCGTCGGCTCTCGCGGCGATTGCGCCGAACATCGGTTTCCTCATCGCGGCGCGCGCACTCCAGGGAGCCGGCGGCGCGATGATCATGCCGCTTTCGCTGACGTTACTGAGCGCCGCCGTCAAACCTGAACGTCGCAACGCCGCACTCGGCATTTGGGGAGCGATCGGCGGCGCGGCCATCGCCCTTGGGCCTCTCGTAGGAGGCGCGGTCACCACCGGCTGGTCGTGGCACTACATCTTCTGGCTCAACGTACCAATCGGCATCGTCCTCGTTCCGTTGGCGTGGTGGAAGCTCGCCGAATCACGCGGGGCACAGAACCGCTTGGACTTGCGAGGAGCGCTCCTCGTGAGCGGCGGTCTTCTCGGAGTAGTGCTCGGTCTCGTGCGTGGCAACGCCAGCGGCTGGACCAGTTCGAGCGTGCTCGCCTCGTTCATCGTCGGCGCTGCCTTGCTGGTGGTGTTCACGCGTTGGGAAGCGCGAGCGAAGGCTCCAATGCTGCATCTGCAGTTGTTCAGGAATCGCGGTTTCGCGGCGATCAATGTGACGGCACTGCTGTTCAGCTTCGGAATGTTCGGAACCGTCTTCTTCCTCTCGCAGTTCCTCCAGACCGTGCAGGGGTACTCCCCCCTCGGCGCGGGACTGCGCGTCTTACCGTGGACCGGTATGCCGATGCTGCTCGCCCCCGTGGTTGGGTTACTCGCCCAGCGTTTCGGCGGCAAGCCACTCGTCGTGACCGGCCTCATCCTCCAGGCGATCAGTTTGACGTGGTTGGCATTGCTGTTGACGGCAACGACGCCCTACTCGGACATGGTCCCCGCGTTCATCGTCGCCGGCGTGGGCATGACGCTCTTCTTCGTTCCGGTCGCCTCACTGGTGCTGGGTTCGGTTCCAAAGGACCAAGAGGGACTCGCCTCGGGCACCAACGCCGCGTTCCGTGAACTGGGCGGCGTCTTCGGCATCGCTCTCTTAGGCGCCGTCTTCTCCTCGAGCGGCGGCTACCACTCGGCACAGGACTACGTCAACGGGCTTCATCCCGCGATGTACGTCGGCGCGCTCGTCGTGGCGATCGGCGTCGTGACGGCGCTACTCGTGCCGAGGCGCCGGGCCCTCAGCGAACCGGCTCAGGCCTCTCTCAAACGAATCCAAGAGATTCCGCTCCTCGACGCGCCACGTCGCCTCAGCGCATAAGTATTAGTGGCGACGAGACGCTAACTGTTTAGGCTCGAAGGCACTCATGACCCGCAACGTTTCACCGTGCGAGGGTTCATCGGCAGCACGGATCGTTTGAAGTGGGACCGGATGAAAGGGTCTTCCATGTTCACTGAAAGAATGGGTGATTCGAATGATTGGAGCAAACCATGAGTGTCGTGCCATTCGCTCTCGACGGCTTCGAGATGCTGCCGTTCACCTCATCGACCGGCAAGAAGCGCAACGTCTATCGAAGCGGCTCGGGCCCGGCTGTCATCGTCATTCACGAGATGCCTGGGATCACACCGTTGGTTGCAGCGTTCGCGCGTCGTCTCGCTGATCTCGGCATGACCGCGGTGCTCCCCGACCTGCTCGGTACACCGGGGAGACCGGTGTCGATTTCTTACGCCCTTTCCTCCTTGACCCGCGCCTGCGTGAGCAAGGAATTCACACTTCTCGCGCTGAACAAAACCAGTCCGATCGTCGACTATCTCCGTGAGTTGGCCACGCACGAGCACCGGTCGTGCGGCGGCCCGGGCGTGGGCGCTGTCGGCATGTGTCTCACCGGTGGCTTCGCCCTGGCCATGAGCGTCGAGCCCTCCGTCATCGCGCCGGTCATGAGTCAGCCGTCGCTTCCCTTTCCAACGAACGCGGAGCATCGCCACGCGCTCGGACTATCCGACGCCGACTTGGCGCAGGTGCAACGACGAACACGAGATGATCTCTGCGTCATGGGACTGCGCTTCAGTGGTGACAAGAAGTCACCGGTCGAACGCTTCACCCGATTTCACGAGGTGCTCGGCGACAAGTTCATCGGCGTTGAGATCGACTCGTCACCAGGCAACCCGTGGGGCTACAAGAAGTCAGCCCACTCCGTGCTCACCGAGGACTACTCCGACGAAGCCGGCTCGCCGACCCGTCGAGCCCTCGACGACGTGCTGGAGTTCATGACGTCACGACTCGGCGTTGCGCCCGAAGCCACGGGTTCTGAGGACTGAAGAGAATCACTTGATAGCGAGCATCTGGGGAATGACGCCTAAGCAGTCGATCGAGTTCGAACGTGATCGACGTGGCCTCCACGCCGTCGTCGAGGACTGCGTGGCGATCCTCAGTGGTCGACACGTGAACGATGACTTTCTGCGCGTGATTGGCGGGCCCAGCGCCGAGAACGTTCTCCAGGGCCGTGACGGCGGCGTCGACGGCTACTGGCCGCGCGTGTGGGCGGCGCGGGGGCTCTTACACCTATGGGACGACGTCGCCAC
>Ga0182030_10023791_pt1 | contig 11301 bp, 8 predicted proteins | sample 812S3MmetaG_FD_121299 | JGI IMG/M metagenome (GOLD analysis project Ga0182030, IMG submission 121299) | Permafrost microbial communities from Stordalen Mire, Sweden - 812S3M metaG (Illumina Assembly) | ecosystem: Environmental > Terrestrial > Soil > Wetlands > Permafrost | place: Sweden...
GGTCAGGCCGCCCGGCGCCGCCGAGCGCGAATACCTCCTCGCCGCGGCCGGTATCGATGACGAGGGCATCGAATCCGCCGGTCCGGATGGCGTGCAATGTCTCTCGTGCCTCGTCGAGCTCCAGGCGCAATTCCCTCATGGCGCGGGCGGCGCCGCTAAGCAGCTCCTCACCACGGCCGGTGTCGATGACAAGGGCGCCGGATCCGCCGGCCCGATTGGCGTGCAATGCCTTTCGTGCCTCGCCGAGTTCCCGGCGCAATTCCTCCAGGGGGTCTTCGGGCATCGCGTCCATGGTTTCATCCGCCGTCACAGGGAACCCCTCCCAGCGCGGCGGTTCACCCTCGGAGAGGCCGAGACAGAAGCGCGGCGATACCGGTCACGCCGGGTCGCCCTTTTGCGGTCGAAGCTGCAATCCGATGAGGAGCCGGTCGGTGTCGGAAAGGTCGCCGACGATTTTCCTGATGGGCGGCGGGAGCTTGCGGACCAGGGTGGGCACGGCCAGGATCTGGTCGTCGGCCGCCAGGCGCGGGTTCTCCAGCAGGTCCACGATCTCGATGTGATACTGCCCCGCCAGGTACCGCTCGCAGGCACGCTGCAGGTTCTCAATCGCACGGACGCTTTTTGGTGAGCGCCCGGTCACGTAGAGCCGCAGTTCCCAGCTCTCAGCGGGGGCTGGCGATGCCCCGGCGCCCGTACCGGCGCCGCCAGGTCCGGTCAACGCCGCCCTCCTTCGCCGTGCGAGGCCGGATCGGCCCAGCGCTGCGCGGCCAGGGCCGACCGGGCCGCCTCGGCGTCGGCCGCCTGACGCTGTTCGCGCGCCTCGATCTGCTCGAGCTCGGCCCGTTCCGCGGCCAGGTCGTCCTGCAGCACGGCCAACCGGGCCTCGGCCTCCACGATACCGCGCCGCAGCTCGCGCCGGCGATGCATGAGCTCCTCACCCTGCCGCTGCTGCGCGCCGCGCTCCTGGGCTTCCTGCACGAGGCGGGCGGAGCCGGTCAGGACGCCCGCCGGGCCCACGTACACATCGATGAGCTCGGCGCCATGATCGGTGAGCACGAACTCCCGCGCCTGGTTCGAATGGGCGGTGCCCCGCGACTTCAGCACGGTCAGCAGCCGGTTGCGCTCGCCGTCCGACTCGACGTTGCGCAGCAGCAGCCAGGTATCCACCAGCGAAGATATGCCTACCGTGCTCGTCTCGTCCTCGTGCGCCAGCGTGGTCACCATCGTGGTGATCCCCGATGCCTTGAGCAGGTCGAGCTGGCGGGCTAGCATCGAGGCCACCTCGGGACCTGAAGGCCCGTGGGTGAGGCTGGCGATCCCGTCGAGGACGGCGACGGCCGGCCCGAACTCCTCGATCATCCCGGCCAGGATCGCCAGGTGGGTCTCGAGCCCGAATGCCGTCGGCCGGGCCGCCCACATGCGCAGCAGGCCCGCCTCGGCCCAGTGCCGCAGGTCCAGCCCCACCGATCGCATGTTGCGGATGACCTGGTCGGGTGACTCCTCGAACAGGACAAGCAGCGTCCGCTCACCCCGTGCGCAGGCCGAGTCGATGAGGTGCGCTCCAAGCGTGCTCTTACCCGTCCCGGCCGTCCCGCTGACCAGGACGGTCGACCCGCGGAACAGGCCGCCGGCCAGCATGTGATCAAGGCGGTCCACGCCGGTCGAGACTCGCTCCTCGGGCGCGCCGTAGTCGAGGGCGACCGACGTGATCGGCAGCACCACGAAACCATGGGCCGAGATCAAGAACGGGTACTCGTTGGTTCCGTGCGCCGACCCGCGGTACTTGACCACCCGGAGACGGCGAGTGGAGATCTCCTCGTGCATGCGGTGGTCGAGAACGATCACGCAGTCAGAGACGTACTCCTCGATCCCGTGGCGGGTGAGCGCGTTGTCGCCCCGCTCGCCGGTCACGATGGCGGTGACGGCCCGTTCCTCGAGCCATCGGAACAGCCTGCTGAGCTCCGCCCGCACGATCGCCTGGTTCGGGAACGCGCCGAACAGCAGCTCGATGGTGTCGAGCACGACGCGCTTGGCCCCGATGCGCTCGATGGTGTCGTCGAGCAGGGCGAACAGCGGCTCAAAGTCGAACTCCCCCGACTCGAAGATTTCCGCGGGATCCACCTGGAAGGCATGCACCACGAGCAGCCCGTCCCGCTGCAGCCCGTCGAGGTCGAATCCCAGCGAGGCGACGTTGGCGCTCAGCTTGTCGGCCGACTCCTCGAAGGTGACAAGCACGCCCGGCTCGCCGTACTCCCGGGCGCCCGCGACGAGGAACTGCAGCCCCAGCAGCGTCTTGCCGGACCCGGTGCCGCCCGTCACCAGCGTCGACCTGCCCCGCGGCAGCCCGCCCCCGGTGATCTCGTCGAATCCCCGGATACCTGTCGGGGCCTTCGGCAGCGCACCACCCCCATCCGCCTCGGCCAGGACTGACGTCAGATCTGTTCCGCCATGACCGGACGCCATGCTCCTCCTAAGGCCGGTTCGTACCATCCATCGTCCCAGCCGCTGCTTGCCAGCGCCATAAGTCCTCGTCTGAGGCTGTTCGGGCGCGGTCGGACAGCATGACGAGGGAGCGAGGGCTGACGGTGATGTAATCACCGGCGCCATGTCTCGCCGCCGCGGTCCTGCCGGGTGCCGGCGGGTCGTAGGTGTCGAGCTCGATGCGCCACGCGGCCTGGTCCCTGGTGGTGGGGAGGACGAATTGAAGGGGTTCCCACCGGGCGTTCACCAGGACCAGGAAGTCGTCATCGAGCCGCGGCGAGCCGTCCGCGGCCTGATCAGGGTCGTCGGATCCGTCCAGGTAGAGCGCGATGGACAGGGCGCTCGCGTCCGGCCAGTCGCCGGCCGTCATGTCCGTGCCGCCAGGGGTGAACCCGCGCAATTCAGGCGCTTCGGCTTCCCCGGGCAAAAGGCGGCGGCGAAACACCGGGTGTGCCTTGCGGAAGGCGACAAGCCATCTGGTGAAGTCAAGCAGCTCCGTGTCTGCCCGGGACCAGTCAAACCAGGAGATCTCGTTGTCCTGGCAGTATGCGTTGTTATTGCCTTGCTGGGTCCGGCCCATCTCGTCCCCGCCAAGCAGCAGCGGGACGCCGGATGACAGCATCAAGGTGGCCAGCATCGCCCGGGACTGGCGCGCCCTGAGCTCGAGGATGGCGGGGTCAGCGGTCGCGCCCTCCGCCCCGCAGTTCCAGGACCGGTTATCGCTGGTCCCGTCGTTGTTCGCTTCCCCGTTGGCCTCGTTGTGCTTGTCGTTATAGGAGACAAGGTCCCGCAGGGTAAAGCCATCGTGGACGGTCATCAGGTTCACTGGCGCGGTGCGCCGGGAGCCCGCGGCCAGATCCGGCGACCCGCGGAAACGGGTGGCGAACTCACCGAGGGTGACCTGCTGACTGCGCCAGAAATCGCGCATCGTGTCGCGGTATCTGGCGTTCCACTCGCACCACGGCAACGGGAACCGGCCGAGGTCGTAGCGGTCGATCTGGCCGACCTGCGACAGCTCCGCGACCAGCTTGGCCCTGGACACCACCGGATCCTGGCTGACCAGATCGAAGAACGCTGACGCAGTCGCGAAGCCGTCATCCTGGCGGCCGAACGTGCTGGCGAGATCCAACCGGAAGCCGTCGACGTGCATCTCGGTCAGCCAGTAACGCAGCGAATCCATGATCAGCTGCAGCGTCACCGGATTGCCCGCGTTCAGAGAGTTCCCTGTGCCCGTCGTATCGACGTAGTAGCGCGGGTCGTCGCCGTCCAGGCGGTAATACGCGGGGTTGTCCAGGCCGCGGTAGCACACGGTCGGGCCGAGGTCATTGCCCTCGGCGGTGTGGCCGAACGTGACGTCGAGCAGCACTTCGAGCCCGGCCGCGTGCAGCGCGTTCACCATGGCCTTGAACTCGCCGACCTGGCCGCCGCGCTTCCCCGCGCGAACCGCCGCCGAGTAGCGCTGGTGGGGCGCGAAGTAGCCAATCGTGTTGTAACCCCAGTAGTTCGTGAGGCCCCGCGCCACCAGGGACGACGCAGAGCCGCTTTCGTGCACCGGCAGCAGCTCGACGGTGGTCACGCCGAGATCGGTCAGGTGCGCGATGGCCGCTTCGTGGCCCAGGCCGGCGTAGGTTCCGCGCAGCTCCGGCGGGATATCCGGATGGCGCATGGTGAAACCCTTGACGTGCAGCTCGTAAATGATCGTGTCGGAAAGCCGGTAACGGGGTCGGGCGTCGTCCCGCCAGCCGAATGACTCGTCGGCCATCACCAGGCTTCGTGGCACGCTGGCGGCGGAGTCCGCAGCGCTCGGCGCATCCGGATCGTGGGCCGAGTAGCCGAACACCTCAGGCCCGAACGTGAGGGTTCCGCTGAACGCCCGCGCATAGGGATCAAGCAGAAGCTTCGCCGGATTGCAGCGCAGCCCGCGGGCCGGATCATAGGGCCCGGTGGCCCGGTACCCGTACGCCTGGCCTGCCCCTATCCCGGGTACGAAGGCGTGCCAGACGCCGGCATCGTGGTCCCGCAGCGGAATCTGCGTCTCCGCGCCGCCCTCGTCGAACAGGCACAGCACCATCCCGTCGGCGACGCCGGAGGCGACCGCGAAATTCGTGCCGCCGTCACCGGCCGTGGCGCCCAGCGGGAACCGGCTGCCGGGCAGCGAACCCGCGGCCTGCCAGGCTGCGGCCGTCATGGCCGGCCCTGGGGACCGACGACGCAGATCCCATCGCCGACAGACTGCTTGCTCCACAGCATCCCCGCGAACACCTGGCGCATCTCCATCGTCTCGTCGGCCGGCCCGCCGGCCGGCCCGCCGACCGACGCGAGCCTACCGTAGAACCGGTCTTCGCCCGGGGCCGGGTAGCGTGGCGTGGTGACTGTCCTGCGGATCCGCGGGTTTCGCCCTGCCGGACGGCGAGCCGGCTGCCTGGTTCGGCCTGGACCCCGATCTGCCGCGGGCGGTGCACGCCGGGCCGTGGATCGCGCAGCCCGGTCAGTTCTTCGACGGCTGGGGCCGGCGCGCAGGCCACGCGGTGGGCGGACGGGTCGCGGTGCACTCCCAGCACGCGGCCGGGGGAGCGGCCGCGGTCGCGGCCGGCGTGGACTCCCTCGAGCACGGGATGGGCCTGGACCCGGGGCTGCTGCCGCTGATGGCCGAGCGGGGTATCGCGCTGACGCCGACGCTGGCCGCCATGGCCAGAAGCCTGGAGGCCGTCCGCCAAGGCCCGGACAGCCCACGCAAGGACTGGTATCTGGGCAGCGCGACCGTCCATCCGGCGCTGGTCGCGACGGCCGCCGAAGCGGGCGTGAGGATCCTGGCCGGCACGGATTCCCGGCCGCACGGCGGGGTTGCGGACGAGATCCGGGCGCTGGCCTCGGCCGGCCTGCGCCCGGCCGACGCCATCGCGGCGGGCTCCTGGGCCGCGCGCTCCTATCTGGGCCTGGGCGGGTTGTCCCCGGGCGCCCCCGCCGACGCGGTGGTCTACGACGCCGATCCGCGCGCCGACCTGACCCAGCTGGACGCACCCCGCGCCGTGATCCTCCGCGGCCAGCTGGTCTGCCGCCGCTCTTTATCCCGAACGGCCCTCGGTGCTCCCGGCCCGCCCGCTATCCCGCCGGTCCGGTGTTGACGTCCGCGGCGACGGTTTCCTGCGGTCTGTCCGCTACCCAGGCGGCGATCTGGGTGCGTGAGCTGAAGCCCAGCTTGGCCATGATGTTGGCGACATGCCTGGCCGCGGTGGTCGGGCTGATGGAAAGCTCTTCCGCGATGGCCTTGTTGCTGCGGCCGTCGGCTACCAGCGCGGCGATCTGGTGTTCCCTGGGGGTCAGCGAGCTCGGCGGCGCGGCCGCTACTTCGTATGCTTCCACCACGGTCAGGACCGGGCTGTCGCCGTCCGCGGCCGCGGGCGGCGTCATGTCCAGGGCCAGGGCGACCGCGGCCTCGCTGCTCAGGGCGCGGCCGCGGGCCCATAGCCGGGCGACGGCGGGATCGCCGAGGCGCCGGGCCGGAGCCAGGTAGCTTTCCGCGCGGGCGCCGGGCAGCGGCGGCAGGCCAGCCGTTTCCCTCAGCGCCGCCGCCGCGCCGGCCAGCTGCACGGCCAGCTCCGGCCGGTTTTCGTGAATGGCCAGGTGAGCGAAGGCCTCGAGCCCGCGCGCCACGCCGATGCGCGCGCCGGTGGCGTGGCTGAGCCTGATGCTCCTGGCCAGGTGCCGCCTGGCTTGCTCGATCGCGCCGAGGTCCATGGCCACCCGGCCCAGTCCGGCCAGGCAGCGGGCGATCTCCGGCCGGGCCCCGATTTCCCGCAGGATCGCCAGCGCTTCTACGTACCGGCTGTGCGCCTCGCCCGGATGACTGCGGAGCCGGGCCAGGTCACCCAGGCCGAGCAGGGCCCGGGCGACGCCCCACTGCTGGTCGATGCGGCGCATGACGCTGGCCGAGGCGCTGGTCAGCTGCTGGGCCTCGCGGAGCTTGCCCAGCCGGGCCGCGACCGCCGCCCGGGTGCCGAGGGCGTAGCCCTCGTTCCATCCGTCTCCGGCGGCCTGCGCGACCGACAGCGCTTCGTCCGCGTAGGCGGCGGCGTGTTCGGGCTGGCCCGTGTGCAGGGCGATCTCGCTGAGGAGGTTCAGCGCGACCGCGGTCCAGAACCCGTCGCCGGCGTCGCGGCATAGCTTCAGCCCCTCGTCGGCCAGGAGTTCCGCCGCGGCGGGATCGCTGGACAAGGCGAGCTGCGCCCGCACCACCAGGGCCGCGCCCCGGACTCCGGCGGGAACGGCGGAGGAATCAAGGGCCAGGAACTTCTCCAGCCATTCGCCGCTCTCGGCGAAGGTGCCCCACACGATCCAGCACGGGCTGACCGCGATGCAGATCCGCAGTCCCGTCTCCGCGTCCGACTGGTCCAGGCACCAGTTCAGCACCTGGAACACGGTGCTGGTTTCGACGTCGTACTGGCGGAAGACGTCCACGCGGGCCTGCCAGGAGGCCGCCACCCTGGCCATCCCGATGGCCAGGTTCCGCTCCGCGGTCCGCAGCGTGTAATCGCGCAGCGCGGCGGCGAAGGTGGCCGACTCACCGGCCTGCGCCAGCCGCGCCGCCGCGTACTCCCTGATCGTGTCGAGCATCCGGAACCGCATCTGGCCGAGTACTTCTGATTCGGGCACGACCAGCGACTTGTCCACCAGCGCGGCGACCAGGCCGAGCACATCACGGGCCGGGATGTCGTCATCGGAGCACACCTGCTCGGCCATCTCGAGCGACCATCCGGTCAGCACAGACAGCCGCAGGAACAGGGCCTGTTCCTGCGCGGTGAGCAGGTCGTAGCTCCATTCGATGGTGGCGCGCAGGGTGTGCTGGCGCGGGGCGGCGGACCGGTCGCCCCCGGTCAGCAGCCCGAACCGGTCGTCGAGGCGGGCGCTGATCTGCTCGGCTGACAGCACCCGGACCCGGGCCGCGGCCAGTTCGATCGCCAGCGGCACGCCATCGAGCGCGCGGCAGATCGACATGACGGCCGCGGCGTTATCCGGGCCGACCGTGAACCCGGGACGAGAGGCGGCGGCCCGGTCCGCGAACAAGCGGATCGCCTCGCCCAGGTCCGCGCGCGCCAGGGCAGTACCCGCGGGGTGCATGGAAAGCGGTGGCACCTGCCATATCGTCTCGGCCGCGACGCGTAGCGGCTCACGGCTCGTACTCAGCAGCCGCAGCCCCGGCGAGCTGGCCAGCAAATGCCGGACGACCTGGGCGCACGCACCGACCAGATGCTCGCAGTTGTCGAGCGTCAGCAGCAGCCTGCGCGGCCGCAGCGCGTCGGCGAGCGTCTCAAGCAGCGGGCGCCCGGCCTCTTCGCTGACGCCGATGGCCGCCGCGACGCGCGAGGCCACCAGCTCGGGCTGCCGCAGGTCGGCCAGCTCGACGAACCACACCCCGTCAGGAAACTCCGCCGCCACCGTGGCCAGGACCCGCAGCGCGAGCCGGGTCTTCCCGATGCCACCGGGCCCGCACAAGGTCAGCGCTCGGGTCTGCCGCAGCATCTGGCGCAGCTCGCTAAGCTCACGCTCCCGGCCGATGAAGCTGTTCGGTTCCTCGGGCAGATGTGCCTGAATCTCGTCCACTTCATTTCCCTCAGGCCAGGCGCGCCTGCCTGACCTGAGTTATGCCGCCTCTAGTATCTGTCAGCGCATCGGTACCGACGAACATACCCCGGAGTAAACCGTCAGCGGGAGCCCCAGAGGTAGGGACCAAGATCCTGGGGGCGGGCCGTCGAGCCCGGCCGGACAGCAAGATCGGTGAGCTGGGCTACCCCCACCCCCCCTCGGGAACGCCCGTTACAACGTTTCCGGTTTCTGGAGATAGCCCAGATCTCACCGACGCTTCCAAGGTATGCGGTCGCGCCGCGCACCGCATCGCTTGAATTATGTAGGCCATTATGTAATTGTCCCGTGATTGGCGCCTGTTCTTTGTAGACAATTACCCGGAAGGACAGCGGAATCCCTAAATTACTGCTAGTCGCCGCGGCAGATAACGCTCCCCCCGCTGCCCGCAAGCTCCACGTGATCAGGCCCCGCCCCCGCCCTATCCCCCCTTTGTCCCCCCTCTGTCCGCCCTGTCCCCCCCTGTCCCTGGGCGCTCCTGCCGGGGCCCGTGGTCCCTGTGTGACGTGATAGAACCTGCCGGGCCCGTGGTGCGGCGGCCGGAAAAAAGATTGTGGTGGATCCGGGCTACGTGGCGGATCCGGTGCACGATAGACCCGATCCACCGCCAAGCCCGGATCCACCACACAAAACCCGGTCCTGGCGCCGGGAACCAGGCCGACGCTGAGGCAGCCGGGACGGACGCGGCCAGGGGGATGCCAGGGAACGGCGCTCGCCGCCTGAAACGTAGCCCGGCGCGGCACTAGAACTGGGACTTGAGCTCCTCGATCTCGCGGGCTCGCTCGCAGAGCTTGGCGTAGGCGGGCCGCTCGCGGATGCGGGCCAGGGTCCAGCGCACGGCCTGGGCGCGGTTGCCCGCGATGCCCGCGGTGATCAGCGTGTCCAGGGTCTCCAGGTCGGCCGGGCCGAGCCGGGCCATCACCGGGGTGAGCTCGGCTGCCGCCTCATCCTGGGTCGGGAACCGCATCATGAACCGGTCGCGCGGATCGGCGCCGCCGACGAACTCGATCTGACGGGTCTGCGGGAAGCGCTGCCTGATGTGGCGCCGAAGCTGGGCGAACGCCTCCTTGTGGGTCCTCTTGAAGGAGTCAAGGAACTCCTCGTCGCTTCCCGGCCCGGCCGGGGCGTCGATGTCCACCCGGATCCCGATCTCGCCGGGTTCGATGGCCGGGTCGTCACCGTACTGGATCACCGCGACGCGGCCCAGGGGTCCGCCGGAAAAACGACTGTTGACCTCCTGCTCGATGAGGTCGATCGTGGCCTGGTCCAATCGTTCCATGGCAGCCTCCTAGAGTTTCTAGGGAAATTATAGTAACTCCGGTTGCACAAACCGGATGGCAACCGCCTCCGGCGGCTGGGTATAACAGCCGCGAACCCCGACGGGAACGGGTTTTCGTACGCTCCGGCCGGAAGCGACTCCAGACGCCGACGCTAAGCCTTTGACCTGGCTTGACTTGAGCGAACCTCAGTTCGATACTTAGTGAGATGGGGAGCGCGCCTGCCGAAATAAGGCGGATACCGGCCAGGTCGCTTGCGACGTCTGCGGCATCTGCGTCCTTCGGTGCCTCCGGCCTCGGGTCCTTGGGGTCCCCCCCGCCGACGTTGCCGGTCTCGCCGGTCTCGCCGGTCTCGCCGGTCTCGCCGGCGTTGCCGGTCTTGCCTGGGCTGCGTGATCTGCTGCCGCGGGGCGTTCTGGCCTGCGGCTCTGTGCTGGCGGTGCCGGAATTCGGGCTGCTCTGCCTGGCGCTGGCGGCAGGGGCCTCGGCGGCCGGAGCCTGGTGCGGGATCGCCGGGGTGCCCGAGGCCGGCCTGCTGGCCGCGGTGGGCGCGGGCCTGGATGCGGAACGCACCTTGCTCGTCCCGGATCCAGGCAGCGCCTGGCCACAGGTGGTGGCGTCGCTGCTCGACGGGTGCGAGCTTGTCCTGCTGCGGCCGCCTGCGGCGGCGCCGGTCCTCCTCCGCCGGCGCCTGGAGGCCGTACTGCGGCGGTCGGGCGGCGTGCTGCTCGTGGCCGGGGACTGGCCCGGGGCCCAGGTACGTCTGCGGGTCATCACTCAGCGGTGGACCGGCCTGGGCGACGGGCACGGACGGGTGCGGGCGTGCTGCGCGGAGGTGACGGCGGACGGGCGCGGGGAGGCGGCGCTGACGCGCACCCGCTGGCTCTGGCTGCCGGCCGAGGACGGCGGCGTGGCGGTGGCCGACCCGGTGGACATCCCGGGGACCGATGCCCCGCTCCCGCGCCCCGCCGCTGGCCTGCGTGCGGTCAGCGCGGGATGAAAGCGCCCCGGGTAAGGGTGCCCCGGATGGGAACGTCCGGATGAAAGCACGGGGAGCGGACCCGGCGCCGCCGCGGATCATGGTGCTGTGCTGCCCCCAGCTCTGCGGTCCTGACGCCGGGCCGCGGGCGGCGCGATGGTTCGAGCGGGTGATCACCACGGTGACCGGCTTTTGCCCGAACGTCGAGGTGACCGAGCCCGGGGTGTGCGCGTTCGGCGCCCGCGGCCCGGCCCGTTACTTCGGCGGCGAGGCCGTGCTGGCCGGCCAGCTCATCACCGCGGTGGCCGAACTCGGCGTGGCATCCCGCGTCGGTGTCGCCGACGGGATGTTCGCCGCACGACTCGCCGCGCGCCAGGCCCAACCCGGGAGTCCGGCCCTGGTGATACCCGCGGGCGAGACGGTCAGGTTCCTGGCGGCCCAGCCGGTGACCGTCCTGGCCGATCAGGATCTGGCCGGGCTGCTCAAGCGGCTCGGCCTCGGCACACTCGGCGACTTCGCCGCGCTGCCGGCCAGCGATGTGGCCAGCCGGTTCGGTGCCGCGGGCGAAACCGCGCACCGGCTGGCCCGCGGCCTGGACGCCCGGCCGCTTGCGGTCAAGCGGCCGGCCAGTGACCTGTCCGTGGCCAGGGAATTCGACCCGCCGGAACTGCTGGCCGAGCCCGTGGTGTTCGCGGCCAAGGCCCTCGCCGAGCAACTGCACGAAGGCCTGGCCGCCCGCGGGCTGACCTGTGTCCGGGTACAGGTGCGGGCCACCTGGGCGGACGGTCGGGAAAATAGCAGGCTGTGGCGGCATGACGGGCTGCTGACGGCGGCCGGAGTCGCCGACCGGGTCCGCTGGCAGCTGGACGGCTGGCGGCCCGACCCAGGCGAAAACGACCCAGGCGAAAACGACCCAGGCGAAAA
>Ga0182030_10023792_pt1 | contig 11300 bp, 4 predicted proteins | sample 812S3MmetaG_FD_121299 | JGI IMG/M metagenome (GOLD analysis project Ga0182030, IMG submission 121299) | Permafrost microbial communities from Stordalen Mire, Sweden - 812S3M metaG (Illumina Assembly) | ecosystem: Environmental > Terrestrial > Soil > Wetlands > Permafrost | place: Sweden...
AGTATATTTTATATTTTTATTAAATTCTTATATTATTTACAAAGATATATTTATAATTGTTTACAAATAAATTCTTTTTAGTATATTTCTTTATTAAATTACTAAAATATTAAATTAATAATTTTAATATAATAATTATTATATAATATGTCTGAGTACTCCGGTTTGGGCTGCCGAATTCGGGTGGTTTGGTCGCTGTTTTACGCAGCCTCGACCGCTCGCTAAACTTTGCCCACGGCTCACGTGCTCTCGTTCGCTTGACGGACCCTTGTCGGATGATGCGACCCAAAGAAACTACGACCATCCTAAAACTGCTTGTTCCTCTTCAAGCTGACCTAGAGGTGACCCAAAATGGTTCCCCTTCATTCATCAGTCATGATGGAGCATGTCCCCCTGTATCTTGATGGCTCTCTGAGCTATATAAGTTCTCGCAGCTTCCGCCCATCTTCTCCAACTCTTGAACGATCAGATTCGATTTTAAACACTGCTTCTATCCTACTCTCACTTCATTCTCTCTCCCCTCCGAGGGCCTCGACAAGTCCTGTGTCTCCTCGCCGCCCTCGACACTTCCCTTGGCCGCGATCCCCTCGTCTGCGAAGACTCTCGAAGTTTATTATCTCCTCGCCGCCCCCCACATCTCCACCACCACTCTGCAACTCGATTCTTCACTCATTCCTCTTCGCTCACCCTCTTCACTTCTTCCTTTTCTTACACTCTTCCCTTATTCCCTTTGATCAGCCGTCGACTCATGAACTCGATTGACTATCGCATCGTCAGGCTGCGTCGACACCGTGACAGGTGTCTTCGCTTTCTCACAACTCGCTGCCCTACCATCGAAGCAGCCCTGGGATCGGTGTGGTTCAAGCAATACAGGAAGGCACAAGATAAGATTGATTTCCTACAACGTCAAGTATCTCGTGTCGTCAAGCTGTGTAGACACCGTGATAGGTGTCTCCGCTTTCTCACGACTCGCTATCCTACACTCGAAGTAGCCAAAGGGTCGAAGTGGTATCAGGAATACAGAATAGCACAAGATAGGATTCATTGCCTACAACGTCAAGCATAATCCTCATTCGATAGCGCTATCGTCCCGTCTTATGCTGTCACCACTCTGCAACTGTCGTCTCCATCTTCGAAAGCTCCTTCCTCCCTCCTCCCCCTCCCTCCTTGTCTCGCTCTTGGTGACAGACAGACCATGGCTCCCACGATCCAAATTCCAGCGAAGACCACTCTCAGAATCCTCCAAAATATTCTCAAATAATGTATCAACGCCAATCAGATACTAAAAAAAAGAAAAAAAAAGGTACTTAACAAAAAAGACTATTGACTTCGAAAGATTAATTTAAACAATACCCTATTCTTACAGCCAATAGATACCAATAATACTAAGACCAGCATCTACTACATTAGACAAAAATTTACCAGATATACTTACAAAATATTAGATCTTAGTGATCTAATTAGATTAGACTAACAAAAAACAAATACTATAATTATTATAAAAATACTGGTCTATGAAAGACAGCTATTCTTAAGCAGAACTATAATAAGAAAAAAATGATATTATTCCTCTACTAAATCTGTAAGACTTATCTAGCAAAGAGGTGGAAAAATAGAAAAAGAAAGACTGTTAATCAGTACTAACAGAAGTTTAAGATACTCTATTATTAAATTAATAACTATCTAGTAGACACAAATAATTCAATTAAGGTTGTTAAGATATTATACTCTTCTTTCATATTATCCTTGTATTACCACTAACCTTATGATCCAAGTATATCAATACTATACTAAAAATCAACTTTAAACTTAATACAATATCCAAACCCAAGCCAGTAACCAGATTAGACAATCTATTCCTATTACTGGTCCAACACTAAACTCATAACAAATCCATCTTTCCAACCAAGAACAATCAACACAATATCACTACAATCATACTGTTCCTATTTTATATAAATAGCCACCCAACAGAGTTTGTTTACTTATCAAAGAGTAAAGTCAGCCAGGACCCCCTCGGCGAAGCAGAAGAAGCAAACAAGGCCAAATAGACCCAGCAAATACCAGGCAAAGATTGCAACAGAGAGAACAATATTAATAATAGCCTCGATTACGACGATGGTAGCGACGCTGGCAATAGACCTGAGTTTAATATCGACAATCTCTTCGACTCTAATGACAAGGCCAGCAAAGATATTAACAAAAATACTGACTACAACAATGGTTATAGTATCACCAAAGAGACAGATATTACTATAATAAAGAATATTAACAACTACTATACTACCAAGATCAACAAGTCAGAAAAGCTGATACAGCAGACCTACAATACCACTAAGCTGAATAAGTTTGAAAAGATAGTACAAAAATACAAAGCACTTTACTACAAGAATATCTACCTTTAAATAGTACAGAACCCTAAGCAAAGAAAAAAAGATCTTCTTATAATAAAAGTCTTCTTGCAATACTATAAAAAAGTTAATAATAAGCCTAAACCGTATGTAACTCCTCCCTATATCCTAAGCCCTAGCTAACCCATCATTTCTAGCACAACCTTCCTATTTCGGAAGAACCATTTTCTTATCCTCTATCCAATATCTTATATCTTAGTCCGCACAATCCACAACAATACAATCCTCGTCAATAGCTATACATCCACCAAACCCTTCTTTGTCACCAATCTACAGAACAAGGGTATAAAGGCAATGAAGGTGTATTGAAAGCCGGAATAGCTTAAGCAGCCGGTCTTTCGCAGGTGTGTCCATACCGTGGACGGCTGGGTGAAGTCAAAGTTCGAACCAATGCCCTACTCGATTTTTGCCTTCTATCTTAACCACCTTAAAAGGAACACTTGCTTAAAAAATAGACTAACAAACTATTGTTTCCACCAAAGCACTGCAAATATAGTTAATAGTATATATCTTGTATCACTTCATCTATTTCTCTAGGCTAATAGCTATCTCTAGATACTGCTTCAAATACTGTGCACAACCAGGTCCTAAGACACAATCCCAATACCAAAGTCTATAACACAGTATATCAAGATAAGCTTATTAGATTTAATATGTAAGATACCTTTCTTAAAAGTAATATCTCTAATAATAGGCTTATCCAAACCTTTATACACATAAGTCTTTAATATAATCTAGGTACTTTAAAAAATATTTTTTCAAAGATTATAAAGCTACTCTTAGCAACAAATCTAGATATTATTAACCTTAAGCAATAGTTTAACAAACTACATACCAAAATCAAGTAAAAGTACAAGTTTATTAAGCGAACTCTGTAGAAGATTGGGAAAAAATACAAGAACCTTTGCAAACAATTTAAGAATACAAAGAAAAGCTTAAAAAACAAGATCAAAGATGTATACAAAAAAGATTACTTTTTTCAAATTCATAATAAAATAATAAAAAGACAGCTAAACAGGCAACTAAACAAGATAGTTGTGAAGAAGATAAAAAAGATTAAGCCTATCATTGAGCACCAACTCACAAAACAGACACAATTACAGCAGATTCTTTGTGATTTCTCTACAAACTTAAGTCCCTAAGACATTGTCTTTTAGAAGATTTTTGCTATTAATCTTTTTGTTATACTCGCCTTTTGATAAAAGTTTTAGACTTGTACTTACAAGCTATTATCAATTTCAGTCTTTAAAGATCTAATCAAAAGAAAATCTTCTACTCCCAAGTTCTTCCCACCACCTAATAAGTTTCCCCTTATCTACAAAAAGACTTAATATATTATTTGTATTGGAAATAAATAGTTTCCATATAAACAATGAATACACACCTTTAAGTGCGTTTTGTATATATAAAACTATATTAAGGATATTTACTTGAACAAGATATTAGCAAAGCAGTGGATCATTTGTTACCACCTTGTCTACAAGGCTTAGAGATTGGTTCTCAATTATGTAATATACTTTAAGAATTACATTGCAAAAGTCTACAAGATCAATCTCCAATTCTTAGTTTTCCCTTATTGATTTTTACATCTTGCGACTTCCTTCTTTGGGTATATACTATTGGGAGTTTATTAATACCTTAATCTAGCTGAAGTTGCATGCCCTGAAACGAAGTGAAAGGGAAAACTATCCCGCCGCCGTGAGGCCTAGTGGACGCCTTAGTGGACGGATTGCGCTGTGCACGGCAGCATTTGCCAAGCCTTCCCAAAAGGGTTTAGTTTTTGGGCCACGTATCCACGTGATTGCCCTGGAACCACGTGACACAAGTTACTTTCCCTTTTTCTGAGCGCCGTAGGTTTGTTACGAGTGCCCTGAAAATTTAACTTTCCTGCCGCCCTGAGCCCTGGTGTGCCGCTTAATAGGCCGATTGCCGTGTGCACCAGTAAAGACGTTGCCAAGCTACGCCTAGAGCGGTTTAGCGTCGGCCATATACTCACGTGGTTCTTCTTGACGCTATTCCAAGATTGGCTTAGCTTGGCCAAGCTATACCTCCGATTCTTGAAGCTCCTCTCCGCCTATATAAACACCATTATATGACCTAATACATTGTACACATATATGTTTGATTAGAACTCTTGCACACTTGTATATATTGGTATAATCCAGTAAGATGAGAATATACCCTTCCTTACGCCTAAGATCCAATGGGTGTAGCATCTTATTGTTTGATTTGGTGCGGGGCTGTCTGCTATGTGCTAGAGGGGCTCTGCCACATTTGAAGAAAGAACGACTTTTAACCATAGAATGCCATGCATTGTTCTCTATTCAGGTGCTCTTACCAAGGATGCGGTTTAAGGAGGGCTCAACCCTTTATATAAAAGCGCTAAAAAGAGTCCGAAATAGAGACCTAAGCCTAGACGCCGACCGAGTTAACCCTGTTCTTAAAGCTACCACTTGGCTACGTCTTAGGATTTGGGAACTTGCCATTCCCATTATATTAGTAATCCAACTATAAGACCTCTCTTTGTCTTTCTGTTCTAGGATATTCTAGAAGCCTTCTTCCCCTATATCCTCTTCGCGCCTCTCGCAATGCCCTTAGTCTCTCACGATCATTCCCGGTCTTTCTCAGCAGACGGATTATATCATTTATAGAAACCACTCTCGGAACAAGCACATAATTAGAATCCTGTCACAAGTATATTAGAGCCACAATTCAAATATTGCAGGACAAGGAGGCCAAAACCAACATTAGGATCAACGAGGTACTCAATTTTGCTTCTGTACAGAGTCTCTAGAGACACGTTTTGTCGCAGAAACCTAGTCCAAAGAGGAGTCTGGTCGTCCTCTCTATAACTCTGTCTAGTGTGATCATATAGCTGGCCCAATCCTTCATCGGACATCCTGTCACTCTGATAAGACGGTCGAGCATGTATGTGGAAGTACCCTGGGGAAGATACACAAATGGTCTCTATACGAGCTCTCGGATAAATGCGATCAGGGTCTCTCCTTGCGTTGTGCTCATAATCGCAAGCCTCGGGAGCTTCTCTTGTAATGCGGACTTCGTGATTATCAGGAGCAAGATTACCAAAAGATTGTTGAGGTGGTCGCTGTACTGCTGATTGATCTAAAAATCTTACCTCTTGGTTCTCCGGGGCGTAAGGCTTTGGTACAAACCCTCTCTCTGGGAATATTTCCAGACGTGGCGAAGTAGGGACGCGCCCACGCTCTATAGGTCTCTCTGTGATAGGCAAGCGTGGAGGGCGATCTTTTGGTGCGATATACACTACTTTTTCCATTCCTTGTACCAGACTTATGAGCTTCTTGGAGTCCAAAGTGTTGAAGAATATAACACATCGAAGACAGGCTCTTAAGGCTGACAACATAAGATCCACCGAACCGTGGTATGGTGGTTCTTGAGGATTTTCACCTATAGCCCGCTCTGGAAAGACGTCTTTGAAATTCAATCTATGCACGAATGGGTTGCTATGAGAGCCAGTGATTCCTGTGGTGACTTTGTTTCTTTGTTCATCAATTTTGACATCCCAGCTGAATATTCTACATGATTCATCTGAAGCTGGTTCGCTTGAAGATGATTCATTTGAAGATGACTCGCTTGAAGCTGATTCATCCGGAACTGATTCACCTGCAACTTCCTCGAGTCCCCTCTGGAAGCTAGCGCTGCAGATGGTCAGAATCGCAATGACGTTTTGGACGAAGGGCGATATAGTCGACGCGCGGCCCTTGAGGATCGCATCCATCTCAAAGCATATCTGCGCACATTTACGACTGAACCGGTTTTCGTCTTCTCGGGTTGATTCCCAAAACAAGTCCCATCCCGATATCTCCCTAAGGACGGCTACGTCCTCGGGTTTCATGCCAATGGCCCCGGGGCACTTTGTTTCCTTCTTTAACGCCCACTGTAGTAGCCTTGGGGAAAGGTAAAGAGCGCCTCTACCTACGAAGTTGTAGAATGATCTGTCGAGATCAAACAAGAACCCTTTTGGGCTGATGGGGAGATTGGCCAATGCTAGTGCTAGGCAATGAACATCTGATTTAAGGATGAATTCCCGTCTCCGCGGCGATCCCAACTCATACCAAGGCCCTCTTTCGGAAGCGGTTTTATTGAAAACGCGATTCAGGTCTTCAGGCGGTGAATCGACATGCACCAAACTCCAGACGTTCCTCATATCGGCGCCCATGGCACATGCCCATTCAGTATTACTGCCGTCCTGTGCTAGGTTTCTCTTCTTAAACTCATAGAAATCTGCGTGTGGAATGTAGTGTCTGCGAATGACGAAGGGTGGATTCATTTGCTCCAGATCGTCCGATCCCTCAGTGAGATTATCGTGCTGGGTCTCTGGCTGCAATCGTGATCGCGGTAGTCTTCTTAATGGCGGTGAGGAGCGTCGTGCTGGGGTTCGTTTAGGTGGTCCTGGAAGTTGAGAATTATAGCTGGCTTTAAAGTGAGATAAATCATAGACGCGTACTCCCCCTCGAGTGTTGAGAGGAAGACAGCCAATAGACAGCCAGAACAACGTGGAAGTCGTGACATTATCTCTGTCCAGGCTTTGTCTGGTCGGTCCCCAATAAGCTGAGAAAAACACTTGATCCAACGGAGATTCAGAGGCGGTCAAGCTGCGTTTCCACCACAACGTGCCCGTGATACCATACAGCCTTTCCGTAGATGGAACAACACCGAAACCGCCATCTTCATCGTCTGCTTCATTCTCTATCATGAGCCTTGACGCATTTTCCTCTACTATGGCTTTTCCTTGGTCACGGCGATGAGCGTAACGCCCTCGTAAACCGAAGCCCAAGATCCAGAAACGATTACATGGCAACCACGCTCCTTTGTTATGAATGAAAATATTATATCCCCTTTTTACATTGGGTGGATAGGGTTCCATCAGCGCAGCCAGGTTAACCCATCCTGTGGAGGAGGGCCCTGTTGTGCTATCTGAGAGTGTAAAAGAGACACTTGAGTCTGGTGGGGTTTGTAGCTGCGGAACACGAAATTTTCGAAACAGATGGATACCTTTACCAAAATATAGGCCTTTCGTTATATAGCCACCTCGACTGTCAATCAGGGTTAGTGCCTGCGACCGTTCGCTCCTAGCCTGGCGGAGTAGAAGCAGAGGACCGATAATTCCGATGAGGGCTATAAGACCCAGCAACACTGTAAGCCATGCACCAATGTCGGTTGTAAGGCCGGTTGGATCAGCCATTTCTCTTCACAATCTTCAAGTAGTGATCCTCTTTCACCGTGTTTTGTATGTGTTTCGAGGCAGTAGAAAGGATAGGTCATAGCAATGTTGATTTTCGGTTCTTCGTCTCGAGGAATCTATTATGATAACAGTCGTTCAAGTACTGGCATAGCAGAAGAAAACTGTGAGATGAGAGGGTTGGCCAGTATACGGTACTAATGTAAACTAGGCCCTAGTCCTCAGATGATTGTACATGAAGGTTATTGTGAATTTGATCTGACGGATTAACTTAGTCCAACATTGGATTTTGATACGGAGCTATTCCTCTTCACCCTGCGCTAATCAAATTAGGTTAGGCTTGCTATCTAGCTTTGCAATGAGAAGTTTCCTCGCCACTTGCCATTGTCATATAGAGCCAGGCATTGCGGCAAGGACGGGCTTGCTGTCTTTCACTACTTGATGAGTACCGATTATTGCAAAGGCGTAGTTTATAAGAACCATAAGTATAACAATAAAAGCAGGCATATAAAACGCTTCCAACCACAAAATTCTTCTTTGTTTAGGTGCAGCTCGAATGCGGATCGAAGGGAGCTCCTGTCAGGCATGCGAAACGGGGCGTGCATCTCCTGTGTCTCCCGCAACTGCTACCTTTCTTCTGTGTGGGGGGGGGAGGCATACTGCCAGCAATGACCCGATATTAGAGAAGAGGATGGTAGAGAGAGGACGATCATAGAAATCTAGAATTCAAAGTCTTGTTTACCCTCTCAAATCACAACCCTCTCCTCCTTGAATCACGTGTTTGGCGCTGCTAATAAACGAATGGGATGCTCTCCTTATATCTCAGGCAAGAATATTTCTAGCAACGACGCTCGCGGAATTTTGCTCCCCTTCCCCCCTTTTCTTTACCCACCTGTTTCAGGGCGTCGGCGTGCGGCAGCGCGCGTTACCAGTTTGTGGCGTTTGGTTTGGCTAGGAATTAGGGTCACGTAAGCACGTGATATATAGATTATTTGGCATTTTCACTTGCTTATGTCGTGATATAGTAGGTCAGCACTCGCGAACGGTCCGTTTAAGAGATCAGAGTTATCTATTAGTGGTGATTTCGTGGGCAGAGAGGCCGCAATGTCATCTAGACCTCTTCGTCGAGCCTCGGACAGGGAGAAGTCCTCAATTAGTAGACTTCTGAACATTATTGTCAATGCTTGAGACACATGTGCTTGATAACTTCCTCTTGAGGCTTACCTAGGTATCATGCTTAAGTTAGATGGCTTCCTAGGGCCTTCTAAAAAATAAAAATATTTTTTCAATTCTACCTAACAAGCTTTGCTCCCTTTCTAAAGCAAAAGAAAAAAATTTTTCCAAATATATGTCCTATAACAAGACTTTCGTTCCAAGTAGCTAAACAAGTTTCCCAATAATCGGAAAACAGCCAAAGAATATTCGTATCGCCTTCCACTACCCAATGATTTGATACCTGTAAGAATGGCAATAACTTGTCGTCAGATGAGAAGACTACGGAATAGACCGAGTCAGTATAGTCCTTAAGCGTCTGTAATAGTGTTCCTGTGGCTGTGTTTTAGAGCTGGACCATCTGATTATACAAGCCTGATACGATCTGCTTGTTGTCAGGTGAAAAGGCTATAGATATAACGGAGTCAGTATGGTCCTCGAACATCTGTAGTAGTCTTCCTGTGATCGTGTCCTAGAGCCGGACCGTCTTATTGTGTGAGCCCGATACGACTTGCTTGTCGTTGGATGAGAAGGCTATAGATATAACCGAGCCAGTATGGTCCTTGAGTGTCTATAATAGTATTCCTGTAGCCGCATTCTAGAGCCGGACCATCTTATTATACAAGCCTGATGCGATCTGCTTGCCGTCGGGCGAAAAGACCATAGAATTAACTAAGTCAGTATGGTTCTTGAGTGTCTGCAATGCTGCTACCGTAGCCGTGTCCCAGAGCCGGACCGTTTTATCGTACAAGCCCGATACAACCTGTTTGCCGTCGGGTGAGAAGGCTACGCAATAGACCGAGTTAGTATGGCCCTCGAGCATTTGTAACGCTGCTCCCGTAGCCGCGTCCCAGAGCCGGATCGTCTTATCGTCCAAGCCCGATACGACCTGCATGCGGTCAGGCGAGAAGGCTACGGAATAGACCGAGTCAGTATGGCCCTCGAGTGTCTGTAATGCTGCTTCCATAGCCGCGTCCCAGAGCCGGATTGTCTTATCTTCTGAGCCCGATACGACCTGTTTACCGTCGGGTGAGAAGAATACAGAATAGACGGAATTAGTATGGTCCTCAAACGTCTATAGTAGTCTTCCCGTGGCCGCGCCCCAGAGCCAGACTGTCTTATTGTCCAAGTCCAATACAATCTGTTTGTTGTTGGGTAAGAAGGTTATAGAATAGACCGAGCCAGTATAGTCCTTGTACGTCTGTAATGCTGCTTTTGTAATTGCGTTCTAGAGTCGGATCGTCTTATCGTACAAGCCCGATATGACCTGTTTGTCGTTGGGTAAAAAGACTACAATATTGACTAAGCCAGTATGATCCTTAAGGGTCTGTAGTAGTCTTCCTGTGGCCGCTTCCCAGAGCCGGACCGTTTTATCATCTGAGCCTAACACAAGCTACTCATCGTCAGGTGAGAAGGTTACAGATGTGACCGAGCTAGTATGATCCTCAAGTGTATATAGTATTGCTCCTGTAGCCGTGTTCCAGAGCCGGACCGTCTTATTCTACGAGCCCGACGCGATCTGCTTGTCATCGGGTGAGAAGGCTACGGAAGTGACTGAGCTAGTGTGGCCCTCGAGCGCCTGCTGCGCCGCGTTCCAGTGTACTTGCACTTTTGGTTTCAGCTGAATCCAATCTGGGATACAACCCTTGAACTGCCTTCGAACAATGCTATTCTCTGGTGCAAAGACAAGAGCAGAGCAATATAATTGAAGAGGTATCTTTTCAATAACAGAACGGTTATATAAGGCAAATTGCTTAGCGTCATGGATTAATGCATACAAATCGGGGCTTTCGTTAACCTAAAGACAAGTTAATTGATTTCTTATTAAAAATAGACAGATAGCTGACCAGAACATAAGCATCTAAGGATAATATTGCTTGAATTCCCTCTAAAGCCCTTCCCATCCAGCCAAGCGCTTCGAGCCAGTGCAGTAAATGAGCCTACAGAAACCGGTAAGATTCCCTGCTATTACAAACTCAAGAGCCATCTTTTTGCAAATGCTAGACCTAGTAAAGACATATATATTGAACTTCAGGCGGAAGGTATTTCTTAATCCAAGTATTCTCAACTTGGCTAGTTTAACTGCCAGGAGTATATATTTCGCAAATGTTTTTCTTTAGTATCCAAGATATTAGCTATATATAGTCAATAGCTAATATCTGGTGTATCTTCTTCTTATCTACTCAGAAATCCCTACATCAATCTTTGTTAAGGAGGAAGTTGCGAAATAAAAAATAATGAAGACAAAGCGGCTAAGTCGGATCCTTTGGAATATCAAGGATTGTATAAAGGTTCTTAAATGTACAATTAATATCTTCCTTTAGAAAATATAATAGTCTGCTTAATAAAAAGGTGGAAAGAGGCAAGAACAGTACCACTATACTTTTAAGCATATGCTTGAACATATTGCATACCTCTTCTATCTCTTTATCCAAATATCCCAAGAAGATTGTGTA
>Ga0182030_10023794_pt1 | contig 11300 bp, 5 predicted proteins | sample 812S3MmetaG_FD_121299 | JGI IMG/M metagenome (GOLD analysis project Ga0182030, IMG submission 121299) | Permafrost microbial communities from Stordalen Mire, Sweden - 812S3M metaG (Illumina Assembly) | ecosystem: Environmental > Terrestrial > Soil > Wetlands > Permafrost | place: Sweden...
CACGGCCCGGCCCGGCCAAGACTTTGTCCCGGTCACCAACACTTTGGCGTTTGGCAATGGGGTCACCAGCAATTCCGTCGTCATTCCGCTCATACAAAATGCCATGGTGCAGGCGCCGGTAAGCCTGTCAGTGCTGTTGTCCAATCCTACGGGCGGCGCGCAGTTGATCAGTCCGACCAATACCACGCTGACCATTGTGAGCGACAATACGGGCGTCAGTTTTGTGAATGCGACGAACTATGTCAGCGAATCCACCAACATCGGCCTGGTGTTTGTCCAGCGGATTGGCGTGGCCACGAATGCCTTCACGGTGAATTATGCCACGGCCGACGGCTCGGCTCTGGCCGGGGTCAACTACACCACCACCACCGGCAGCCTGGCCTTCGCCAGCGGCGAGGTCCTCAAGTCGGTTGGAGTGCCGCTGATCAATGCTCATGGGGTGACCAATGTGGCTTTCAACATGATGTTGACCAACGCCACCACCGGGGTGCAGTTGGTGGCTCCCAGCAATGCGGTCGTTTATATCCAGCCGAGCAATGCTGGCTTGAGCTTCACCAACTCGGCGATGAGCGTGCTCAAGAATGTGGGACTCGCGGTCATCACCGTGGTCTGCTCCAACCCAAGCATTGAGCCGGTGGCCAGTTCCAATACCGTTCCGTTGTCTGTCAATTACTATACGGCCGATGGCACCGCGATCGCGGGCCGGGATTACACCAACACCAGCGGCACTTTGGTCTTCACCAATGGCGTCGGCACGAACACGTTTACCGTGCCGATCGTCAACAGCAGTTTGATCACGGGCAACCGCACCTTCACGGTGAATCTGACCAATGCCACGGCCCCCGGCAGAGTGACGGCACCAAGCACCGAGGTCGTCACCATCATAGACAGCAACTCGGGCTTGAGCTTCTCCAGCGCGGCCTACACGATTTTGAAGACCGGCGTGTCCACCAACATCACGGTGGTGCGCACCGACAACACCAACACTACGTCCGCCGTAAGCTTCGCCACGGCGGATGGCACGGCGGTGGCCGGAACGGACTATGTCGCGACCAACGGCATCCTCACCTTTACCAACGGTGTCACCAGTCAGACCTTCGCCTTGCAGGTGATCGCCACCACGACGGAGCAGCCGGACAAGACGGTGCTCCTGTCGTTGAGCAATCCCACGAATGCCATTCTCGCCGCGCCGAGCGCCGCGACCCTCACCATCCGTGACAATAGTGGCAGCCTCGTGGTGCCGGCCGGGTCGGCGCTGGTGAGTGAAAGCTTCTCACCGCCCAACGGCATTATTGATCCGGGTGAGACGGTCAGCCTGCTGTTCGGCTTCCGCGTCAGTGCCGGCACGAATATTAACCTGACGGCCACCTTGCTAACGACGAACGGCGTCACCTCGCCCAGCGGCCCGCAGAACTATGGCACGTTAATCGCCCGCGGACCGTCCGCTTTCCGGCCGTTCACCTTCACCTCCGTTGGCACGAACAGCCAGCGCATCGCCGCGACGTTCCAGTTGGCGAGCGGATCCGCCAATCTCGGCCAGGCCGCCTTCACCTATACGTTGGGTACGTGGACCAACACGTTTGCCAACACCAACATGATCATCATCAATGATGACGCGACCGCTTCGCCGTATCCGTCCATGATTGCCGTGAGCAACCTGAACGGGGTGGTCATCAAGGCAACGGTCACCTTGACGAACCTCTATCACACCCATCCCTCGGACATTGACGTGCTGGTGGTGTCACCGGGTCAGCAGGATACTCTGATCATGGCCCATACGGGTGGTGGCAACGCCATCGGCAAGACCACGCTGACCTTTGACGATGCGGCGACCAACTCGCTGCCGCCCACGGCTTATCCGCAGACGACCATCACCAACGGCACTTATAAGCCCACGTCTTATTTGCCCATACCCAGTTTCCCCTAATGCCCAGATGCGCACTTTCAACGAGAGGTTTTATGAGTAAGATGATTTTTAAGATGGGCTTCGGCCTGCTGGCGGCGGTGAGCCTGGTTTGCCCGGCCGGCGCGGCATTGCCCGGCACCAAGACCTTGTCCGGCCATGTGCCGGCGGTCGTAACCGGGTTGGCGGCCAAAGGACGCCTGCCGGCGACGAACCATTTGTCGCTGGCCATCGGCCTGCCGCTGCGCAACTCCGAGGCGCTCACCAATCTGCTCGCGCAGATTTATGATCCGGCCAGCCCCAACTATCACCATTTTCTGTCGCCGGCAGAGTTCACCGCGCAGTTTGGGCCGACCGCACAGGACTATCAGGCGGTGGCGGATTTTGCCCAAACGCATGGGCTGACGGTGACCGGCACTCATCCGAACCGCATGGTGCTGGATGTGAACGGGCAGGTGACGAACATTGAAAGTGCCTTTAACATCAGCCTGCACACCTATGCCCATCCCAAAGAGGCGCGCGACTTTTATGCTCCGGACACGGAACCGTCCGTGGCCACCAACCTGCCGGTGCTGCATGTGAGCGGTTTGGACAACTATGTGGTGCCGCATTCGCTGTTGAAAAAGTTGGCGACCGCGAGCGGCTCGCCCAAGCTGGGTTCTTCCCCCGGCGGCGGCTACATCGGCACCGATTTTCGTAATGCTTATGTTCCGGGAACCTCCTTGAATGGTGCCGGCCAGATGGTCGGTCTGTTGCAATTTGATTCCGGATTTTATCAGTCCGACATCACCACTTATGAAGCTCAGGCCGGCATCACCAACAACACTCCGGTGCAGGCGGTGTTGCTGGATGGTTATGGCGGCGGGCCCGGTTTCGCCAATGACGAAGTGTCGCTGGACATTGAAATGGTGATTTCGATGGCGCCCGCGGTTTCCAAAATTTATGTTTTTGAAGGCAGCCTCACCGACGATATCCTGAGCGCGATGGCTTCGAGCAATCTGGTCAAGCAATTGAGCGCCTCATGGTCGTATCCTATTGACCGGACTTCCGAGCAGTTGTTTCAACAGTTCGCCGCCCAGGGCCAGTCTTTCTTCAATGCGTCCGGCGACAGCGATGCGTGGTTGACCGGCCAGATTCCGACGCCGTGTGATGACCCGCATATCACCATTGTCGGTGGCACCACGTTGAGCACCACCACGGCGAACGGACCTTGGTCATCGGAAACGGTCTGGAACTGGGGCATCGAATATGGAGTTGATGGGATCGGCGGCGGCGGCGGCATCAGCACGACGTACAGGATTCCCACTTGGCAGACGAACATCAACATGACCACCAATCAGGGCTCGACCACGTTCCGGAACATTCCCGATGTCGCCCTGACGGCGGACAATGTCTTCGTCGAATTTGGCGGCGGCCAGAACGGACTCTTCGGCGGCACCAGCTGCGCGACGTCCTTGTGGGCGGCCTATATGGCTTTGGTCAACCAGCAGGCGACGGCGAATGGAAATGTCTCGCTTGGCTTCCTCAACCCCGCCATTTATCCAATGCTTCAAAGCGCCAATTACAACAGTCTTTTTCACGACATCACCACCGGCAACAACACTTGGAGCCAAAGCCCGAATTTGTTTTATGCCGTTCCCGGTTACGACTTGTGCACCGGCTTGGGCACGCCCAATGGCACCAATTTGATCAACGCCTTGGCCGGAATCAGCAACACCGTGCTTCAAGTTTCCGCACCGTCATCACCCTATGGCACCAATCTGGCCACGTTGATTGGCGGCAATCCCAACGGCGTCTGGACGCTCTTTGTGCAGGACGATACGCCGTTGAACATTGGCGTCATTTCCAATGGCTGGTCCGTCACCCTGACGCTGGGTAGTCCCGTTGGCCAGGCCGCCAACTTGAACCTGTCCGTGACCGCTCCGACGAACTTCGTTCCCGTGGGCAGCAATGTGGTCTATGTCATCGGCGTGACCAACGACGGACCTTCGGCTTCGGTCAATCCGGTTTTATCTGACACATTGCCTGACGGGGTCACGCTGGTCTCCAGCAATCTGAGTCAAGGCGTCCTGACCTCCAGCGGTTCGACTTTGGTTTGGACGATTCCGACGCTCGCCACCAATGCCGGCGCCCAACTCATGCTGACCGTGCTGCCGGACGGTGCGGGCACCTTTGTCAATTCCGCCTTCGTCACCGCCACCACGCCCGACCCGAACGCGGATGACAATTATGTCGCCACTTCCGTCGTAGTGGGCTCCGGTGCCCCGCCGCAGCTGTCGGGCAGCTATTCCAGCAACGGCAGCCAGTTTACGTTCTCGATTTCCGATGCGTCGCTTGAGCCGTATGTGGTGCAGGCCTCGACCAATCTGGCCAATCCGTTTGGTTGGGTGCCCATTTACACCAACCCGGCTCCGGCGACGACGACCACCATGTTCACCGATTCCAGCGCGACGAATCATCCTTATCGTTTCTTCCGCGTGCTGCTGCAATAATTTGATTTCATGAAAGTCTGCGGTTTGACCGGCGGCGTGGGGATGGGCAAATCCACCGCCGCCGGTTTCCTGTTCGCGCATGGCGTCCGCGTGGTGGACACGGATGACCTCGCCCGGCAGCTCGTCCAGCCCGGCCAGCCCGCACTCGTGGAAATCCAAAAAACTTTCGGCGCGGAATTCATTTCCGCCGCCGGGGAATTGAAGCGCGACGAACTTGCGCGGCTGGTTTTTGTCGAACCGCCCGCCCGTGAAAAATTGGAAGCCATCCTGCATCCGCGCATCCGCGACCGCTGGCTGGCGCAGCTGGAAAACTGGCGCGCGGAGAATTGTCCGCTGGCGGTCGTGGTCATTCCGCTGCTGTTTGAAACCTGCGCCGAGGCGCATTTTGAAAAAATCATCTGCGTGGCCTGTTCGCCTGAAGCGCAGCGCGGCCGGCTGGCCGCCCGCGGCTGGAACGCGGAGCAAATCCGGCAGCGCAATACGGCCCAATGGCCGGTCGAACAAAAAATCGCCCGCGCCCAGTTCGTGGTCTGGACCGAAGGCGAACCGGACCTGCACCGCCGCCAAATCATTGAAATCATTGGAAAAATGCTGATTTTTGTGGTTGTTTGGTTGTCCCCAATTTGTAACCACAACTGGTGACAAGCCAGAATCCAAGGCTGTGTTAAGCTTTTGATGTTGGAAGTAGTGAGCCAACCAAAAATTTTAAGTGTTGTTTTGAGAGACCGGAGTAGTGTCCGGTCTCTTTTTTTGTGCGCACGTCCTGGCTTGGCTGGCGTCCCGATCTCAATCGCCCCGGTCGAGCGCATTATCCGCGTTTTGATTTTGATGGTTGCATCATTCTCGCTTGCGTAAAACATTTTGTTCGCTTATGAGTCTGGAGTGATGGCTCGCTTGGTAAAAAATCGCATAGGTTCGGCGGTCAGCTGGCGGGATTTTCTGTGTTGGTTTATTTTGTTTCTGGGCTGGTTTGCCGCGGTTTCCTTGCGCGCGGGGAATTTTTACGCCGGCACTTCGCCGGCCACAGTTCCCTGGCCGGGCGGCGTGGTGCCGTATCAATTCACCAACGCCCTCACGACCTCAGAAACCAACACCTACCTCGCCGGCTTGCGTGAATGGGAACTGGCGGGGAACGTCAAATTTGTTCCCTACACCAACCAGGCTTCCTGGATTCTTTTCGACTACAACACCAACTATTTGGACCACGTTTTTACCGGCACCAATCCGCAGGTGGTCACGGTTTCCAGCTTGAGTCGCGCACAGGTCTGCCACGAGATGGGGCATTCCTTTGGGTTCAACCACGAAAACATCCGGCCGGACGCCGCCAATTTCATCTTGGTGCTGACAAACAATATCATTCCCGGCGACTTGTTCTATTTTCAAATTGATCCCACGACCGTCACCAACGGTGCTTACGATTACGAGTCAGTGATGCACTTGGGCTGGGATTTTGATTCGACCAACTTTGGCGTGCTGGCCTCGCAGCAGCCCAAGCCGCCGAATTTTCCGCGCTACCAGTTCCGCATGGGCAATTATTGTCTCAGCCCCGGCGACCGCGCGGCGCTGGCGTATCTTTACGGTCCGCCCGCCGTGCCGCTCACCAACGTCGTCACGGCCACTGCTGACGTCGGCCCCGGCAGTTTGCGCGCGGCGATTTACTACGCCACCGACCATCCCGGCTCCGTTGTCCGGTTCAATATTCCGACGAGCGATTCCGGTTACAGCAACGGTGTATTTAATATCCACCTCACCGGCCATCTGCCGCCGCTGGTCGCCAACGGCATGGTGATTGACGGCTCCACGCAGCCGGGTTTTGCGGGCAAGCCGCTCATCGTTGTGGACGGCTCGCAGATCATTCTGCAAACCTTCACGTCAGACACCGTGCTGATTTACTCATCAAGCAACCAGGTGAAAAATATTTCGTTCACCGGCTTCGACTGGAACGGCATCACGCTGATTTATGCGGACGCGACGAACAACACCATTGCCGGCTGCTGGCTCGGCGTTGACGCCACCGGCACCAACGCCGCGCCGAATGCGTATCAGGGAATCCTCATTGCCAGCGGCGCGAGTGGAAACCTTATCGGCGGCACGAACGCGCTCTCACGAAATGTTCTTTCCGGAAATTCGCAATACGGCATTTTCATCACGGACTCGAACACAATCGGCAACATTGTCCTCGGTGATTATATCGGCACCGGTGCTTCCGGTTCAAACACGCTTGCGAACGGGCTTAGCGGCGTTTTTGCCGGCAACGGCGCAACCGGAACAATCATCGGCGGCACGAATGCGCTGGCGCGGAATGTCCTTTCCGGCAATTCGCAATACGGCGTCATCATGACCTCGAATACGACCGGCAATGTCGTTCTCGGCAATTACATCGGCACGGATGCGGGCGGACGCCTCATGGTGTCCAACGTCTTGGGCGGCGTGTTTCTGGCGGCCGGTGCGATTGGAAATAACATTGGCGGCACGAACGACGGAGCGGGTAATATCATTTCCGGAAATCTCGGCAATGGCATCCTGCTGCGCGGTGCCAACGTGGTCAGCAACCTGATTCAGGGGAATTTCATCGGCACGGACTTCACCGGGACGAACGCGCTGGCGAACACCATCGCCGGCGTGACGATTGACACCGGCTCGAGTTTCAACCTCATCGGCGGCGCCAGCGCCGGCGCGCGCAACATCATTTCGGGAAACGGCCTGCCATACGACTACGGAGTCATCATCGCCGGCCCCGGCACGAGCGGCAATGTGATCGAGGGAAATTACGTCGGCATTGGCGCAGACGGCTTGACTGCGGTGCCCGATTATTATGGCGTTCTTTTTGCTGGCGGCGCCACGAATAACCAGCTCGGCGGCACCGGCGCCGGTGCCGGCAACTATATTTCTGGCAATATTTCCTACGATGTTTTTATCAGCGATCCGGGCACCAGTGGAAATTTTGTTGAAGGCAATTTTATCGGCACCGATTCCACCGGCACGAATGGCATTGCCGGCTTTATCAATGTTGAACTGCAAAACGGCGCGACGGGCAACTCCATCGGCGGTGTGAATCCCAGAGCCGGCAACGTGATCGCTTTCGCCAGTTTTCTCGGCGTGGCTTTATATGGTGATAACACGACGAATAATTCCATCCGCGGTAATTCCATTTTTACCAATTACATGGGTATTCATCTGTTCGGCAGTTATTATTACCCTTATGTGACGCCGAACGACATCGGCGACGGCGATACCGGCCCGAACAATCTGCAAAATTTTCCGGTCATCACCAACACCTTTGGCTATGGGACCAGCACCGTGATTTCGGGAACACTGAACAGTGCCACCAATCGCAATTTTTTGATTGATGTTTATCGTAATTTTCAGCCCGACCTGAATATTGGCGGCTACGGCGAAGGCCAGTTTTATTTCGGCACCGTCAGCGTGATGACCGATGGCTCCGGCAACGCCATTTTCTCGCTGACCAACACCGGCGGCAATTTTTCCGGCCAGTATTTCACCGCCACCGCCACGGCGGCGAATGGCGACACCAGCGAATTCAGCCTCGCCGTGCCGGCCACCAACGCGCCCGCGCCCGCGGCGGTTTTCGCCGGCCCTTTTTTGGCACGCACCAACGGTTTCACTTGCGTGCTGAATTTGCAGACCAATTTCAGCTATCATATTCAGGCTGCGACCAATCTGGCGGCGAATCCGGTCGTGTGGCTGAGCCTCACCAATTTCACCGCGACAAATTCGATTTTCAATTTCACCGACCACGCTGCCACCAACTATCGCGTGCGCTTCTACCGAGTTACGTCGCCGTGAGCCGCGGCAATAACTAACTAAATTTTTTCCGCTTTGGCATTGCTTTGCCGTGCCGGGAGGAAAAGACTCTGTTAATCTTTAACCGTTATGTTGCTCACCAAAGACGAACTGCGCAGCCTCGTTGAACTGAAACACCAGTCGCCGCACACGCTGCTTGGCATGCACCCGCTCGGCGACCAGTCGGGCCTCGTCGTCCGCGCCTTCCTGCCGGCCGTCAAAAAAGTCGAGGTGGAGCCAGTGCATGAGAAAGACAAGCCCCGGTTCGAGCTGAAGCGGATTCCGAAAACCGATGTCTTTGAAGGCGTCACGGCCCTCACAAATTCAGTTTACGCTTACGATCTCGTCATCACCGACAAGGACGGTCAAACGCGGCGCACGCGGGATGCCTATTCATTTTTGCCGACGCTGGGCGAGGCGGATTTATTTTTATTTGGCAAAGGCGATGAACGGAAAATTTACGACAAGCTCGGCGCGCAGCTCCGCACGTTGGACGGCGTAGCCGGCACGAGTTTCGCGGTCTGGGCGCCGAACGCGCAGCGCGTCAGCGTCGTCGGCGATTTTAACAATTGGGATGGGCGCGTTTCCGCCATGCGCCTGCTCGGCGCCTCCGGTGTCTGGGAAATTTTCATTCCCGGCGTGGGGCAGGGCGCGCATTACAAATTCGAGATCCGCGACGCGCACGGCCACATCAAGCTCAACACCGATCCGTTCGGATTTTTCTTCGAGGTGGCGCCCAAACAGGCGGCGATTGTCTGGGAAACCAAAAAATTCCAGTGGAACGATGCCGCGTGGCTGAAGCAGCGCCGCGACCGCGACGGCCTCCGTTCGCCGATGAGCATTTATGAAATGCACGTCGGCTCGTGGCAGAAAAAAACCGCGACCGAATCGTGGAGCTACCGCGAACTGGCGAAGCCGCTCGTCGAATACGTCACGCGCCTCGGCTTCACGCACGTCGAAATGATGCCGGTGGCCGAACATGCATTTTATCCGTCGTGGGGCTATCAGGTCACCGGATTTTTTGCGCCGACCAGCCGGTTCGGCACGCCGGAGGATTTTCAATTTCTTGTCAATGCGCTGCATGAGGCTGGCATCGGTGTGATTGTGGACTGGGTGCCGGCGCATTTTCCGCGCGACACCTGGGCGCTCGCCAAATTTGACGGCACCGCGCTCTTCGAGCACGAAGATCCGCGCAAGGGCGCGCATCAGGATTGGGGCACGCTGATTTTTAATTTTGGCCGCTACGAGGTGGTGAATTTTCTCGTCGCCAACGCCTTGTTCTGGTGCGAGCGCTTTCACATTGACGGTCTGCGCGTGGATGCTGTCGCCTCGATGCTTTATTTGGATTATTCGCGCAAGGAAGGTGAATGGATTCCCAATCAATTTGGCGGCCGGGAAAATCTTGAAGCCATCGAGTTTCTCAAAAAATTCAATCATATCACGCACACGGAATTTCCCGGTGTGCTGACCATCGCCGAGGAATCCACCGCCTGGCCGCAGGTGACGCGTCCGCCCTACATCGGCGGACTCGGTTTTTCTTTCAAGTGGAACATGGGCTGGATGCACGACACGCTCGGCTATTTTATGCGCGAGCCGGTGCATCGCAAATATCACCAAAACGACCTCACGTTCGCGATGCTTTATCATCACAACGAAAACTTTGTGCTGCCGCTGTCGCACGATGAAGTGGTGCATGGCAAAGGCTCGCTCATCACGCGGATGCCCGGCGACGACTGGCAGAAATTCGCGAATCTCCGCACGCTGCTCGGTTATCAGTGGCTGTTCCCCGGCAAAAAACTTTTGTTCATGGGCGGCGAATTTGGGCAGACGAAGGAATGGAATGAAAACGCTCAGCTCGACTGGTGGCTGCTCGACGCCGGCCCGTTTCATCGCGGCGCGCAAAAATTTGTTGCGGACCTGAACGAGCTTTACAAGAACTCGCCCGCGTTCTGGCAGGCGGATTACGACCACGCCGGTTTCAGCTGGATTGACTGCACCGACCGCGAGAACAGCGTGCTGTCCTTTTTGCGCCAGTCGGCGGATGGGAAAAATCAAACCGTGGTCATCCTAAATTTGACGCCGGTGCTGCGTCCGAGCTATCGCATCGGCCTGCCGCGCGGCGGCAAATGGAAAGAAGTCTTGAACAGCGACGCGCAGATTTACGGCGGCGGCAACCAGGGAAATTTCGGTGGCGTCACCGCACAAAACCAGCCGTGCCACGGGCACCAGCATTCGGCGGAATTCAATCTACCGCCGTTGAGCGTGATTGTTTTCCAGGCGGATTAACCGGATTATTTTCGCTGCGCCGAATTTTCAGACATCCTCTAAATACAGTGCGCGGTTGCGCCAGAGATAAATGCCGCCCGACAGCGCGGTCAGTCCGACCGTGATCCACAGCATGATTTCCGCAAACAGCGGCGTCCACGCCACGAAAAGTTTTTTCAACGCCGCCGGCCATTCGTCGCACGCATCCACGACCAGCAGCGCGATGATGCAGATGATTTGCGAAATGGTCTTGTGCTTCCCGTAGCGTTCCGCCGCCAGCACGATGTTTTTGGACGCGGCCAGCAGGCGCAGGCCGGTGATGGCCAGTTCGCGGCCGACAATGATGACGACCATCCACGCGCCGACCTTCACCGGCGCATTCGCGTTCATGTGCGTGCTTTCCACAAAGGCCACAAAGGCGGAGCAGGTCATGATCTTGTCCGCCAGCGGATCCATCAAAATGCCGAAGTTGGTGATCAATTTGCGGGCTCGCGCAATCCGACCGTCGAGAAAATCCGTGATGCCGGCGAGGCAGAAAAAAATCAGCGCCAGTGTGTCGTTGTAGGCAAACTTGGAAAACATCGCCCAGAGAAAAACCACCGTCAGGCCGAAACGCGAGACAGTGAGCTTGTTGGGCAAATTCATGGAGCGAAAGCTTGGCGAGTTGCGGCGGCGGTTGGCAAGTTCCAAAAATAAAAAAGGCGGGCTGCTGTCGCAACCCGCCTGGCATTTCAATCTATTACGCGCCAAATTTATCGAACATCTTCGCGTTCGCCTGCATCAAGCGGATCATGAACTTGGCGGGGAAGATGCCGAGCGAGCCGATGTTCGCACCA
>Ga0182030_10023795_pt1 | contig 11299 bp, 11 predicted proteins | sample 812S3MmetaG_FD_121299 | JGI IMG/M metagenome (GOLD analysis project Ga0182030, IMG submission 121299) | Permafrost microbial communities from Stordalen Mire, Sweden - 812S3M metaG (Illumina Assembly) | ecosystem: Environmental > Terrestrial > Soil > Wetlands > Permafrost | place: Sweden...
AAATCTTTTTTTAAAGATCTAGATTAAGAGAAATATTACTATTATATTATACTTATAGTACTTACTTTATAAAGGTCTTAATTTAGTATAAATAAAAAGATAGTACAAGTTTATTAATATTCTAGATATCTAAGAAGAAAAGAAAGAAAAGCTCTTGTTCTAAATCTAAGGTGCTAGAATAGGAGCTAATGTAGCCTCCTCACGTGACCATGACATGCTCTCTGCTCATGCTTCCATCGCTGCCATCTTCGAGATGACTTATATCTGGCACATTGCCATCTTTCCCTACCACTCCCTCTGGCTCCATGCCGTGGATTTCATCCTTGGTAGGAGTTGTGCTTCCTGTTTCGCAGGAAGTCTCATCTTCGCCCAGATTGTCAATCGGATTTTGTTTCTCCATTTTCTCTGTTTCCCAATCCACAAGACCACTCTATCCTTTGAAAGGGATCCAAATTTTGAAATAGCGTAGAAAGTACTAGACCTGATGCAGCGGACTATGCTTATCGCCACCTGTAATGCTAAACGAGATGCGTGAACGATTGCAATTAGATGTCAACTAACATCCTATGAACAAAGGTGGTCGAAGGTTCAACGTACTTCGCGCAAACTTTGGAAGAAATATGAAAATAAAACAAAGACGAAAAGAGGAGAAGTCGGCTTTGGATTTAAGTGACGTTTACTTGAAACTTTGGGATCCGTGGGTCATGGGCAAAGTCTTATCCTGAGCAACCCTGCTTAGGCAAATTAAATTGCCGTCAAACTATCCCGAAAATGATGGATCAGCACTTGTCATAGTCAAAATATTATTGTTAGAGTTTTAGTGGACCTGTTAGGGAGAGCGAAGGACATTTATTGGACGGAGCGGAGAAGCGACAGCTGGAGGGACGGGGATGAGGGGTTAGCCTCGGGGGTATTGCGGGCTTCCCCACGGGATTCAAGGTTGAAGTGGCAAGCGAATTCCTGGAAGCGGAGGAAGCGGCAATTGATGAACAACTTAAGGAGTAAGAAGAGATTGGCTTGAAAGACCAACTAGTGAAATATACCAAGGTAAATTTCCAGCCTTCCTTCCACAACAATCAGAACAATACAAAAAATTCCCATGAATTGGATCACCCCATACCTGGGTCTACCTTCTCATAAGGATCACGGGGTCAGTGATCCATAAGACAATCAAATTACCTTTCAAATTCACGCACCTGAAGCATTTGTCCAACTTCCACTCTCCTGGACAAGTCCTCCACCAGAATTCCAATTTTACAGAATATACCTAAACCCTTTATTGTCAATCTCCGTCACATCATGCATGCCCAATTCAATAGCTTTCTTCTCATCCACTGGAATTGTCGCTTGCTTCCTATCGCGCTTCTTGTTGAACATCCACATATGGGCGTACAAAACAAAGACCATGGCTAACTTGATGCTGTATGAAATCAACATCGCCCTATAAGCTGTCCGATACCCCGCTTCAATGGATGTTATTATCGTAGGACGGTGATCGAGTTGAGAGGGAAAACTTACGAGCTTCACTAGTAATGAAAGTCTGAGGACCGGCCGCATTACCAACGCAGAAGCCAATAAAGACCACAGCGGCGGTGAGCTGTTTCTTCGTGTAACCGGCAACGTTTGAGGAAATCATTGTCAGACTCATACTAAATCCAAGATTTTGGAAATAGCAAAGCCAAAGAGCGATCAGGCAACCCCACTATCAAAGTTAAATTCCGCTTTCACTGCCATCAGACCGGACTCACCTTGTTCTTGGCCGGCAGGCCCACTAGAAGACCAGACCCAATAATGCAGATCGTATTGGCGACAACCATAACCGCACACCTAGTGCCCTTCCACCTCGTCGCAACCCACCCACCAATCAGCATTCCGAAGAACTGTACTGCACCACCAGGAATAAGCATATAATTCGCGCCCAGGGTACTGAATCCAAAACTGGCAATATTGATACTGGCAAAGCTGGTCACAGCCGCTGTGGGAATCTGCCCGGCGACCGCCATAATGAATAACATCCATGTTTTGGGGTCCTTGATCATTTGTACGGCTTGATACCATTTGAAGACTTTGTTCTTGATGCCTTGTCGATTTGCGGCCACGCGTTCGACTTGTATTGCGCGTTCATGGGGGCTGAGGAAGCGTGTTGTGGATGGGATGTCTGGTAGTAAAAGGAGGAGGATCAGGCCCCAAGCTATGCTTATGGCACCGAAAATGAGAAAAATGTATTGCCATTTATGAAGACCGGTGTTAATGTGGCCGACACCGTAGCCAATTAGGCCGCTAAACATGGTGGCAATGCCGGCGGTACTGTAGTAGGCTTCGAGGCGTAAGAGCTGTTCGCCGACCGTGTACCACATTGACATTAAGAGAACGAAGCCGGGATTGATTGCACTTTCTAGAGCTCCGAGGAGAAAGCGATTTGTGGCTATACCTGCGAAGCTCGTACATGCTGGGATAGTGATGAGTACGATTCCCCAGCCTATGACTGTAGTGGAAAGCAGCCGTCCAGTGGGAAGATGTTAGAGAAGATACCCAAATGGGAACTGAAAGACCAAGTAACCGATATAAAACAATGAAGCTGGTCACAATATGTAAGCTCAAATAACCTTAAAAATCGAAGCAATTTACTAAGCCATGAATAGTCTTGCCCTACAAGACGGGTGTCCGTCTTCAAACCATAGACACTGGCGAGGTTGATGCAATTTTTGTCGAGATACTGTAGAATATAGGTGACCATAAGCAGCGATAAGATGCGATAATCAACCTTTCTCAAGACGCTCTTCGCTTCTAAAGGGTCGATTTCTACATCACGCATGCTCTTGTACAGCTCATAATTATCATCAACATTACCTGCTGTAGCCGAAGGTGCGGGCGTAATCTCAATCATCGGAGAAGCGCCACCTTTCTCATCAAGTTTAGTAGCCATGCTTCAGACAGGTTATGAAAGGTGATTGAGAGTTGCTGAGGGAAAGATCGTGATGCAGAGGAGTGAGTGCGTTGCAAACGTCGGGAATTCCCATAATAAACGGAACTAAGAATTGGAGGTTGTGGAACAACACTGCAACGGAAGCAACACCCCTCAAGGTTGTACAAGATCGCATGATCTCTATATTTGGACATTGATGTCGTGTAGTATTGCATGAATCTAGACTTCGTCTTACTGCTGATTAAACCTTTCATGGCTGAGTGTATGCAAAGGTGCGGGGAAATACAAAATTCAAGGATGTGTACATACAGGGCTTCAGGTTAAACTTTCAGCCAATAATGCCCACCGCAAGACCTTTCTGAAAGCCTCGCTGGCATTTTTCTGGCCACATTGGGTTCGGTGGCTCACTAAGACTAACATATTACAATCATCTTGTTGAAGTGGGAGAATTTTGATGAATGCCTACACTTTCTGACATCATTAAAGGTCGAGAAAGGACCAGGTTCGCAGGACCATGCGAGTGTCCATTCGAGGTCGTACATTTTCCCGAAAAACAAGTAATCACGATTATATTATTTGGACGCCTCGACCACAATAGCTTCATAACCATTTTATGGCAGAGCGCGCAGTAGAATCGCTAGGCGCAAAGCACAAAATGTTGTGCCCAGCAAGATTCTCGTAGTCATGCGCAGTTGACAAACCAAACGAAGTCTTTTGAGAGCTGCTTCGCACTAGTTGCCGTTCGAAATAAATGCCACTGGATTTGTGGTATGATGATTCTATTTTTAAATAGTTGCTCTAAATTAACCATTAGATTTTAAAGGTCTTTGAATATGGATGCTTTCTCTTTCACTTTTGGGCTTATAGAATTTTTTCCAGAATTTTTGTCGTTAATTTAGTATATATCAATTAATTAATTCTTTACAAAAGTTTGACAAATAAGGCTGAAGTCTCATTTTCATGAACCAAGACTCTGAATCTGTGATTCATTGATCTTGAAGAGTTTAAACATTGGCCTTAAATTTGCCTCTGAAATAATGATTCCTTTCGAACCATTCATTTAATTAAATCGTGATTCAAGATGCTTTCGGGGGAACTATATATATCCGAGGATGCCAGATTTCACAAATTGAATAAACAGTGAGATCTACTACTTTACATACCTTAATTCAGAGACACCTCCATTATGGATTTTAAAGAATCTCAATTAACGCCTGGTAACGGAGCTATTTCATCTGTGGTTCAGCAAGCTGAAATCAACACCCAACGATGTGGTCACGAGAATAATGGCTTTCTTTCCATCGATTACGGATTCACACCCTCAATGACGCCACTATTGGCACTTCCCGAAACTCATCGAGCATGGGATCAGTTGGTTCAGGACTTGCCTATGCTTTTCCAGACTCAACAACTTCGTTCCTATCTTGGAAAGATGGAGGTACTACCAGCTTCTAGAGGCGAGCTTGATGACCAATATCTCTTGCGTGCTGTCACGATACTCAGCATCGTTGCACATGCTTGTGCGAGCTTTAATCCTCTACATCGTGATGCACAAGTCCCCAAAAGCATTGAGGAGCCATGGAAAGAGGTATGCCTTAGGCTAGGAAGAAGATACCCCATGTTTACCTATGTTGAATCTGTATGCTACAACTGGCGGTATGGTAACAAGGAGACAAAGGACCGCTCATCAGAAAATATGGAGGTCCTAGTTCCTATCGTCAACATTCGAGAGGAGCGTATTTTCCTTCTTGTGCAGTCAGAGATGCTTTACGAAAGCAGATCGCTCATCAAACTCTGCGTGGATGCCGAAGAAAATTTTGCTAGTGGAAATGAACATGGTCTCCTTCTTGTTGCGTCAGGGATGAGTGAGGTTGTTCGTAAGGTCACGAAAGCTTTACGGCACCTTTCGGCAAGTCCCTCTTCTAAGTTCTACGCAAGCCCTGCCGTATGGTCAAGAACTATAGCGGTCCTGGCTACTCCCTTACCGCATGTGAGCAGGGGTCCAGGCGGAACATCTACGCCCATCATTCATCTACTAGATGCCTTAGTTGGTAGGAATGCTTTTACGACAACGGTTGGGGAGGAGGCAACGGAGGTGTTTCAACAATTCCCCTACCATTGGAGGGCATTTATTTCAGCTGTTAGAGACTTTCGGATGTCAGAGAAGATAGCAAGTATGGATGTACCCAGCTTGACGGACGCATGGAATGGGCTTGTAGACGCCTACACTGGGCCCAATGGGTTCCTCACAAAACACCGGAGGAAGGTCTACGCGTTCATACCGGTAGCATTCAAGGTCGGGAGGCCAACTACCGTAGGCGGCTCCTCTAAAGGAAGCTCAGCTTCCAAAGAATGGATCGGGGTCAACAAGGAGCTCGAAAATTCCCTTCACGAGCGACCAAAACCAAGAACCCTACTATCTGCTCATAGTTCAGGCATTCGCTTGGAAGATCTACGGACTGGAACGAAAACAAAAGAATTCCGTATGTCGGATCTTCTACGCCATTCAGTGCTCTACGACAGCCAGTGGATCTGTGCTTCGGATCATATTTATGATATCACGGAATATCTGGACGTCCACCCGGGTGGTAACGAGATTCTTCTCGCCTTATCTGGGACTGACGCAACAGAAGATGTAGCCATAGTGGGCCACTTCGAAGACGATACAATATACAGGAAGATGGAAAAGCTGCAAATTGGATGGCTGGTTCGGCCAAAGTTTCGACAGCAGAGTCTTCACGACTTATATAGCAAAGCGGTTCACGTTGCCGTTTTGTTTACTCAACTTTGCAACAACTTCCACTGTGAGACTTCGATCGCGCGAGCGAGACTCACGAGCTGCGACCAGGTAGGCGAAAGATCAGAATACAGAATCAACTTCATCCTCAGTGCGATCAGCAGACTTAACCAAAATCATCTGCCCGTTATATTCGCAGAGTTCTTGAGTTTTGCAGGCTATTTGAATGAGATGGGCGTCTCGACGTTCCCTGAAGAAGAAAAGATTGCTCTATTAACGGTAATGGAAGAAAGAAAGGCAAACTTGGCCCCAGAAAAGGACACTTTGGATCTCGAATGCCGCCACCAGAGAGACCTTCTCCGAAGATGTTTGGAGGTATTTGTTGATATTGTAGCAGACACGGAGGAAATCTCGACCAGAGACAAAGATATGACTACCGAGGCGAAAGAGGCTCTAACTGTCAAAATTGTACAGCTGAGAAACTTGCTTGCTTTGCTCATGGAACAAGTGTAGCTATAAGGGAAAGCTATTGGAGTATTTAGACACCGCCAGTATTATCCCTTTTGGTAAGTTATAGGGGATGAACACTTCAGATCCTGGTTGTAGGCGTCAGCTTTTTATTTCGTAGCATGGTGTTACGCCGAGGTAGATGAGATATCTCCTGTTTAGACCAGAGTCTTGGACTTTGTTCTAGGAGGATGAGCAAATTCAATTTATTCTTTTCCAACCTGTCTATGACCAAATCTTCTATGTTTTCACTATATTAATAATTGAACGAAAGTTTCTGGTCATTCATAAAATTAACAAAGTAATGGGGGGTTTTTTTTTAAACTTCTCAGAATTCAAAAAAATCTCACAACTTTTCAAGCTCCGCCTCAATCCAACTTTGCCCTCACTGATACTAATAGAATTATTTGACTCATAATAAATTAATAGCATGCACACAAGGCTTGAGGTTAAATTGGCGGCCAATGATATGGAAGCCTCATTGACCTTGTCTGGCCGTACAAAATCCAGTTCTCGGCTGAGACCGTGGTAATATTGCAGGATGCGGGGACCTGGGACTCAGCAGTAGAAAATAGAGACGTCGCTGACCAAGATGCAAAGAGCTTCAAAAACAATTTTTAGATTTTTAGCAGGATGTCTAGCATGATGATGAAAAGAGGATTTGTGCTGAGCGGTCGGGTGATAGCAGGGCGGGGCGATTTTGATGTAGACAATGAACCCAACAGGGTCATATAACTGTGAAGCATTGACAATCGACAGCAAATGCTTCATGTCATGATTATGAGCTCCTGAAAGCGAGGTTAAGACTAGAGAAAATAAGAAAGATATAAAGCAAAGCTAGCGGGTGGGTGAGAGATTGGTGTATAGCAGACCCGGTAAGAAAATTAGCGCGGCTGGCACTGTGGTAGGATAATCCGATCTCTATAGAAAAGGAAGTAAAGTTCGTAGTATAAAGTAAGTTTGTAGAAGGTTTATAAGTTATAGGTATGAAGGGTATATAGTATATAGGTAAATAAGTAAGGGATATAATGTGAGTTGTGCAGTGGTATGTATATTGGTCTAAATAAGTACAATAAAAAACCGACTAATAGTGGAGATGATGATCAATCACGTGACTGTATGAGCTCGTACAGTCAGGTGACTATACATATGTCTAGGGTCAGAGATCCGTAAACGGTCCGAATTTAAGCCAGCTAGATCCCCACCACAGCACAAACCGAGTTTAACCGAGATTGAATCTAATAATTCTATCTAGAACACAAATATTTTATTATATATTAATTATATGATTATTATATGATTGTTGTATATTAGTATTGTTATAAGACAATTATAAAGTCTTTAGATTAGGTTTTCGTAGTTGGGAATAAGTAAGTTAGAATTTGTCAAGGATTTAGAAGATGGTAATAGTTCTTCAAGAGAAATGTTCTATATACAGGTAGAATTAGGTGTTAGGGAATTCATTAGGTATAACTGAGTATATATTCCTATCCTTACCAATGGGCACCTTCCCCAGCTAGCAAAAACCGCGTCCGTCAATGATTTGCCGATTATTACACGGAGATCCACTTTATAGGCATCCCTTAGTGAGCTCCACTGTAACACATTGGACCTGCATCTTGGTAGGTACTGCTACGCCACAAGCGCCAGCACTTAGATTTATCTAACGCGAAGCACTTGAACATCGCATTAATTCGCACTTGCAAGTCGTCATTATTCCAAACATTATGAAGATATGAACACCACTTGCCAAGATACCTTAGCAGTCTCCTTGTAACCACCACCGCGTTTGAATGCTCGCATCAGGGGCCGAGTTCAGATTTCGAAGAGCCTTTCCAAGATGGTTAGAGGTCGTGGCGAAGGGAGGAGTAGAGGTTGTAGCACCTGTATACAGCGCAGAATGAAGGTCTGACGACCTCACATTACTGATCTCATAAGGAGTACCAGCTTATCTTGTCCTTAGTGCGATGGGAAACTTCCAGCTTGTGGGCAATGTCAACATGCAGGAAAAATTTGTCCGGGACCCGCCCAGGGTTTCATATTCCTAGTTGAAACCGCGTCTAAGGGATCCTCTCAAAAATCGAAACCGAAGCCAAAGAGTCAAGCTACTCAACACAACCAAAAGTATGGACCGATCGGCGACTCCATCACCCCCGACTTTTCTGGACCGATAGTGCTATCACGTGCCAAGGATGGGGGCATTTTGAATCTCAACGATCAAGATGTCCATGCCGTCGACCATCAAGAAGCTGCTGTCTTGCGGTCAAGTCCTGGGACTGTAGCTACGTTGCCCATGATTAAGGAGGTCGCGGCTTCAAATATATGGACCTCCCAATGCATATCCCAGCTCTTAAGCATCTGTTCGACTGGAGGCGTGTCATGGATATCACAACTCTTTGTCCAAGTCCCTTTCCAGGACTCATCATTGATTGATAAAGTAGCACTTGCAGCATCCCTTGCCTGGCTTGGCGACTTTACCAATGATCGTAATGTTCTGATGGAAGCCCAGAAATGGTACGGACTTGGGGTTACGAATTATCGACAGCAGCTTATAGTACTAGCCAAGCAAAAAAGAAAGCCAACGACCACCGAGATATATATGCCATTTCTTCTCTGTTTATTCGAGTTGGTTATGGAAACAACCTCGACCGCATACTGGCAGCACATTATGGGGGTCGAGGAATTACTGTTGATGAGAGGACCTATTGGATGTGCCTCAAAAGACGTTTTCCCAATATTTAGAATCTTCAGAGCCTTAAGGGTTAGTATACCGAATTTCCCTAGCGATGGCACCCTGTAGATGCACTGCTAATCAAGGCTGACATCTTTTAAAGGTTTATATAGCAATCCAATATCGAAAGCCTTCCATTTTTGCTACTAAAGATTGGCTGATAGCTCCGTTCGTTGGTCACCCGAAGGACGTCCTTGATGATATCATTGATATCCTCATATTGACACCTCTGCTATACTCTTATCTCGACGAAATAGTAGCGTCCACGAGCACGAGGGAAATCACGAAAATAAAGGCAAAGCTAGAATTTCGCGCTATAGCATTGACCGCAGAACTTTCAAAAATTGGGAGGAAACTGGACAGTGCGATGGGTAAGCCAGCTGAAGGCAGTACTCAGATCGCCTCGCCTTCTCGAACTAGTATCCCCGCAACCAAGATAACTTTACTCCCAATGGTGTTAGCTTATTGTCACATAGCTCAGATCGTGATTCTCTCTGTCATGACTCAGGCGAAACCCTCCGATATACACCAGCATCAAATTATAGTCCATTGCGAGTCTATCCTCTCAAATGTAGAGATGGCTCTTGATGTCGATGGTTTTCAAGCATCACTGGTGGGACCCCTCAGTATAGCACAACTTCTGAGTCCTGATGTCGAGCAAAAGAGACGGGCTGGAGAGCTGCTTGTGAGTTTATATACGAGGGGAGGGACAGGTGCAAAGCTCGCCGAGAGAATGGTAGCTCAAATGAGACATTCTACTGATGAACGATGGATACGAAGAGATATAAATGTTCCCCAATCATAGTCTTGGAGCCTAGGCCATCCAGCTGAAAACCCTGATTGTGTGGGGAATCGTGCCTGGGGGTCGAGACTTCCCAATCCCAGACCGGTTTCTCGGGCAGAAATATCCACAGGAATGAACACCTCCTTTTCGCCATAGGATCACCTTGACTTTTGAAGGTCTCATGGACTGCTAGCTTATTGGAAATATACAGTAAGAGACGTATAAAATCCATGGCATTCTTGTGTGGAAGTAATCGTGGCTCAATTTTCTCTCATTTCGATCTAAAGGTATCTATCCGGAGTAAGGTCCCAACACGCCAAACACCCGCTTACATTGAAAAATATAGTAGTCAAAAGTCCTCGAAAGTCACATTCGTGCCAAAGTTTCCACAACTACTTTTGGGCGGCAGCTTCGTTCTATATTCCAGCTCCAGCGAAAATAGAGAATCTCTCGCTTCATCAACTGAACTTCGAATCCACTTATCATATTCACGCAAGAGCTTGAGATCCCGAAAGCAGTCGTCGCAGACTATCAACCCACAGCAGGGACATTTTGCTGGTGCGCATTCGAGAATGAGATGGAACGCAGCCTGATCACATCTTTCACACGTTTGGTCTCCGCCCACACGCTTCCACTGACCGCAGTGATGCCAAGGCCCTTCGGATGCGGTCTCCAATGAGAACGAAAATTTGACGCCGCGTCGAACTCGAGATAATGCTTTCCAGCGATTGATGACTTGGCCTTTCTTGTCGATGGTACTGAACAGGGGCGGATTCCTGCCCGGAGGACCTAGAAGCTCCAAGGCCTCTCGCACTCGAGTATCCCTGGACTTGGCTTCTTCGTCCTCGTACTTTTTCGTGCCAACCTCGAACTCAATGAACAGCTCTTTCATTCGCTTTCTGGAATCTTCAATACCTTCCCTCAGTCTATTTATGAAGTTTTGTCGGCCCTCCAACAGCTTGGCCAGAGTTGCAGCTGGATCCTGAATCTTCTGGCCGATTGACTTGGATGTTTCGATGGCGTCTTCGAACATTTTCTTGACGTCGGAATCCTTCTCTCCTGTCACGGCCGCAAGATCTGCCTCTCTTCGACGTTTTAATTGTTGATTTTCTGATATCTGGCGAAAGAGGACTTGTCGACGGTCTGTCCATGCTTGGAGCCGAGTTAGATAATCTAATTGAACATCGTATTTCCAACTTCGGGCTTTCTCTCGCCGCTGGATCTCATCGTCGTTCAATTCAGTTGATGCCCCATCGCTGTCCCATTGAGCCCTAGCCTCTCGATCCACCTCTTCCCGCCTTCTTTTGACCTCACTTGCAATCTTCGCTTCCTCCTCTCGTTTCCTCTTCGATATCCTCACATAATTCCTGTCATAATCCACTCTCTTCACCGGATCCCTCAAGGTCTCCCAAGCTATCGATAGCCGCTGAAAATTAGCTGTGGCGCCATCATCTTTATTCTTATCGGGATGAAATCGTAAAGCGAGCCTCTTGTACGACTCGCGAATCGCTTCTGAGGTGGCAAATTGCGTGACTTCGAGAATAGCGTAGTAGTCATCAGTCACAGGTGGTCTGGCCATGTCCCTCTAGCTGATTGCAGAGACATGAAGGATGG
>Ga0182030_10023797_pt1 | contig 11299 bp, 10 predicted proteins | sample 812S3MmetaG_FD_121299 | JGI IMG/M metagenome (GOLD analysis project Ga0182030, IMG submission 121299) | Permafrost microbial communities from Stordalen Mire, Sweden - 812S3M metaG (Illumina Assembly) | ecosystem: Environmental > Terrestrial > Soil > Wetlands > Permafrost | place: Sweden...
AGGGCAGCGGAAGGGGAAGATCGTGGTCGAGTTCGCGACGATCGATGACCTGGAGCGGATCGTAAAGGCGATGAGTCCCGAGGTATCCGAGCCGGAGCCTTCAGAGTCCTCGGAGTAGCAGGGCCAGTCCGCGGCGGTTGGCCGACCTCGCTCAGGAAGGCCGGTTCTCGTGCAGCCGGAACGCAGCTTGTTGGCCATGGCAGGCTCCTTGTTTTCACTGCCATGTTTCACGGGAAACATTCGAGCCGGGAGGCTACCCGGCCATCGTCAGGCCATCGACTGGACGCTGGCAACAAAAGCATCGACATCCGCTTCGGTGGTGTCGAAGGCGGTCATCCAGCGAACGACGGAATCCTGCTCGTCCCAGACGTGGAAGAACCAGTCCTGCTGAAGAGCCGCGATGTGCTTGGGATCGAGGCGGGCGAAGACGGCGTTGGCCTGGACCGGGTGGACGATCTCGACGCCGGGGACGGCGGCGGCTCCGGCGGCAAGGCGGCGGGCCATGGCGTTGGCGTGGGCGGCACTGGTATGCCAGAGATGGTCCTGCAGCAGCGCACTGAACTGGGCGGCCACGAAACGCATCTTGGAGGTGAGCTGGGTCTGCTGCTTGCGCAGGTACGGTACATCGGCGGCCAGGCCGGAGCGCATCACGATGAGGGCTTCGGCGCCGATCGCGCCGTTCTTGGTGCCGCCGAAGCTGAGCACATCCGCGCATTCCGCGAGTTCGGCTAGCGGGCAGTCGAGGTACGCGGCCGCATTAGCCAGCCGGGCGCCATCGAGGTAGATGCTCAGGTCGCTGGCGTGGGCGAAGTCGGCGATCTTTCGCAACTCGGCAAGGCTGTAGCAGGTGCCGAGCTCGGTTGACTGGGTGACGGCGACCGCTCCCGGCTGTGCGACGTGGTCGTTACCGCGCCCGGACAGGCGCTCAGCGATAAGGTCGGGGGTGATTTTCCCGTCCGGCGCCGGGACCGTGAGGAGTTTGGCTCCGAGGAGTCGTTCGCTAGAGCCGCACTCGTCGGTGTTGATGTGCGCGGAGTCGGCGCAAATGACAGCCTCATGGCGGCGCAGCAGCAGGCTCAGGCCGAGCACATTGGCGCCGCTGCCGTTCAGCACTAGGAAGGCATCCTCGGCGCCGAAGGTCTCGCGAATGGTGGCGGTCACTCGCTCGGTCCATTGATCCGCGCCGTACGCGACGGCGTCGCCGGAGTTGGCATCCATGATCGCGCGCAGTACCGCCGGGTGGGCACCTGCGTGGTTGTCGCTGCCGAAGCTCTTGCGTTGTGTCATAAGAAACGAGCCTATGGGACGTCCTCGCCCGCGCCCCAACCCCTCAACCCCAGCAGACCAGCCCACCCACACCCCCGGCCAAGCCGTCTCATGACCATGGGCGCGGCGGCAGCCCGCACTGCCCCCGGCGCGGCTGCGAACTTTAAGATGCCGCAGGCGCCAGGGAAGCAGCTAAGCGCGCGCTTGCCAGGGAAGCAGCTAGGCGCCGCGGGCGGCGGCGAACTCGAGCAGGCTGACGCAGGTGCTGCTGAAGGTGTGGCCTGAAGCCTCCAGGGCCAGCGGCAGGGTGCTCGTCTCGGTCATGCCCGGGGAGACGTTGACCTCAAGGAAGTACGCCGTGCCGGTGTCGTCGACAATGAGATCGGTCCGGGACAGGTCGCGCAGGCCCAGCACCGTATGCGCGGTGATCGCGACCCTGGCGACCTCGCTGGCGACCTGGCTGGACAGCCGGGCGGGGACGTAGAAGTCCGTCTTGCCCGCGGTGTACCGGGCGGAGTAGTCGTAGCCGCCGTCACCGGGGACGATCTCGACCGCGGGCAGGGCCTGAGGGCCGCTGCCGAGGTCTATCACTCCGACCGCGACTTCGGTGCCGGAGATGAACCGTTCGATGAGAGCGGTCTCCCCGTAGGCGAAGCAGCTCAGCACCGCGGCGGGCAGGTCGGCCGCGGTGTGGACCGGGCTGGCCCCGAGGGCAGACCCGCCGCGGGACGGCTTGACGTAGAGCGGCAGCCCGAGCTTGGCGACGATGAGGTCGATGACCGCGCCAGCTCCGAGGTCGTGGAATGTCTCCCGCGGCAGGGTCACCGATGGCGGCGTGGCCAGCCCGGCCGCAGCGACCAGGGCCTTGGCCGTCGGCTTATCGAAGGCCATCTGGCAGGCACTGGCCACCGAGCCGACGTACGGCACGCCGAGCAGGCTGAGCACCTCCCGGATCGCGCCGTCTTCACCGCAGGCGCCGTGAATGGCGGGGAAGACCACGCTGGGCGGGTAGGCATGCAGGTGGGCCAGCAGTCCCGAGTCAGCGTCGGCGACCTCCGCGTCGATACCCTCCTTGGCCAGGGCATCACGGACCCGTTGTCCGGAGTGCAGCGAGACTTCCCGCTCGGGAGATAGGCCACCAGCGAGTATGACGACACGTTCGAGATCGCGCATGATTTCTAAATCTGTTCCCAGCTTGGATTGATTATCTGGTGGGGGTGGGACGCCGCGGGGCGAAGTCGTCCCGCAGCTGTATCTCGTTCTCGATGACCGAGGCGAGGCGGCGGATTCCTTCGGCAATCCGGTCCGGGTTGGGGAACGAGTAACATAGCCGGGCGTAGTCACCGCCCGAACCGTCGGCGTAGAAGCCGGTTCCCGGCACGTAAGCGACCCGCGACGAGATCGCGCGCGGCAGCATGGCCTTGGCGTTGATCCCTTCGGGGAGCCCGAGCCAGACGTAAAAACCCCCGGTCGGCCGGGTCCAGTGACAGCCCGGAGGCATCATCGCGGACAACGCGCTCAAGGTGGCGTCTCTGCGCTCGCGGTACAGTTCGCGGAAATCCTTGATCTGCTCCTGCCACGGCTGGGTGTTCAGGTATTCCCGCACGGTCAGCTGCGAGAAGCTTGAATGGCACAGCACGGCCGACTCGGCGGCCAGGATCAGCTTGTCCCTGATGGCAGGCGGTGCCACCGCCCAGCCCACCCGTACGCCGGCCGCGAACGTCTTGGAGAACGTGCCGAGGTAGACCACCCCCTCCGCGTCGTCTGCCCGAAGTGCCCGCATCGGTTCGGATTCGAAGCCGAGCAGGCCGTACGGATTGTCCTCGACGACGAGCAGTCCCGCCCGGCGGCAGATGTCCAGGATGCGGTGGCGTCGTCCGGCGGCGAGCGTCACCCCGGCCGGGTTCTGGAAGTTCGGCACCGTGTAAAGGAACTTGGCGCGCTTTCCCGCCGCGGCCGTGCGCTTGATGGCCTCCTCCAGGGCCTCGGGGATCAGCCCGTCGTCGTCCATCGCCACGTGCACCACGTCGGCCTGAAAGGCGGCGAAGGCTCCCAGCGCGCCCACATAAGAAGGCGCCTCGACCAGAACCACGTCACCGGGGTCGATAAAAATCCTGGTCAGCAGGTCGATAGCCTGCTGGGAGCCGACGGTGACCACGACTTCGTCCGGGTGGGCCCTGATCTGCTCCAGCGCCATGACGTCGCAGATTCTCTCCCGCAGTCCGCTATCCCCCTGCGCGGTGCAGTACTGCAGCGCGGTCGCGCCCTGGTTGGCGATCAGCTGGCCGATCATCTCGCCGAGAGCATCAAGGGGGAGCGCGGCCACGTAGGGCGAGCCGCCGGCCAGCGACACGATCTCGGGCCGGGCGGCGACTGCGAACAGGGCACGGATTTCCGAAGCCACCATGTCAACCGCACGTTCGGCGTACTGGCCGACATAGCGGTCAATTCGCTGCGGCTGCGATGCCGATTGCTGTTCGCCAGTCACGGACTCTCCTGAAGTCGTCGAGTATCATGCCAGGATAAGGGGTATCTTCCGGGGACGCTTGTCGAATTTCAGCCGGGGAAGCTATGTCACGCCGTATCGTCAACATTACGCTGGACAATCTCGGTGACTTGCCACCGAAGTGCCGCAAATGTGTCTTCTGGGAGCTTGGCCCGGTCAGCCGGGCGCGGGCCGAGGAAAGCGGCGACCCAGAACTCGAGAAGGAGTCGTGGGTCTCTTCTGTGCTACTCGAATGGGGCAGCTGCGGCAAGATCGCGTATGTCGACGGCGTACCCGCTGGATACATGCTGTTCGCCCCCCCGCAGTACGTTCCCCGCTCGATAGCCTTCCCCACTAGCCCGGTGAGCGCCGATGCGGTGCTGTTCATGACGGCCCATCTGCTCAGCGAGTTCGCCGGCGGGGGCATCGGCCGGATGCTGGTGCAGGCGATGGCTAAAGACCTCACCCGGCGCGGAGTGCGGGCGATCGAAGCCTTCGGTGACCGGCGCTGGGAGTCGCCTGCTTGCATGCTGCCGGTGGATTACCTGCTGGCGGTGGGATTCAAGACCATCCGTCCGCACCACCATTACCCTCGCCTCCGGATGGAGCTCAGGACCGTCCTGACCTGGCGGGAGGATGTCGAGGTGGCCCTAGAGCGGCTGCTCGGCTCAATGACCGCCCCCCAGGGCGCCCTGCGGCCGGTGTAGCCGCCGGACGACCTGAGTAATCAACGGCTCAGATGTACTCAGCCAGCTCGCGGAGCAGAGCCGACTTCGGCTTGGCCCCGACGATTTGCTTGACCACCTGTCCGCCGGAGAAGACGCTCATGGTCGGAATGGCCATGATCCCGTAGCGCTGGGACACGCTGGGGTTTTCGTCAATGTTGAGCTTTACCACGTTGATTTTGTCGGCGTACTCGGTAGCGATCTCCTCGAGTACCGGGGCGACCATGCGGCACGGGCCGCACCATTCGGCCCAGTAATCCACGATGACCGGTTTTTCGCTCTTCAGGACCTCGACCTCGAAGGTCTCGGCCGTCACGACCTTGGTCGCGCCCACTACGATCACATCCCTTAGCTTGTGATGAATGATTTTCTGCCGCTCGCAGGCATCAGTGCTCCCTGCTGGCCAGCCAGCGCTCCGCGTCGAGCGCCGCCGCGCAGCCCGTCCCCGCCGCGGTGACGGCTTGCCGGTAGGTGCGGTCAACGACATCGCCCGCGGCGAAGACACCCTCGATGGCGGTACGTGTCGACGGCTCGTCGACCAGCAGGTAACCGTCGGGGTCCGTGGCGAGCTGGTCGGCGAATAGCTCAGAACGCGGGTCGTGACCGATGGCGACGAACACCCCGGTCACGGGCAGCACCTGCTCCGTGCCGTCCTTCGTGCTCCTGATCCGCAGGCCCGTGACCTTCTCCGGGCCCAGGACCTCCGTCACCTCGCCGTCCCACAGGAACGTGATCTTCGGGTTCGCGAACGCCCGGTCCTGCATGATCTTGGAGGCGCGGAGCGTATCGCGGCGGTGGACGACCGTCACGGACTTGCCGAACCGCGTCAGGAACATGGCCTCTTCCAAGGCAGAGTCGCCGCCGCCGACGACCGCGATGTCATGACCGCGGAAGAAGAACCCGTCACAGGTGGCGCACCAGGACACGCCATGGCCCCCGAGTTGCTTCTCGCCCGGCACATCGAGTTCCTTGTACCTGGAACCGGTGGCGATGATCACGGCCTTGGCGAGGTAGGTCTCGCTTTCGGTCTTGACCACCTTCGGGTCCGCGGTCAAGTCGACCGCCACCACATCGTCGGGCACCAGCTCGGCACCGAACCGCTCGGCCTGCTTGCGCATGGAGTCCATCAGCTCCGGACCCATGATGGCGTCGGGGAACCCGGGGAAGTTCTCCACGTCGGTGGTCTGCATGAGCGCGCCGCCCGCCATGACCGAGCTCTCGAAAACCAAGGGCTTCAGCTCGGCGCGAGCCGCGTAGAGGGCCGCCGTATAACCGGTCGGGCCGGACCCGATAATGATGACGTTCCGGACTTCGGTCACTTCTGCCAACCGTTATCAACCCCTCATCTGACTGGCACTCCAGTGAACCGATATTAGGGCCCGGAGATTCCCGGCCGGACCTACGGCACCGTTGTGGTAGCGAGCGGCTTACCGTGGGTGGCTGAGCAGCCCGCCCCGGCTACCAGGGCCACCTCGCCCTTGCTCGTGCGTATCACGATGATGATGGCGGCCTGGCCTTGGTAGCGGGCACTCTCGACCATCAGCGCGTTGGCGCTTCCGGCTACATTGCGCACGCACGCCGTGACGGCCGCGGGCGGAGCCTTGGTCGCGCGCGCCGACTCCGCTACCCGGAGCGCGGCCTCGACCTGCTGCTTGAGCGTGCCGGGCAGGAAGTTGGTGTGGCTGGTCAGGAAGGGGAAGCTGGCCGGTGACATGGGCTCCGCCCGCCTCGCCGCGGGGACGACACCGCTGGCCGGCCTGGCGGCCCCGGCGGCCCCGGAGGAGGGGCTGGCCAGGTTGCCTGATCCGTGCGGGAGCTGGCTCAGGCCGTACCCGGCGGCGGCCAGCACGACCGCCGCGGCGGGGGCGAGCACACGCAGGGGTACCAGGCGCCAACCTCGTTTCCTGGCCGGCCGGCGGGCGGTGCCGCGATGCCGCGGGCTGTCACCACGCGCCCGTTCGGAATCAGTCCTGCGAGCCACCTCGGCGGCGAGCACGCTATCGAGCCGCTGTGCCACCCGGTCGGGCATGGCCTGGGTGGGGACCGCTGCGAGCAGTGCGGAAACCCCGGCGAGTTCGTCGCACAGCGCGCTGCAGCGATCACATTCCGCCAGATGAGCGGCGATCCCGGCACCGCGGCGCCCGGTAGCCAGGCCCGCGTGGAACTCGGCCAGGGCATCGGTGTCCGGGTGGGTCGTCTGCCCCCTCATGTGTCGCCTCCCTGCACAGGTGAGACGCTCTCGCTCGCCGATCGGTTCCCTCGTAGATGGGACACGTGGGGAAGCAGCCGGGCGCGGGCGCGGGCACAGCGGCTCTTCACTGTGCCTGGTGAGATGTCCAGGATGACGGCGGCATCAGCGACCGAGAAGCCGAGCATGTCGACGACCACCAGGGCGGCCCGCTGCTGCGGCGGCAATATCCGCAGCGCGGCGTCGACATCGAGCCTGATGTCGGTGGTGTGGGCGGGGTCGCCCTCCGGCCCGGCCAGGGCTTCGAAGGCCTGCCCGTCGGCGGCCGACAGGGCGGGCCTGGCGGCCCGTCGGCGGAGCCGGTCGAGAGCGGCGTTCACGACGATCCGGTGCAGCCACGTGGTGACGGCCGACTCGCCGCGGAAGTCCGCGGCCCGACGGAAGGCGGAAACCATCGCATCCTGCAGCGCGTCGGCCGCCTCCTCCGGCTCGCAGACGGTGCTGAGTGCGACCGCCCACAGCCGGTCTCGGTGCCGGCTGAACAGCTCGCCGAACGCCTGGTCATCGCCGGCCACATGCCGACGGAGCAGTTCGGCGTCAGACGGCCACTGCTCGTCGGCGTCCCGCATCCGGCATCAACCCGACTGGCCTGGAGCGGATCCGCGCACGACGACGTTGTAGATCAGCGCCTGGTACTGGTTGGTGTAGCCGGCCTGGCGGGGCAGGTCGGTGATCCAGATCAGCACGTAACGGCCGGTCGTGTTCTTGGTGATGGTGAACGTCGTGGTGTTCACCGCCGTAGTGGAGCTTTGCAGTGTGGTGAAGGTGTTCAGAGTAGAAGCGGTGGGGCTGTCGCTGTTGCCGATCTCGATGTCGACGTGCGTGCAGCAGATAGTGCCGAACTGGACCATCACCTGGCTCAGCCGTACCTCCTTGCCCATGTCGAGGATCAGCCCGGTGCCTGTCTTCAGGTTCCCGAAGACGGAATGGCCGAGGTAGTAGTCGGTGTGCCAGTACGTACTCGGGCTGTTATCTATCACGTAGTGCGCGCCGCTGGGGTCGTCCGTTTCGACCGGGTCGAAGCTGTTGGCGCTGACCGGCGGGAGCGCAGCGTCCGTGGCAGCGGCGGGGGATGTGGGCTGGGTGCGGCTAGCTGACGGGGACCCCGAGTTATGCGAGCCACGGCTGGCTGACCACACCGCCGCGCCGATCGCCGCGAGGACGATCACGACAACCACGCTGATGACGGCCCAGATCCCGGTGGACCGTCGGCGAGGTGGCCGGAAGCTGGCGCCGCCGGGCCGGGATCGGGTATCCGGATCGGCGGTCGGGTACGGGTTCGTGGACGCATCACGGCCGTAACCGCTGGCCGTCGCCCGGCGGGCGGGGGTGGGCGGGAGCGCCATCGGGACCGGCGGGGCCACGCTCGCCAGGGCGTCGGCGAACATCGCGGGCGTGCTGAGCGCCGGGCCGAGCCTGCTCGGCCGCTGGAACAGTGCCTGGCAGGTCACCGCGTCGATGCCGGCCGGGACGCCGGCCGATACCTGGCGCGGGCTGCACAGGGTCCCGTCGGTCTCCGGCGCGGGCGGTAGCAGCCCCGGCCTGGACCCGCCAGAACCTTGCTGACCGGGCCAGTACCCGGTCAGGGCGGCGTAAAGCAGCCGGGCGAGATCGCGGGTGTCGGTGAGGGCCGGGTCTTCGGCGTTCTGTCCCTCGTTCTGTCCAGTGCTGGTCAGTCCAGTGCCGGTCAAGTCGGGGCCGGCCAGGGCGGCGTCGATGCCGAGCCCGGCGATCTTCACCCCGCCGCCCGGCGTCCAGTGCAGGCAGGCCGGATCAAGGCGCAGGTGCGCCAGGCCGGCCGCCTGGGCGGCTGTGATCGCCTGGGCCGCCTCCAACACCAGCGCTGCCGCCTGCGGGGGGTCGAGCGGGCCTTCGGCGAGCATGTCGAGCAGTGACTCGCCGACGACCCATTCCATCACCACGTAGGGCAGCTCATCGGCGTCTTCCACGTCGAACACCTGGGGAAAGCGCGGGTCGTTGAGCCTGCTGGCGGCCCGGGCCGCGGCGATGACCTCGGCCACCCGGGGAAAACCCGTGGCGAAGGTGAGCACCGTGACCGACCGGGCGAGGGTCTCGTCGGTGGCTTTCCAGTACGTCCAGCCGGCACCCTCATTTACTTGGTCAACGAGGCGATACCGGCCCGCAAGCCGGGTACCTGGTTCCGACGTGTATGTGCTCATAGGTTGCCACCCATGCTAATGCCGCCCGCCCCGCCGGCCGAACCTTGCCGACATCGTCCTGACGAGGAATCCGAACTCGGCCACCCGCAGCGCCCTGGCGCACAGCGCGTAGAGCGCGACCGCGCCGCCGCCGCCGACCACGGTGACGATGAAACCGTAGGCCGCGCCGGGGTTATGCGTCAGGTGCCCGGCGCCGGTCATGATGATCACGGCGAAGACGAGCCCGGGCACGGTGGCCACGTGCATCCGGGTCAGGCTCCGGGCGATCGCCCAGCCATCCAGGCTGCCGACCCGGCGCAGCAGCAGCGCCCACCCGGCGATCGTGCCCGTCAGGTTGGCGATCCCGTAGGCGATGGCCAGCCCGGCCACCACATCCAGGCGCGGCAGCATGGAGAACGCTATGTAGTCAGCCACGATGCTGACGACCATCATTAGCAGGCCCACGAAGGCGGCGGTCCGGCTGTCCTGGAACGAGTAGAACACCCGCAGCTGCAGCTGGGTCAGCATGTACGGCACCAGGCCCAGGGAGAACAGGCCGAAGGTCTCGCCGATGTACCTGGCCTGAGCGGGCGTGGCGCTGCCGTAGGAGATCAGGAACTCGGCGAGCGGCCCGCCGAGCAGGCCGAGATAGATCGCCGCGGGTACCACGATCACCGCGGCCAGCCGGACGCCGATCGAGAAATCGTCCCGGACCAGCGAATACCGGCGAGCGCTTGCGTGCTCGCTCATCCGGGGCAGCAACGCCGTGATCACCGAGACGCCGACGATCGCATATGGCAGCTGGAACAGCTGCCAGGCCACGGAATAAGCGGTATATCCGTTCTCGCCCGCCGAGGCCTTATTCGCGAGGATCTGGACAATCAGGTTGCCGGCCCACTGAGAGACCACGTAGACCGTCATCCAGCTGGCCATCCGGCCCATCTCGGAGACCTCGGCCCGGCGGAACCCTAGCGTCGGCCGCCACCTGAACCCCGCCCCGCGCAGCGAGGGGAACAGCGCGACGGTCTGCGCGACGACGCCAAGCGTGGTGCCGATCCCGAGCAGTTGCACGCCGGTGGCCGAGATGGTCCACGGTTCCTTGTTCAGGCCCACCGTGACCACGTAGAGGCCGCCGACGACGATCACGACCAGGTTGTTGATGACCGGGGTCCACATCGGGGCGGCGAACCGGCCGCGGGTGTTCAGGATCGCCCCGATGAGCGAGCTCATGCCGTAGAAGAAGATCTGCGGGATGAAGAAATACGCCCAGACCACCATCAGGTGGTGCTCGGCGGCGAGATGGCTGCCGGGCGGCCCGTTGATCCCGCCGGCGTACAGATCGACCAGCGGGCCCGCCGCCAGCGTCGCAAGCACGGTGACCGCGAGCAGCGCCACCGCGCCGAGGGTGAACATTCGCTGCGCGTACGCCTCGCCGCGGTCCGGGTCGCGTTTGGCCGCCCGGACCAGCAGCGGCACCACCACGCTGGTGAAGATGCCGCCGAGCATCAGGTAGTAGACGGTGTTCGGCAGGGTATTGGCGTTGTTGTACGCGCTGCTGAGGTTCAAGACCCCGATCGCGTAGATCAGGACGAAGGTGCGCAGGAACCCGGTGCCCCGGGACATCAGGGTGCCGATGGCCATGCCGGTCCCGGACCGGACCAGGCTGGAACGCTGGGTCCCGGCCTCCGCCGCGGCCGTGCCGGGCGCCCGCCTGCCCGTCGGCGGAGTGCCGCGGCCTCCGGGTCCGCTGGGTACTGGGCCCCTGGGCCCAGGACCAGGGACCGGGATCTGGTGGCCGGGCTGGTCGAAGGGGTGGAAGCTTGGCTGCGGTCGTCCGGGCTGAGGCGCCCGAGGCTGCGCCGGCCCGGCCCGGGGCACACCCGGCTCGGAACGCCCCGGCTCGGGATGGCCCGGCCGGGGGACCCGGGGCAGGGCGTGGCCGGGGGCCGGGTCACCGGGCGGCCGGACCCCTCCACCCACCCGGCGCCAGCCGGGAGGCGCACCTACCGATCCCGCCGGTCCTGGTGGGCTCGCGGGTCCAGCCAGATCTGACGGCGTGAACCTGGGCGTCCTGAGCGGCCGGGCGGGCCAGCTGAGCGCCAGCGGCAGCGTAGTCTCGGCGGGGGTCGGGCCGCCGCCCAGCATCGGGCCTTCCATCGGCGGCAGCGGATCGGGTGCGGCGTGCCGGCCCCGGCGCGGCCGCCCGTCCTGGTCGGGCCCCTCGTCCTGGTCGTCCGGCTCCTCGCTCCGGGGCTCCTCGCTCCGGGGCTCCTCGCTCCGGGGCTCCTCGCTCCGGGGATCCTCCCGTCCGGGGTCAGGCGTCGTCGGCCCAGCGTCGTGCATCGGCCAGGTCATCCGGTGCCTCCGTCGGGTGTTGCGCGCTGGTGCCTGTCACGACGCTACCCGGTGGATCGGC
>Ga0182030_10023798_pt1 | contig 11299 bp, 7 predicted proteins | sample 812S3MmetaG_FD_121299 | JGI IMG/M metagenome (GOLD analysis project Ga0182030, IMG submission 121299) | Permafrost microbial communities from Stordalen Mire, Sweden - 812S3M metaG (Illumina Assembly) | ecosystem: Environmental > Terrestrial > Soil > Wetlands > Permafrost | place: Sweden...
AATGTGAAGCCACGTTCGAAACGCTGGCGGATCTGGCGGCGGAAGGCTGGGCCAAAGCCGTTGGCGATTGGAAAAAACGCCACGGCTTGCCGATCCGTTTTGACGCCCGGCCGGAAGGCTTGGCCCTCGCTTACGCGGATCAGTCAACGCTGCCAGATGCAGAATCCGTTCCGGTCCGCCCGCCCGCCCGCTGACCACCGGTCTCCCGGCTATAAAAAAACGCGCCGGAGAAAAATCCTCGGCGCGGGACCTGGAAAATGGGTTTGTGTTTTATTCAGCTCTCGTTTGCTTTTTCAATTCCGGCGATCAATCTAGGCAACAAGACGGCTTTGGCAAAAGGTGCGATCAGGGCTGAGGGAATGGCTCGGGGCGACAATCCGTGACGCCATTGCTGAATCTGTTCCGCCAAAATTTCGCCTTCGCCATGTCGCACGGCACACCACGGATGCGTGCCGCCTGGCCGATCCAGAATTTCCGTCACATGGCTCGGTTGCGGGCCAATATAGATCACCGGCGCACCCACTGCCAGCTGTAGATCTTGCAAGGGTGAACGAGGCCCAGCATGGCGTCACCCAACTTTTTAACAACTTAACGCGGGCGATGGCATGAGCCTTCGCCTCCCCCGTTAAAGATTGGGAGTGGTGTTTCATCCGCACCAGCGGGGATAGATGAGCAAGCGCCGGGGGGCACGCGGGCGGGTTTTGTGACTCGACAGTTTTGGTGGAGCGGATTATGTATGTCTTCATGGTGTCTGTTTTCCTAACGTCTTTTATCTGGAACGTGAGTCTCACCGCCTGTGGCTCGGCACCGTTCACGCGGTGCAATCCACGTTTGCTCCGGAGGGCCGACACCTGTTTTATTTTTATCGCCAGCCATAATGGCTAGGCGTGTTTCTCACAACCATATGCTGCAGCCCAAGACCATTCTGTATCAAGGAGGCATTGCCACTTTTCAGATTCCTTCACATTGGAAGGGAGATTGCGGGCCGAAAGGTGGAGCGACATTTTCCGCTGCCGAACCAAACTCCGGGGCTTTCCGATTGAGCGTGTTGAGCTTTGAGTCGCGTGCTGCCGAGCAGGCTGAACAAATGGCATCGCGCGCTTTCCCCGTTGGCATTTTCGAGACGTCGCCGAGCGGCTTGCGACTTCAGCGTGAGACGAAAGCAACCAAAGCAGGAAGCGAGACACCGGCTGTTTCCGGGCGGGGAGTTACTGTTCCAGTTCCACCTTACCGTCTTCGTTATGCAAAATTTAGTGACACAATTTTGGCAGGCCAAGAGTCAGAGCCAGCGATTGCCAGTGGGTTGGCTTTTGTTGACAAGTTCGTTCGCGTTGCCGGGTTTAGACGCGAGCCGGCAGTAGCTGGTGATTGGCATTCGACTCATGCCAGCGTCAGCAAAAAGAAGCTAAGAGGTATGAAATCCCGTTTGTTTGCCGCCCTCGCCGCGCTCGGTCTTGGTTTCGGCTCCGTTGCCGCCCAGACGGTTGTCTTCAACGAAAACTTCGATGGCGGTTACACCGGCGCGTTTGGCCTTTCGCATTATTCCGGCGGCAGCCCGAACGGCACCACCAACTTCACGCTGACCACCGGCGGCAACCCGAACGGCTGCTGGCAGGAGAAGATGACCCCGACCACGACCAGCGATTATTACGTCGGTCAGGTCCAGTTGATGTCCGTCACCGGCAACACGGACGCCAATCCGGGCGATTACATATTGTCGTTCGACGCCAAGGGCAGCCAAGCGGCCAACCTCCAATTCCTCATTGAAACTTGGCAGAATAATTACTTCGGCGGCACGGCGCAGATCAGCGCCAGCGTGAACGACCAACTCGCTGCCGCGAACGTGTGGCAGACGTTCAGTGTGAACCTCGGCACGCTCACCACCGCCAGCGCGACCGGCGCGACCTGGCAGCTTAATTTCAGCATCAGCGCCAGCCAGTGGGGCGGCGTTGGACCAACGGACGTGCTGACCATTGACAATCTGGTGCTGAAACATCTCGGCAACAACCTGACCGTCAGTTCCTCGGCCAATCCCTCGGCCGACAATGCTGTGGTGACCTTCACCGCCGCGGTGGTGACCAACGGTGTGACGGCGGGCAATGCGACGGGCACGGTGGTGTTCACGTCCGCGACCGGGCCGTTCAGCACCAACGCCGTGGCCGGCGGCAGCGCGACGAGCAGCGTGCTCACGAACCTGCCGGTTGGCGCGAATGCCATCACGGCGGTCTATTCCGGTGGCAACTATCCGGCGGCCACCAACGCGCTGACGCAGGTGGTGAATGCGCCAACCACCCCGGGCATCGCGCAATCCGGGCTTTCGCTTTACACGGATAATCTGGTGAACGGATTTCAAGACTGGAGCTGGGCCACGGTGAATTTGCAGAACCTTGAGCCGGTGCATTCGGGCAGTTACGCCATCGCCGTGACGGACGCCGGCAATCAGGCGCTGGCCTTCAACCGCGGGCAATTCAATTCCAGCCCATACGCAAGTCTGTCGTTCTGGGTCAATGGCGGCAGCAGCGGCGGCCAGTTGTTGCAGGTGTCGGGATTGCTGGATTACAACGCGCAGACGCCCGTCACGGTGGCGGCGCTGCCGGCGAACACCTGGCAGCAAGTGACGATTTCGCTCGCGACGCTGGGCGTGGCGAACCAGACCAATCTGACCGGCTTCTATATTCAAGGCCGGTCTGGCGCCGCGCAACCGACATTCTATGTGGACGATGTGCAACTGACACCAGCCGCCACGCCGGCACTGGCGCATCTCGGCGCGGACGCCGGACAGACATTGCACCCGGTGGATGCGCGGCAGTTTGGCCTCAACACCGCGACTTGGGACGGCAGTCTGGGTAATGCTTCGACGTTGCCAATGCTGCAGCAGATCGGCACCAAGGCGCTGCGCTGGCCGGGCGGCTCCTCGTCGGATTTATACCATTGGGCCAGCGACGCGGCGGGTAACGCCACCTTTCAAACCCTCGCGACGAATCTCGGCGCGCAGGTGTTCACCACCATCAATTACGGCTCGGGTACGCCCGCCGAGGCGGCGGCCTGGGTGTTGATGGCGAACAAGACGAACCACTGTGGCTTCCAGTATTGGGAGATTGGCAACGAATGCTACGGCTCGTGGGAGAACGACACGCATGCCATCCAGCACGATCCCTACACTTACGCCACCAACGCGGTGGCCTGCATCCAGCAGATGAAGGCGGCGTATCCGGCGGTGCCCATCAAGATCGGCGTCGTGGTGGTGCCGGGCGAAGGCAGCTATGCCAACAATACCTACCATTACGCGGTCAACCCGCGCACCGGCACCACGAACTACGGCTGGACGCCCATCGTCCTCTCCGTGATGAAAAATCTCGGCGTTGCGCCGGACTTTTTGATCTATCACGATTATCCGCAATACACGACGGCCGGCTGGACGTTTTACACTGGTTCGCCGGACAGCGATCCGCTGCTGCTGCAGGTGGCCGACAATCCATCACCATCCAACTGGAGTGATTGGGCCAGTGCCGCCACTGATTTGCGCCAGCAGATCACGGACTATATCGGCAGCGGCAGCGGCAGCAACATCGAGCTGTGCGTGACGGAGAACAATAGCGATGCCGGCGCGATGGGCCGGCAGTCCACCAGCCTCGTTAACGCGCTCTATCTTGCGGACAGCACCAGCGCGCTCATGAAGACGGAGTTCCGCTCCTACCTCTGGTGGGACTTGCACAACGGCTATGAGACGGACGGCAATTTTGACCCGACCATCTACGGCTGGCGGCCGAATGGCGACTATGGAATTTTGAATGCGGCCAACTCGCCCTATCCAACTTACTACGCGGCGAACCTGCTCCAGCATTTCGCGCGACCCGGTGATTCCGTGCTGGCTTCGTCGAGCGACGACCTGCTGCTCTCCGCTTATGCCGTCCGCCGCACTAACGGCACGCTGACGCTGCTCGTCATCAACAAGAACATGATCACGAACCTGACGGCGCAAATTGCCCTCACGAATTTTGTGCCGTGGTCCACCGCCGCGCTGCTGGCCTACGGCATCCCGCAGGATCAGGCGGCGAGGACCAACGGCGCGGCGGCGTTGCAGGATTTGGCCAGCACGAACTATCCGACCGCGGCGGCGAACTTCAGCTATAATTTTGCGCCGCTCTCGCTGACGTTGTTCACCTTTGCGCCCGGACCAGCGACGCTCGCGGTGCAGGCGGTTTATTCCAGCCAGGTGCAACTGCTGCTGTCGGGCCAGCCGGGCACGCCTTACGTCATCCAAAGCTCGCCGGATTTGTTGAACTGGGCGGCGGTTGAAACCAACCTGCTTTACGGCCGCAGCACGAACCTGCCGGTGCCCGTGCCGCTGGGCGCGCCAACGCAATTTTTCCGCGCGGTGTGGCAGCCTTGATCGGGCTGCTGGCCGCCCCGGGATGATTGATGGCGACCAAATCACTGCTCTTGCGTGCAATTAATCCCACCGGCGGGATGCGGATGGGGTCGGCGAGCACGTCCTTTCCGCTTATGTGTTGGTCGAGCAGTTCCGCTCCATGATAACCGACGAGTTCGAGATTCGGTTCCACGCTTGAAACCGGCGTGTGCATCGCTTCCACGGCGAGCAATGAATTATTCATGCCGATGAGCCCGATTTGATCGGGCACGAAATGTTCATGCACTCGCACGTTTCCAGCACTTCAAGCGCGTGATCGTCCGTGGCCGCATAGACTGCGAGAGGTTTGGGCGAGCGCTTCAACTCCGATGCCAGCGCAGCCAGTTGCAAGGTTGACCAGCAGTGGACGCGGACCGCGCGGCGTTCAATCATTGCCGCATCCTCGGCTGGCAAGACACCTTGATGGTGAACAATGGCCGGCAGAATTTCACGAACTGTTACATTGCCGGGCGCGTGGATTTTATTTATGGTTCGGGCACGGCGGTGTTTGATCACTGCGAAATTCACAGTAGAAATGGCGGCCACATCACCGCCGCGAGCACGCCGGCGGACCATCCGTTTGGATTTGTCTTTATTTATTGCCATCTCACCGGTGATTCGCAGCCGTGGATCAATCCGACAAATCCTGTCACCGGCGCCGCGCCGAACAAAGCGTATGCCGACTTGGGCCGGCCGTGGCGACCGACGGCGAGCGTGACTTATCTGAATTGCGAAATGGACGATCACATTAAGCCAGCCGGCTGGAATAATTGGGGCAAAGTTGCGAATGAGGCGACGGCGCGCTATGCCGAATACAACAGCACCGGCCCCGGAGCGAATCCGGAAAAGCGCGTCCAATGGGCGAAACAGCTGACGAATGATTTGGCGGAAAAAATCACCGTCGAATCTGTCTTAGGCGGGAGCGACGCCTGGAATCCGGCACAACCTTGAAAAGCCTGTCCCAATCACCATCTATGTTGCGAAAAATTTGCGGTTTTATTTTGGCGAGCCAATTGGTGTTTGTATTGGCCGAAGCCCAATCATTCGTTGCCCCCGCGTTGCCGGAAATCCCGGGCAAAGTTTTCAATGTCACGAATTACGGCGGGCTGGGCGACGGCTTGACGACGAACACCGCCGCGATTCAAGCTGCCCTTGACGCCGCAATTGGTGCCGGCGGTGGAACCGTCGAGGTGCCGGCGGGAATTTTTTTGAGCGGTCCCATCCAGATGGCCAGCCACATCAATTTGCAAGTGACGGGAACCTTGCAGATGCTGCCGCTGGGCAAATATCCCGGCGGCACCACGGATCCGGCGAATTTCATCAGCGGCGCGGGCCTTCACGACATCGCCATCAGCGGTGCGGGCACGATTGACGGCCAAGGCAGTCCGTGGTGGCGTTACGCCAAGACGCGGGGCGCGAGGCGGCCGAGAATGATTTCATTTTCCTCGTGCGAACGCGTGTTGATTGAGAATGTCCGGCTGACCAACTCCCCGATGTTTCATATCGCCATCAGCGGTCGGACAACCGATGTCACGGTTCGCGGGGTAATGATCCGCGCCAATCCTTCCACCGATCCGGTGAATCCAAGCCACAACACGGATGCCTGCGACGTCACCGGGAAACGCATCCTAATCGAGAACTGCGACGTCAGCGTGGGCGATGACAATTACACCTGCGGCGGTGGCACGTCAGACGTTCTGATTACAAATTGCACCTATGGTTATGGGCATGGCGTTTCCATCGGCAGCCCCACTTCCGGCGGAATCTCCAATTTCACAGTAATGAACTGCACGTTCAACAATACGGAGTCCGGCATTCGCATCAAGTCGGACCGTGACCGCGGCGGCTACCTGCATAATCTTTCCTACCTGAATCTGCGCATGACCAATGTGGGCTGCCCGATTTTGATTTATGGTTCTTACAATGCCACGGGAGCCTATCGCAACCTAAACAACCTTACGCCCGCCATCGCTGCCAGCTATTCTGGCAGCCCGGTCGGGAACCGGACGCCGATTTATCGCGACATTACCTTCAGCAACCTTACCGCGACAGTGCAACCCGGTCGCCGGGCGGGACTGATTTGGGGACTGCCGGAAATGGCCGTCACCAACGTGTTGTTGCAGCAGGTCAACATTACTGCGGATAAGCCATTTGGCATCTACTACGCACAAAATGTCCGGCTGGTGGATTCCAAAATCATCACTACGGCTAGCGTGAACCAACTGTCATGCACCAATGCGCAAGTCACCATCACTCCTCGCTGATTGAGGGTTCGCAGATTTTTCATATCTTTATGCCGAAAATCGTGAATAAGTTCGCCTTGGGCGATGATAGAATTCTTCCATCATGAATCTTTTCCCAGCCAGCCGCTGCGCGGTCGTTCTCACCGCCCTTGCGGTGAACATCTTTTCTGCCAACGCGGCAACGCCGCCGGCTTTGCCGGCCGTGGCGATGCCGGTGATTCCAAAAACAGCCGTCAAGCTGACCGATTGCGGAGGCGTCGCCGACGGCGAGACGCTGAACACGGCCGCGTTTGAAAAGGCTTTTGGCGCGCTCGCGGAAAAGGGCGGCGGCGAACTGATCGTGCCGCCCGGCTTCTGGCTGACCGGCCCGATTCAACTGCGCAGCAACATCAATCTCCATCTCGAACGCGGCGCGCTCATCCAGTTCTCCGGTGATTACAATTTGTATCCGCTCACAGTGACGGACTTGAACGGCGAGCGGGAAGTAGATTCGACCTCGCCGATTTCCGGCGTGAATTTGGAAAGCGTGGCCATCACTGGCGACGGCATCATTGACGGGGGCGGTGACGCGTGGCGGGCGATCAAAAAGGAAAAACTGGGCGATCGCGATTGGAAGGCGCTGGTGAAATCCGGCGGCGTGCTGAACGACAAAGGCGATGCTTGGTGGCCAAGCCGCGAGGCGATGGCCGGCGAGAAAATCGTGGCGCAGTTGCGGGCCAGCGGCTCGCTCAAGCTGGCCGATTACGAACCCGCGCATCAATTTCTGCGGCCGAAAATGGTGCGGCTCATCGGTTGTAAAAAAGTTTTGCTCGAAGGCGTGACCTTTCAAAACCCGCCGAACTGGACTTTGAATCCGGCGTTATGCGAGGACGTTTCCATCTTAAATGTCCGGGTTCACAATTCTCCGCTGGCGCAAAACAGCGACGCGCTGGATTTGGAATCCTGCCGCCGCGCGATCATCCGTGACTGCACGTTCGAGGCCGGCGACGACGGCATCTGCATCAAGTCTGGCAAAGACGCCGCCGGTCGCCGCATCGGCGTGCCGACGGAAGACGTGTTGATCGAAGGCTGCACGGTTTATCACGCGCACGGCGGTTTCACCATCGGCAGCGAAATGTCCGGTGGCGTCCGCAATTTCCGCGTGGACAACTGCACGTTCATCGGCACGGACATCGGGCTGCGGTTCAAGAGCACGCGCGGACGCGGCGGCGTGGTGGAAAAGATTTTTATTTCCAATATTCGGATGATGGACATCGCGGCGGACGCCATGAATTTCAATATGTATTACGGCGGCAAATCGCCGCTCGATGAAAACGGTGACGCCGCTGAAACCAATCTGCCGCCGGTCACGGAAGCGACGCCGCAATTCCGCGACATCCACATCGAGAACGTCGTCTGCCGCGGCGCGCAAAAGGCGATTGTGCTGCAAGGTTTGCCCGAAATGCCGATCCAAAACATCACGCTAAAAAATGTTTCCATCACCGCGCAAAATGGAGTTTTTGTGACGGACGCGGAAGGCATCAAATTTGAAAATGTCCAAGTCGAAAACCAATCCGGCCCGCAGCTCAACCAGCTCCGCGTGAAAAATTCCTCTCTCGATTTGCTCAAATGAAGCAATACGGAAATTCCGCTGGCTCATCTGCGCGCTGCTGTTCTTTGCCTGCACGGTCAATTACATGGACCGGCAGGTGCTGGGCTTGCTCAAGCCGGTGCTGTCACAAAAGTTCGCATGGACGGAAACGGATTACAGCCGCATGGCGATTTTTTTCCAGGCCGCCTACGCCGTCGGGCAAATCTGCTTCGGCCCGCTCATCAACTGGATCGGGACCAAAGCAGCGTATGCCGGCTCCGTTTTGTTCTGGAGCCTGGCGGCAATGTCGCACGCGCTATGCCGCACGGTGCCTGGTTTCAGCGTAGCGCGCTTTGCGCTCGGCCTGGGTGAATCCGGAAATTATCCCGCCGCGATCCGCGTGGTGACGGAATGGTTTCCGCCGAAAGAACGTTCGGTGGCCACAGGCATTTTCAATACCGGCTCGAACATGGGCGCGATTTTTGCGCCGGTGCTGGTGCCGTTTATCGTCGCGTATTTCGGCGGCTGGCAGGCGGCCTTCACCACGCTCGGCTGTGTGGATTTGGTGTGGCTCGCGTTCTGGCTGGGCTTTTACAACACGCCGGAAAAATCTACGCATGTGGGCGCCGCTGAACTCGCGCACATCCGCAGCGGTGACACGCCGGCGACGGAGGAAAAAATTCCCTGGCTCCAACTGCTGCGTTACCGCGAAGCCTGGGCTTATTACGGAACCTGCGTGCTGGTCGGGCCGGTCTGGTGGTTTTACGGCTTCTGGCTGCCGGACTTTTTCAGCAAACAATTCCATCTGGACTTGAAACATTTTGGGCCGCCACTCGTGGTGGTTTATACCGTCACCGCGCTGGGCAGCATTGGCGGCGGCGGTTTGTCGGCGTGGTTGTTGAAACGCGGCTGGCCGCTGAATCGGGCGCGCAAAACGGCGACCTTTATTTTTGCGGGCTGCACGCTACCGGTGATTTTTGCGCCGCGCGTGGAAAGCGTCTGGCTGGCGACGGCATTGTTCGCGCTGGCGGCCGCCGCGCATCAAGGCTGGTCGGCCACGATGTATACTGTCATCTCCGATATTTTCCCAAAACGCGCGGTGGCCTCGGTGGTCGGCTTCGGCGGCACATTGGCGTCATTGATGTCCATGGGCTTTTTCTATCTGGTCGGCCATGTCCTGCAAGGCGAAGGCACTTACAAAGATATTTTGCTGATTTGCGGCAGCGCGTATGTTGTGGCGTGGACGATTTTTCACTTCGGCGTGCCGCAAATCAAACCCGTCAAAATCAAAGAAAATTTTGCGTGAATCATCCATTAATAGAAACTCCGAAGGCCGGCGTTAACTCTGAAGTGGCTACGGCCGGCGACTTCGCTTTTCCTTGGACACCGGACCAAGGCGACGGTACTTATCGGAATCCAATTATTTATGCGGATTATTCCGACCCGGATGTCGTGCGGGTCGGCGATGATTTTTACCTGGTGGCATCCAGCTTCAACTGCACGCCGGGGCTGCCGCTGCTGCATTCGCGCGACTTGGTGAACTGGACGCTCATCGGCCACGCGATAAAAAACCTGCCGCATCCGCGCTATGCCGAAGTGCAATCGGGTTGCGGAGTCTGGGCACCGGCGATCCGGTTTCACGCCGGGAAATTTTGGATCTTTTTCCCGATGCCGGACGAGGGCATTTACGTTGTCACCGCTGAAAATCCCGCCGGCCCGTGGTCTGAACCACATTTGGTGCAGGCGGGCAAAGGGCTGATTGATCCGTGTCCGCTGTGGGACGACGACGGCCAGGCTTATCTGGTCCACGCCTACGCCGGTTCGCGCGCGGGCATCAAGCACCGGCTGCGCGTCTGCCCGATGGCGCCGGACGGCTCGCGCTTGCTGGGCGAAGGCAAAATTGTTTTCCATGAGCCGGAAAAACATCCCACGCTCGAAGGCCCGAAATTTTTGAAGAAGGATGGCTGGTATTACATCCTCGCGCCCGCCGGTGGGGTGGAAACCGGCTGGCAGGTGGCCTTGCGCTCTAAAAATATCTATGGCCCTTACGAGGCTAAAATTATTTTGGCCCAGGGCAGCACCAGCATCAACGGACCGCATCAAGGCGCGTTGGTAGACACCGATGACGACGGCTGGTGGTTTATTCATTTTCAAGATGCCGGCGTTTATGGCCGCATCGTTCACCTGCAGCCAGTCACCTGGCAGAACGGCTGGCCGTCAATGGGGCGTGCCAATGGCGGTGACTGCGGTGAACCGATTTTGAATTATAAAAAACCGACAACACCCCATCGTCCCTTGATTGCCGTTCTGCAAACCAGCGACGAGTTCAATTCACCCGAGCTTGGGCCTCAGTGGCAATGGCACGCCAACCACAGTGATAGCTGGTATTCATTGAGCGCGCGGAAAAATTGGCTGCGACTATATCCGCAACTCGCGCCGCACGAAAATCTGGCGCTTTCGCCGAACCTGTTGCTGCAAAAATTCCCGGCGCGGACCTTCACGGTTGAAACTTTGCTGGAATTTGCCCCGCAACAGGCCGGGGAAGCCGCCGGGCTAATCGTCGCCGGCGAAGTTTATGCGACCCTCGCCCTCGAAAAGAGTGATGCCGGCACCCAACTGATTCTGCGCCTCAACGGCGTCCAACAATTCACCCGGGATAACATGCTTGGGCCGGTCAAACTGCGTGCCACCGTAAAGGAGGGCGGGGTGTGCCAATTTAGTTTCGCCACCGGCAACACATTTGTGATGATTCCTCAGATTTTTCCGGCGCAGAAAGGCAAGTGGATCGGTGCAAAGCTGGGGCTTTATAGCTCGAAGCGTCGCAGCCATACGCCCGCCGGCCATGTGGATGTTGATTATTTTAGGTTTGTTAAACGAAAAGATTAAGTGAGGCGTTATCAAACACAACTAGTGGCGGCTGAGCGGCAACCCAAACGAAACTTGGACTCTGTTCTTAGGGCCCGTGCTTTAATAAGTGTTACAGCTTAAGCTGACATTGCCTTGGTGAAATCCTATAATTCCACTCGCCGTGGAACTCGTCGCGCGCGATATTGACCTTGGCTAATTCTTCGTCCG
>Ga0182030_10023801_pt1 | contig 11298 bp, 8 predicted proteins | sample 812S3MmetaG_FD_121299 | JGI IMG/M metagenome (GOLD analysis project Ga0182030, IMG submission 121299) | Permafrost microbial communities from Stordalen Mire, Sweden - 812S3M metaG (Illumina Assembly) | ecosystem: Environmental > Terrestrial > Soil > Wetlands > Permafrost | place: Sweden...
ACTGGTGGCGCCGGTAATGGCAGATGGTGTGGACAAAACGGCAAACACCATAGCCGTATTGCAGCCAGCGCCCAATGTGTAGGTGATCGTCGTTGTGCCGGGTGCTAAACCTACAACAATACCGGCGGTAGCATCTATAGTAGCTACGGCTGTGTCACTACTGCTCCAGCTTCCGCCGCCTCCGTCAAATAATGTTGCGGTAGAACCCGCACAAACACTGCTGGCGCCTGCAATAGACGCAGGCTGTGGATCAACGGTCACTACTCTTAAAGTAGTGCATCCTCCCGCCGCAGTATAGGTGATCGTTGCCGTACCAACGGCTGTAACACTGCCCCCGGTTACAAGGCCTGAAGTAATATTGATGGACGCAATGGAAGCGCCACTGCTGCTCCATGTGCCGCCCGTCACTGCTTCGCTCAAAGTTGTGGTAGCCCCTCCGCACATGATTGCTGTGCCTATGATGGGTGTAGATAAGGCTGTCACAGTAACAGCGGAAGTCGTTAGGCAGCCGGTCGGCAACGTATAGGTTATTGCGGATATACCCAGCCCTGCTCCATAAGTCATGCCTGTGGAAGAAATAACAGTGGCTATACCGGCGCTGCCGCTGCTCCACGAACCGCCGGAGGAAGTATCAAATAAAGCTGTTGCTACGCCTAAACATACACTGGTAATGCCAGTGATAGCGCCCGGCAACGGGTTTACAGTAACTACAGCTATGGAATACACACCGCCGCAAAAGGCCATGACCGAATAAGTAATGGTAGTCGTACCTGCCGACACACCTGTAACAATACCTGTAGCGCCTACTGTGGCTACTGCAGTATTGCTGCTGCTCCAGATGTGGCCGCCGCTCACTGTATCACTAAGTGATGTGGTAAATCCCGTACAAATAGACGTAATGCCATTAATGGCTCCCGCGGAGCAGTTGACCGTTATAAGTATGGAATCCGCCAACGTAGTATTATAACCTCTGGTATTTACAACAGAAGTAGTGCTCGAAGGGTCTGCGTATGAAGACCCACCGCCGCCGCCGCCCCACTGGCCTGCACCACCGCCATAATAGCCGCCACCCCCACCGCCGCCGCCGCCATCATAATAGTAATAAGTATAATAACATGAATCTGAGCTTCCTCCTATACCTAATTTTCCCGAATTGGTGCCGCAGGAGTAATCGGTAGCACCCGCTCCGCCGCCTAATGGAGTACCCCCGCCACCGCATAAAAAAGCATTATAAACAGTACATTCATACCCATTTTCTCCGGTCAGGCCTCCGCCATCTCCTCCTCTGTTTTCATTAACTCCGTAGCAATCCCAGCCAGCACCGCCGCCGCCGCCGGCCACGATTACCCGATTAGTAAACCCTGTTCCCCCAACGCGAATATCCGAGCCGCCGCCGCCGCCGCCGCCGCCGTAGCCATAATAGTAGCCTGTGTAGTAATAATCTGAATCATTACCTCCATTACCCCCACCATTCCATCCTCCCCTACCAGAGTCATAGTAGGTGCTGGTATAATAGTACCCTTCTATGTTGGAACTATCTCCATTACCGCCTACATACGCATATAAAATCAGACCGGGAGTCACCGCCAATGAACACACTACGCGTGCACCGTAGCCACCCCTGCTACGATAGGCAGGATAATAAGTGCTGGCATAATAATAATATTCAGCACCGCCACAGCCGCCCCGTGCATCCACGGTAACACTAGTGACTCCGGGGGGTACAGTGTAGGTCTGTACCGCACCGGTGTAGGTATAAATGCTGGTCTGGCCTAGGGAATTATAATGCCATGCAAAAAATAAAATGAACAGGAGAATAAAGGTTTTTTTCATTGTTTGGGTATTTAGGCGTTGCAATAAGGTGGTATATTACTCTTTGGGTATTCTTCAGCTACAGGAATTGATCCGGGGATAATCAAAATATGTCCGCGTGAAAGTTAACACTAATCTAGTTATTTGTAAAATATTTATGAGGTTTTTTTTACTCACATCCCTATACGCAAATATACACACCACAAACTGCATACATACCGCTGTACGGGTAGGAAAATTTTTCAATCCCATTTTATACTTGGGAAATCATAAATTTGTGAATATTCATTTAATAGAAAAATTAAATGTATGTCATCATGAGCCCTATGGAACCATAACACGCTGAAATTATATTCGGAGTTAAATCGGAGTTACGCACACAAATTTTTATTTCTTGTACAGAATAACTCCCTTTTAATTATATTAAATATTTTTAAATATAAAAATTGAAAACAAACCCTTTTTATGGTGTAAACTAAATCGAAAATCATAATATGATAACATACAAAATTAAACAAATTTTTTATTCATTTTCTCACATTGAACGTTACCTATCCCCCTTATTGCAGGAAGCCATTGAGCTATTCAGTAATTGGGTCATTTAAAAGTCTACTCAGCTTTCTTTCTTACAGCCTTTACCTCCACTATCCCCTGGAAAAAATAGACCTTTCCAGTGCCCAGGTTGCGGCAGCGGGTACGCGTTCTCAGTTTTTCTAATTTTTGGTATACCTGGCCGTCCTCTGTTTCAAAAAATTGGTTTACCCCAAGGTCATCCACTAATTTAAAACCAGGTTTATGATCGTCGTAGCGGTACAACGATTTGTACAAGTGGGGATCTGTGCAGGTGCTTGCCGCCGGATCGTGCAGGTAGGCAAGCAGTGCTTTCTCTACATCGCCAGGAAAGAAACGTTTGCCCATAAACGGTATGAGTATATGCCGGAATTGTGTTTTCCATTCCTTGCCATGCGGGGGTGCCTTAAATTCAAAGTGCACAAAGGTGTGCATGTGTGCCAGCTCATGAAGCAAAGTAATGAGAAAGCTATAGGGATTTAAATTCGCATTGATACTAATGCGGTGGAACGGCGCGTCAGGAACCGGGTGCCGGTAATCTCCCAGCACACTTCTGCGCTCATGAGTAAGCGTGAGATGTATGGTATGGGTCCTGAAAAAAGGAGCTATCTGCTCAAATGCGCCATTTGGCAAAAACTGTTCTAAAAAGGATATAGAGGTCTCTTGCTTTTTCATCTGAAAAAATATTTGTCTTTTTCAATTGCCGGAGAAAATTTCCATCCCCGGCATTACCTGATTTACAATCTTATTCTCTAACTATTTTTGACAATAACCATGTTTCCATTATCGTATAAACGGCGTATATCCCAAAGAGTACAAATACTGTAGGCTTATGTATATGCGCCCTGTTAAGCAATACATACACTAATATAGAGATCATGCACACTATAAGCTTCAGGAATGACGCGCTATACACACCGCGCACAAATGCCATGCTGCTGCCTTCCATGTGTCTGTTCACTATAATATAAGTTAGCAGCGTAAGTAAAGCCATGATCAAATTACCGCTTTCTAAAACCTGGAATTGAAAAGCCGGCATGTTAATTTTCAGCGCGTACAAAGCCAACGTAAGCACTACAAAAACTACCACTATCGATATAATAAACTGCCTTCTCATTTTTGAGGTTTACCAAATTCTTTTATCACCTGCCACAATAACAGAAACACTGCTACAAGGGGAAATAAAATAGTACAGACTGGACTCGAATGAATCTTTTGGTCCAGTTTTATTCCCGCCCAAACAGCAATAAGTAACATGACTAGCCACTGGGTAGCAAGACCCGCGTAACGTAGTGAATTTTGTGGTTGCTTTTGATCACTCATTATCGTTTGTATCATTCAACATTCCGCCTTTTACTTTCTCAGGCAGCTTTAGTCCTTTGCTTTAAGCTCCCGAAATTATAATATGGTGAAGCAAAATAGGAAAACTGTTTTGTTAATTTATGTTTATTGATGGGTAATAAAATTTCTTTTTTTGCCTATTTTTGGAGATTCCGGTATTTAATTCCTTCTTTAGGGGGAATTTATATAATATTATTGTCCTGTTTACGTTGTAATTGGGAGTAAAAGGAGTTAAATTGAATTTTAGAGTAATATTATTTATTGTTTTAGGTTTTTTTATTTTTAATGGCCTTATCTATTCTCATCCGCTAAAAAAGGATGCAGATATAGATGAGGATGAACTATTTGATTCCACCAGGAAGGTCAATTCCGATAGTTCAAAAGAGGAGCGTACCCGAATTGCAGACAGCACAAAAGAAGCGCGCGCGCGTATAATTGACAGCACTAAACTGGCCCGCAAGCAAAAATCAGACAGCCTGCAAGCAATGCGCAAACATTCTACCGACAGTTCCGCAGCCATCCGTAAATATCACGACAGCAAACATTATAAAGATAGTGTAACACGTGCCCGTACTAAGAAAGCCAGTGCCTTGAAAACAGCGAGGCAAAGCCATCTCGACTCAGTGAAAGAGACCAGGAAACTCGTTACAGACAGTATGACGGAGTCGAGAAAAAGTAAAACTGACAGCGTAAAAACTATTCAGAAAAAAAGATCAGACAGTCTTGCCAGGATAAAAAAATATAAAGCCAGCAAACGGTATGCGGATAGTGTAAATCTAGTAAGAAGCGACCGGGCTGATAGCATCAGTAAAGCCCGGAAAGCCTACACAGACCGCATGACTGCCATACGAAAACATACCATAGACAGCACCAAAAAAGCCCGTAAACATTACACGGATAGCACTGTAGCTGTAAGGACCAAATACCTTGATAGTGTAAAAAAGGTGAGGAAAGTCAGGACAGATAGTTTAGCGAAAGCAAAGGCAGAGAGAGAGAAGATAGCTAAAGCCAAAGAACAAAAGAAAGAAGATGCGATGAAGATAAAGCTGGAGCTAAAGATGAAGCAAAAGCATGAAGCATGGTCTAATAAGCAAATGCTTAAAAAGAAGTGGTCGCCTTTCCGAAGATTCCTGCAAAACTCATTTACGCACTATAATTATTATTATAATGCCAATAAAAAGATGGAGGAGGCCCAGGAAAATATGCAGCGATCCCGAAAGGAGAACTATGATTCCCTGCTGGGCATGTACCCTTTTGATCCTAACCGGGATTCATCCTTGCTTTCCCAGGATATGGACACCATCATTCGTAAGGTATCGGTTGGTATCCAGATACACGATCCTCGTGTGAAATGGTCGAATGACCTGTACCTCATATTGGGGGAGGCGTATTATAACAGGGGGAAATATAATGAGGCGGCCATCTCATTCCGTTACATCATCAGCACTGATGAAGAAAAGAAAAAGAAAGAAGCTGCTCAAAACGGGTATGGTAATACTTCCGGTAAATCGAAGGACGAGCCTTCTATTGTTGAAGACGAGAAAGAGTCGAGGTTTGCATTCTTAAAGCATAAATCGGTACATAACGAGGCTATACTATGGCTGGCGCGAACCTATACCGAGGCACGCCAGCCTGAAAATGCGGAATCAGTGTTGTCTTTGTTAGCTTCTGATACCAAGCTGCCCGACAATCTTAAAGGAAGGCTGGCTGCAGAAAAGGCTTTTGCGTACCTGAATGAAAACAATATGCCTGCTGCGTCCACCCAATTGCAGATAGCGGAAGACGACAGTTATATGCCTAACTGGCTGCGGATGCGGGCTGCATTTATAAATGGCCAGATATTTCAAAACACTGCAAACTATAAGGACGCCGCTAGCAGCTATGAAAAGGTACTTACTTATTTCCCTAAAGTGGAAATGGACTTTTATGCCCGTAAATACATTGCATATAACCGGCTGATGATGGGTGAAAATGTGGATGACGCCACACGCCCATTGAAAAAGGTACTCACTGATGGCAAATATGTAACATACTACGACCAGGTATATTACGTGCTTGGGCAACTGGCGGTAAAAGGCAACGACAAGGATAAGGCTATTAACTACTTTACCAAAAGCACTACTACACCAAAGGCCACAAAAAAGCAGAAGGCGCTTTCTTTTGCAGCATTGGGGGATATCTATTACTCCACATCTAATTATCCCAGAGCAAAACGGGCGTATGACAGTGCATCTAAATACTCCTCTGCGGCTCCCAAAGATAAAGATGTAGCGGCATCCATGCAACGAAGCAAGGGGCTGGAGGAAATAGCGGCCCCGGCAAAAGTGATACATGACCAGGACAGCCTGATGGCATTATCTGCCCTTAGCAAAAAAGAACAACTGGCGGCTGTGCGCAAATATCTCCGCATGCTGGAGGAACGCGAGGAAGACAGTATAGCTAATGCCAATACTTCTTCAGTAATAGCGCTAACGCCCGAAACCGATGAGGGCGCATCAACGGAGACCGGTACCTGGTATTTTGGTAATCCTGCGCTGATGGAACAAGGCAGCACTGACTTCAAAAAGAAGTGGGGCAACCGTCCGCTTACTGATAACTGGCGCCGCGCAGCAGCCATTGCTGCCTCCAGCAGTTCATCTGATGAAGAGGAAGAAGATCTGGCAGGCGGGAAAAACAGTGGAATGCCAACCGAAGAAAGCCTGCTTGCCAAAATACCTAATACGCAACCGCAAAAGGACCTCTCGGCAAAGGTGGAGCAGCGCGCCTACATCGTCTTGGCTAAGGCTTATATGAAGAACCTGGAAGACTATAACCAGGCAAACCTCACATTAGATACTCTTGATTTACGGTTTCCCAATACCAACCAGAAAGAAGAAGAGCTCTACCTGCGCTACCAGATAGCTATAAAACAAAACAAGCTGGACAAAGCGCAAATGTACAGTGAGCAATTACTTGCCAAGTTCCTGGAATCAGAATATGCAAACAGCCTGCGTCCAAAGAAAAGCGAATCGAAGCTGGAAGCGAATACTACCGGTAAGACCGTTAACGCTTACTTTGATGAAACCTATGACCTGCTCATGAGCCATCAATATACAGAAGCCCTGATGCACGTAAGTATTGCCAAACGGCAATTTGGCGACTCTGTCTATAAAAGACGTTTCGAGGTGGCCGAGGCGATGGGGCTTGCGGGTTCAGGCGATTATAACCAGGCAGACTCTGTGATCACAAAATTCCTGAAAGCGAACCCCTCAGATACGCTTACTTCATGGGCCAGTACCGTGAAGCAGTACATCAAAGAAGTATGCAATGGTGGCAAGCCTTCCTGGTATCGTGAAACCCCTGCAATGGATACCGGTATGGCTTTGAAAATAGTGAAGCCTGCGCCAACGGCTCCAAAACCCAAAGCCTCAGAACCTTCTCCACCATCTGATATTCCTTCGGCATATGGCTACCAGCCGCACGGTGAGCATTACTGTATCATCGTGATGCCGGGCATTGATTCCAGAACTGCGGGATTCAAACAAGCTGTCAAAGATCTTGACGCGGGTAAATATTCCTCTGCCGGCCTTTCCGTTTTGTTTGATCTCTATAACATAGACCTGAGTGTTTTGGTAGTCAAAAAATTTGGTGATGCAGACACAGCAAAAATGTATTTGAATGACCTGCTGGCCTCCCCCGCCCTTTCGGGTTACCTGCCAGGTGAATTACAGCCGATGGTTATCAGCGCATCCAACTACAAAAAGATGTTTGCGGATAAGGTTGCACAGCCTTATGTGAATTTTTACGGGGCTTATTACAAGTGATCAACTATTGGTTGTTGATTAGCTTATTGCCTTAGGTCAAAAGCCAGGCCCATTATGGCGCCTCCTTCTTCGTCCTTTTTAGGGGTTGCAATAGAATACATGGTCAGTTTTTTATTTTTTTTGTCTATCTTAAAGGCATAGCCGGTGCTCGACCCATTATTGCTTTTAAAGCCAATAATATTGGCCGGAGTCAGGGTCCAGTTGGCACAGTCTCCTGCATAACAGAGTTCATATGTGGCATATTTTCCGAGCCCTGTTACTTGGCCATCTGTGGTGAATGTCACTTTTTGTTGAGTGGCTTTATCGTTGCTGTAAATAAAGTAGGAACCTGCAATCATCTTGTCGTTCAGGTAATAATCAAATAGCCATTGATGCGCTTTATTTTCGGGGACTTTCTTAAACTCTGAGTTTGAGGTAATATGGTTCCATGCACTATCTTCAAGCATGAGCGTGTTATCGTGCGTTAGGGTGAAAAACATGTCGCCGAGCGCACAGGCATGTGGTATGCAGTACCTGTCGCCTTCTTTTTTGTAATAGAGCATTTCCGGGTCTTCGAAGCCATCACCTATTTCGAGACTGTCAGGACTGATAAAGTGTATCTCCACACAGTAGCGGGGAACACTATCCAGTATTGTAGTGTCTGAACCTTGTAAGATCGCATTGTTTATATATACCCCGGTAGCACTCCGGCTGCTGTCCGGTTGGGACTGGTTATTGCTTTTTTCGTTGGTGTTGCTGGCGCAGGATGTTAGCTGCACTAATGCTATTACAGCATAGAAAAAAAACGATGTTTTTATAATCCTTTTCATTCTTTTGATTTTTGAATATCGTAAAATTATAGAAAAAATTTATTTATTCACCAACCCTATTATCTAACTGCTTTGATTTATACATGATCGTTATTCATATTGTTGTTATTTGTTGTTATTTTAGGGTGATTTGCAGGAAAAAATCAGCTCTTTTTAATGACTATCAGTTCATTTATCATCGTTACTGATTGATCTCAAATTATTTGCATTTTCATTCTTCATTTTGTATAGTTATCTATTTCTAATTGTCGCTGCGTTTTCGGTACCGATTTGCGACATATACTTGCACAAAAGGCGTATAATATATGCATTTCTGTTCAATTTTCTGCCGATGTTGTATACACAGTGATATTATTGGAATGCATAAATGTAATTGTAAATTTTTTAATGCTTATTGGAAAATTACAAAAGAAAAGCGAGCGTCAATGTTGTTACGCTCCATTTTTCTGCAGCGGTTTTGATTTAGTAAATATCGGTTATTCAGACGGGTAAAATAGGTCTGTACGGGTAGGAAAATTTTTCGGGGCAAATCGTTGGCTTGAGCCTGAACGATGGGCCAGCTGGATTTTGATGATAACTGCTTACAGGGATAGAAACTCACCGTTTGCGTTGATCTGTCTGCACTGAGGCTGTATCAAAGGGTTGTAATTTACCCGCAAAACTAATTGTAACAAATCCGGAATAGTCGTACCAAATCATAGACTTGGAATAATGACTGTGAACATAGAGACTGTCGTTACTTATTTTGTACGTAAAAGAATTGCTGAGTGGGTTGCTACCATAGGCATTTTGTATGTTTTTGGGGAAGGCACCCCATATTGATACTGCACTATCAAAACCCACAAACTCCAGTGGGGTTTGCATCCAAAAAACCAGCGAGTCATTTTTAATATTGGTAATACAGTATACGAACGACGTATTAATATCATATTCCGGACCCGGAGCGTCGCAAGTACTTCCGTAAGTAGCACTATCTATTAATGTCCCTATATACTTTGCAACCGGAGTATTTGCGGCTGTAACCGAAGAAACAGAATCGACCTGGGATGAGAGGCCCTTGCTTGCAGGTGGCGCATTGTTATCCTTCTTACAGGCGGTATAACATATAATCACCAGTAAAGCCGACAATAAATAGCATTTCATTGCACGTTCCATTCTTGTTGGTAAAAATAACGAGGCATTAGACATATTATTGTTCGTTGAATAAAATATTCATTGAAACAAAAAAATAATGGGATAAAATATTTAATTGGCATTTTGCGTTAATGGGTATAACTATTATTCATTTCAGTAAAAGAAAGACAGTGTCCCAAACCCGCATCGCTATTATAATAATACTGTCGGCTTTCGCGCTTTCGTCTTGCAGCAAAAACCGCTGCGAGGGAGTCAATTGCTTCAACGGAGGGGTATGCGGCAATGGAATTTGTAATTGCCCGCCAGGCTACAAGGGCGGAGGATGCCTTGACATAGACACAGGAGAAATTGACTACTACAATAACACATTTACGCCTGTAAGTATTTTCATCAATGCGACAAAAAAAGTGATCCCGACTGGTGGGTCTGCATCCTTTACAGGCCCTTATGGATATTACATTAGGGGCTTGGCTACTACCTATGAAGCAAATTCGTCTGGGGCGCAAGTGGGGCTGCAACTTTCGTGGAATATGACTGATTCATTTCCTTTGACCACGAAGTCCGTTTATATAAATGTACCGCCGGCGTATTTCTTTTTGAAAATTGCAAACAAGAGTTCCTATGCCATTAACCAGGTTTTTGTAAATTATGGAATTGATTCGCAATCGCTTGATTATATCACTATTCCGAATGACGGAAAAACGTATGACATCGGGTATTACTATGCATTTGCAAATTCTAATCTCTACCTGACGGCCAGCAACTATTCATGGAGCTACAATCTGGCGTTGCCGTTCACCGAAAATCAGGCTTATACTTTTGTTACTAACTAAGGAGGTTGCCTTCACGGGGCGTAAGCGGAAACAGCAACACAAGCATAATGCTTTTACTATGAATTACTTATTGTCCAACCGACGGCTGTTGTTGGTTTCCTTTTTTCAGTATCAGCGCACAAATGAGTGATACCAATAACCCAAGGGGCAGTATTTCAGCATAGGTAAGGAGTATGAAGAACAGTCGGTTTTTATACATTTCCCGCATCCTGGCCATTTCATTTACTTTGGCATCAATTGTAGCCTGGGCTGCTCCTGCAGTTTTTAGGTCACTGACGATTTTCGACACATACTTCTCCATAAAATCAGGGAACAGGTAATTATACTCTATTGCCCATGCGGCAACATACATTGTAGAGGCTATCAGTGCAATAAAGAAACCTACGCGGAATGCCTTACCAAAGGAAACAACGCCACCGTTGCATTTATCGCGGAACATTTTGATACCTACGAATACCATCGAAAACGCCAGGAGCATGGTGCCATAACCGAGCAGGTAGCTGTGATTGAAATCGGGATGGCCGGAGCTAAAGGCTACGGTGATGCCCATTAAACCGGATACTATAACGCCTGAAATGAGGCCGTATGTTATTACTACTTTCTTCATAAGTTTTGTTTTTTAGTACGCTGCAAAAAAGAAAATATACCCTATCAGCCATCGATACTTTTGGATGATTTTCCGAAAAATACATATTTTTTCATGTTTTTTATACCGGGAATTGAAAAGAAGCGAGTATCGCGATTCCAGCCTATTCTTGTTTGGTCATTTTTAAAAAGGTTTTCACTTTTATCTCATAACCGGCCAAGATCTTTTTATTAAAGTACACCTGTGTACTTACAAAAAATATTCTTAGTCGGCCATGCAAAATATCACACTAACTGAAAAAATTTCCTGGGGCAATAATGACCACCTATACTTCACAAGGGATAAATTAGTGGACTGTTTTTATCAAAGAATTGGAACTTCAAGCTAAGTAGAGACTTCAATTCCGAATG
>Ga0182030_10023802_pt1 | contig 11297 bp, 6 predicted proteins | sample 812S3MmetaG_FD_121299 | JGI IMG/M metagenome (GOLD analysis project Ga0182030, IMG submission 121299) | Permafrost microbial communities from Stordalen Mire, Sweden - 812S3M metaG (Illumina Assembly) | ecosystem: Environmental > Terrestrial > Soil > Wetlands > Permafrost | place: Sweden...
AAGTCATGCGTTGCCTCAATCTGGCCGCGACTTCTCGCGGATTTCAACCGCACGACTGGCCATGACCACTGTTGCCATTGTCGAAGACAACGAAGCGCTGCGAAGGATGCTCGTGGAATTGATCAGCCGGCAGGAAGATCACCGTTGTGTCTGCGCGTGTTCCACCTCCCGGGAGGCTCTCCTGGAAGTGCCGAAACATCACCCCGACGTTGTCTTAATGGGCCTTCAACTCCCGGACGAGTCCGGCATCGTCTGCACCGCTCGGTTGGTCGGGCAAATGCCCGGCCTCCAGGTCATCGTGGTTACTGTGCGCAAGGAGGCCGAGATCGTTTTCCAAGCGCTCAAAGCCGGCGCTGGCGGGTATATCCTCAAACCTTTCCGCCCCGGGGAAATCATCCAGGCCATTGCCGAAGTCCGGGCCGGGGGCGCGCCCATGACCGGCGAGATCGGCCGGATGGTGGTTCGGTCCTTTCGCGAACCTTCGGTCACTCCCGAACCCAACGGTTTGACCATCCGCGAAGCCGAAATACTGACGCTTCTCGCGCAGGGCATGACCAACAAGGAGATTGCGCAGAGGGTGAACATCAGCCCGGGCACAGTGCGCATCCATTTGGGAAACATGTTCAAGAAGCTTCACGTTCGGAGCCGGACCGAGGCTGCGGCCAATTACTTTCGCGCAAAACAGGGAGGCCCGGTCTCTGCTGGCGAAAAACACTTAGCCTCCGGCTGAAAGTGTCAAAAAGCCAAAGATATGACATTCGGCATATAGACGTGCATCCACCATTCTTGCTAATCTCTCAACAAGTCACCTATCTTGTACGCGCGTTTGCCGAAGCGAATTGTCGGTTTTTTCGTCAACCGTCGGCACTGGATGGGCGGTTAGAAATTGAACTAAGCATTGCACAACCATATGAACAAAATTAATGCCATTCCTGCTGTTCCCTCCCGAACTCCACAGGCGCGGTTTCCTTTGCTTCCCCTCACGGTCCGCCGTGCGGCGAAGTTTGCCTCCTGCCTTGCCATCCTGGCAATCGCGTCCCTGTCCCAATCTGCCCATGGCCAAACCTTGATCGGTGAATGGCTTAGCGGTGCAACGAATCTGACCGACGCTTCGGGTTACTCCCCGGCAGGAACGCATGATGGTTATCTCATCGGCAACACGAATCTGGTCTTCACCAATGACACGCCGTTTGGAAGACCCGGTTTGGCTGCTTACTTCAACGTCGGGGACACTGGTGTCGCCATCACCAATTCCTCCACCTTGGATTCAAATTATGTCCCCGATTATGACACCGGCATTGCCAGCGCCTTCACGGTCACCACTTGGGCGAAGGGCTTTCCCGGCCAATGGAGTCCGTGGGTTGCCAAATATGGCGAAACGGGAGCCCCGCAAGGCGGTTGGCAGCTCCGCGATGACGGCAGCGTCAGCGCCGGAGCAACGTGGGCCTGTTTCAGTGTTCGCGACAATGGTGTCGGTACGGTAACGTTGGGAACGGCTGTTTACGGTAATTCCGACGATATGGCCACCCGCAGCATTGCCAGCGATAATGGCAACTGGCACTTTTATGCTGGCGTTTTTAACTCCGTCACCGGCGAGCGCAGTCTGTACATTGACGGGGTGCTGGCCGCCCAAGAAACCGGCAATGTGGCCGATATCACCTCTCCGGCGGAGCACCTTACCATCGCCGCCAAGGACAGCCCGCCCGGCAATACTTTCGGCAACTATTCCGCCTTCGAGATTTATGACGTCCGCATCTATAACTCGGGCCTGACCTCGAACCAGGTTCTCACCATCATGGGAACGGTTCCGCCGGTGATTAACACGCAACTGCCCGGCACGAATACCGTGATCGCCGGCAAAACGGCCCTGCTCAGCGTGGCTGGGGTCACTGGAACCGCCCCCTTCTCCTATCAGTGGCTGTTGGACGGAACCAACTTGGTGAACAGCACCAATTTCTCCGGTGTCACTAATGCTACCCTGTCCATTTCCAATGCGCGCGCTTATGACCTGGGCACTTATTCAGTGATCGTGACGAACTCCGTCGGAACGAATATCAGCAGCAACAGCGTCCTTGCCCTCCAATATCCGCTCCCCGCTCCTACGGCAGGCAGCTTCGGTGGAGTGCTCCTGACCAACAAACCGGTCGCCTTTTGGCAGTTGAACGAAACCAACGATCCTTCCACCGGCACCTTGCTGGCCTATGATTACACCGGCAACGGCTATGTCGGGAACTACGGAGCCTATACCGAGGATGGATATGACAGCATTATCTCGCCTCAACCTCCAACCTACCCCGGCTTTCTCTCGGGACAGGGTGCCCTGCAAGTCAACGCCACAGTTGCGGCAAATTCCAACTTGGTCACGGTTCCGGCCTTGAACCTGCCCACCAATACTTGGGGCGTTACCATCACGGCGTGGATTTTCCCCACGGCCATACCCCCCACCCGCTCGGCCTTGTTTTTTGGCCCATCCAGTGACCCGACAGGCTTTGGTTTCGGCGGGACGACCAACGCAGCCGGAACTTCGACCGATCTGGCCTATACGTGGAACAACAATGCCGGGGATACTTGGGGTTGGAACTCGGGGCTGTTTCCGCAGTTGGATAATTGGTCCTTTGTCGCTCTGGTGGTCCAATCAAACTTCGCGACCATCTATCTGGATTACATTGACCAGTCTTCGGGTCTAACGGTTCTCTCCTTCGCCACCAATGTGACGACAGACGCGGGGATCACTCCGGCCACCTTCAGCCTCGGCGCGGAAATCGGCGGCGACGTGCGCACGGCGGCAAATATCTTCGCCGGCAACATCGCGGATGTGGCCGTGTTTAGCAACGCCCTCAGCGCCGCGACGATCACCCATCTGTTCGGCGAGGGTCTGGGTCTGTCTGGCATTGCGCCGGCGATCGCCACCGAACCGGTATCGGCCATCACCTTTACCAACAGCTCCGCTCAGATCAGTGTTTCTGGAATCACCGGAACCGCCCCGATCACTTATCAGTGGCAGTTGGACGGAACGAATATCTCCAACAGCGCCAATTTTTCCGGCGCGAATACCAACACCCTGGTCATTAGCAACGCGACGTTCGGCCTTGAGGGAACCTATCAACTGGTTCTCACCAGCGCCTTCGGTCACGTGACCAGCACCCCTGTCACCATGACCCTGGAGGCTCCGGCCTTGGTGGGTGAATGGATTAATGGCGCAACCAACTTTGCCGACGTTTCCGGGTATTCCCCGGTTGGAACACACGACGGCTATTTGGTCGGTGCCACTGACTATTACTTCACCAACGATGTGCCCGCCGGCTTCACGGGCCAGTCGCTTGTCTTCACCACGAACTCCGGCGGCACCGCCGACACTGGCGTTGCCATCAGTAACTCCTCCACCCTGGATGCAAACTATGTCAATACCTACGATAATGCGGTGAACAACGCCATCACCGTCACCCTCTGGGCCAAGGGCCTTCCGGGCAGTTGGAACTCGTGGGTGTCCAAGTTCGGCGAGAGCGAGGCTGGCTGGCAACTTCGGCAGTATTCCGGCAACGGGTACGCCGCCTTCACGGTCAGAGACAATAACGCGGGCGGCGCTGACTTGGGCATAGCTGGAGACGACATGGGTGCCTCGGGTTTCCCGACCAAAAACACCGCTTGGCATAACTATGCCGGCGTTTACAATGCCGTGACGGGCGAACGCAGCCTCTATGTGGATGGAATCCTGGCCGCGGACGAGACCAACAACTCGCTCTATCTGCTGGCTTCGGCGGAACATCTCACCTTCGGCACCAAAGACAGCCCTCCGGGCAACTCGTTTGGCAGTTATAGCGCCTTTGAGCTCTACGACGTCCGGGTTTACAACTACGCCCTGACTGCGGTGCAGGTTTCAAACATCGTCGGCAACCTCGCCCCGGTGGTCAACAAGCAACCGGCCTCCGCCCCGATCTATGTGGGGACAACGGGGCAGCTCACCGCTGGTGCTTTCAGCGGCACACCGCCCCTGTATTTCCAATGGCAATTGGACGGCACCAATCTGGCGAACGGCGCCAACTACTCGGGCGTCACATCGAATGTGCTGACCTTGAACAACGTCACGACCAACTATGCGGGAACGTATAACTTGATTGTGACCAACGCTTACGGCCAAACGCTCAGCAGCAACGCGGTCGTTACCACCCCCTATGCACTCTTGGTGGGTCAATGGATTACCGGCGCAACCAACTTCGCCGACGTTTCCGGCTTTGCGCCGGCAGGAACGCACGACGGCTATCTGATTGGCAACACCAACGTCATTTGGACCAACGACGTGCCGCCGGGCAAGTCCGGTTACTCGGCTTACTTCAACGCGGGTAACACCGGCGTGGCCATCAGCAACTCGTCCACCTTGGACGCAAACTACGTCGCCGATTACGATAGCATCACCAACGCCTTCACCGTCATGTGCTGGGGCAAAGGTCTTCCAGGTGGCTGGAACGCCTACCTCTCCAAGTGGGGTGAATCACCGCCGGAAGCCGGATGGCAATTGCGCGATGACGGCAGCAGCACAAGTTACATGTGCTTCACCGTGCGCAATGGTGGTGGAGATACGGTTACGTTGGGGACGGCTGTTTATGGCAACTCCGACGATATGGCCACCCGCAGCATCAAGAGCAATGATGGCAAGTGGCATCACTTTGCCGGTGTTTTCAACTCCGTCTCAGGAGTGCGCAGCCTCTACATTGATGGTGTGCTGGCTGCAAATGAAACCGGCAACTCGGCCGCGGATATCGTTGCTGCGGCGGAACACCTCTGCCTCTGCGCCAAAGACAGCTCACCGGGCAACACCTTTGGCAACTACTCCACCCTGCGCATGTATGACGCGCGCATCTACAACTACCCGCTCACGCTGACACAGATTGATGTGGCAGCCGGGTTGGTGCCGTCGCTCACCACCACTGCTTCACAGGTGCAGGTTTATACCAACGCCAACGGAGCTTATTATGGCGGCCAAATCGTCCTGACTTGGCCCTACGGCACGTTGCACGAAACCACGAACCTGCTCGGGCCGTGGACCGTCGTGACCAACACCTCGCCTTACACGAACACCGTCACCGGTCCTCAACTCTTCTTCGAGTTGAGCAACCCGTAAGGCAGAAGAATTAACCTCGGCGGTTTAGCCGCGAGATCACGAGAGGCAGAGAGTAATATCTCTGCCTCTCTTATTTTTTCGACATGAAGCGGACGTTCTTGTTTGCGGCTTCCGGCAAGTTCGCCATGCCAGGTATTCAACACCCTATTTTCACCCGCACGCGAAAAAAAGTCCTCGACAGCAACTCAACGCACGTCTAGCATAAGATCCATTCATGTGGACTGTTTTCCGAGAGTTTCTCCGTTTCTGCGCGCGTGAGAAGAAATGGTGGTTGATGCCACTGGTGGTTCTCCTGCTCCTCCTCGCCGTGGTTTTGGTTTTTGCCTCCAGTTCTGGCATCGTCTGGGCGCTCTACCCCCTTTTCTAAGCGGTGCCGGCCTGGAGAAAAATCCTGGGGATTTCCGCCTTTTACCATGACGCCGCCGCCGCCTTGCTGTGCGATGGGCGCATCGCCGCCGCCGCCCAGGAGGAACGCTTCACGCGCAAAAAGAACGATCCCGACTTCCCCCGCCACGCCATCGCCTCCTGCCTGCGCCAGGCCGGGCTGAATTGTCAAGAATTGGATGCGGTCGTTTTCTACGACAAGCCGGTGCTCAAGTTCGCCCGGCTGCTGGAGACATATCTCGCCGTCGCCCCGCATGGGTGGCGCACTTTTCCCTCCGCCATCTCTAACTGGCTCGATGAGAAACTTGACGTGCGGGCTGTTATTCGACGCGAGCTTCCCGATTTGCGCCCCGATTGCGCGGTGTTATTTACCCAACATCACCAGGCCCACGCCGCCAGCGCCTTTTATCCCTCCCCCTTCGCCGAAGCCGCCATTCTGACGGTGGATGGCGTCGGCGAGTGGGCTACCACCACCATCGGCGTCGGCCGCGGCTCGGAGATACGGTTGCTGGAGGAAATTCGTTTCCCGCATTCCCTGGGGCTGCTTTATTCGGCCTTCACATCTTACTGCGGCTTCCGCATCAATTCCGGAGAATACAAACTGATGGGCCTCGCGCCTTACGGCCAACCCACTTATGCCGATGCCATCCGCGGCAACCTGGTTGATTTGAAATCCGACGGCTCATTCCGGTTGAACCTGGATTATTTCGATTTTCTCGGCGGCATTACCATGACCAATCCCCGCTTTGACCGTCTGTTCGGCGGGCCACCGCGCGGCGCGGACGAGCCCATCGAGCAACGCCACATGGATGTGGCCCGTTCCGTCCAATTGGTCTGCGAGGAAATGATGCTCAGCCTCGCCCGGCGCGCCCGCACTCTGACCGGGTGCGACCAACTTTGCCTGGCCGGCGGCGTCGCGCTCAACTGCGTGGCCAACGGGCGCATTCTGCGGGAGAACATCTTTCAACACCTCTGGATTCAACCCGCCGCCGGCGATGCGGGCGGCGCCCTGGGGGCCGCTCTCGCGGTCTGGCACAGCCGGGAACCGCGCATCCCCGCAGCCGGCGACTCCATGCGTGGCGCCCTCCTGGGACCCGAATTTTCGGGGAGCCAGATCGAATCCGCCTTGCAAGGACACAAGGCCGTTTACCGCCACTGTTCCGACGACGAGTTGCTCGATGCAACGGTGGAAATCCTGCAAAAGGAAAAAGTCGTCGGCTGGTTTCAAGGCCGGATGGAATTTGGCCCGCGCGCCCTTGGCAACCGCTCCATCCTGGGCGACGCCCGTTCCCCGCGCATGCAGTCGGCCCTCAACCTCAAAGTCAAGTTCCGCGAATCTTTTCGGCCCTTTGCCCCGATTGTCCGTCGTGAACGCGTCCAGGATTACTTCGAGTGCGAGGCGGATTCGCCCTACATGTTGCTGACCGCGCCCGTCCAGTCCCGCCTTTGCCAGCCGCTGCCCGCGGGCACCTCCGGCTTCGACCTGCTCAAAGCCGGGCGCTCGACCATTCCAGCCGTGACCCACGTGGATTATTCCGCCCGCTTGCAAACCGTCACCCGCGAGGTCAACCGGCGCTTGTATGATCTGCTCCTGCGCTTTGAACAAGCCACCGGTAGCGGGGTCCTCATCAATACTTCTTTCAACGTCCGCGGTGAACCGATAGTCTGCACCCCCGACGACGCTTACCGCTGTTTTATGAACACCGAGATGGATTATTTGATCATCGGCAACTTCATCATCGAACGACTGGCCCAGCCGCAAGCCCGGGTGGAGCGGCGGATTGCGCCGCAAATTGACTAATGCGCCTCGACCTCAAAGAAGACCCCAAAGCCTGGCGCAAAGCCGCGCTCCTCGGCTTGATCGGCCCTTCGGTGATCCTTGGCCTGTTGCGCCACCGTCATATCATATCCACGGTCTTCCTCGCCGCGGCCCTGTCGCTGCTCATTCTGGCGGGGCTGATTGCCTGCCTGCGACCGCAATGTTTTCGGGGCTACTATCGCTTCACCGCCCGCCTGGGCTTCTATTTGATACAAGCTTTGGGCCGGATTGTCCTGACCGCGATATTTTTTGTGATCCTGACTCCCTTCGCCTGCGTCATCCGCCTGCTGGGCAAGGACTTGCTCCAGCTAAAACCGCCGCGCGACCCGCAAACATTCTGGCAAAAGGCCAGGCCGGATAGTTCCCTTGACAGCATGTATTGAGGTTTATGAGAAGTCAGAAACCGAAGCCCGCCCCCAACCCGGGTTCTGCCGCGCCCTTCTCCAACCGGAAATTGCGGTGGTTTCGCTTGGCCGCCCTGGCGGGAGTGCCGCTGCTTTTCATCACGTTGTTGGAATTGGGTCTCCGCCTGGCCGGATTTGGCTATCCAACCGCTTTCCTGGTCAAATCATCCAACCACGGGTTGGCGACCTATGTGCAGAACAACCAATTTGGCTGGCGGTTTTTCGGCCCGCGCATGGCCCGCCAGCCAGACGCCACTTCCATCCCGTGCGAAAAGCCGCCCGACACGATTCGGATTTTTGTCTTTGGCGAATCCGCCGCTTATGGCGACCCGCAGCCGCGTTTCGGGCTGCCCCGCACCCTCAACGCCATGTTGAGCCTGCGGCATCCCGGCAAGAAGTTTGAAGTGGTGAACGCCGCCATGACCGGCATCAATTCACACGTGATCCTGCCCTTGGCCCGGGACTGCGAAAATGCACAAGGTGACGTTTGGGTCATTTACATGGGGAACAACGAAGTCGTGGGGCCATTCGGCCCCGGCACGGTCTTTGGCAACAAGACGATGCCTTTGTCCATGATCCGCGGCGGGCTTGCGCTCAAAGCCACGCGCACCGGCCAACTGTTCGAAGCCCTGCTCGGCGCGGCGCAAAAAGGCGCCACCGGGAGCGGCGAGTGGGAAGGAATGCGAATGTTTCTAAAGTATAAAATAGCCGGCGCCGATCCGCGCCTCGACACGGTCTATGCGAATTTTGGGAAGAATCTCCAAGACATCATCGCCGCGGGCCAAAACCATGGCGTGAAAATCGTCCTGAGCACGGTCGGGGTGAACCTGAAGGATTGCGCGCCATTCGCCTCGCTGCACCGTCCCGATCTTTCGGAATCCCGGCTAAATGACTGGCAAGGCCTCTTCGCCGCCGGCGAAAAAGCCGGGCAAAGCGGCGATCTTCGCGAAGCGGCGACCGACTTCGATCGAGCGGAGCAGATAGACGACCGCTTTGCGGAGTTGCGTTTCCGCCGCGGTCAATGCGCGCTGGCCTTGCATGATCCCGGGTTGGCCCGGAAGGAATTCGCGGCGGCGCGCGATCTGGACGCCTTGCGCTTCCGCTGTGACAGCCGGTTCAATGAAATCATCCGCCAGCAGGCGCGGGGTGATGTCGCCCTGGCCGACGGTGAACAGGCTTTGGCTCAGGCAAGCTCCGACGGCATTGCCGGCGCGGAATCGTTTTACGAGCATGTCCATCTCACTTTCCAAGGCAACTATCTCCTGGCCCGCGCCATCGCGGAAAAAGTTGAGACAGTTTTGCAGCTTCCACCAAACACTCCTTGGCCAGACACGGTCCAATGCGCCCAACGCCTCGGCTACACATCGCGCGACACGCAACTGGCGCTGTCCGACATCCTTGGGCGGCTGGGGGACGTTCCTTTCACCTTCCAAGCCAACTACGACGACCAGGTCCGCCAACTGACCAAAACCGCCCGCGCCCTACCGCCGGCCAACTCTCCGGCGGCGCTTCGCCAGGCTCAGTCCGCCGCCGAGGCCGCGCTCGCGCCGCAGCCCGACGATGCCGGGCTGTGGGAACAACTGGGCGAAATCAAACAGGCCGAGGGCGATTTTGCCGGGGCGGCCGCCGCGGCGCGGCGTTCGCTGGACCAACGGCCGAGCAGTTCCCCCTGTTGGCTGCTTTACGGCATTCTCCTGGCGCAGGAGGAGAAATACGAGGATGCCGCCGCCGCCTTTCAGCGCGTCATTGCGCTTGACTCGCAAGCGGCTTGGGCCAGGCACAACTTCGCCTTGTGTCTGGAAAAACTGGGTCGCCGCGACGAAGCCGTCCTTGAATTCAAACGTGCCCTCGCCCTCAAACCGGACTATGGCACGGCCTGGCTGGCGCTGGGTCAATTATATGAACAGCAGGGGCGGACGAACGATGCCGAGCAATGCTACTCCGCCGCTTTGACCAACCGCGTTAATCAGGCCGACGATATGGCCACGCTGGCGCGCTTTTGTTTCAACCGCCGCTCCTTTGGACTGGCGGTGACGAATTTTGCCGCCGCCGTTGAACTTAGCCCGTCGGATCCCAGCTTGCGCCTGGAATCCGCGCGCGCCCTCTCCGCTTTCGGCCGGCATGAAGAGGCGGCGGAACAGCTTCGGTCGGCGATTGAACTCGTCCCGGACCAGGCCCATCCCCATCTGCAACTGGGGGTTGAATTGGGCCGGTTGCGGAAGCCCGCGCTGGCTGAGAACGAATTTGCGCAAGCCTTGCGGCTGGACCCCAGTTTAGTTGACGCGCGCCTGAACTTGGGCATCGCGCAGTACGAGCAGGGAAAACTTGACGAGGCTCTCAAACAGTTCGAGGACGTGCTCCAACGCAACCCCAACAACGCCACCGCCCAGCATTACGCCCAGATCTTGCGGAACCGGGCGTCAGGACCGGCCACTCAATAGATGGTGACCACGGCAAAGCTTTCCGGGTGGTTCTCCCCAGCCATCGCCTCCCCCGCGATCGGACAAATGACATTTTGCGAAATATGCCATGGAAGGTGCGGGCCTGGGGCCGGGGCGCGTTGTTACCGGTGCGCGCTCAACTCCGCTTCGCCTGGGTGGTGAATTGCTTCCAGATGACAATGAAGCCGGTGGCAAAGTCACCGGGACGGCGGGCGACCCAATCGGTGACTTCCGCGGGAGTGTACCAGTCGCCGCGCTCGATTTCCTCGGGAGGCAATTGGAAGGGGCCTTCGGATCGGCAGCGATAAGCCCAAACGAATTCAGCGCCGGTCTCGGGGCAGGCGGGGATTTTGAAGAGCGGCTCGGGCGGGGTGGTTACTGTCAAATTCAATTCCTCCAACAGTTCGCGCCGCGCGCAGGCGTCGTAGGATTCGCCGCTTTCCAAATGCCCGGAGGCGGAGGAGTCCCAGGCGCCGGGAAAAGTGTCCTTGAGCAGCGAGCGCTTTTGCAGGAAGACACTGCCGGCGGCGTTGAAGACCAGGACGTGGACGGCGCGGTGGAGGTGGCCGTCGCGGTGGACGATGCGGCGGGGGAGTTGCCCGATGACCTCGTCATTAGTGTTGACAATATCAAATATCTCGTCGTTCATGGAATGGATGGGTTGGGAGCGGCCAGGCTTTGGGTCAGACGGACAAATTGTTCCAGGCTGACGGCTTCAGCCCGGATTTGGGGGGACAAACCAAGGACTTCAAAGACTTGGACGAGTCGGTCGGCGGGCCAGTCTTGCTTGAGAAGTTTGAGCATCATTTTTCGGCGTTGGGAGAAGCCGCGTTTGACGACTTTGGCGAAGAGGGGGTGGAGCGCGGCATCAAGCAGCGGGCGCGGTCGGCGGATGAGGTTGACGCAGGCGCTGTCCACGTCCGGCTCGGGGAAGAAGCAGGCGGGGGGGATTTTGAACCAGCCTGCGCTTTGATAATGGAGGTGGAGGAGGAGACCGAATATGCCGTAATGCTCGCCATCGGTCGGTGCGTCTATGCGCTGGGCGACTTCGAGTTGCAAGGTGGCGACCATGCGGTCGGGGGGTGAATCGGCCTGGGCCAATTCGACAAGGATGGGGGAGGCGACGGAGT
>Ga0182030_10023803_pt1 | contig 11296 bp, 16 predicted proteins | sample 812S3MmetaG_FD_121299 | JGI IMG/M metagenome (GOLD analysis project Ga0182030, IMG submission 121299) | Permafrost microbial communities from Stordalen Mire, Sweden - 812S3M metaG (Illumina Assembly) | ecosystem: Environmental > Terrestrial > Soil > Wetlands > Permafrost | place: Sweden...
CGGACAATATCCGATAGATCAGATTCAAGGCGACGCCTGGCAATACCGCGCCAGACTGTCTTGATCTCAATGTCGGCACGGTTAACAGCCCATTGGTACGCATCCCCTACGGATGTGAGCCAAGACTGTGTTTGTTCGCCAGTTGTTTCCATGATTGCCCTCCTATTGGGCTAATTCCAGGTCTTCCGTTCCTCGTCTGTTTTGACAGGGACTATGGTTGGAGAGGCTATTCCGGATACTGCTACCACTTGTACATCGGCGTCGTCTATGTTGATTCCAGACTTGGTTAACACTCTCCTGAGTATGTCGACCAAGGGTGTCATGGATGACAACGTAGCTGCTTTACCAGCCTGAAATACGACGGATGAACGTAATTCGTCGCCTACCGCCGATCTACCTATCCGCATGATCTGAGAAAGAGCCCTGTCCTTCTCTTCCTGAGTATCTTCGCGGTACACGACGTCGAATATGTACCCCAGTCCTTGTATGGCCGCACCAGCCTCATCGACCATCAGGTCGTATGCTGCCTTGGTCTCTTCCGTAACCTCTTCATTAGGTATAGGTCTGACAGTAACCGGATTCGGAGCGGGCCCCTTGTATTGGCTCATTATGTAGGCACACGTCTTGTCGGCGTCGGCCGCAGTACCGAAGATGGTGACCTTGATTGCTTTAACAGATCCACTCGAGGCCACCATCTCGAATGACCAGCGACGAATGGGTTCCTTCTCTTCTGGCATGTGATTCACTCCGTAAGGGTTATAGGTACCAACGAGATCGAATGGCATCCTCGGGAGATGTGACGAGCTGTTTACCACCTAGCTGGCGTCCACTGCACGTGTGGGCGCTCCCGTTGGTACCTATCTCAATGTATTACAACATCTCCCTGAGCTCGGCCTTCGCCTCTTCGATCTCCTTGCTCTTCTCCGTCATGTATCCCAACATATCGTTGGTGAGAGCATCGATCTTGGCGCGTAGGAAAGCTCTGCGTCTTTCCGTTGCTACAGGCAATGCGAAGTAGGCCTCATTGATCGTTGGTGTTGTTGTCTCCAGACTGTTGTTTTCCAAAGCACACCTCCTAAACTGTTCATAAACTACAGTGCTCTCGTCACAAGACTGATTATTCTTGTGACGAGAGCGGTTCTGCTCCCTTGGATTGCATAGGGGTTGCGTCTGCTCTTGGGGAGCGTATTGGTTATGCGTTGGCTTCGCTCTGCTCGGTCTCGATCTGATTGGCCTTGCTGAGTGCCGCTGTCAGCCTATCGCTGAACTCCGGGTGGTCAACTTGTGCATCACCAGCTACTGCCCCGCCAGCTTGCGCTCCACTTGGAGCCGGACGCACATCAATGCGCGTCGTTACTGCTGTTGGTGCACCAGTGATGTTGCCGCCGGCCGCCAGAATTGCGGCTTCCAGTCTGCTTGTTGCAGCGCTGAGAACCTGAGGATCCCCGACAATTGCTGCACCGGGGATGATCAGCTCTATGAGCCGGTATCCGTTGCCATCGTTTGGCCCGAAGCCGCCAGGGAGTAGACTTCCCGGAGTGACAACACGTCGTTGCCCCTGACCGGTGATCTGTTCCAGGTAAGCCGACATGATCGACCCTACTGGATTCTTCTCCATGACGTTCATGGCGTTCTCTTCGCCGTGCACTACGACTCGGATGATCAGTCCATTGCCGACCAGAACCCGAGCCATTACAAACGGTTCGGCTGGTACGACGGCTTGACCAGGCACGGTCGCAATTTGCGGAGGTTGGAACGCCTTGTAGGACAGAATCTGACCGTTCTGCAGGACAGCGACGGTTTCAGTCCCAGTGATAGTTGGCTGACCCGGAATGTCGATCCGTGTTTGCCTATTGTAATTCCTGATGAGCTTGCCCATTGTGTTTCTCCTCTGTGATTGGATTTGTATTGAATTGAAACGCCATTATGCCAATGGCTTGGCTTCCTCTTTGCCAAGGAATACCCCGGCTAGAGTGAACTGGCTGACCATGCAACCGTGAGTACACTCGTCTCGGTAGGGATAACCGTTGCTATCCTCACCGCTCCGACACATGGCACCACCCGGAAACCGGCTGGGCTCATAATCGGGACAGAGTGTCTTCAACTGATCGCAAGCAATCTTCTTGGTAGGAGCAACGAGAAACGACTGGTCGTCGGTCATAACCGAACTGTTTACTTCATTCACCAGCTTCTCAAGGGACGATTCCCTTTCGAATAGCCGGCTCGATGGACGATACAGCCCTCGTTTGATCACGTTGCTCCTTTCTGATTCGAGTCTGATTCGAGTCTGTAGCCAATGGGAATACTCCCGGCCACACTATGGTCCTTAAAAGCTTTCTATTCAACACCACACGGTGTATGCCACACATACACTCTCAGCCGCGCCGCCGGTAGTCCCTATAACAGGGAGCCGAGCGGTCGTATGACTGCCTAGTTTCATCATGCAGTGTTGATTCTAGTCAGGGCCGATCGGCGGACCGACCCTGACTGCGCCGAATACAGTTCAAGCAGACTTTAGGGGAACTGATGAACTGTAGGCTGCCCCGATCTAAGTCAGTGATGACCGATCGGGATCTCAATCTTTAGAATCCATGCCACCTAGCCCATATCCCGACCAAGCTATTGTCTGGATCAGTGGACTCGTCCTGATCGTCGATACGTTCATCAGCCCTGAGAACGCGTCTCTCAACCTTCTCAATGGGCTCAATGGGAGCGCCCAGTGTATTCAGGGCGTTAACGATCTCTGTACCGACGACGAACGGAATGGCTACGACAACGACAGCCGCACCGACCATCATCTCGAATATGCTGTATTGCTTACCGTCAGACCCGCCGCGCTGATCCATGTCACTCCTTTGCTGAGTCAATGCCGTCCCGCAGACTCCCTATTAGTGACTCCACTTCCTCTGGATCAGCCAGCAATTGAATGGTGCAGTCGGCTATGGCATGAAACCAACCAGGCCGACCAGCGTGTGGATCGTCGACCACCTCTACCTTGAGACTGGATATACCGCCGCGCTGATCCATGACTAGATACCCACTTAACAACCTATATGGATACCTGACCTCATAATCTCGGTTGTAGTTCGTAAAGGGACCTGATATCTAGAGTCAGTAGAGTCTATATACATCAGACTGTATGACTTAAGACCTAAATGCATATACCTAATACTTCGAACATCGACAGATTGCATACGAACAAGATGTTTATAAACCCTATTGACTGTCTATATCTACCAGTGACTGTATCTACATCTACCAGTGACTGTATCTACATACTTGGTCCCTCTACAGACCTCCCTCCCGGTATCCCTCACATTCTTATGCTCTATACAGGACACCTGCTCTCTATCAGGTATCCAGTACCAACGCACACTGCTTCACCAGCAGAGCCTTCTCCAGCTCAAGCACCCGTAGGCGCAAGCTATTACATACACAGTAGATAGCTATACCCAGGAGGCCTTAGATACAAGGTCCCAAGAGTACACCTATCACACTGGCCGGCGATCCCCATGGCATACCCATGAGGCCGGCTCCTATATACAAGGCTTATCCTTATATATAGGAGCAGGCGGGAGTGTCATCACTCCGAATCAGCTATTTACCTAAGAGCCGTACGGCTCTTAGGCAGTATAGCATATTCCACCAAACTACTACACTCCCCCAAGAGCCATAGGCTCTTGGGGTAGCATAGCATATTCTGTCAACAGATTATGGGTCCCCAGCGAATACATTCTTACTCTGCCGGGGGTCAAAACCCATAATCTTACACGTTTACTGATTACATTGGACTTAGCTTGCCATCATTGTGCCTGATTACAGCACTTTATCCAGATTGCACCATAAATAGGGCACTACTGCCCTATAACTGGGGCAATACTAGTCCTCCTGCCTCGTCGATACCGTCATCAGACCTGCCAGTCAGTTCTGGGCTGGCCTTCCTGACGACGATCAGACCGTCTTCCATGAAATACTCCCCATCAGGAGCTTCCTGATCTGGATCCAGGGTATAACCGATGAGATGGCCGTCACTCAAACGCTTGACCAATCCACCAATCAGCTTTACCCTGATCCTCTCCGGCAACAGCCTTCCGGTGATAGTCTCACCTGCCTGAGTCAGAGCATGACGCTCCACTGCATTCATGATGAGAGTTTCCATGGACTTCGACCGTAGGTTGGAAGCATGACGATCGAACTTGACCGGCACATAGATCCCGGTCAGATTGGCCGCTCTCATTGCCCTCACATAAGCTTGGGCCATGAAGTTGGTCCACAATAGACCATCCCCGTACCCACGTTTCGTACCCCGATCATTCCTCGGGGCCGATTCGTAGGTCTGAGCATATGTCCGTCGTGCGATCTCGACGGCGATGAAGTTCTGCAGCTCTTCCTGACTGATGCCAGGCAGACTAGCACTGAGGAACTTCGTTCTCACGCCTTCGATCTGAGCGAATGTGCCATTCACGAGCGGAAGTAGCCCGCCATTGAGAATGATCTCACTCACTCTATTGCCATCTACCCAACTCTGTTCGACCTGGCCTTGGAAGACCCACTGCCATGAATCGAACCACAACTTGTTCAATGCGCCGGCGAACTGCCCAATAGCCGAGTTATGTGGGAACATCTGATCGAGACTGTACGGAATCGGTTTGGCCATGACCCATTCTTCTTCCGTAAAGGAACTCAACAGGTCCGAATGGAACTTGTTGATCTCATTGAGCGTCTCATCCAGCAAGCTTGGTGCAATGGAGTAGTCCCGGGCCGCTTCACGCGCCCTCGGTATTCTGCTACCCCTTCTTCCCATCCAGGTCCAGCATTGTGGATAGACCTTGCTGAGGTTGCTTACATCCTCAGCCATTCTATTCAGCCTGCCCAGTAATGCCTGGTCGCCCTTGCCCATCTTGATGTTATCGATAAACGCTTCTTCATTGCTGCCTATCTGATTGAGCTGATAGTCTTTACGACCTAACAGCCATTCAAACCGCTCCAATACCGCAGGTACTAGATCACTTCCTGCAGCCTGAAGAGTCTTCAAGTCTTCAGCCATGTGGTGCAGCATATGGAGTTTGTTGTCTCCAGACAGCTGCACATCAAGTCTGATGGCATTGTCAATAGGACCAATTGAGATGTGGATCTCGACCGCATCCGCACAGGACTTGTAGCAATCAGCCAAGGTCCATATTCTTGGGACCTTTAGCCCACGCTCCATACCAGGAATGACTACACTCCTGCCATCGAGCTCGAATGCTCCACCTGTGATAAACGGATTGCTTTCATCATCGCTCTCCAGAGCCAGCTTCTCTGCCTTGGGCAATTCAGCCAAAGGATAAGGCTTCACTGTGGAGAACACTTCGACCCACTTCGGATCGAATAACACTACGGCCGAATCATCATGATCCGCTCCGCCTGCAGCTTTGAGCTGTTTGCGTACGCTTCTACCCATGATGATCCTTCCCCTACCGATGAACTTACGGAATCTCTTCCGGTCATCTTCACCGATGTTGTAGGCCATTACAGCCTCTTGGTTATTAGCCAGCGGTTGCCGATAGAACACAATCCACTGACCGGCCGGTGCGTCCATGCAACAGACACAATCATCCCCAATCGATGTGTTATCGACCGTGATATGACCAGTTCTGAAGTTGACCATAGCGTCATCAGGCTGGAAATATGCCCGATTGGCACGATGCTCACCATATGGAATACGACCACGCTTGCATTGCAACGCAGTCGTCATGAGATGCCTGACTACGCGCCTGAACAATCCAGGATTACGTAGTATTGGCACACCATGCCTTATGGCTTCGATCAGACTCCAGATCTCTGGATCTGTAGACTCCAGCATGTCAGCCATTGGCGCTATGTTGGTGAGGAATAGATGCCTTAGCATATCCTCATCGTGAATGGCAGCGCGTACATTCAGCATGTACTCCTGAGCCAATTCAATCCACAATCTCCTCGCTTTAGGCGCGAAGCTGAGGAAGCTCAGCATGCTCTGGATCTCTGTGAAGGCAAGACTGCCCTTCACATTGGTCATGCATCCCAGGAATACATGCTCGAACTCGAGCTGCTTCTTGGGACCATAAACGATGATCTGATAATCACCATCCATTTCACGTACGTGCCAGATGCCCTTGCCAAAGAAGTCCTTGGCAAGCCAAGTCCCTGTGAAGGCGTCACCGACTTCATAGTTTCTCAGTTCATCATTGTCGAACTCCTCACCTAATTGGTTCAGAAGATCGACGCTGACATAGCACAAGCCATCTACAGCTGCCACTTCATCTGGACCATACTGGTCAAGATCGACATGTAGAACAGTAGCTGATACGCTACCGAACCGTACGTCAACAGCCTGTCCAGTACGGTAACCTACTCGATGCCTTTCGCCACCAAGTAGATTGATCGGGACTGCTTCAGTCGGTTCGTGTACCAATACGGTACGTTCTTCACCGAACTCGCCCGGTACTGCCCACCTGTGAGTAGCCATTAGGCGCTTCATATACTTACGCGCCTTCAGTCTGTCTGACTTGGTACGGATATGGATAGTGAGACCTATCATCTCACTGAGCGTACGTACTCTACGCCCATCCGGTGCAATGAATCGAGCCGGCATTACAATAGCCGTACCCGATCCATCATCACGCCACTCACCATGCAGAACGTAATGCCGTTCTGCATTTGGTAGACCATCAGGCACGATCCCAGGGAACAGTTCTGGGTGAAGACTAGCTCCACCCACAAATGCTCCTGATATCCTGGCCAATTCACCAGCAGCAGCCCTCACATTATCCCGATCGGACCCGCTGAAGGATACTTCGCCATACGTCATGCCCTCAGGTAGGTACATGTCGAATAGGTTGGAAGTCTCCCACTTGCTATCCAGTGTGTACTTCGGATTATGCACTGCATAGTCATGATCCGGATAAGACTCAACCGGATATAACTGTTGTGCTAACTCAGTGCCAAATGGCACACGTAAGAGCTCCCATTTCCCATTAGTGAAACTAATGGCAAAGCTCTTCTTGCTGGTTAGATTGTTCATAACATCTCCTTGTAGTACCCAGGTTACTAATGGGCACACAAATGCCCACCATATAGGTGGGCATCAGTTTGACCAAGTTAGTGACTTACTTATGTCTGCTCAATCCCTGATAGACCAGAGTAAACAAACATACACACCAAATGATGAGCAATACATAAGCCTCACCCTTGGTCAAATGCACCATCAGGTTATCCACAGTTGACATCATTTTGATCGTCCTCCTCAATCACAGGTACCGGCTTATCGGTAGAACGCCGGCGCAGATTGCTACGATCGTTAGCTTCTATCAAACGACGATCGTTATGAGGATTACCCTTATCCAGCTCCTCGAACCAGTTCGGTTTCACTTCGTCCATATACATCTCCTTGTGTGCTGTATTTGGTTCACATCGTATCCCATACAGGACGTATGGGCCTATTACAGATTCCAATCGGTCGGCATCGCACCCTTACGGATACGATCCTTGCCGGCATCATGCTTCATGTACATCCATGCAACTACGATCGCAACAACTGCGATCACACTCGCCATATATCCGTTCACTACCGACATCATGATTCCCTGGAAGTCAAAGCTGTTCATATCGATTCTCCTAATAGTGCTCAGTAGCTAATGGGCACAAATCAGCCCTCCCGAAAGAGGGCTGTGTTGTATCCAAGTCAGCTTGGGTTTGGAGGTATGGGCCTAGGCGCATACCTCATGGATCGTAACGAGGTCGAACGGGGTAAAGTCGTTCCACGAGAACCCGTCACGGAAGAACTCCTCAACGATGTTGAGGAATGTGGGCTCGACATCGATGTCGAAGTGCGAGCTGATTGCTTCATGATTGTTCACCGAATAGACAACAGTAACCTGGGTCGTCATATCACTCTCCTGAGTGCACTACGTTGACTACATTGTGGTTGAACTACTGCTGTGTGGTCACAGCTGCAGTGATTGCATTCTCATGTTCCTTGTTACCTGCACGCTTGTTGTACTCATCGATCGCGATCATCTTGACCATGGTCTCGAAGGACAAGACCATGGCGATGTTGCCGTGGTTCTGCAGGAACTTGACAGTTGCATCTACTCCGTAGCCACAAGCGCGATCAGCAATGGTTGCTGTCTCACTCGCTACGTTGTTGATAGCAGGCACAATAGTGTCCTTGGTTACCTTGGCTGAGTACTTGTACGACGCCGCCGCCTTCTCCTTGATTGCTGACCAAAAGGATTGAACCTCAACAACCGTACGAGATGTAACCGTGCCATTGATTGTGGTAGCCATGTGAGTTCTCCTTTGTGCTGTTGACTTGCGTGACAGGACCGAAGTCCCTCATAGTGCAGGGATTAACCACCGGTGGGCTCGAATATAGAGACCCAGGGTGGTATCCCTGACACAACTAACCTAGTGTGTTTGGTCTGTTCAGTGTGTTTGTTTGGTCTGTTCAGTGTGTTCAGTGTGTGTGTCTGGTCTGTCTGTCCGGTGTGGTCTCTAGTATCTGGGGAGTCCCTACCATATATATGTAAGAAACTGGCCGGGGCCTATGGGCGAATGTTCAATACATCGAACATTTGTTTGTTCTCTACTGTGATAGAGGTCCATACTGGTTACGCGGGCGGCTTTCCTATACATATGAAAACCAATTGCCCTTACGCGCGGGAGGCTTTATGCAGGTTGACGCGGCCGGTTATCAGTTCATCCGTGATCGAGAAGGTCTAACTCTTACTGTCAAGGGAGACACCGGCTCCAAACAGGAGATCGGATACGGCCACGATTTACTCCCGGGCGAGTCTTATCCCAACGGGATCACGGAGCCGTTCGCTGAGCAGCTTCTTCGGGCCGATGTCGCCAACGTCCAGATCCACGTCAACGCTGTCATCCCTTCTGCTACTACCCAGAATCAGTTCAATGCGCTGGCAGACTTCTGCTATGAGTGTGGGCCGACAGCTCTATCCGAACTGGTAGCTCATGGCTGGAGGCAGATTCCCTTCCAGTTGCCTCGCTGGGTATATGCTCGTGTCAATGGAGTAGAGACCGAGCTGCCCGGGATGGTCACACGCCGGCAACTCGAAGTCATCCTGTTCAACCGTCAGTAGGAGGTCTATGCGCTACTATCTGAAGCTCAAGGCAGTCCCATACGGCAACAAGTACAAGGTCACTTTCGCCGATCGCCTGTGGCTGGTGAACCAAGACGGATCAGTTGAATGTGAATTGTCACAAGAAGGAGGAGATATGAAGAAGTACTATGATCAGCGCAGTGAGAATCACCGCCAACAGATTGGATGGGGCCGGATCTTGGGAGAGAGCCACGATAACCGCTATATCCAGATGGGAGCTCCTGGCCCAGATGCATTGCAGATATGGGATATAGGCTATGTTGATCAGCCTGCACCGTGCGAAGAGAAGGCGACCGACCCCTATCTCGCCGGTCTACAGTATGCTCTCCGCTTGGCTACGATGCATGGGCCGATTGAAGCCGCCGGTATCGTCTGTCAGATCGAATCTGCGATCCAGCAGAGGGAGTATCAACTAGCTGGATACACACAGGCAGCTTGATGAAACGTCTACTGCTGAGCGCGTGCCTAATGCTCTCCTGTGCAGGGTGCGTTCTGCACAAACCTCACGGGTACGCGCAGGCAAGTGTCTATTATCGCTCTATGATGGCCTCGTATCTGACCGATCCCGCTTGGTACGGTCGGTACTTCAACGAAACCGACCCTGCCAAGAAGCTGGATCTCCGCAATAGGCTGATTGACTACTGTGTATGGCTGGCCGACGAAGACTTCAACAGATATGCGACCAAGTTCAGCAACAAGCAAACCTCAGTGGACTTGGTTGCCGACTTAACCGGTCTGGCTGCGAGCGGGGCCAGTACCGTTGCGTCCCCAGCTGCTCTTTATGGAGCCGTTGCTACTGGTATCCAAGGAGCACATGCAGCTTACGGCAACGACGCTCTCGGTCAGCAGAGTCGGACGGCAATCTTGCTGAAGATGGATGCTTTGCGTGATGATCAGCTGGCCATCATCTACCGCAGCGAACAACTCCCCGATGCTCAGTACTCATTGACTCAAGGATTAATCGATGTGCAGCATTACGTGAACGACGGAACCGTGCACGCCGCTCTGGAGGCTATATCTCAGGAGGCTTCTGTCCACCGCCAGCAGAGTAGAGCGGCTCTGAAGGCCTTGCGGAGGTAGAGATAAAGGAGTAGTACTCCGATATGCTTGAGCCGCGCGATCGTGGGCCGTTGTATAGGGGACCTTATTTCGTTGCCCCTGTATATCGCTGGTTCCGGATGGGGTGGGCAGTAGCTGACAAGCATGTAGCGTTCGAACCTATAGTATCCTTCTGGTGGGGCGGTATATGGGGATCAAGACTAAGAGCCCGGCAGAGATGCCGGCAGTGGACGATGCATTGGAGGATCAAACATGATCGATCACACGACAGTGAAGTTAGGCGTCAAAGCAATCAAGACTGACAGCCGTACATTGAAGGCTGGCCGGTACATGAAAGCCCTTCCTCCAGCGCCTCCTTCCAAGGACTGGACGAATGGTATCGGTGAGTGGGGAATGATGCTCAACGGTCCCGGCCGGGACAATCCGTCCTATGCCAAGGATGGCTTGGGCGACTGTACTATCGCGGCGATCGGTCATGCTATCCAGATATGGAGTCTCAACGCGAGCGGTGTAGAACACACCATGTCCGATTACTTCATTCAGCTCTACTACGAGAAGTGGGACGGATACATCCCCGGTAATCCTAGTACTGACAACGGCGGCATAGAGTTGGATGTACTGAAGAACTGGCAGAAGGGTACCTTCCATGGGGAACCTCTCATGGCCTTCGCGTCCGTCAATGTGAACAATCTGGCCGAAGTGCAGCAGGCTATCAGTCTGTTCGGCGGTGTATATATAGGATTGAACCTGCCGGTGTCAGCACAGAACCAATCAGTGTGGGATGTGGTCGCTGACAATGGCCAAGGCAATACAGTACCGGGTAGTTGGGGCGGACATTGCACATTCGTGCCCAAGTACGACCCTGAGAAGTTCACTAACATCACTTGGGGTGAGATGCAGCCCATGACCACCGCCTTCTGGAACACTTACGTCACCGAAGCGTACGCATTGCTCTCTCCTGTGTTCATCAACAGTACGGGCGCGCCATCAGGTTTCGATCTCGCCGCACTTCAGGCTGATCTGGCCCAGATCGTGTGAAGGAGTCACTTATATGCTCAAGTACATCGGACCAAGCAACGGCCCCGTAGTTCCCGGAG
>Ga0182030_10023804_pt1 | contig 11296 bp, 7 predicted proteins | sample 812S3MmetaG_FD_121299 | JGI IMG/M metagenome (GOLD analysis project Ga0182030, IMG submission 121299) | Permafrost microbial communities from Stordalen Mire, Sweden - 812S3M metaG (Illumina Assembly) | ecosystem: Environmental > Terrestrial > Soil > Wetlands > Permafrost | place: Sweden...
CTCGCTGGCGCCTCCAAACCCGCGGTGGAGGGCTATGATGGAGCTTCCAGCAACACCACGGGAGCCGATCGTATGAAACGGTTCGAAGCGCTGTTCTGCATGCTGTGCTGTTCCCTGACGGCCGCTGAGCCTTCCCACGTCCGGATCGTCAAGACAGACGGCGGATATCGACTCCTGAGGAACGGCCAGCCGTACTTCACTAAGGGCGCCGATGGCGCCGTACACTTGCAGGAATTGGCCGCAGCCGGCGGCAATTCCATTCGCGCCGGAACGAATTCCCTCGACCAGGCGCAGGCCTTGGGGCTCACCGTTCTTGCCGGCCTGCCGTTCGCCAAGCAGCGCGCGGGCTTCAGCTATGAAGATCAGGCCGCCGTGGATCGCCAGCGCGACCAGATCCGCCAGATCGTCCTGCGCTTCAAGGACCACCCCGCTTTGCTGGCCTGGGCTCTGGGCAACGAGCTCGAAATCAACACCACCGCGGCCGAGCGCGCCGCCCTGTGGCAGGAAATCAATCGCGTGGCGCGAATGATCCACGAGATCGATCCGAACCATCCGGTGATCACGCCCATCGGCGACGCCTATAAGCGCATGCTCGGCGAGTTGAATCGCTATTGCCCGGACCTGGACGGGGTGGGGCTCAACTCCTATGCCGATATGCTGACGCTGCCGGAGGATATCGCTAAACAGGGTTGGACGCGGCCATACTGGGTCACGGAGTTCGGGCCGCGCGGGCACTGGCAGGTGGAGAAAACCGCCTGGAAGCTGCCGATCGAAGACAACAGCAGCCAGAAGGCCGACTTCTACCGCCGGGCTTACGAGCATGCCGTCCAAGGCCAGCCCAACTGCCTGGGGTCCTTCGTGTTCCATTGGGATCAGCACCACGAGAAGACGCATACCTGGTACGGCATGTTTCTCGAAGACGGCAGCCGCACGGAAGCGGTGGACGTGATGACTTTCCTGTGGAGCGGCAAGTGGCCGGCAAATCGTTCGCCGCGCGTGGGCCCGGCCGCGATCGCTCACGATGGAACGCAGGGGCCCGCCGTGGTAGCGCCCGGGGCGGTGGTCGACTTCCGGTTCGACGTTTCCGACCCCGACGGGGACCCGCTGCAAATTTCCTGGGATTTGCGCAAGGACGTCTCCGGGAACCCCAATGTGGGAGGCGATCGCGAGGAACCGGTCCCGCCCATCGAAGGCGCCATCGTTTCCTCCCAAGGCGATCGGGCTTCGGTTCGCATTCCCAACCAGGAGGGCGTCTATCGCCTCTTTGCTTATGCCCGGGACGGGCACGGGAACGCGGCGACCGCCAACCTGCCGCTGCTTGCCCAGGCGCCCCAGTACCCGCCGGCGCCCCCGGAACGGCCGGGCGAACGCGACGGCGCGGGAATCGAGCGCACCATGTCGCTGCTGGCGACCAGCTCGCCGGGACGGCGGAACCCCGTGCGCATTCTGTTCTACGGCCAGTCGATCACCAAGCAGGAGTGGTCGCAGCAGGTGGCGCAAGACATCCGCACGCGCTTCCCCTACGCCGATCTCACCATCGAAAACCGGGCCATCGGCGGCTACAGCTCCGAATACCTGGTACGCACCGTGGGCCACGACGTGTTTGGCTTCTATCCCGACCTGATCGTCTTCCACGACTACGGCGGCGAAGAGAACTACGAGAAGATCATTGCCGCGATCGAAAAGCACACCACCGCGGAGATCCTGATCCAGAGCGACTACCCGACCTGGACGCCGGTGGAAGGGCAACCCAACGACCCGGCAAAGGCCAAGAGCGAGGAGTGGCACGACCGCCATTGCTATGAGTGGCTGCCGGAGCTGTGCCGCCGCTACGGCTGCGGGTTGCTGGATGTGCGGCGCCCCTGGATCCAGTACCTGAAAGAGAACCACCTGCGCGCCACCGATGTGCTCTCGGATGGGACGCACCTCAACGCGCAGGGCAACTGGCTGCTGGCGGAGTTGACCAAACGCTACCTGCGCTACGACTCTTCCCTGCCCCAGAGCGCCCAGGCGGGAGTGGTGCGGGACTATGCCGTCGGGGACGATGTTCGCTGGGCCGACGGGCGCATCCGGCTGGAGTTCGACGGCAATCGAATAGACGTCGTCGCCGGCGCCGGCGGAGCGTATCATGCCGACGAGGCCGACGTGCGGATCGACGGGAAGAAGCCGTCGGAATTCCCGGAGCTGTATTTCATCACGCGTCCCACGGACACCTTCGCCGTCGATTGGCCGGCGGTAAACTCCGTCTCCGCCGAAAAACCGCTCCTGGTGGAAGACTGGACCCTGCGGGTGCTCGAAACCAATGCCGACGATTCCCGCTGGCGCTTCGAAGTGGTTGGTTCCCAAACCGGCAGGGATGGCGAGGGCGTAAGCACGGAACGTTTCGTTTCGCGATCCGGGCGAGTGGCGATCGAGCCGGCGGACTATGGCGTGAAGCGGGCATTCGATCTGCGGCACATTCTCACGCCCGTCGGTTTTGAGGTGAAGTGGCGCGTGGAGCCTATGTTCTCCGACGTGTATCGCGCGCCGCGCGTCACCGATCCCTCGCGAGAGCAGCCGGTCACGCTGGCGCTGGGATTGCCGAACGGGAAACATACCTTGGAATTGGCCGCCCGGGGAAAGACGCTGCCCCCAATCAAGGCGATCCGGGTCTATCGGCCGTCGATCCGATAGTGTGCGCTGGGCACGACATTCCCTCTGTTTAGGCCCTTTTTATCTCCTTGCAGTCTGCTGAGAACTGTGGAATTATAGATGTTAACTACATCTAGATGCTTAGTGCACAACGATGCACCGGCGTCGAAGGTCAAGGAGACACGGATCATGAAGTTGTTTGGAATCGTTGGCGTCATTTCGGCATTCGCCTTGTTCAGCGCAGTACCGGCCGCCGGGCACGGTTGCTGCCACCACGATCATCAGTGCGGTGATTGCGGGGACTGCGGCCATTACTCCCGTCAGAGTCAGAGTCAGAGTCAGAGCCAGAGCCAGAGCCCACAGCCAAGCCGTGGATTCGGCGCGCCTTCCGGCGCCACCGCCGCTTTGCAGACGCTGGAAGGCAAGATAGCGGAGGTGGTTTACCTTCCCGGTGCGACTGCGGACACCGCCATGGTTGAAATTCGCGTCCAGTCTTCAGGCCAAAGCATATTGGTCCGCCTGGCGCCTTCGGGATTCCTGAAGCAGAGCGGACTGCTGCTGAGAGAAGGCGACACGGTAACGGTCAAGGGCTTTCCCGTTAGCGGGATGGAGGGCGACCTCATCGTCGCCACCGATGTGCATGCGGGAGAGAAAACCTTATCCTTGCGGGACGCCAATGGCCGCACCGCCTGGTAAGCCGTCCCTCGCCCGGCAGTACAATTGTCCATGAAATGCTCTGCCGATCGTTTTTCCCCGCCACGTTCGCGCTGTTGAATTTGGTGGGCGCCCTGGCGCTATCGGCCCAGGAGAACACCGTCTGGCATATTGGGAACTTCGACCATACTTCGGCCGAATTTGGAGGCCGGGCGGACAGCCAACCGGTAGTGGTTGACGCCGCCGCGCCGGATGCCGCCAGACGCTGGCCTGCGTCGCAAGCCGGAACCCTGAACGCCGCCGCCGGTCCGCAGTTGCATGTGCGCACCGTCCAGTTCCGCTTGAGCGAAGCTCCGCAGGGAGCCTACACCCTGGACTTCGCCATCCTGGCCGGCAATCCCCGCACGCCGCGCCTGGAACTCGATCTGAACGGCGCCCCGGCCTCTGTCTATCTCGACCGCCGGCTGAGCTACCACGCCGAGGGGCGCGCCGATTCGCCGATTTGCGCCGAAGCGCGCGTCCGCATCCCCGTTCCCGCGAGCACGCTGCGCCAGGGCGACAACACCCTGCGGATTACGGCCGTGGACGACGCACCGGACGAGAACGGCGATTCGCAAATCAGTTGGGACGCGCTGGCGTTGTTGCGCTCCGCAGGCGCTGCCGGCGAACCGGCCGTCGCCGTGGAGCCGGCTTACTTCTTCGCCGGCCAGGGCGGCGTCCTGCGCGAGTTGGTCACCGCGACGATCACGCCTGCCGAGATCGTCTCGCGCGGAACGCTGACCTTGACGCTGGCCGGCGGGACGTATCGCGCCGATTTGGTCCCCGCGCGCTTCGGCCAGCAGCGCTTCGAATTCTGGGTCCCGGAGTTCCCTGCCGGGACCGAGGCGCGCGCCGCCGTGCAACTCGCGGGCAAGACCTACGAGCGCGTCGAGCGGCTGGCGCCCAAACGCAAACTCACGGTCGACGTGGTCCCGCACACCCACCTCGACATCGGCTTCACCGACTACCGGCCCAAAATCGAAGAGCTGCAGAACCGCAATCTCGACTTCCTGCTGGCAGAGATGCGCGGCGACGCCGACATGCGTTTTTCCCTGGATGGCGCCTGGCTGGCGGAGCAATACCTGCGCACGCGCTCGCCCGCGGCGCAGCAGGAGTTCCTGCAGGCCGTGCGCGCGGGCCGGATTTCGATTCCCGCGCAGTACGCCAATTTGATGGCCGGCGGAGCGAGTCTGGAAACGCTCATCCGCTCCACCTACGCGGGCCACGCGCTCAACCGCGAGGCGGGCCGGCAGACGGATTACGCCAACATCACCGACGTGCCGGCCTATCCGTGGGCCTACGCCTCGGTGCTGAGCGCCGCCGGCGTGAAGTACTTCGCCGCCGGCGCCAACGACGATCGCGGTCCGCAGCCGCTCTACGGCCGCTGGCAAACCCGCTCGCCCTTCTGGTGGCAGGGCCCCGATAACGCGAAGGTGTTGATGGCCTACACGCGCCAGTATTCCAACCTGTGGTTCATCTGCGGCCTGCCGCCGCGCGAGGCCGCCTGCCGCGAGAGCCTGCCCACTTTCTTCCAGACCTTCGAATCCCCGGGCTATCTGCCCGATACGGTGCTGATGTTCGGCAGCCAGCTTGAAAACACCGACCTGGTCTCCGGCGAGGGTGAATTCGTGCGGCGGTGGAACGCCAAGTACGCCTGGCCACGCCTCCAACTGGCGACCTTTCGCGACTATTTCGAGTCGATCGAGAAGCGGTACGGCGACAAGCTCGAGACCGTGCGCGGCGATTTCGGCCCCTATTGGGAAGACGGCATCGGGACCGACGCGCAGTACGCCGCCATCTACCGCCAGACCGAAAGCCGCGCACCGGCGGTGGAGACGCTCGCCGCGCTGGCGGCCCTTCAGCGGCCCGAGTGGGCGCCGCCGCTCGACCGCCTCCGGCGCCTGTGGCAAGGCCTGATTCTCTACGCCGAGCACACCTACACTTCCTCCGGCGGCTATTCGCGGCCCGATAGCGAACAGAGCGTGCGCCAGATCGAGTCGAAGCACTTCTACGTGGATGACGCTCGCGAGGCCGCGCACTGGATCGCGCAGGAATCCATCAGCCGGCTCCTGGAATCGATCCACATCGCCCCGCCGGCAATCGTCGTGTTCAACTCGCTGGCCCACGAGCGCAGCGGCCTGGTGGAGATGTACCTGTCCAATGGGATGGCGCTGACCGAAGCCGGCGGGCAGCCGATCGCCCTCGAAACGGTGCGGCCCGCGGCCGGCTACCGGCATGTGCGTTTCCTCGCCGAGGGCGTACCAGCCATGGGATATCGCGTCTACCAGATGGCCAGCCGCCAAACCGCGAACGCGGCCCCGGCCCCACGGCCTGGGAACGTCGCCGAAAACACCTTTTATCGCGTGACCGTCAACCCGGAGCGCGGCGGCATCGCCAGCATTCTCGACAAACAGACCGGCCGCGAGCTGGTGGATCCGCGGAGCCCCTACCTGCTCGACCAATATCTGTACGTGTCCGGCGGCGAGGGCACGCGGCTCATCCACAATACCGAACACCTGCCGGCGGCGAAACTGACGGTGAGCCCTTCCGGCGGCACGGCGGCGGTGAACGTCACGCCTACTCCCTGGGGACAATCGCTGCGCTACCAGGTGAGCGGACCGCATGCGCCCGAAATCGCCGTGGAGATCCGCCTGTTCGATGGCGAGAAGAAGATCGAGATCGTCAACCGCGTGAAGCAAGGAGCCGGTAAGCGACAAAGAGGCCATCTACTTTGCGTTCCCCTTCGCCGTCGCGAATCCGCAATTCGAGTACCAGGGACAGACCGGGACGGTAAATCCCGCTCGTGACGAACTGGCCGGCGGTTGCCGCGAATGGTACGCGGCGGGGCGCTGGTCGCGGGTGAGCGGCGGCGGAGTGAGTGCCGCAGTCATCCCCATCGATGCGCCGCTCGTGAGCTTCGGCGATATCAACCGCGGCTTGTGGCCGGAAGCGTTCCAGCCGGCGTCATCCACCATTTTCTCGTACGTCTTGAACAACTATTGGCACACCAACTTCCCGCGCGTGCAGAGCGGCGAATTCCTGTTCCGCTATGTGCTGACGAGCGGCAGCGATCTCAATCCGGCGGCGCTCAGCCGGCTGGGACGCGAGTCGCTGACCCCGCTCGAATTGGGCGAACTGAACCGCAACGACAAGCTGCAGATGCGCGGCTCGCTGCCCGGCACGGCCGCTTCCCTTCTCAGCCTCGACGGCGAGGGAGTGGACCTGGAGACGCTCAAGCCCGCCGAGGACGGCAATGGCTACATCGTGAGGCTGATAGAAACCGGCGGCCGGACCGCCACGGGCCGCCTGTCGTCGCACCTGCTGGCAATCGACCGGGCCTGGCTGTGCAACGCCGTCGAGGACAACCAGCACGAGATCGCCGCGCAGAAAGGCGGGCTGGAAGTCGCCCTGCCGCCCTACTCCATCGTGACGTTACGCCTGTTGCTGCGCCCGGCGGCGCCATAGCCTGCATTTCTCATCGGACCTTGTGTGTTGCTTTGTGGCGCAGGCTTTTCAGCCTGCCGCGTCGGCTCTCAAGCCGACGCATGAACCGGGAGCCGCTACAACAGCATGTCTCGGCAGGAGTGCCGAGACGGCAGCCTAAGAGGCTACGCCACGAACAGCTTGCACAGTGTCGGTTGAAAGGCGATGAGAAATCCGCCATAGGAACTCACGCATCGCTTTTGGATTCGTCGCTTTTGGATTCATTCAGGAACGCGATGCCCCGCGCCTCCGGACCGAGCGCGATCGCCACCGCCGCAATCAGCAGCAGCCCTCCCGCCAGATACCCCATGGACTGCGCGTAGCTGAAGTGCTGCGCCAACCGCGCTTCCAGGTAGCCCACGGAAGAAGCGATCAGCACCCCCAACTGGTAGGCGAAGCCGGGAAAGAATCCGCGTAGCTGGCCCGGCGAGAGCTCGTTTAAATGCGCCGGGATCACGCCCCAGGCGCCTTGCACCATGAACTGCATCAGGAAAGCGCCGAGCACGATGAGCGCCACCGTCGATCCCAGCAGCCACAGCGGAATGGCGAGCACCGCCAACAGCACCGCCGTGACCATGGAGCGCTTGCGCCCGAAGCGGTCGGAGCAGAGCCCGAAGAACAGGCCGCCGGCAATCGCCCCGACCATGGAGACGATGGTGATGACCGAGGTCGCGTGCACGCTGAAGTGCCGCTGGACCCGCAGGAACGTCGGATACATGTCCTGGGTGCCGTGGGAGATGAAGTTCATCATGGCCATCAGGGCGATCAGATAGAAGAACAGCTTGCGGTGGTCGAAGATGGCCTTCCGGTAAGTGGTCCAGTCGGTCCGCGACCGCTCCCACGCCTCGGTCTCCTTGACCTTGACGATCGCGAACAGCGATAACAGGCCGGACAAGCCGCCCACAAAGAACATCATTCGCCAGCCGAGGTGCGGGAAGATCAAGGCGTAAGCGATCGCCGCCAGGAGATAGCCGACGGCGTAGCCCTGCTGCAACATCCCGGAGAGCACACCCCGCCACTTCGCCGGCACCGACTCCATGGCCAGCGAAGCGCCCACGCCCCATTCGCCTCCCATCCCCACGCCGTAGAGCAGGCGCATAACCAGGAAAACGCCGTAACTCGGAGCCAGGCCCGACAGCAGCTCCATCACCGAATAAAAGAGGATGTCCCAGATCAGCAGTTTGCGCCGGCCGAAGCGGTCGGCCAGCAGCCCGAAAATGAACGCTCCCACCGGGCGCATCGCCAGGCTGGCGGTGATGGTGAGCGCGATAGCCGGCACCGAGCGGCCGAAATCGTGCGCCACCGGCAGCAGCACGAACACCAGGATGAAGAAATCGAACGCGTCCAGCGTCCAACCCAGGAAGCCGGCAATCACGGCATTGCGCTGGTTGGCGCGGATCTCAGCGGAGGTGGAGGTGTTCATGCGCGAAAAGGGCTCCGTTCGCTGGCGCGGCCCCTACTCGGCCGCCGTCCAAGCGGAATCGCTATCACATATAACATCTATTCGCCGGACGGTGGACGCCGATTTGTGCTTAACCGATTTGGGGAAAGCGCCCGCTCCCGAACGGTGGCGGCTCGGTAACCCCTGCGAAATCAATGTGATCGTGTCGGAGCCGCGACCGTCAGGGAGCGGTTTCGGTGGAAAATCCCCAAAATGGTTAAGCACCCGACGCGGATTTCCGCCAGCGCGGCTGGTGCGCGATGTGCCTACCCGTGTCTGGGCCGGGCTTCGCCTTTCACGCGGTCCATGTATTTCATCGTCCGCAGGTCAAGCCGGATGGTGTCACCGTTCTTGATGAACTGGGGAACCATGATCTCAACGCCGTTGGGCAGTTTGGCCGGTTTGAGGGTGTTGTCCTGCTGCTGATGCACCGGCGGGGCGGTGGCCGCAATCCCTACCTCCAGCGTGTCCGGAAAGAGCACTCCGACGGGCTGCCCCTCCACGAATTCCACCGTGACGCGCTTCCCGGCATCGAGAAAGGCGGCCTGCGGACCGACCACTGCCTTGGAGATCGCGGTCTGTTCGTAGTCTGCCGGATTCATGAACCAGCAGTGATCGCCATCGTCGTACAGGAACTCCAGCGATCGCTTTTCCACGGCCAGATCTTCCAGCCTCAGATCCGAGCGGAACGTGTGATCCCAGAACGTCCCCGTGCCGGTGTTCTGCAGGCGCGCATGCGTGGCGCCGCCCATCTTGCCCTGGCCCGGGTGATACTCCGCGGCGATCACCTTATAGCTCGGTCCCTCGTACCGGATCGCCATTCCGGCGCGCAACTGCGATGCAACGATCATAAGTTATCTCCGGACTGTCACGATTGTGGATCGTTCTTCGGCGGCCGGGCGGTTGTCCGGCGTGGGTCCGGCCCAGCCTTCGCCGGCCGCGGCGGCTCGCGCCGGACCTTGATTCGCTCCACCTTCCAGGTGCGGACGACCTTGGGATGACGCGGCCTGTCCATGCGGATCTCCCGTGACAATAGTCTACACCCGTCAACACGAGTTCACGGACCCGAATATCTGCTACAACGGTAGCGCAGAACAAAAACGAAAGGAACGGACACATGTCTGCTACACGACGGCGTTTCATGGGGTCGCTTTCGGGCGTGGCCGGGGTGTCGGCGCTGGCCGGTCAACAACGAAAAGCCGCTTCGTTGCCGAAGGCCAGGATTTCTCCTCTGGATGGCATAACCCGCGAGAACATTAAGATCACAGACATCGGCATGCTGAGCCTCGGATACCGGCTCAAACCCGACGAAGAGTGGCCGGATGGAGCCAACAACGGCATCATTTGGAAGGCCGAATCCGTGATCGTGGAAGTGTCTACGGATTCCGGGCTGAAGGGCATTGGCGGCTGCAGCCGGTACAACGTTCCCGCGGCCATGAAGGCGTACCTCGAGAAGGTCGTCAAGCCGGTCATCCTCGGCAAGAATCCCTTCGACGTGGAGGCCCTGTCGGGCGGCATCACGGGTCCCGGGGCCAGAGGCGTCTGGGCGGGGGTGGATGTCGCGCTGTGGGATATCATCGGCAAAGCCAAAGGGCTGCCGCTATGCAAGCTGTTGGCCACCGATACGGAACCGAAGACGCGCGTGCGCGCCTACGCCAGCGGAGGCGAGTTTTCGTGGCGCAAGGGCTCCCAATTCCCCGGACCCGAGGACTTGATCAAGCAGGCGCTCCGCCACAAGGCCGCCGGGTTTACCGCGTTCAAGTTCCGTCCTGGGGGCGGCTTCGAACGATTCGCCAGCATCCAGGAGTTCATCCCCTACCTGCGCGAACTGAGGAAGGCGGTCGGACCGGATTTCGACTTGATTCAGGAATCCAACACGCGCTGGTCGGTGGATCAGTGCCTGGAGATCGCTCCGGTTCTGGAGGAACTCAAGTTCCTGTGGTGGGAGGAGCCCACCAGGAAGATCATCGACGACTATCTCACGATTAAGAAAGCCCTCCGAACGGTCAAGATTTCGGGCGGAGAAGGCGTCCATGATCGGGCCGGCCTGGTGGAATGGATGGACAGCGGCGCATACGACATCGTTCAGCCCGGCCCCGACGACGCGGGCTTGACGGAATGCTGGTACCAGGCGCGCATGGCGCACACCAGGGGTAAGCTCATCTGCCCGCACAACTGGCAGGATGGAATCACAGGCGTTACCAGTACCCATCTCCTGGCGGCTCTCCCCAATGCTTTCCTGCTGGAAACGAACATGACCCCCAACCCGTTCCGCGAGGGGTTGTTCAAGGACTGGGTCATGCCGAAAAACGGCTACTACGAAGTCCCCCAGAAGCCAGGATTGGGTGTGGAACTGAAAGACGGCCTGGCCGAGCTCTACCCGGCCATTCCAGAGGGCAACTACGACAGGCCAGACCCTGACATGCCTCCGCCGCCGGCTGGAGGACGCGCCGGGGCCTTGGGCCGCGGGCCAATCACCAACGACTGGCCCTCGCGCCCCGGCGCGCGGACCGCCGTCCAAGGTCCGCCGCCTCCCCCGCGGAAGTGAGACGGCGCCAAGCTAAAGTTGCGAGCGACCACCGGCCGCAGCATTTCTCCGCGACCTCTGCCCCCTCTGCGTCTGCCACAAGGAAGACGAGGCGCGTTCCCACCTTATGTCAGCCTTTCTTGAGGTCTTCCTCCGCGCCTCCGCGTCTCCGCGGTGAACAATTCCCGTCATGTAACGCAGCATTTCTCCGCGACCTCTGACCCCTCTGCGTCTGCCACACAAGGAAGACCAGACGCGTTCCCACCTTATGTCGGCCCTTTCTTGAGGTCTTCCTCCGCGCCTCCGCGGTGAACAATTCCCGTCATGAACGTAACGCAGCATTTCTCCGCGACCTCTGCCCCCTCTGCGTCCGCCACAAGGAAGACCAGGCGCGTTCCCACCTTATGTCGGCCCTTTCTTGAGGTCTTCCTCCGCGCCTCCGCGTCTCCGCGGTGAACAATTCCCGTCATGTAACGCAGCATTTCTCCGCGACCTCTGACCCCTCTGCGTCTGCCACACAA
>Ga0182030_10023805_pt1 | contig 11296 bp, 11 predicted proteins | sample 812S3MmetaG_FD_121299 | JGI IMG/M metagenome (GOLD analysis project Ga0182030, IMG submission 121299) | Permafrost microbial communities from Stordalen Mire, Sweden - 812S3M metaG (Illumina Assembly) | ecosystem: Environmental > Terrestrial > Soil > Wetlands > Permafrost | place: Sweden...
ACGGAATTCCTGAAGAGTGTGGTGATCGTCGGTTGCGATCGTGGCGATCTGAGTGTACGCAACCGCGATCTTGGGATAGAACGCCGCGAGTTCCAGATGCTGCTGGTGCTCCTTGGGGCAATAGTGGCCGCGCGCGAGCGTAAGGATTAGCGGATCGTCGCCCTGTAGTTCGCTGAGTTTGCGCAGCGTGCCCGTGTGATCGGGCAGTTCGTAGTTGGGGAAAATGCCTCCCGGCACAATATCAGAACGCATGATTGAACTCCTCCTGTTTCTCTCAAAGATCTTCGTCTTACTCTCAAAGATCCAGAGTGACACCCGCAGTTGGTTGGGAACAGCATACCAACACGTTCCCGGGAGCGGGCCTCTCGAGCGGTTCGGGATTATAAGTAATCGATCCGCTAATCAGACCAGTCATGCAGGTATGACAGACGCCAGTCCGGCACGACCATCGGACCGGAACGTCGCACGCTTCCGCCAGTTCAAGCAAACTCGCGAATCTCGGATCCCAAGCGGCGGTAATTCCGCTACGCGCGAATGAAACTGGGGGGCCCGATCCGGGCGGTCCTTGTGGCAGGTGAGGAGCGTGAACAACCTGCGCCATACCAGGGGTAATGCTCTCAAGCGCACCGAAGATTTCCGCGTGCACATTCCCGGCGGGCACACCCCAGTTTCCGAGGCCGTCGCGCATATTCTGCAAGAATGAAGTAGGGCCACACAGATAGAAGTCACTACCCTTTGACACGCCGATTCTCTCCAGCAAAGCTGCGTCAATGTGCCCCGGAGCATCGAAGTCTGCTCCGACTCGGTCGGTTGCAGCGGGCCTGCTGTACACGATGTATTCTCGTCCTCGAGAGAGTTGCTTCAGTAATGAACGCGATTCTTCTGCAAATGGATGGTCGGCGCGATTGCGCGCCCCAAAAGATCCACCAGATCTCTCGTTGCGATCTTTCAGCGGCGAGTGAGTGCAGCATCGACATCACGGGCGTTGCACCCACTCCAGCGCTTAGGAGAACTGCAGGATTCTGCCGGGGACGCAGAGTAAAGCTTCCTCGCGGCGCACTGACATCTAATAGATCGCCTGGTTGCGCACGGTTGCACAGAAATGTACTTCCGACCCCGTTCAATTCGCTCTTGACGCTGATGCGGAAATGATCGGCTGCCGGCAGATCTGACAGCGAATAGCTGCGCAGGACGGGCGGTTTGCCCGGATCCGGATCAACTTGCAGCCGCAAAACAACAAATTGACCTGCCTGGCAGACAGGAAGAAGTTGCCCATTAATCGGCGCAAGGATGAAGGAAGTTACGGTATCGCTTTCCTTATGAATATTCGCGACTCGCATCTTTCGAAAGCCGGGCCACGCTAGTGCTTGTTCTTCATTGGCGAGTCCCGGATTCCCCACCGTAGTGTTGGAGCTCAAGTCTTGTTGGAGCATTGCCTGGAACGAACTCCGCCAACCCGTGCTAAGTGCAGGAATCCGCAGTGCGCGTTGCAGTTGCTCGCTGGATGCTCCTGGCAAATACAGAAGGGCGTCAATGTCCGCCACCGTGATCTTTTCTGGACCATCGGCGATTTTTACAATGACATCGCCTGCACCAACTTCTCCTTCTTGCAGCACGCGAAAGTAGAATCCTGGTCTGTGATGCGCTACGAGCAGGGCTGGCATACGAGGCTCGTTCATGCGGATGCCGACGCGGTAGCACGTCACGCGTGGCTGCGTCACTTCAAATTCAGCGCCACCGATACGGTATCGATCGCCGATGCACACCTCGTTGTCAGGAAGTCCCTCGACGGTGAAGTTTTCTCCGAACTGCCCGAAAGTGAAATCGCTGCGGCCCAGAAAGCTCTCCCAGTAATGGTAAGAATCCATCTGGTAGACAAATACGGCGCGGTGCTCCCCGCCGTGACCGGCGAGATCGGCTTGCGCGTCACCATCGATGTCGAGCTTGCGCACCATTCGCCGTCCGTCAACTGGAGATTTCCAGACTGACGTTCGGACCGTTTTGCCGTTCCATGTCACGTCGCGCGGAAGGCCGACATTTACTGACAGCAATCGGGGCATTCATACCTCGTCGAAGTCGAGCGTGTGGTTAGAGTCTTTTTATTTTCTACGTTATTTTCTACCAACGACGAGCCGGAGCGGCGCCATCCACGTGGAGAATCTCTCCGCTCACATGACCTGCCTGTGCCAGGTAAAGAACGGCATCGACAATATCTTGTACCGTCGCCTTTTTCATAGTTGGCTGATCTGTCGGCTGCAGCGCCGAGTCGTTGGGAGCATTCCGGTGCATTGGTGTATCCACAACGCCGGGGGCTACGGCATTAAAGCGAATACCGTCTTTTGCATATTCGATTGCAAGATTCTGAGTTGCTGAATTCAAGCCGCCCTTCGTAATCATCGAAACGGAGCCATTTTCGCCGGCGATCGGACGATCGGCAAGTGCCGCAGTGATGCTCACAACGCACCCCGATTTCTGTTTCAGCATCTCTTTTACCGTGTGCTGAGTAATGTAGAAGAATCCAAGCAGATTAATGGAGACAAGAGCGTCGAAGTCCTCGGTAGTGAAGTCAGTGAAAGGCTTGGTCAGGAAGATGCCAGCGTTATTCACCAAAACATCGATCGTTCCGAAGTTGTTGATTGCCGCCTCGACAGCATCGGCAGCAGTTTGCTGTTTGCCGATATCGCCATCGAGCAGAACCAGGCTGCCCGAGGTAGTCGAATTTCGATTGGCTTCACGAGACGTCGCGACGACGTTGTAACCTTCTCTCAGAAACCCTTCCACTAAACCCGCGCCAATACCCCCCGATGCTCCGGTTATGATTGCTGTTTTCTTGCCCGACATGCATAACCTTTCCCTTCAAAAGTTCGAACTCCATTTCACGGTTGCGTCACTGGCCCTCTCAAAGCGGCTTCATCCCGCCCGACGCGCCACGCCCCCTTCGCGGGAAGAACCGACGAATCCTTGCACCAACGCGGCGATCTGATCCGCCGCTGTGTCCAACGCGAAATGACCACCGTCGACAACGTGGATTTCAGCCTTCCGCACATCCTTCCGGTAGCGCTCCGGTTCGCCGGAGTCGAACGAGCTTTCATACTTGCCCCAAATCACGAGCAGGGGCGGTTGCTTCTCGCGCATCCACGCTTGCCATTTCGGGTACGCGTCCACATTGGTTCGATAGTCGTAGAACAAATCGCTTTGAATTTCAGCCTGCCCGGGCTGGTTGAGAAAATAGAATTCGTCGGTCCAGAGATCGGGGTCGTGGCGTTCCACATTCGGATCGTCTCCGACATGACGGGCACGCGTCGTCGCCAACGAAAGCAAATTTGTGCGCAGCGCACTTTCGTTCGGAACTCGATCTGCCCAAAAGGCGCGCCGCGTTTTCCAATTTGCCCCGAGGCCTTCGTTATGCGCGACCGCATCTTGAACAATGAGAGCTTCCACGCGCTCCGGGTGCGCTAGGACCATGCGGAAACCCACTGGCCCACCATAGTCCTGCATGTAGAGCGTGTAGTGCGAGAGTCCGAGCGCCTCAGTGAAATGATTCATGATCTCGGCGTAGTGATCGAACGTGTACGCAAATGTTTTCGGATCCGGCCAGTCGCTGTGCCCGAAGCCAGGGTAATCAGGAGCGACCAGATGATAGCGATCAGAGAGCCTGGAGAAGAGCGGCTCGAACATGCGCGACGATGACGGAAGTCCATGCAGCAGCAGAATGGTCGGCGCGTCTTTCGAACCGGCCTCTCTGTAGAAAATGGAGAGCCCGTCGATCTGTGTGGTGCGATAGAGCGTCGAGTGTTTCATGGGTTGTTCCTTTCCGTTGACCCGTGCGAACAATTGAAATGATGCAAGCGTTACAGCAACCACCAGTTTCATGTGGCAGAGCTGCAAGCGTGAATCTAAACGGGGAGACATAAAAATGTGCATTCGCTTAGCTCCGTTCACGCTCAGGCGGCCGCCAGTTCTGCAGATCGTGCCTGGTGCGGCGGCCCAACGGCAGATCGCGTCCCTCTCCCGAAGTAGCTACCGACGCCCTAGCCGGACGACCTGCGTAACCTTGCCGAGCGACCCCAGATGTTCTCGAGCCACCGCCAACCCGTTGAGCGCGCACGCGGGGATGCTGCTTCGCGCCGTCGTCTCATTCCTTTCTGCTCTGGTTCTCAGCATCAAGGTGCATAACGAGTAAAGACAAGATCGGTCGCTTTGGTCTTCTCGTGGCAGGGGAAGCAGGTTTTCATGAACGCCGCATCGCCTGGTTTGCCGTCTGCAAAATGACCGAACCCCCAGCCGCCGGTTGCGGCGTACTTGGTTGAGTCCTTGACCATAAATTGAACGTTCGTAGGGGCGCCGGGAACGAAAGATTGGGCTTGGCCAAAGACTTTGTTGTTTTCGTCCGACGAGACGTGATGGTAATGCAAAGCGGCAATGATTGATCCGTCCGGGTAAGGGAGTTTGCCCTCGCGATAGGCTTTGATCGCTACATCGTTGCCCAAGACGGCTCCTAAACTGTTGAGGTTGCCTGCTTCATGGGCCGAGGAAATCCACCTCCAGTCGCGGTACCCATGCGGGATTTCAGTCACGAAGGGCGGGGCGGGTTGCCCATCCGCGTGGCCTGGGGCAGGCGCGATGAGGGTGACAAGGCTGGCCATTGTTGCAACTGCGACCAAGACAAACGTGAAGCGTCTCATGATGGTTCCTCCATTCAATATGCTTCGGTAAACTGAAATCGGCAGTCCTAACATGTCGGATTTTTCTTCTTGCGCATTTCCGATTGCATCCCCTGCGATCAACGCATCACACCAGAAGCGCAGGGGCGAAACAATTGGACGATAGTATTGGCGATACTTTGGTATCAGTCGACGGGGCGAGCGCGCGATGATCTCGTGCAACAGTCAGCCGACTTGCCAATCGAGCCGAGGCCGCAACTGTGACTGCTCGCCAATCGCGACTCGTGGATCGAGGCGGGCTATCCATTAACTCAGATTCGTCAAGCCAGTCATCGGCGGAGAGCCGCGCCTGTTCTGGACCGAACACCTCCGTCACCGCGCCGATGAACGACGCCAACTCACGTTCGGCCATGTGGATCTGGTCTGCATACGTCGAATTGTCAAACGATTCGTCTGGGTTCATGGGATTCTCCTCTATCAGGGCGCGTAACGTGTGAAGACAAAGTCGCGACCTTTGACAGGCTCGTGGCACGGGAAACAGGTTTTAAGCAGCGCCTCGTCGGCAGGTTTGCCGTCTTTGAATTGAGCAAACCCCCAGCCGCCCGTTGCGGCATATTTTCTTGAGTCCTTGACCATGAACTGAACATTCGTGGCGGAACCGGGCACGAACGATTGGACGCGGCCAAAAACTTTGTTGTTTTCCTCGGACGGAACATAACTCCAGGCCAGCCTGGCAATGATGGTGCCGTCCGGGAACGGCAGCTTCCCCTCCCGGTACGCCTGGATGGCTACATCGTTGCCGAGAAGGGCGCGCAGATCGTTCAGATTGCCTTCTTCGTGCGCTACAGAAATCAACCCCCAGTTGCGGTATCCCGGAGGAATCTTGATTCCGAAGATCGGAGCAGCCTCTCCATCGGCACGTCCAGATGCGAGTGCCGAGTCGGCGACAACGCTAGCCACCGCTGCAACCGCAACCAGCAAGTAAGCCATTCCTCTCATGCAATGTCCTCCTTCCAATGTGCTTTTTGACTGTGGCGTTCGCGGCAGCAATCCTGGAAGACGGTCTTAAGCCCAGTGTTGCCAAGTGTGTCGTGCGAAGTGAGCACCATCACTATTTTCAGGTTCCTTCTCCTGTTCCTGGTTGTGAGGATTCCGATTGAATTCGGTCGACGCGAGCAATCAGAACAGAAGCGTGGGAGATGAACAATTGGACGATGGTATTGTCGATACTTTGGTATCGGCTCTGCTGCCAATGAGCGCTTGCCACCTTTCTTCATCCTCACGGACTGAACCTCTCAGCACCTTGCGGATGGGACCGAAAACGCCGCTGATCCGCGTGAGTTCGGGCTGGTGTCGGCGCTTTCGGATCGAAATAACGGTTTCGTATCCTCCAAGGCAGATGAGGAAATCTCTGATAGAATCCCCTGATCGGTGGGGCGCTTTCAGCCAATCATAAGCAAGAATGGGGTTGACCCATGTCAGATGTTGCGCCGATCGTGTTCGTTGTCGACGACGACGTCTCTGTGCGCGAGTCGTTGGAATTATTGATTCGCTGTGAAGGCTGGCAGCCGACGATGTTCGCTTCCGCGCAAGAATTTCTGGACTACCCGCGAGTTCATATTCCGAACTGCCTTGTACTTGACGTTTCTCTTCCTGGTCTTAACGGCCTGGACCTCCAACGACTCGTCGCCGGTGATCGCACGGATATGCCGATCATCTTCATCACCGGCTACGGCGATGTGCCCATGACGGTCCAAGCCATGAAGGCAGGAGCTGTCGAATTCTTGACGAAGCCATTCAATGATGACGTGCTGTTGACTGCCATTCGGGCGGCCCTCGCACGCAGCCACGCTGCGCTCGGTCATGAGGCGGAGATGCGGGTACTCCGAGACCGGCACGCCTCACTATCCCAGCGCGAACGGCAAGTTATGGCGTTGGTAGTCTCCGGCCTTTTGAATAAACAGGTCGGTGGGCAGCTTGGTATCAGCGAGATCACGGTGAAGGCACACCGAGGTAAGGTGATGCAGAAGATGAAGGCCGACTCTCTTGCCGACCTGGTGAAAATGGCCGCGAGGCTCCGCCCCGCACCTGCAGCGAATGCGGCGGCGTAACGGCCATATTCACCGTCGTAGTGATTGGTCAAGACGTGAAGTTCGCACACACTATCCTTCGAGTATTTTGCCGGAGTAGGCGGCGAGCTGGTCCTGAAGCCGGGCGGATGTAATGAACGGAATGAGTTGGGCAGCATTGAACCCTGCTTTGCGGGCGACGCCAACGCGAGGAGAACACATGAAGAAGACCGCAGCTCCGATTTCCCTTGCAGGCTCCGAACTCGGCGAAGTACGTCATGTTTGCGCATTTTTCAATAGCGACGACGAAGAGTATCGAGTGCTGCTTCCCTTCATTAAGGACGGGTTCGGGTGCGGCGACAAGGCGGTTCACGTCGTGAATCCGGATCAACGTTACGACCATCTGCAACGGTTGGCTGCGGTCGGAATCGACCCAGCGGCCGCCGAGCAGAGTGGGCAATTGGAGGTTCGGATCAATACCGAAGCTTACATTCGAGACGGCCGTTTTGATCAGGATCGAATGCTGGCAGCGTTCGAGCAGATGGCGAGCGGCAATGCCAAGGATAAATTCCCGCTGAGCCGCATTTGCTGTCGGATGGACTGGGCGATTGAAGATCGGTCTTACATTGACGATCTCGTTGAATTCGAATCGCGCGTGAATAATGTGTGGCGTAGTCATAAGGACGCGGTGATCTGCACCTACCAACTCGGCAAATTTGGAGGCGACACGGTGATCGACATAATGCGGACGCATCCGATGATCATCATCGGCGGCCTCTTGCACCGGAATCCGTTCTACGTTCCGCCCGAGGAATTCCTGGGCGAGGTCCGCCAGCGTCGGGCCATGCGGTCTACCTCGTCCTCTACGGCTGCCTGATATGGAAGGTCAACCCGAACTTGCTTCTGGCGAAGTCAAGCACCTTCAACGGTGCATCAATGATCTTATTAGCCTGCTTGCTCTCCCCGCCATCTGGAGTGGCGGCGATCCGTCTCAGGTTCTCCATACCTTGCTCGATGCGCTCATGCGCATGCTGCGCTTGGACCTAATTTCCGTGAGATTGACAGATCCAGTTGGCGGGGCGCCCGTTGAGATCGTCCGGCTCGCCGAGCCGCGAACATCGATGCCTTCGCCGCACGAGATCTGCGAAGCGCTCAGCCAGTGTTTCAAAAACGACTCCCGGAAATGGCCTTCACCGCTTCGCAACCTTATGGGCGAGGGAGACGTCTCGATCGTGCCTCTGCCACTGGGGTTACAAGGCGAACTCGGCGTAATTGTGGCAGCTGCTGAGCGGACGGATTTTCCGCGGCAGACGGAGACACTTCTTCTGAGCGTAGCGGCGAATCAGGCATCCATCGGGCTTCAAGAGGCACGGCTTCTGAGCCAACAGAAGCGGGTTGCCAGCGAACTTGATCAACGGGTCGTGCAACGGACTGCCGAACTTGCCGCCGCCAACGAAGAGCTCAAGAGGGAACTCGCTGAACGCAGACTGGTGGAAGAGAAACTCTGGCAAGAGGAGATGGAACTGAAGCGCAGTGAGGTCCGCAAAGCAGCGATCGTGGACTCGGCGCTCGACTGCATTGTGACGATCGATCACGAGGGCTGTATCACTGAGTTCAATCCGCCAGCGGAGCGCACCTTCGGCCACCGGCGGGACGAAGTCTTGGGAAAGCATCTGGCAGACATCATCATTCCACCGTCAATGCGCGAGAAGCATCGGCAGGGCTTTGCGCGCTACTTGGCCACCGGCGAGGCGCGAGTGCTTGGGAAACGCATCGAGATGACGGCAGTCCGTGCTGACGGAAGCGAGTTCCCCGTCGAGCTGGCAATCGCACGCATTCCTTTGGAAGGGCCGCCGTCCTTCACCGGCTATCTGCGCGACATTACGGAACGCAAACGGGCGGAGCAGGAACTACGGCGCAGCGAGGCGTTTCTCGCGGAAGCCCAGCACCTTAGTCGAATCGGCAGTTTCTCCTGGCTGGTCCCGACAGACGAAATCACCTGGTCAGAGCAACTTTACCGCATCTTCCAGATTGACCGGGATGCGCAGGTGACCTTTGAACTGATCGCTACTCGAATCCACCCTGAAGATTTATCACTGTTCCAGGAACACATTGAGCGATCTCGCCGCGACCGCAGCGATGTGCGACTCGAGTTCCGCTTGCAGATGCCGGACGGCGCGGTCAAGTATGTGCACGCCGCCGCTCACATTCGGGGCGATCACGGCCAACTGGAGTACATCGGCGCAGTTCAGGACGTGACAGAACGCCGTTCCTCCGAAGAGGCACTCAGCAAAGCCCGAACGGCGCTCTCACAGGTGACCAGGGTTACGAGCCTTGGAGTATTGACGGCGTCCATCGCACACGAGGTCAACCAGCCGCTGTCGGGCATCATCACCAATGCCAGCACCTGCCTTCGCATGCTGGCCTCCGACCCTCCCAATGTCGAGGGAGCGCGCGAAACCGTACGGCGCACGATTCGCGATGGCAACCGAGCCTCTGAGGTGATCACACGATTGCGTGCGCTCTTTATCAAGAAATCGGCCACGGCCCAGTCGATGGACCTGAATGAGGCTACGCGAGAGGTAATTGCGCTGTCATTGAGCGAACTTCAGAAAAGCCGTGTGATCCTCCGGCCGGAACTTGCCGACGACCTCCCGCTGGTCACAGGCGATCGCGTCCAGCTCCAGCAGGTCATTTTGAACCTGCTCCGCAATGCTTCGGATGCCATGAGTACCATTGATGATCGTCCAAGGGACTTACTGATTCGAACTCAATCAGATGATAATGACCGGGTGCGCCTCAGCGTGGCGGATGTTGGAGTCGGCTTTGAACCTCATGCTGCCGATAGGCTTTTCGAAGCCTTCTACACGACGAAGAGTGAGGGTATGGGAATCGGATTGTCGGTCAGCCGTTCTATTATCGAACGTCATCATGGCCGACTGTGGGTGACGCCGAATACCGGTCCGGGAGTTACGTTTTCGTTTTCTATCCCCCGCAAACCGGAGGGCTTGACGAGCGACAGTACTCGCGCCCCTCGAATGCCCTCCGCGTCGGATGCTGCATGAGATATCCGTGGAGGTCACGCTCGGCCGCCGCTTGAGCCTGCGCCGAAACCAATACCAAAGTCTAATGGACGCCCTGCCACGCGAAGCGCATTCTTGTCTCATGGAATTGCGCCACGAAAGGCGTGCTGCTGAACTTCGATTGGTGTCGGTCGTTGATGACGACGAGTCCGTCCGCGAATCGCTGCCCGACCTCCTTGGCGAGTTCGGCTTTGCAGCCCGTGCATTCTCATCCGCGGAAGAGTTTCTTGCGTCCGACTGTCTCGAACAGACCCGTTGCCTGATCCTCGATGTTGCCATGCCGGGAATGAGCGGACCGGAGCTTCAGCAGGAACTAAGACTTCGCCGGCAAGAGATTCCGATTGTCTTCATTACCGCTCAACGAGAAGAGACTGTTCGCCCGCAAGTACTCGAACAGGGTGCAATCGAGTGCCTGTTCAAACCATTCAGCGACACGGCTCTGCTCGACGCCGTTAATTTGGCGCTTCACTCGAAGTGAGAGCTCGGCACTCTGTTGACTGTGGGGAATAAATGAACGCAACGTGCGAGTTTGCAAGTCAATTGGGGTCGTCGCGCATGGCAGTCTCAACATCAATCGTGTTCGTTGTTGACGACGATATTTCGGTTCGCGAATCTCTGGAGCTTTTGATCAGCCACGAAGGCTGGCAGCCGGAGATATTCGCCTCTGCACAAGAATTCCTCGACCATCCACGGGTCCCCGTTCCAAGCTGTCTCATTCTTGACATTTCTCTTCCAGGGCTTAGTGGCCTCGAACTGCAAAAACGCATCGCTACGGAACGGATTGATATACCAATTATTTTTGTCACCGGCCACGGTGATGTGCCGAAGACAGTGCAAGCTATGAAAGCTGGCGCCGTCGAATTTTTAACGAAACCATTCAGCGATGATGTATTGCTCGGTGCTATCGGCCAAGCCCTGGAACGCAGTCGAGCTGTTCTGAGCTGCCAGGCTGATATGCAAGCGCTCCGGGAGCGTCACGCGTCACTCACTCCTCGCGAGCGGCAGGTTATGGCGTTGGTGGTCTCTGGCTTCTTGAATAAACAGGTCGGCGGCGAAATGGGTATCAGCGAGATCACCGTAAAGGCGCACCGCGGCAAGGTGATGGAAAAGATGAAAGCCGGCTCCCTCGCCGGCTTGGTGAAAATGGCCTCAACGCTGGGCGTTACGCATGTCGCAGTTCGATGAGAGCGACGGTTTTGCCAGCACCCGCAAACCGAACCGCCAGGGACGGGCCCGCCTGCCCCGTCCCAACAATAATTGCGTCGAAGTGCTTCGTTGGATCGGTTAGTCTGCCCCCTCTATGTGGATCTTGCCGTCTTTGGCTGCCTCTTCGGGGGTCTTGCCGTCCTGACGCGCGACAATGTAGGCGGCATACCAGGCCGACCACTGGTGCTTCGGAGCGGTAGGTTCGTATTCGCTGTGGTGCTTCTCAGCCTCTTGCAAGAGCTCGGTCAGCGTCGCGACATCCAAATTACTGAGC
>Ga0182030_10023807_pt1 | contig 11296 bp, 11 predicted proteins | sample 812S3MmetaG_FD_121299 | JGI IMG/M metagenome (GOLD analysis project Ga0182030, IMG submission 121299) | Permafrost microbial communities from Stordalen Mire, Sweden - 812S3M metaG (Illumina Assembly) | ecosystem: Environmental > Terrestrial > Soil > Wetlands > Permafrost | place: Sweden...
GTAGTGGAGCGCTTTAACGATGGCGTTCTCTTCGAAGGTTTGGCCGTCTTCCACACAGGGCGCGATCTCCCGGTAGCCGGGCAGCAGCGTGATTTCCACCGGCGCCAGCCCCGCGGCCAAGCGGAATTCCCGCAGTTTGCCGGCATTGCCGGTGGCGCACTGGAGCCGGATCAAATCGGCGCCACCTGCTTCTGGATTTCGACCAGCCGCGCGATGCCGTCGCGCGCCAGTTCGATAAGGCTGGCCATCTGGGCATCGTCGAACGCGGCATGTTCGGCGGTGGCCTGCACTTCGACAAATTTGCCCGCGCCGGTCATCACCACGTTCATGTCGACGTCGGCGCGCGAGTCCTCTTCGTAACAGAGATCCAGCAGGGGGATGCCGCCCACGATGCCCACGCTGGTGGCGGCCACGTAGTCGCGCAGCGGCACTCTCTTGAGCGCGCCGAAATCCACCATTCGTTTCAGGGCCAGCGCCAACGCCACGAACGCGCCGGTGATGGAGGCGGTGCGGGTGCCCCCATCGGCCTGCAGGACGTCGCAATCGATCAGCACGGTGCGTTCCCCCAGCGCGGCGGTATCCACCACGGCGCGCATGGAGCGGCCGATGAGACGCTGGATCTCGTGGGTGCGTCCCGAGGCGCGACCCTTGGTAACTTCGCGCGGGGTGCGCTTGGCGGTGGAGCGCGGCAGCATGGAATACTCCGCGCTGACCCAACCTTTGCCGGAGTTGCGCAGGAACGGCGGCACGCCGTCTTCCACCGTAGCGGCGCACAGCACGTGGGTGTTGCCCACTTTGATGAGGGCCGAACCCTCGGCGGTCATCAGATAGCCGGTGATAATTTCCACGGGCCGCATGTCGGCGGGTTGCAGGTTATGGTTGCGCATGTAGGGTTAACTGCCGGAAGAGGATTTCATCACAAAAAAAAGCAGCAGCATCACGGCCGCGATGGCGGCAATCACCAGGATCACACACGGGATCGCGCCCTGCGGCGCGGGCGCGGTCCTTTTCTTCGCTTTGGCCGGCTTGAACTTCGCCATAAATGCGATGGTAGCACCGGGCGGAGCATTCACCGGGGGGGCGCGGGGCGTGAGGAAGGGCGGCAAGCCCATGGAGGCGTGGTGTCATTCGAAGGCCGATATCTTGGGGCGCCAAGCGGCGCGTCCGAGCAGGGCATTTTCGGAGTTGGCTGGAGCCGTGGCCTGAGCCAACCCGCCGATGCACTCTGCCGTGCCTATTGCAGACTTCGACGCTCTCCAAGCGCGGTATTGTCTCTGTCGCGAAACGCCGCTTTTCGTGAAAGTAACCGCTCGGCAACAAGTGCCCTGGACTCGACGCAGCACTACCAGGCCGCGCGCGCCAGCAAGCGGTCTTTGTCCTTTGACTTGAGTTTCGCGACGGAAACTAACTACCCGGAAGGGTTTGCTATCGTCTATCCGGCCAACCTCTTCGCCGCCCTTGCCGCTCTCGCCTTCGCCAGATTTGCAATCAGTGCCGCCCGCTGTTCCGGCGACAACTTTCGCTTCGGTGCGGCCTTCTTCAACGCGACCTTCTTCGCTGCCGGTTTCGCGGTTTTGGCGTGGAACGCCTCCCACCGCTTTTTCTGAGCCGCGCGGATTGCCGCCTTACCTTTGGCGCTCATCTGGCCTTTCGGCTTGAGAGCGCCAGCGGCAACGGGAGCCGCCGAACGGGTCGGGCGGTGCCCCAATTGGCTCTGAATCTCTGCGATCGCGGTCTGGAGTTTCTGAAGTTGCACCTCGTAGCCGATCAATGCGGCTGACAGAATGGAACTGTCCATGGGCATTCTCCTTATCGAACAATCTCGTACTGCTTTGTTTGAGAATAGCAGAGATTTGCGCCGCACATGCATGGCGCTTCTCATGGAAGCCGCGGCCGTACCGAGCGGTCCCCGGGCAACCGGCCGAGAACACACCCGCCCCGGAATGTGTTATATAGAGGCGATAGCTTCCGAGCGGGAAGGCACATACTTACAAATTCGGATCTCCTAATGAGCACCCGCGCCGGAAAGAAGAATTCGAAGGTCAGGCAAAAAGCTCCCAGCCCCGCCGCCCAACCCGCCGAACCGCCGGCGAGCCCGCCTTTTCCCGTGGCCGGCGTAGGCGCTTCCGCCGGCGGCCTGGAAGCCTTCACCGCCCTGCTCAAGGCGCTGCCAGACGACACCGGCATGGCGTTCGTACTGGTCCAGCACATGGACCCGGCGCACCAAAGCGCGCTCAGCCAAATTCTCTCGCGAGCCACGAAAATGCCGGTCGACGAAGTCACCGGCGGCATGGCCGTCCAGCCCAATCGCGTCTACGTGATCCCTTCCAACGCCGACATGACCATCGAGGGCGGCATCTTGCGCCTGGCCGAACGCCACGATGACGGCGGCCGGCATCTGCCCATCGATCACTTCCTCGTTTCGCTGGCGGAAGACCGCAAAAGCGCGGCCATCGGCATCATCCTCTCCGGAACCGCCTCCGATGGCACTCGTGGACTGGGGGCCATCAAGGCGGAAGGCGGCCTGACTTTCGCCCAGGACGAAGAATCGGCCCGCCACGCCGGCATGCCCCTGAGCGCCGTGGCGGCCGGGTTCGTGGACTTCGTGTTGCCGCCCGAAAAGATCGCCGCCGAGCTCGCCCGCCTGGGCCGCCACCCCTATGTGGCCATCGCGCGGCCGGCCGGGGATGCCGCGCCGGAGGAGGAAATCGGCGACGCCTTCCGCAAAATCTGCCTCTTATTGCGCTCCGCCACCGGGGTGGACTTTCTGCAGTACAAACCCGCCACCGTCAGCCGCCGCATCGCCCGGCGGATGGCCCTGAAAAAAATCGCGGACCTCGACCAGTATCTGCGCCTGCTGCGCGGCAACGAAGCCGAGGTGGAAGCCCTCTACCAGGACATCCTGGTTCACGTCACCGGCTTTTTCCGCGACCCGGAGGCCTTCCACGCCCTGCGCGCCAAGGTTCTGCCCCGCATCGTGGCGCGCAAAGCCGAGGGGCAGCCGATCCGCGTCTGGGTGCCCGGCTGCTCCACCGGCGAGGAGCTGTACTCCATCGCGGTGCTGCTGCTGGAGGCCTTGGGCGAGCAATCCGGCGAGATCCGCATCCAGATGTTCGGCACCGACATCAGCGAGCCGGCCCTCCGGCAGGCGCGCGCCGCCACCTATCCCGAAGCGAGCCTGGCCGGCGTCTCTCCGGCGCGGCTGCGGAAGTTTTTCGTCAAAGTGGAGCGCGGCTACCAGGTCAATAAAACGGTTCGGGAAATGTGCGTGTTCGCCCGCCACGACGTCACCCGGGACCCGCCCTTTTCGAACCTCGATCTGATCGGTTGCCGCAACGTCCTGATCTACCTGGGCGCGGCGCTCCAGAAACGGACCATCGAGGTATTCCATTATGCGCTCCGGCCGGGCGGCTATCTGTTCCTCGGAAAATCGGAGGCGCTCGGCGCATACACCCATCTCTTCGCCCTGGAGGACCGGGCGCACAAAATCTTTGCCCGCAAGGAAGCGCCCGCAACGCGCCTCGACATGGCCGCCGGACGGCGCGCGGCCGAGACGCCACGAACTTCGGCAGGCGCGCCGCCGCCCGCGGCATTCGACCTGAAGAAAGAAGCCGAGCGCATTCTGCTGGAGCGTTTCGCCCCCGCCGCCATGGTGGTCGATCCGGAATTGCACGTGGTTCACTTTCAGGGAGACACGCGCCTGTACGTCGCCCCGGCGAGCGGCGAGCCGAGCTTCCATCTGCTGCGCATCCTGCGGCCGGAATTGGTGGTGGATGTCCGGGCGGCCATCCAGAAGGTCAAGAAAGAAGGGGTTGCCGCAGCCACCGGGCCCATTCAGCTCGCCGCCGACGGCGGCACGAAAACCATCCGGGTGGAGGTGGCGCCGCTCGGCGGCCGCCACGCCAAGGGCTGCGATTTCCTGCTGCTCTTCAAAGAAGTGGCGTCCCCGCAACTTGCCGTCGAAGCGCGCGCCCCCAAAGGCGCCGCGGCCGAAATCGCGGGCAAGGGAGCGGGGCGCGTGGTCGTCCGCCTGCGGCGCGAATTGACCGCCGCGCGCGAATACCTGCGCTCCCTGGTGGAAGATCACGAAGCCACGTACGAGGAGCTGAAGGCCGCCAACGAAGAGGTGCTTTCGGCCAACGAAGAGCTGCAAAGCACCAACGAGGAGCTGGAAACCACCAAGGAGGAGCTGCAATCCACCAACGAGGAATTGACCACGCTCAACGAGGAGTTGCAGAATCGTAACACCGAATTGGACCAAACGGCGAATGACTTGAACAACCTGCTGGTGGGCGCCCACATTCCCATCGTCATCCTGGATCGCGACTTGCGAATCCGGCGTTTCACTCCCATGGCGGAGAAGGTCCTGTACCTGATCCCTAGCGACGTCGGGCGCCCCTTCGGCCATATCGCCTCCAACCTGGCGATCGACGATTGGGACCAGTTGTTTTCCGAGGTGCTCGACCGGTTGCACATCGTGGAACGCGAGGTGCAAGACCGCCAGGGCCATTGGTACGCCTTGCGCATGCGCCCTTATAAGACCGCCGACAACCGCATCGACGGCCTGTTGATGGCGTTGCTCGATATCGATCCCGTCAAGCGCAGCCTGGAGGAGGCCCGGCAGGCCCGCGACTATGCCGAAGCCATTGTGGAGATGGCGCCCGATCCTTTGCTGGTTCTGGATGACAAAATGCGCGCAATGGGCGCCAACGCCAGCTTTTACAAGACCTTCCACACCCAGCCGGAACAGACGCTGGGCCGGCCGGTCTTTTCACTGGGGGACGGCCAGTGGGACATTCCCCGGCTGCGCCAGTTGCTCGAAGAACTCCTGCCGCGGAATGGCCGCATCGACGACTTCGCAGTGGACCACGTCTTCCCGGCTATCGGCCGCAGGAACATGTCGCTTAAGGCCCACCAGATCCATCGGGAAGGGGTGGGCACTGGCATGATCCTGCTGGCCATCGAAGACCTGACTGCGGAGGCGGAGGCCCAACGCGCCCGCGAGGCAAGTGAAGCGCGCTATCGCGCCATAGTCGAAGACCAGACGGAATTCGTCTGCCGGTCGCTGCCCGATGGAACGCTGACGTTTGCCAATCAAGCATACTGCCTGCACTTCGGCAAGCGGCCGGACGAACTGATCGGCCACAACTTCCTGGAAGAGCTGATTCCCGAGGCCAACCGCGTAGCGATCAGACAGGACTTGGCAGGATTCAGCCCCGCAGAGCCGGTCAAGACACTCGTGCGCCGCATGGCGGGGCCGGTGGAGCTGTGGCGCCAATGGGTGGTTCGCGCGTTCTTCGACGATCTCGGCCGAATTGTCGAGTTTCAGGCGTCCGGCCGCGACATCACCGAACTGAAACAGAGCGAGGCCGCGCTCCTGAGATACCAGCGGGAACTCCAGTCTTTGACGGCCAAGCTCATTGCCGCCCAGGAAGATACCAGCAAGCACCTGGCCCGCGAATTGCACGACGTGTTCAGCCAGAAGCTGGCGGTCCTGGGCATGGAGATTGGCGATCTCGAACAAAAGGCTCCCGAGTCTCCGGAAGCGCTCCACCAGCGGCTGCGCCAGATGGCGGAGCAGATTGGCGGCCTGGCCAAGGACATCCATCAGATGTCGCGGCGGCTTCACCCCGCTATCCTCGACGACCTGGGGCTGGCCGCGGCCCTGAGCAACGAATGCCTGGCGTTCGCCGCGCAGCATGGCATCCCGGTAGAATTTACGCCCCGGGGGGTGCAGGAACTTCCCGAAGACGTCGCGCTGTGCCTCTACCGCGTGGCCCAGGAGAGTTTGCGCAACATCGCCAAACACGCCCGGGCCAAAGAAGTTCGCGTGGCCCTCACCGGCGGCGGAGGTGAGATTGCGCTGGCGGTTGAGGATGTCGGCGACGGCTTCGAACCGGAAGAAGTCCAGGGCAAAGGCGGGCTGGGGCTGGTCAGCATGGATGAGCGCGTCCGCTTCGTGGGCGGTACTTTTTCCATCCGGTCCAAGCCCGGAAAAGGAACGCTCGTCGAGGTGCGTGTTCCCTTGCGGGAGAGCAAAGCGTGAAGCTCCGGATACTGCTGGCCGACGACCACGCCCTCGTCCGCGAAGGCCTGCATCGCGTCCTGGAGCCCGATTTCGAGATCGTGGGCGAAGTTGCCGATGGATACGCGCTGGTGGCTGCCGCCGAAAAGCTCCAGCCCGCTATTATCGTCAGCGATGTCTCCATGCCTTTGCTCAACGGCATCGAGGCCGTCCGCCAGATCCGCAAGACCGACCGCAAGGTGAAAATCATTTTTCTCAGCATGCACCCCGATGTGACCTATGCGGCCGAGGCGCTGCGCGCCGGGGGATCGGCGTATGTACTGAAGAGCTCCGCCGGAACCGAGATCCGCGAGGCTATCCGCGAAGCGCTGGCCGGACGAATGTACATTACGCCCTCGATCCACCGGGATACGGTGCTGTTTCAGATGGCGCGCGGCGGCGAGCGGGCGCTCACGACCCGCCAGCGGGAAGTGCTCCAAATGATAGCCGAGGGAAGAAGCAGCAAAGAGATGGCCGCGATTCTGAATGTGTCGCCGAGAACCATCGAATTCCATAAATCCGGCGTCATGACCGCGCTGGACCTGCACACCACGGCCGAGTTGGTGCGCTACGCCATCGAACGCGGCATCGCGTCTACTTAACTGGCAGGGCCTTTATCCCCAAAAGACACTAGGTGAAACCTCGTAGGTTTCCTAGTACCGGACCCTATTTATTTTGGTTAACATCTCAACTAGTAAGGCGGGTTTCATGAACGCGGTTGTGCCGGTACTCATCCCGTTTAGCGGAGTGGCGATATCTCTTCTGTTTCGCGCCATCGGCCGAACCCTGCGCCAGCGGAGCGAAGACCGTTTCTTGATGGCTTGCGGAATCCAGCCGCCGGGAAGCGTTGCTGGAGATCGCGGCGCCGGTTTTCCGGCGGCAAAGCGCTGTGGCGCAACCGGCCAAAATGGCAATCGCATCCTGACGGCGCGATTGTGGCCAAAGAAGCGCTCAAGTAGTGAGGCGGTAGATGAGCGAGATTCGGACCGTATTAGTGGCGATGGAATGCCCCGAAGAGCGGGCGGCGCTTCGGAGAATCCTCAGCGGCGCGGAATGGGCGTTGCGCGTCGCGCCGAGCTTTGCGACTGCCGAAGAGGCGCTACGCTCCGCTTCGTTTGGCGTGGTGATTTGCGGCTGCCGACTGGCGGATTGTCGCTGGCAAGATGTCCTTATCAGGATTCAACGCATGCCGGTTCCGCCTCAATTGATTGTGGCCGACCGGTTGGCGGACGAGCTGCTCTGGGCGGAAGTGTTGAACCTTGGCTGTTACGATTTGCTGACCACGCCGTTCGCCGCCGAGGAAGTGCTGCGCGTGGTGCCCATGGCGTGGGATTTCTGGAAACGCCAAGTGGAACGGACCACAGTCAAGCCGAAGCCTCCGAAGGCGGCCAAACCCAGGCGGCAGTCCGCCGGGGGGTTCCTGGCCGCCGGCGCCGATTAGCAGATGCGGTGTAGGTAAAAAGCGGAGGTTCGGTCAAGACGGCAAGAGAGCAACACACAGGATAGCGATGCGAAAGCCAAGGAGCATCGCCAAAGCAACGGTAGGAGGTGCCCCATGTTGCCACCAAAGCAGGAATTCCCAACCGAGTGGACGATCTACCGTCCGGTCGATCAACGGCGCGAGCCCGAAGACCAGCGCGGTGAGGCCGTAGCCGAGGAGCGGGACGCTTCTCAAAGCGAAGAGGACCGCGGATCTTTGGTCCAGCATGCATAGCGCCATCGCCGCAGCTTTCGCTCGCAGCTACGGCCAAGAAGTTCCACCTTCTGCATTGCCTGGCTTCGCACCCGCGTGAGGTAGTCTCTCACCGGCGCATGGGTGCGCGACATGAAAGTGATGTGGACTGGGTTGCTCGGTGGGGCGGACGCCCTCGTCCGCGGCCGACCCCCTGGTCGGCCTTTGCTTTGGTGAGAAAATCGGCGTTCTCGCGGGGAGGCGAATGAGTATCGGTGGGCGAGAGGGCGGACCCCCTGGTCCGCGGGTGCCCCCCCTGGTCACCCATCCCGCGCTTGGGTTCCGCCCCACCGTCACCCGTCGGCTGTCAGTACAGGGTACGCTCAGATTCTCCCGGCCAGTCCGGTTTACATCGTCACCGATCCTGGCGCCGGATATCATCTGTCGCTCTCACCCGCGCGCAAAGTCGGACACGCCGGTTAGCGATCATTAAGAGAATCGTAACGGCAATCTTATGGATTCCTTACTACCAATCCGTATCATGTCAATAGTTGGTGTTGGCATCTGAAGGCGCCTTCACCGGAGGTATCAGCCGTTGACAAGGGTCTTGGTGGTAGATGACGACCCGCAGTTTCGCCGGGTAGTCCGGATCGCTCTCGCTGCCAGCGGGTACGAAGTGAGCGAGGCCGCCGATGGGCTGCAGGCGCTGGACGAAATGGGGGCCAAGCCCATCAACGTGGTTCTTTTGGACTGGAAAATGCCGAGGATGGACGGAGCGGCGGCTTGTAAGGCGATCCGCGCCAGGTCGGAGGTGCCGATCATCGTGGTAACGGCGTCGGATTCCGTGCGGGACGCATCCGCCATAGGGGTGGACGCCATCCTCCGGAAGCCGGTGAATATCGAGGCGTTGCGGGGTCGGATCGAAACCGCATTGGAAGTGAGAGGGATACATTGATGCTGTCAATTGGGTCGTTGAGGAGGAGACACCCCATGGTCGCCAATCGAGGGGCCGATTCCGGAGGACTGACGGTTCTGCTGGCCGATGACGAAGCTGGAATTCGCCACCTGGTAGGGCCGGTCCTCCGCGACCGGGGGTTTACCGTGCTGGAGGCCGCCGACGGCGCCGACGCACTCGCCATAGCGGATCGGGACACCGGGCCAATCCACCTCCTGCTGACCGATTGGTGCATGCCGGGGCTGAATGGCAGCGAACTGATCAGCCGGCTGGGAAGTAGACACCCGGCGATGGCCGTTCTGGTGATGTCGGGGGACACCGATCTCGAAGACGGGGCAAGAGGGCCGATCCTGCGCAAGCCGTTCCACCTGCAAGAACTGGTCAGCGCCGTCAACCAGGCGCTGGAATTCGGATCCAACGCCGCTTGATTGGGGCAAGCTCGCGGCTCGCCAACGGTTCGTGGACGCATCTCGGGAAGCTGTGTATATATGGAAAGAGCACCCTTCTTCGTTTGGGAATTTGACCCGGCCGGAAGCCCGCACTCGCGGCTGGAAGAGGCGGCCCTGATACGATGCGTTGCGGCTGGCGACACGGGCCGCTTTTTCGACCTGATTCATCCCCACCTGGTGCTTGTCTGGCGCACGATTCGCGCCCGAATGCGCAACGACGCGGACGCCCAGGACGTGATTCAGGAAACTCTGCTGAAGGCCTTCAAACACCTGGCGCAGTTCCGCTTCGAAGCCAGCTTCCGCACGTGGCTCTGCCAGATTGCCATCAACCAGGTCTGCCAAACCAGGCGGGACGCCGCCAGTTGGAGGATCGCCGATCTCGACGAGCGCGAATTCGAGCACATGCTGGTGAGCGACCGCCAGGACTCGATCGAGGCACGCTGCGAACGCCTGGAATCGGCGCAGATGCTGGGCGAGGCGATCGCGGCTTTACCGGAAAAATACCGCCAGGTGGTCCAACTGCGCGACCTGCGCGAGCTCAGCATCGACGAGACCGCCCGCAGCCTCTATCTTACCCGCAGCGCCGTGAAAAGCAGGCACCACCGGGCGCGCCAGTTGCTGTGCCGCCAAGTGACCGGCGAGCGGAATGCCGCCGCGTAGGCGATGTAAACGCGCGTTTACAGCGTCTTGAGGTACGCGATCAGGTCGTCTTTCTGCTGATCGTCGAGCGTTTCCTTGTATGCCGGCATGCCATTCCCGCCGTCATCGATGCGAGCGCGGATGTTGGCTTCGGTCGGTTTCTTGCCGTCGGCCAGCTTGTCCTTCTTGAAGAGGCCTTTGAGCCCCGGTCCAAATTTTTTCTCGCTGCTGTCGGCATTGTGGCACATGGCGCATTGCGCGAAGACTTGCTTGCCCTTTGCCGCATCGCCGGTTGCCGCCAGCAGCGCCGTCGCCGATCCGGCGGCTAAGGTGAGACACACTGCCCATGCGCGATATCGATTCATATAGACAATTCTACAATCAACGCCGAAAAAGAGGAATGGCCACGTATGAACACGCAGGAACACGAATAAGAAAAGTTGACTGGGACTTGGGCGCTGAAGTCGCCGTCCGGCTGCGCCGATCTCTGGTTATCCTGCTCTGCGCCAATGCCTGGAGCCTTGATCGCATCGCGGACAGCCTCTCAATGATGAACTGGAGTTCCTCATTGGTGGGCGTGAGCCGCGGCCCGCGATCGTCAAAGAAGAGGAATTGGATGCCAACCCTGTTCGAGTCGCGAAGAATACACCGTATGCCGTGCATCGGCTAAACTCTGACGCCACGGCCGTCATAGCCCGCGATTCTGGTTCTCGATCGAACCGGCATCCGGCACCGGGTGAACTTGATCTTAGAGCCGCACTACAGGCCGTAATCACGCCCGCGACTGTGTGACAATGACAACGGCCTGCCCGACGCAGTCTCGGAAGCTCGGTGGGGCGGACCCCCTGGTCCGCGGCCGACCCCCTGGTCGGCCTTTGCTTTGGTGAGAAAATCGGCGTTCTCGCGGGGGGGCGAATGAGTATCGGTACGCTCAGATTCTCTCGATTGGCCGGCATTCACGCGGACTGGTCACTTTTATGTCGGGCACCCGTCTCGGAACGTGTTCCGCACAAGCCAGATGCTAGAGTAACAGGGAAAGGGAGCAAGTCATCGTGGCGACAAAAAGGAGCAAGGCGCAGGAGCCGGCAGGAACCCTCGAACCGAGAGCGGTGGAGCCACCAACCGGGCATGATGCTCCAGGATGCCCGGTAGTCGGCATTGGCGCGTCTGCCGGGGGGCTGGCGGCATTTGAAGCTTTCTTTTCCGGCATGCCCGCCGACACCGATCCCGGCATGGCCTTTGTGCTGGTGCAGCACCTGGCCCCGGACCATAAGAGCATCCTCACCGACCTGGTCAAGCGTTATACCCGCATGCAGGTCTTCGAAGTAGCCGACGGCATGGCCGTCAAACCCAACTGCGCCTATATTATCCCGCCTAACCGGGACATGGCCTTGCTCAACGGCACGCTACAGTTGCTGGAACCCGCCGCGCCGCGCGGCCATCGTCTGCCGATTGACTTTTTCTTCCGCTCCCTGGCCCAGGACCAGCGCGAGCGGGCCATCGGCATCGTGCTCTCA
>Ga0182030_10023809_pt1 | contig 11295 bp, 12 predicted proteins | sample 812S3MmetaG_FD_121299 | JGI IMG/M metagenome (GOLD analysis project Ga0182030, IMG submission 121299) | Permafrost microbial communities from Stordalen Mire, Sweden - 812S3M metaG (Illumina Assembly) | ecosystem: Environmental > Terrestrial > Soil > Wetlands > Permafrost | place: Sweden...
AGGGACTCGAACCCTCGACCTACGGCTTGCAAAGCCGCCGCTCTTCCAGCTGAGCTACACCCCCGGGCAATCCGAGACCCCACGGGTCGTCCGCGGCTCGTCGGGCCCACCATCGTAGGCCGGTAGGGTGCGACCCCGTGGACGCACGGACCTTCCTCGGGATGCAGCCGGTCGGCGACGACCTGCACTGGCGTATGCGCGTGACACCACAGCTGACGACGCCCGGGAACTTCCTCTTCGGTGGGTGCGCGCTCGGAGCCGCCCTCGTCGCACTGGAGGCGGCGTCCGGACGGCCCACCGTCTGGGCCACCGCGCACTACCTGTCGTACGCCCTCACCGACGGGGAGCTGGTCTGGGATGTCACGTTGGCGGCAGTGGGCGGGCACGTGACCCAGGGGCGGGCCGTGGGCAGTGTCGACGGGCGGGAGATCCTCACCGTCAACGCCGCACTGGGTCGCGACGAATTGGAGGTCGGTGGCGTCTGGGTCGTGCCGCCCGACGTGCCCCCTCCGGACCAGTGCCCACCTCGCTTCCTTCCAGAGTTCTTCCGCAACACCATCATGGACAGCGTCGAGGTCCGCTCGGCCCGGGGGCGGACCTTCGAAGAGATGGACGGCTCTCCCGGCAGCCCGGACTCGGCACTGTGGGCGCGGGTGCCCGGACATCTGACACCCTCGGCCGCGACATTGGCCATCTTCGGGGACTACGTCTCGGGAGCCGTCTCCCAACCCATCGGGCGCCGTGCCATGGGACGGAGTCTGGACAACACGCTTCGCATGGTGCAGCTGCAGCCGACGGAGTGGGTGCTCTGCGACATCCGCATGCACGCCCTGGTGGGTGGATACGGCCAGGGCATCGCCTTCCTCTGGTCAGAGGACGGAGACCTTCTGGCCACGGCAAGCCAGTCGATCGGCGTGCGCCTGTGGCCGGAGGACGCAGTCCTGCCCCGTTGACCCGGGGTGCGACCAGAGATCACCCGCTGGAGCGGCGAAACTGTGCACCATGGCCCGCCACGCGCTGACCCGGACCCGACGCCGACCATCGGGCAAGGTGCTTGCGGTCGTCGTCGTCGTCGCAGTACTGGGTGGGCTTGCCGCCTTCCTCGTTCTGGAGTCCTCTGCCCCGTCGACCCCGGCACACCATGTCACCGCGGCGACCCACCCCGAAGCGTCGACCACGTCCACCGCATCGACGACCACGACGTCGACCACCCGCCCTCCCGGTCCCGGCTTCAATGCCGGCCAGGTCACTGCCGTCGGCGACTCCGTGATGATCGACTACCAGGACCCCCTCAAGACGGCGATTCCCGGCATCAACGTGGACGCCGCCGTCAGCCGACAGTGGTCCGACGGGGAGTCGATCCTGCAGACACTCAAGTCGGATGGTCAGCTCGGCGGGGACGTCATTGTGGGCCTGGGCACCAATGGACCCATCACGGACGCGGACTTCGACGCCATGATGGCGATCCTCGGGGGCGCCTCCCGAGTCGTGTTCGTCAATGTCCACGTCGATCGGCCGTGGCAAGACCCGAACAACGCCGTGCTCGCCAGCGGCGCCACCCGCTACCCCAACGTCGTCGTGGCGGACTGGGCGACGCTGGCCGCCCAGAATCCCGGCTGGTTCGGGGCTGACGGGACGCACCTCGCGATCGACGGCTCCGGGGCGGACGCTCTGGCGCAGCTGGTCGCCTCGACACTCTCGAACGGGTGAGCCCGCAGGGCCGCCGGCGTGGCCGGAGCACGGGGAGTGTGGTGTAGCCTCAAACGTTCTCCAGCGAGGACTAAGGGGCTATAGCTCAGTCGGTTAGAGCGCAGCACTGATAATGCTGAGGTCGTAAGTTCGATTCTTACTAGCCCCACCAAAACTCTTCCCTGGTCACCGGCACCCGGGTCCAGCGACCGGGTTCAGCGCGCTCCTCGTCAGTTCTCGACGGTGAAGGAGACCGCCTGATTGGGACATGCCCTCTCTGCTCTCTTGGCCTGCGCGAGGCTGCGGCGCCCCTCGGGGATCTCGTCGAGGGGTCGGCCGTAACCCCATTGGTCGAGCTCGAGCCCCTGCGTGAACATGAGGGCACAGATGCCGTGTCCACGGCACCGGGTCGGGTCGACGCGCACGACCACCCTCACCAGCTGTTCGCCGCCGGTGTGAGGGGGAAGACCGGGCCGCGGTTGGACTCAGGGCAGGTGGTCCCGGCCCGGTGCTGAATGAGGTCGACCGCGAACACCTTGAGCGTGCTCGCCACCAGGCGCACGACCCCATCGGGGTGACGGCACGCGCCGCTGCCCGGCAGGGCCTCGGCGGTGCGGCTCATCCGGCGGAGGGCGCGACGGACGCTGTCTCCGCGTGCCAAGGCCTCCATTCCGTCGGCCAGCACCGGCAGGCCGTGGACGCACGGTCCGCACTGCCCGGCCGACTCGCCCGCCAGGTAGCGCACAATCCGAGCTGTCTCGACGAGACCACAGGCCCCATGGGGCAGCACCCCGAGAAGCCCGCAGCCTCGTTCCGCCCCGAGCCGGTCGAGGGCCGACGGCTCCATGTCCGTGTGCCATGCGACGTCCCCTTGGACCCACGAGCCGGCATAGCCGCCGACCAAGACCGCCTGCGGTGCTGACGTGACACCTGCCGCCTTCAGGACCTCACCGATGGTCGCCACGCCGACGAGCTCGACCACCGTCCCCGGCTCGGGCACGGCACCGGTCACCGTCAACAGCTGTGGTCCGGGACACGAGTCTGTGCCGGCCTCACGCCAGCGCGCGGCACCACAGCGCACAATGAGGGCGACGTGCGCCGCCGTCTCTGCGTTCGATACCACTGTCGGGCGGCCCGAAGGGCCCTGACGGGCAAGGGGGATCGACGAGAAGGAGGGGAGCGCCACCCCCGAGTGGACGAAGCGCGCCACCGCGCTGGACTCACCGGCAACGTACCCGCCGGGACCGCAGGACAACCGCCACAGCGGGTCGCCACTCACCGTTCGCCGCTCCGCCAGGGCCACCCGCAGGGCCGACACCACTTCGGTCGAGGATCCGTGCAGATGGATGACGGCCTCCTCGGCGCCCAGGGCCCTGGCGATGGCGGCGGCACCATCGAGCACCACGTGGGGCCGAGCGGAGCAGATGGCCCGGTCTTTTCGGCTCGCCGGTTCGCTCTCGCTGCAGTTGACAACCAGGAGCGGCTGTCCCGGCGAGCGCAGCGCTGTCTCCAGTTTGCGGGCGAGCGGGAAGCTCCCGCCGCCCCTGCCCTGGAGTCCGCTGGCGCGGACCTCGGAGAGGATGTCGTCAGAAGAGAGCATCGGGGCAGGGCCGAGGCGAGCCAGGTGCCGGTCGAGCGACTCAGCCCCCTCGGCAGCTGGCGGCCCACCGAGAAGGAGGCCCTCGGAGTCCCCGAACCGCACCAGGCGGGGCACACGTGGTACGGCCAGATCGGAGAAGAGGGCTGACATCAGCCCGTCTCCGCGAGAACCGGAACTCGGGCGAGCAGACGCGTCCCCTGAAGGGTGCCGACGAGAGCTCCCGAAGCGGCGTACATCCACCAGAGCTCGTGACTGTCACTCCCGGCCAGCAGGCCGTGCGCGACACAGAGGCCGAAGATGACCGCTGACAGCGAATGGACCGGAAGCCAGACCCGTCGCGCGATCGAGCCGGCCAGGGTTGCCGTGCCCACGACGAGCACAATGCCGTACATCGCAACGGTCCCGACGCCGACGGCGGCGGGCCGGTACGCCGAACTCCAGGGGACAAATGCACCCGTCCACCCGACACCGGCGAAGGAATCGAGGCAGACCGCCACAATGTGGCCGACGAGGAGGACGACTGTGGCGGCAGCCAGGGCCACGTGGGCGCGCAGGACGGCCTCCGGGCCCGGTGTCCGGCGAACGGTCCGCCACGGATGGCGGAACCAGATCCCGACGGCGACAAGCGCGCTGAGCGAGAGGTAGGCACCGATCCCGAAGCACCGGGTCAAAATCCACGGGAGCATCCGGTCATGGATCACGCCAGATCCCCCGTGGCCGCCAATGAGATAACCGAGCCCAACGGAACCCGCGAGCACCCCAGCGGCCCAACTGACATCGGCCAGACGAGCGCGTGGCCCCCGGTACGGACGTGTCGCTGCTGCGCCCGGTGCCGTCGCCGCCTTCGGAGGAGACATCGTGTTCACACCGACCGCCAGATCACCCGGTCGCTGAAGGGCCGCGTCTCCCCCAGCGAGCCGTCACTGTGGACCCAGAACGCGGCGACGCCGGTCCGCTTCGCCTCGCCGGCAATGCCGCGGCGTCCCTCCAGGAACAGCGACTTGCTCAGGACCTCGGCATCGACCGGGTCCGGCGTGATCACCGTGACCGCCAGCAGGCCCGCGCCGCCGGGCCGGCCCGTACGCGGGTCCACCAGGTGATGCACCTGCCGACCGCCGCTCCGCCAGCGGCGGAGCCTGATCGACGACGTCGCGCAGGCAATGTCCCGCAGGGCGACCACCGCCAGCGGTGCAGCCCCATTTCGGGGATCCTCCACGGCAACCTGCCAGCCCGTACCGTCCGGCCCTGCACCATGGCAGGCGATGTCGCCCCCGGCGTCGATCAGGAACTCGTCCACGTCTTTTCCGAGCCGGGCGCGGGCCCAGCGGATTGCCAGCCCCTTCCCGATGCCGCCCAGATCGACCGGATCGCGGCCGAGTTGGATCTCGGGCCGTCGCCCACCACGAAAGCGGGGCCTCCACGGCCCCGCAACCCCGCTCAGCGCAGCTGGCCCCGTCGTCGCCACATCCCCAGACGAGAACGGGAGGCTCCGGTCATAGCCGAGACCGACGAGGCTGCGCAGCACTCGGGGATCGAAACGTCCCTTCGACCGTTGATGCGCTCGGGAGGCCTCCTGCATCGCCAGAAACAGCGTCGGGGGTACCGAGTGCCAGCGGTCGGGGCGAGCGTTGACCTGCATGAGCGGGCTGCGCGGGTCGAATCGGGTGCAAGCTGCCTCGACGTCGTGAAACCGGTCCAAGGCCTCCCGGACAGCCCGCTCGGCCTCGGCGTCACCCGGCGTGACTCCATGGACGGTGACGTCGGTTGCCATGGCGCGCGTGGCGCCCAACACCATTGCTGCAGATGTCATCAGGGAGCGGTCGTCGCCCCCGTCGTGGCGGTCACCGGTGGAGGCGGGGGCGGAGGAGCCGGCGCCGGCTGCGTCGTCGGCGTCGTCACCGGCGCCGGCGCCGGGGTCGTCGTCGGGCCGGGCGTCGCCGTGGCTGCTCCTGCCGATGCGGGAGAAGATGCGGCTGCGGTCGGGGCAGCGCTCGTTCCCGTCGAAGTCCCGGACGCGGCCGGTGCGGCTACGGCCGACGCAGACGGCCCCGCCGAGGTCCCCGAGGTTGGTGAAGTGGCGGCGGCGCTCGAGCCACCCACGGTCGCCGCGGCACTTCCAGGCGCCACGGGATCTGACACCGTACTGGCACCCGACTGCAACGCCTTGATCTGTTCCTCCGTCGACGAGATAGCGGCGTGCAGCCGGGTGATGCTCGACTTCTCACGGGCCGTGGCGGCGGCGATGGCGGCCGACTGTGCCGAGGTTCCCTGATGGGTCGGCGGTGCAGTATGGAGCGAATAGGCAAAGGCGAGGCCCGTGGTCCCGAGCGTTGCCGCAGTCACCACGACCCCGGGGACGGTCGCCGGCCGTCGCTTCTTCTTTGGGATGGAACGTCCCTCAGTCATTGGACCCGCCTCCGCCGTCGCCTCCACGCCTCGGCCTTGTCGTCGTGGTCGTGGAAGGCGGTGCCGTCGTGGTGGTGGTGGGAGGTGCCGTCGTCGTCGTCGTCGTGGACGGTGCCGTCGTGGTGCTGGTGGTGGGCGGTGCCGTCGTGGTGGTCGTGGTGGCTTGGTTCGGCGTCACTCCCGGGTTCGCGGGGGATGCTGGGGCGACCGCGCCGGCGACCGCCGACCCCGCCGACGGTGCAGCTGCAATCAGGACTGCTTGGGGAGCGGGAGCCGCGGCAGATCCACTCGGGTGCGGGCTGGCGAGCTGGGCGCGTGCGAAACCAAGGAGCTGCTGGAGGTGCGACTCCCGGGCGCTCAGGCCCACGGCGCGCTGGTAGAGCTGCTCGGCCTCAGCTGCACTTCCGAATGTTGGAGCGTGGTCGCGTGGCGGACCGGCGAGGACAAATCCCGCGCCGAGGCCCAACGTCGCAACAACCCCTAGCACCCACTTCCGCATCCTGCGCGCTGCCCCCTCGTTCGGCGACGCTCGGCCGAGGTGTCACCTCGGTCTCTCCAACGAGTGTGTCGCAAGACGGTGACCGCGTGAACCTCCCGGGCCGCAGAATTGTCGTTGCCTTGAGCGCTGGGCTCTCGCCCGCTCCGCTCTGCCGGGCCGGCCGCTCAGTCGAAGGCCAGTTCCAACGCCTCCATGATCCGAGGGGCCACGTCCGCCAGATCGGCGTGATGCGGCACGGATCCACGGACGGACAGCACGTACCCCTGGCTCCCCTGCCGCCAATCAATGTCGTCGCCTACCGTCCGGTTGACCTGGGCGCTCAGGACCCCCTTGAGCGCCGGAACAGCGTCGAGGTGTCCGACAGCCGCCAGTCGACTCGCCCCCATAGGGGGCTGCACGAAGTAGTCGTAGACAACCGGCTCGTCACCGACAGGCGCTTCGACCGGCAAATCGAACGGTTGGCCGAGCGCGATCTTCGTTGCGAGAGAGGTGAGCGACTGACCCTGCGCGGCTTCGTACAGCTGGTCGATCCCGCCGCCGCCCACCCTTCCGTTGACCTCAATGACCCGAGGTCCGTGTTCGGTGAGCTTGATCTCAATGTGGAGGGCGCCCGAGCGGACTCCGAGAGCTTCCGCCGCCTCGATGGAGAGCGCCCGAACCCGGGCCGCTTCCTCCGGCAGCAGATGGTGGGGCATGAAGTTGCCGGTCTCCCGGGACGGCGGGGCGGTCGGGAACTTGCCGGTGATGGCGAGCGGGGTGATGACACCCTCGCACGCGACCGCCTCGACGGAGACGTACCGACCCAGGAAAGACCATTCACGCGACTCGGCATCGTTGAGCCAGGCCTCGGCGAGGTAGTCCTCGGTCAGATGGGGGGCACCTCCGATGATGGTGCTGAAGCAGGACTTCAGGAGACCCAGATCGGCGATCTGGAAGACATCTCGGCTTGCGGTGCCTCGCGCCGGCTTGACCACCAGTGGGAATCCGACCGACTTGGCGAGCTCTATCGCCTCGTCCACGGTCTTCCCTGAGGCAATCCGCACGAATGGGGGCACCATCACGCCACCCTCGGCCAGCCTGCTGCGCTGGGTCACTTTGTCGAGCAATGCGTCGACGACATTGGGTGGGTTGCCAGGAAGGCCCAACACGTGGCTGACGGTGGCTGCCAGGTGCAGCTGCGAGTCGGTGAAGGCGATCACGCCGTCGAGAAGGTCGCCGCGAAGCGATTCGGCAACCGTAGAGGCTGATCGCCCCGCAACGTCAACGACCCGACCGAGGCGGGGGAGCAAGCGGGCCCATGAGCCCAAACGTGGATCTCCGGACTCGACGATCCAGACGATCTGGCATTGCCGACCCACCCGCTCGACCAAATCCAGCGGCGATGATGACGTGACGTCGTAGGCCACACCCAGGCGCGGAAGACCGTGGGGGTCGAGGATCTCTTCGGTCACCGCCTGCCCGTCCGTCGCCAATCGTTCCTCCAGTTCTTCCGTCGATTTCCCACCGACCACAGAGGTACCGTCGGCCAAGCTCTTGGTGCGCGGTTCGACGACACGCAGCAGTCTTGAACCCTCCATCCCCTACGCATTCGTTCCCGACAGTCGATTGGTTGCACTGTCGCCGCAAAAATTTGTTGCGCCGGACGTAGTGCCACACTTGACGCGCTCGCCGTACCCGCGCCGGCCACCCTGGCCGGGGCTCGATGCACTTCTCTCGAGACACGGTCGTGTCGTTCGATCCAACCGGTCGAAGCGGCTTCCCGAGAGTGATAGTCACTGTCTTGGAAAATGACGCTGTTTAGTGCTAAAACACCGCAGCGGACATGCACAGAAACGACAGAGGTCGGGACGGTTGCCTCTCATCCTGAAGTGACTGCGCGCAATCGACCAACCAACCATCCCCACCCACGCCGGTTGCGTGTCCACCGGTGTGCGCCGGGGGCACGATTCCGACACTCGTAAACTTGCGTACCGGGTCCGGGAACAACGGCCTGCTTGACGCCGGCGCCGAAGTTGAAGGGACAGTGATGGCAGCAAAGGCATCGGAGACTGCTCCGAACTGGTGCACGACCGAGGTCGGCCGCAGGGCATGGGCACTCGGCGCAGACGTGGCCGCACCGGTGGCGGACGCCGTGGACCGAGACGCCCGGTTCCCCGCCGAGGCCACCGCCGCCATGCGCGAGACCGGACTGCTCGGAGCGCTCGTACCCGTTGAGTTCGGAGGCGAAGGCGCCTCTCTGGCTGAAATCTCTGAGGCAATCCGCGCCATCGCCAGCCATTGCGCATCGAGCGCCCTGGTCTATGCGATGCACCAGATTGAGGTGGCCTATCTCATCGGGCACGGCCGGACCGAGGCACTGCAGAACATGCTGCGCCAGGTGGCCCGGGGCACCGTGCTGATGGCCAACGCCAACAGCGAGGTCGGGCTTGGAGGCGACGTCGGCCGCAGCTTCTGCGCCCTGGTCCACGAAGACGGGCGCGTCCGACTGGAAAAGGACGTTCTGGCGCTTTCCTACGGTGAATATGCCGACGCCATCACCGTGAATGCCCGGCGTCACCCCGACGCCGCAGAAAGCGACCAGGCCATGCTCGTGTGCGGTCCCGGGAGTTTCGAACTCACGCGCACGTCCACATGGGACACCATGGGCCTGCGCGGGACGTGCAGCTCGGGATTCCAGCTCGTCGCAGACGAGCAGGAAGACATGGTCCTCACCGATGACTGGGCGACGGTGGTGAATCACAGCGGTCTGTCGGCCACGACCGTCTTCTTGAACTCGGTGTGGGTCGGCATTGCCGAATCTGCGGCCAGCACGGCCCATGCCTCGGTCCGGGCCGAGGCCCGGCGCACCATCGGGACGGTGCCACCTTCCGCGCTCCGCCTGGCAGAGTTGGCCGTTGTCCTCGGACAGGTGCGATCGGTACTGACCTCGACGATCGAGCACATTGCAGCACTCGGCCCCGGGGAGTACCCGGGGGACCACGCGGCGCTCATCCTCGAGATGCGAGACCTGAAACTCTCGGCCACCACGCTCTCGGCCGAGGTCGTGCTCAAGGCCCTTTCGATATGCGGTTTGTCCGGTTACAAGCGCGACTCCAAATTTTCCATCGACCGCAACTTGCGGGATGTCCTGGGCGGAGCACTTATGGCCAACAACAACCGCTTCTACGTCGACAACGCGCAGTTGCTGCTGGTCTTGAAGCAGATGTGATGGGACCGGAGGATGCGAAGACGCAGCCGCCCGCCGGATCCGAACTCTGGGACGCCTTCGAGTCCTATGTCGGCTCGCGCCTGATCCCATCCGACGAAGCCCTCCATGCAGCGCTCGCCGCCAGCGCAGAGGCAGGCCTGCCCCCGATCAGCGTGACGGCGAATCAGGGTCGGTTCTTGTCCCTTCTCGTCCGCATCTCCGGCGCCCGGCGAGTGCTCGAGGTCGGCACTCTCGGGGGGTACAGCACTATCTGGCTCGCCCGGACGCTCCCCCCGGGGGGTCGGATCATCAGTCTGGAGGTCGACGCCGTCCATGCGGAAGTGGCACGCGGCAACATCGCCCGGGCCGCGTTGGAGGACGTCGTCGACATCCGTATCGGCCCGGCCAGCGAACTCTTGGCGCAGCTCCGAGCCACCGGTGAGGGACCGTTCGACCTGATCTTCATTGATGTGGACGAGCACAACAATGCGGACCTGCTCCCCTCGGCACAAGAGCTTGCGCGCGACGGGACCGTGATCATCATTGGGGCCGCCGACCTCGTCCGTGGATCTCGCCGGCTGTACGCCGCGCTCGCGCAAGATTCCGGGGTGTCCGCCGCTGCCGTGCAGGCGGTGGGGAGTGCCGGCCGCCGCGGCTTCGTCATGGCGGTGGTCTCCGACGCAACCTAGGACACGTCGGTCTACCGGATTGCGTTCCACGGAGTCGGGTAGTAAACGGAGTCGGGGTCAGCCCACCCACACCGGCATGCTGGCCACCCACCACGAGGAGGAACACATGCAGCAGCGCCCCATCGGCAACCGGACCGTCAGCGCCGTCGGGTTGGGTGAGATGCCGCTCTCCATTGAGGGGCGCCCGGACCGTCGCCAGGCGATCGCCACCATTCACGCGTCACTGGACGCCGGGGTCACCATCATCGACACCGCGGACGCCTATTCCCTCGGCGTGCAAGAACACGGACACGGCGAAAGACTCGTCGCCGAGGCCCTGGCGGCCTACAGCGGTGCCACCGACGAGGTGCTGGTGGCCACCAAGGGCGGACACCGCCGTCCAGGCGACGGCAGCTGGACGGTGCACGGTGACCCGGCGTACGTGAAGGAGGCCTGCGAAGCCTCGCTCAAGGCCCTCGGGGTCGAGGCCATCGGCCTCTATCAGTACCACCGGCCCGATCCTTCGGTCCCCTGGGCCGAGTCGGTGGGCGCCCTGGCCGACCTGCTCGACGAGGGAAAGATCCTGCTGGCCGGTGTCTCCAACGCGACCGTGGCGCAGATCGACGAGGCACAGCAGGTGCTCGGCGGCCGCCTGGCCAGCGTCCAGAACGAATTCAGCCCCCGGTTCCGTTCCTCGGAGGGCGAGCTCGAGCATTGCGAGAAGCTCGGCATTGTGTTCATCCCGTGGAGCCCCATGGGCGGCATCGGCCGCTCCGACCGGATTGAGGGGAACTTCCCCGCCTTCGGAGAAGTGGCGCAGGAGGTGGGCGCCAGCCCGCAGCAGGTCACGCTGGCCTGGATGCTGGCCAAGGGCTCGCGGGTGATCCCGATCCCGGGCAGCAGCCGGCCCGAGACGGCCATCGCCTCGGCCGCCGCCGCCGACATCACCCTGACGGCCGAGCAGGTCGCACGCCTCGACGCGTCCTGAGCCGGTCGTGACGCCCGCAGCGACAGCCCCCGACAACCGGCGCTCCGGCGAGGTCGGGCCCGCGTGATCACCATTTCCGGCAGCGAGGTCACCGGAGCCGACGTGTGGAGCGCCGCCGACATCGGCGATCTCACGGGCCGGGTGGCCCTCGTGACCGGAGCGAACAGCGGTATCGGGTACGAGACGGCCCGGGCGCTGGCCCAGCACGGGGCGCACGTGATCCTGGCCTGCCGTGACGACGAGAAGGCGCGCCGGGCC
>Ga0182030_10023810_pt1 | contig 11295 bp, 12 predicted proteins | sample 812S3MmetaG_FD_121299 | JGI IMG/M metagenome (GOLD analysis project Ga0182030, IMG submission 121299) | Permafrost microbial communities from Stordalen Mire, Sweden - 812S3M metaG (Illumina Assembly) | ecosystem: Environmental > Terrestrial > Soil > Wetlands > Permafrost | place: Sweden...
AGGGCACGGCTCAGCGCATCGACCCAGACGAACGTCGCCGCGTGCCCGAGATGCGTCACGTCATACGGAGTGATCCCGCACGCATAAATCCGAGCCCGGTCCAGGACCGGCAGCCGCCGGCCGCCCAGAACCAGGGAGGGCGCCAGCCCGGCACCATCGTGCGTCGTGCCACAAGCCAGCTGCATGTTGCTCATAGGCCTAGTGTCGGTCATCGTTGCCGCCGTCTCCCTGGCGCCGCGTCTCAGGCGAGCGACAGGAAGAGCCGCTCGAGCTGCGCCCGGTCGGCGTCACCTGCCTCGCCGGCGTTGAGCGCGCACTGCTGCAGGCCGGTCGCGATGATCTTGAAGCCGGCCCGGTCGAGGGCCCGGGATGCCGCGGCGAGCTGCGTCACCACATCCGCGCAGTCCCGCCCATCCTCGATCATCTTGATGACACCGCCGACCTGGCCCTGCGCCCGCCGGAGCCGCTTGAGCACGCTGGCCATCGTCTCGCTGTCCACGTCCATACCGACTCCCCAGGGGTCGCGCACCCGGCGCGCGAAATCATTATGCCGCACGCTCCTATGGTGTCCTACTATACCCGACGGGGTATCAAATACTGGGCGGCAAGTGACCTGCGCCCATGCCCGGCGAGTGACCTGCGCCCATGCCCGGCGATGCTGTAGCCCGGCACCGGTGATCACGTTCCGCGCGCCGCTCAGCGTGCGATGCCTTCCGGCGTGAGCTCGGCCAGCGCGCCCGCCAGCCTGCGCGCGACCTCGTCGGCCATCGGCTTCAGCTCAGGCCGGCCCGTGAGCGTGACCATGACCTGCGGGTCGAGCGCCTCGACGACGGTCCCGTCGCCGACGGCGCGGACGACGATGTTGCAGGGCAGCAGCAGCCCGATGCTCCGGTCGATGCCGAGTGCCTGATGCGCGAATGGCGGACTGCAGGCGCCGAGGATCACGTAATCCTCCATCTGCTCGCCGAGCTTTCCCCGCAAGGTGGCGGCGAGGTCGATCTCGGTGAGCACGCCGAACCGCTGACCGGCGAGGGCCTCGCGGACCCGGGTGACCGTCTCAGCGAACGGCATGCGGACCGTGACGCTGGTGCCGTAGCTCACCGGCTTGCCCCTTCTTGCGCGGCCATCTTGCTGCGGATCTCGTTCATGTCCAGCCCCCTGACAGCCTGGATGACTTTCTCCAGCGAGGCTGCGGGCAGCGCGCCGGGCTGCGAGAACACCAGGATGCCGTCCCGGAAGGCCATCAGGGTCGGGATGGAGGTGATCCGGGCGGCGGCCGATAGCCCGCCCTGGTCCTCGGTGTCGACCTTGCCGAACGTGATGTCCGGGTGCTTCTCGCTGGCGGCCTGGAAGACGGGCGCGAACATCCGGCACGGGCCGCACCAAGATGCCCACCAGTCGATGAGCGTGATCCCCGGTCTGGCGACCGTGTCCTCGAACGTGTCCTCGGTGACTGCGACGGTACTCATTTTCGTCCTTCGGTTCGCTGATGGCCAGGATACCCCTAGGGGTATAACGCCGTTCGGTACGAGGTATTCCCGGCTCAGGCAAACGCCGTCGAACGAGGAGGACAGGCGCACGCGGCGGGTGCGGCCCGGCGGATTCCGTGCGGCGGACTGGGCGTGAACAGAAGGAGACAGGCCTGGGCATACGGTCACCGGGGCGGCGATGATCGTGGCGTGACGGTTGCTGACGATCCAGTGCGTGCCAGGCTCCTGCGGCGGGGGTTCACTTTGGAGTACGTGACGCTTGGCTGGAACGTGGCCGGGATCGTCGTGCTGGCGGTCGCGGCCGTCACGGCCCGGTCGGTGGCGCTGGCAGGGTTCGGCCTGGACTCGCTGATCGAGATCGGCGCGTCGACCGTGGTGATCTGGGAGCTGTCCGGGACCGGCCGGGGACCGGCAGCGCCGGGGCCTGCGGCTGATCGGGTACGATTTCGCGGGCCTGGCGGTCTACCTGCTCGTCCAGTCGACCGTCGTGCTGGCGGCCGGGTACCGTCCCCGTCATTCCCTCACGGGGATCGCATGGATGGCGGTGACCGCCGTGGTGATGTTCGCGCTGGCGGCCGGGAAGGCCCGGACCGGGCGGGCACTGGACAACCCGGTGCTGCGCACGGAGGGCCGGGTGACCCTGATCGACGGCATCCTGGCCGCCGCCGTGCTGGCCGGCCTGGTGCTGAACGCGGCGGCCAGCTGGTGGTGGGCCGACCCCGCCGCCGGTTACCTGCTGGTCTATTACGCGGCACGGGAAGTGCGGGAGATCTTCTTCGCCGGGCACTGATCACCGGGCGGCTCGCCGGGCCGTGGCCTCGAAGCCGCCCGGCGTGAGTCCGGCGACCGCTACGGAGCTTGCTTCCTGCGGCTCCACGGAGCAGGCCCGCATTCGAAGTGCTGCTTCAGGATACCCCTAGGGGTGTTACGATTAGCCCTTAGATACCCCATATGGTATTCACATCTGGGTGACAGCAAGGAGGACCTCGGACCTGACAGGCCCTGCCCGCGCTCACTGACCGCCAGCAGGCTCCCCGCATGACACCCGACCATTGAGGAGAACCATCATGTGCCGAGCAGTCACCTGCAGGAAATGCGGCAAGACCACCTGGGCCGGCTGCGGCCAGCACGTCAAGCAGGTGATGGCCGGTGTTCCGGCCTCTCAGCGCTGTGCCGGCCACGCTAGTGACCCGGCCGTCGCCGCCGGCTGGCTGCGCAAGATCTTCGGCCGCAGTTGAGCCCTCCCCATCAGCCCACCTGAGCGGCCCGATCGCCCGCTCCGGCGAACCGCACCATCGGCAGCGCGCGAACCCCAGGGCGCATTTCGTTAAAGTTGAGACCGGTCGGGTTTCCCGCTCTCCGTGGCGGCTCTGATTCCGGCGGCCGGATGCGAACGCGGGCCACGTGCGGGTAACGTCCCACCGCGCGGAGTCACGCGTTGCTGGTTGCCAGGTCCACGACGGATGGCGGGATCGCGGGAAATGGCCCGTTCGATCAGATCAAGTCATTATCACGAACGGACCCGGGGTGACTGTGGCACCTCAGCTGATGAGCGTCGAGCGGCAGCGCGTTCGTCAGGTCAAGCCGCCCGGACCGCCCACTGGACGAAGCAGACCGCAGCATGCGGCTAGTTACCCGGAGTTGGGGTGAGGGACAGCCGCCAGGCGGCCTCGCCGCCGATCAGGTCGGAGACGTCGCGGTGGCCGGAGCGGCGCAGCAGGCTGGCCGCGATCGAGGAGCGGGTGCCGCCCGCGCAGTACACCACGACCGGGGACCCGGTGGGCACTTCGGACAGGCGGCTGGGCAGTTCGGCGAGCGGGATGTGCAGGGAGCCGTCGATGGCGCCCGCGGCGCACTCGCTCGCGTTGCGCACGTCCAGTACCACAGGCGGCTGGTCCCGGCCGAGCGCCTCACGCAGATCGCTTGCCGTCAGGCGGCTCGCCTGGTCCACCTCGCCGGGGATGGCGAGGAAAGCGGCCTCGGGAGTGTCCAGGTAGCCGGTTACCGTGTCGAACCCGATCCGGCCGAGTCTGGTGATGACCTCCTGCTCGGTGCCGGGCGGCGCTATCACGAGGATCTCGCTGCCGGGCTCGATCACCATCCCGGCGCGTTCGGCGAACCGGCCGTCGGCCGGCACGTTGAGCGAGCCGCGCAGGTGGGCGGCGGCGAAGTCGTGCGGGTCGCGTGCGTCGACGACGATCGCGCCGCGGGCGCGACGATCTCCGAACTCCGCCAGTGGCAGCGGCCTCGCGCTTGACTCGACGTCGAGGAGGCCGTGCCGCTTGCGGTTCAGGACGGCGTCGTAGACGAAGTACCCGGGCGCCGGGGGCTGGCCCTCGGTGACGAGCGCCACGAACTCGTCCTCGCTCATCGGGGCGCACGCGTAGTTGGTCAGCCGCTGCGCGCCGATCGTGGACTGCCGTTCGGTGGACAGGTTCTTGCCGCATGCCGAGCCCGCCCCGTGCGCGGGGAACACCCGCACCTCGTCCGGCAGGGCCATCAGCGTGTGCTGGACGCTGTCGTACAGCATGCGGCCGAGGTCGCCGGCCTGGTGGCCGAGCGAGGACAGCAGGTCGGGGCGCCCGACGTCGCCGATGAACAGGGCGTCACCGGTCAGCACCCCGTAGGCGATCTGGTCCGCCGCGTGCTCGTAGACGAGGATGCTGACCGATTCCGGTGTGTGGCCGGGCGTCTGGAGGATCTCCAGGGTCACCTCGCCCAGGCTGATCCGCTCGTGGTCGGCGAGCCTCCTGATCGGGTACTCCACCTCCGCGGCACGCCGGCCGTAGCCGATCCACGCGCCGGTCGCGGCCGCGATCTCCAGGTGCCCGGCGGCGAAATCGGCGTGGAAGTGCGTGTTGATCACCGCTTCGATGGTGAGCCCGCGGGCGCGGGCGTCGGCGAGGTACTCGGATACGTCGCGGCGCGGGTCCACGACTACGGCGCGGCCGGTGCTCTCGTCGCCGATGAGGTAAGACGCCTGGGACAGGCAGTCGAGGTAGTACTGGGCAAAGTACATGTCGGTCTCCGGGGGTGTTCGGGTTAGGCGCGGCCCTTGAGCATGCCCTGCCAGTAGAGCGCGGGCAGCCCGTACCGCTTGAGCAGGTACATGTCCCGCCGCGGCTTGAGGGTGTCGATGAACGGGATGCTGGGGGTGCGTTCCAGGTCGTAGTTGAACTCGGCGAGCAGCAGCTTGTTCCGCGAGGTGACCAGCGGGCATGACGTGTACCCGTCGTAGCTCCTGGTGTCCCCGCCGTGCATCGCCGCGAGCAGGTTGGCCGCCACCACGGGCGACTGCTTGCGGATCGCGGCGCCGGTCTTGGAGGTCGGCAGGTTCGCGACGTCACCGAGGGTGAATACGTTCGGCCACTCCGGGTGCCGCAGGGTGTGCTTGTCGGCCCGCACGTAGCCGAACGGGCTCGCGGGATCGGCCAGCGGCGACGCCTTGACCCAGTCCGGGGCGCTCTGCGGCGGGGTCGCGTGCATGATGTCGTAGCCGATCTCTTCCTTGGTGCCTGCCTTGGTGTCCGCGATCACCGCCCGCCTGGCGTCCCCGTCGACCTCGACGACCTGGGATTCCAGCCGTACCTCGATGCCGTAGCCCGCCGCGATGCCGGCCAGCACCGCCGCCCAGTCGGGCTGGCTGAACATGGTCGCGGTCGGCAGCACCAGGATGACCCGGATGCGGTCGAGCACGCCCTGGCTCCGCCACCAGTCGGCCGCCAGGTACGCGATCTTCTGCGGGGCCCCCGCGCACTTGACCGGGCCGGCCGGCATGGTGAACAGCGCGGTGCCGCTGCGCAGGCCGCGGATGAACTCCCAGGTCTTCGGGGCCAGGTCGTAGCGGTAGTTGCTGGCGACACCGCGCTGGCCCAGGGTCTGCGAGAGCCCGGGAACCCGGTCGAAGTCGAGCTGCAGCCCCGGGGCCATGACCAGGTAGTCATAGCCGAGGACCTGGCCGGACTCGGTGCTCACCCGCTGCGCCGCCGGGTCCACCGCGGCGGCGGCGCCCCGGATCCAGGTCACCCCCTTTGGCATGACCCGGGCCTGCGGCCGCACCGAGGCGCGCTGCGGCGCCCGCCCGCCGCCGACCAGGGTCCACAACGGCTGGTAGTAGTGGCGGGCCGAGGGCTCGAGCACGGCGACGTCCGGCAGGCCGGCGCGGCGGAGCCGGGCGGCCAGCGTCAGGCCGGCGGATCCGCCGCCCACGATCAGTACCTTGTGGTGGCTGCCCGACGGATTCGCGGAATTCATGCTCGGATTCCTCCTCAAGTTCGACCAAATAAATGGCGTCATCTTTTTTTATCCGGAGCCTGGGAATACGTCAAGCGGTCATTTACCCGCGGCCACTGCCAGTCGAGGTTTTCATGCTATATAAAACGCTCCGAGCTGCTGCTATAGGTAAATGCTTATCGCCGGATCGGAATTTACAATTAGACGCCACAGGTTCCAGGCGCGCACAATTGAGCAGGAGTTTGCCGCGCCGGTCCCGTTGCCGGTGTCGTTCTTTACGGAGGAAAATTGTGCTGCTCGCGCTGCCTATCGGGATCCTGATCGGTCTCAGCCTCGGCGCGCTCGGCGGGGGCGGGTCGATCCTGACCGTGCCCGCGCTGGTCTACCTGCTGGGCGAGAGCCCGCACAGCGCGACGACCGCGTCGCTGATCATCGTCGGCGTCACCGCTCTTGCGGGCATGGCCGTCCACCTGCGGGCCGGGCGGGTCCGGGTGCGCTCCGGGATCGTGTTCGGGGTCCTCGGCGCGGGCGGCGCCTTCGTCGGCAGCCGCCTGTCGGCCAGCGTCAACCCCGACGCCTTGCTCGCGGCGTTCTCCGTGCTCATGGCAGGTGCGGCGGTCACGATGCTGCACCGTCAGCGGACCAAAGCCGTCCCGGCGCCGGAGCCGCCGGCCGAGGCTCCGCCGCCGGCCCCCGTCCTCACGCCTGGCGACGTCAACGGCCACGATGATCACGGCGGCGGGGTCGCGGTGCGCCACTCGCCCCCGCGAACCGCTTCCCGGAACCCAGCCATGTCATCGGTGTCGCCGGTCCGCGTAGTGATCGCGGCGACGATCGTCGGGCTCGTGACAGGGTTCTTCGGGGTGGGCGGCGGTTTCGTGGTCGTCCCGGCGCTGGTCCTGGCTCTCGGCTTCGACATGCCGGCGGCGATCGGCACGTCCCTGCTCGTGATCTCGATCAACTCCGCCTCGGCGCTGCTGTCCCGGCTGGGCACCCACGCGAGCATCAATGACACCCTGCTGATCATGTTCACCGTCGCCGCCGTCGCCGGGGCCGTCGCCGGGAGCCGGATCGCCTCCAAGGTCCGGCCCGAGCGCCTGTCCGCCGCCTTCGCCGTCCTGATGATCGCGATCGCCCTCTACACCGCGGCCCGCAGCATCCCCGCCCTTATCTAACTCGCGCTCACCCGCCCGGGCGGGTGGCGAGGCGGGCGGCCACCGCGAGGAACGCGGCCGCCGCCGGGGTCGGCGAGCCCGGCCGGCGGACGATCACCAGGTCCCGCATCAGCGGCGGGTCGAACGGAACGGGTACCGCGCCCCGCGCGGCGGCGAGCGCGGCCATCGCCTCGGGCATCACCGCCGCCCCGGCGCCGGCCAGCACCAGCGGCAGAATCGCCTCCCGCTGGCTCGTCTCGATCGCGACGAGCGGCCGCAGCCCTTCGAGGCCAAGGGCCGCCTCGAGCAGGCGGCGGCCCGAACTGCCCGGCGGGGTCACGATCAGCGGGACGTCCGCCAGGCTCCCCGGTCCCAGCCGGCCGGCCCGACCGGCCGAACCCGGCGGGAACACGGCCACCAGCTGCTGGGCGCGGAACGGGACGGTGACAAGTCCGTCGGCGGCACGGCTGGCGTCCGTGACGCCCACCTCCGCGGCGCCGGTCCGCACCTGCTCGGCGAGTTCGTCCGGATCGCCCGGCGAGGCGATGTGCACCGTGATCGCCGGGTAGGCCTGCCGGTAGGCGCCGAGCAGCACGGGCAGCGGGTCGGTGGACAAGGTGGGCAGCGCGGACAGGTCAAGACGGCCCCGGCTCAGCTTGTTGACCTCGGCGGTGACCTGGCGGGCCGCGTCGATCTCGCGCAGCACCGCCCGGGCCGGGCCCGCCAGCGCCGCCCCGGCGTCCGTCAGCTCCACCGTCCGGCCCAGCCGGTGGAACAGCGGGCCGCCGAGCTCGGCCTCCAGCTCCGCGATCGCCTGGGACAAGGCAGGCTGGGAAATGTGCACCGCCTGCGCCGCGCGAGTGAACCCGCCATGCTCGACCACGGCGAGAAACAGGCTCAGCCGCCGGATGTCGAGCGCCGACACCCGGTAACCCACCGGAGCCGCCACGTCAGGACCCATCCATCGTGCTCATAAACGGATCATGCCCCACCCCGCCGCGTTGGCACCAAGAGGGCCAGGAACAGCGGCTGCGCCAGGGATAAATCCGGTACAGACGGTGCGTCGAGGTCATGCATCCTTTGTCATGTAAAAGCGTCAGCTGAGGTATTCACGTTTAGGCCTGACCTGCGCAGACGGGGCGCGGTGAGAGGGTCGCCCACAGGTTAAGCGGGCGTCGGCCACACGATGCGGAGGCTGCTGCTCCGGTTCTGGCGGCGGCCGCGGGAGCGTGACGCCGTGCGTGCACCGGCGGGCCTGGTTAGCGTTTCCAGCGGGGGTCGGCCGCGGCGATGGCGAGGCTGATTTCCTCGAGTTCGGCGATCAGTTCGCGGAGCCGTTTGTGGTTGTCGAACCAGGGGCCGTAGTCGGCGAGCTGGTCGTCGGACAGGATGCGGGTGGCGGTCCTGCCGTTTTTCTTGCGGGTCCACTGGTGGTAGGGGCCGTGGAGCTGCGGGGGGTCGGCGTGGCAGCGGCAGTTTGCGTGGCCGCAGCGGGTCATCCGGTCGGCGAGGGTGCCGGGCAGGGCGAAGCCGGCCGCGGTGAGGGCGGCGATCTCGGCGGCGATGGCGGCGGCGCGAGCCTGCTGGTCCGGGGTGGGCGGCACGTTCTCATTGTCGCAGTTCCGCGTTCCCGCGTATTTTATACAGTAAAATTACTGTATGAAGAATGCGGAGGTCGCCGCCTATATCGGGCGGTGGAGGCCGTCGTCGGTCTCCGCGGAGGGGGCGGCGTTCGCCCGGGACGTGGTCGCGCGGGCGGGACCGGAGGGCCGGGAGCGGGCGAAAAGCCTGCTGTGGGCGGCCGGGAAGCTCGCTGATTACGCGGTGCCGCTGGGCCTGGAGGCGGTGCCGGAGGTGCTGCTGCACCCGTCGACGGCCGAGCGGTTCACCCGGTGCGCGCCGGGGCTGTCGCCGGCCGCGCGGCGGACGCTGCGCACGAACCTGCGGTTCACCGGCCGCCGCGTCGTCCCGCAGCTGTATCCGGCGGACCTGCCGCTGCCCCGGGAGCGGTCGAAGAAGCCGTACAGCCCGGCGGAGATCAGCGGGTTCCTCGCGCTGGCCGACGCCCAGCCCGCGGCGGAACGGCGGATGCGCGCGGCCGGGCTCATCTGCCTGGGGGCGGGTGCCGGGCTGATCCGCGGTGACCTGCGCGACGTCCGCGGCACCGACATCAGCTGCCGGTCCGGCGGCGTGCTCGTGCAGGTCCGGGGCCGGCGTGCCCGCACGGTGCCGGTGCTTTCCCGCTACCAGGACCGGCTGCTGGCCGCCGCGGGGTCCGCCGGGAGCGCCCTGGTCTGCGGCGGCACTGAAACGGGCCGCCGGAACATCACGAGCCCGCTGGTCAGGGCGCTGGACGGCGGGGCCGGGCTGCCCCGGCTGGACACCTCCCGGCTGCGCGCGACGTGGCTGGCCGGCTGCGGGGAGCTGCTGGGGCTGGCCACGTTCATGCACGCGGCCGGGATCAGCTGCTCCCAGCGGCCCGGTGACCTGGTGGCCGGCCTGGAGCCGGGCGGCGAGGAGCAGGCCGTGCGGCTGCTGGGGGCCGCCCGGCCATGATCGCGCTGCCGGTACTGGAAGGCATCCTGGACGCCTCCGGCATCGCGCCGCGGACCGAGGCCCTGCTGCCGTCCGGCGCCCGGAAGCGGCATCTGACCGTCCGCAACCTGCTGCTGGGCATGATGCTCGCTCTCGCCGACGGCCGGCCCGCGCACCTGACCAGGGTCTGTCAGGCGCTGGCCTCGCTGCCCGAAGGCGAGCAGCGGCGGCTCGGCGTCCTCGCGGACTGGAAAGGCCGGGAGCACCCGCTGACCTACCGGCAGGCTGAGTACACCTTCAGCCTGGTGACGGCCGCGCTCGGCAAGGACGACCCGGACGGGCTGCCGTCGCCGGCGCTGCAGGCGGCCTGCGACGGCCTGCAGCGAAGCCAGCATCCCGCAGGAATCCAGGGACGCCGGCAGCTCGCTGGCCGTCGACTGGAGCGACCTGGAAACCTTCTCCGGCCCCCGCCGCGCGGAACCAGCGACTGCGCCGACCCCGAGGCCTCCTGGGGACACCGCAAGAACAACCTGCGCCACGATGAGGACGAGCTGTTCTTCGGCTACTACCTGCCGGCCGCCATCATGGTCCCCGGCGAGCAGGGCCCGCCCGTCCCCGAGCTCGCCCGCCGCATGACCCTGTCCTCCTGCCGCCACGACCCCGTCCCCGCGTTCACCCCCGTGCTGACCGCCATGCCGCAAGACGGGATCCCGCTCGGCGACGTCCTCGCCGACTCCGGCTACGCCCACCGCATCCCGGGGAACTGGGCATCCCCGCTCCGCCGGGCCGGAGCCGCCCTGATCCAGGACCTCCATCCCCACGACCGCGGCCCCAAGGGCACCAGCCAGGGCGCCATCGTCGCCAACGGGAACCTCTACTGCCCCGCCACGCCCCGCACCCTGCTGGAACTCGGGCCGCTCGCCCGCAGCGCCACCCCGGAGCAGGCCGTGCGGCACGACGCGAAGACCGCCGAGGCCGCCCGCTGCAAGCTCGGCCGCCTCACCCGCGACGACGAAGACGGCTGCCACCGGGTGCAGTGCCCCGCCGCCACGGGAAAGATCCGCTGCCCGCTGCGCCCGGCGTCGATGACCCTGGACCGGGACCGCCCCGAGATCCTCACCCCGCCACAGCACCCCCTGGCCTGCTGCACCCAGCAGACCATCACCATCCCGGCCGGCGTGCTCGCCAAGACCGCGCAGAAACACGACTACCCCTCCGCCGCCTGGCGCCGCTCCTACGCTCGCCGCAGCGGAGCCGAACGCGGCTTCGCCACCGCCAAGGACCCCGCCAGCAACACCATCAGCCGCGGCTGGTGCCGCCTGATGGGCCTGGCCCCGCTCATGCTGTTCACCACGGCGCTGCTCGCCGTCCGCAACCACCGCATCCTCGCCGCCTGGAACGCCCGCCAGGACGACTGGGGAGCCGCCAAAGGCCTCCCCCCGAAAACACGGCGCCGGCACCGCAAGAGCCCCGCCATGGCCGCCGCCGCGCCGCCCTGACAGCCACCCTCACCCGCACCCCCGCCACGATCACCAGCACCGCACGGCGCGAGCACGCCCTCACACGCCAGACAGAAGCCCAGAACAGCAGAAAAGGCGCCCACGGCACCCTGGAACCAGCCCGGCCCGGGCCAGGACCACCATCCCGCCCGAAATTTCAGACCCAAACGTGAAAATGATCCTCATTCAAACGTGAAGACCTCGTGGTGGTCAGGGACAGGATCGAACTGTCGACCTTCCGCTTTTCAGAAGGTCTGTCACCGGCCCGGGAGCCTCTGCCTAATACAGCTCCGCAGCCCGCTTTACCAGCAATGGGCCTGTCAGGAGCTTGTGACGCCATTTTAGCAGGCGTGCCAACGTGTGCCGGGTAATGCCGTTTCGTCC
>Ga0182030_10023811_pt1 | contig 11295 bp, 4 predicted proteins | sample 812S3MmetaG_FD_121299 | JGI IMG/M metagenome (GOLD analysis project Ga0182030, IMG submission 121299) | Permafrost microbial communities from Stordalen Mire, Sweden - 812S3M metaG (Illumina Assembly) | ecosystem: Environmental > Terrestrial > Soil > Wetlands > Permafrost | place: Sweden...
AGGTCGTTCGGGGACGATCTGATAATGTAGCCTGCGGGCTGTGCAGGCACATGTCGGGCGGAGGTGATGTGGCCGTGTTCGTCGACGTCTCCTGCCGCCTCCTCCTCCTCCTCCTCCTCCTGCTCATCATTCTCCGGAACAATTTCGGCACCAGCGATTTCAGTATTAATCTGTACGTTCACGGACGGGTAATAGTTTTTGGCGAACAAATTCCAGTACAGATCAAACACCGTGTTATTCTCAACGTCATGAAGACCACTGGATAAAATGTGACAGGCAATCATCACATGCAGCAATTCTTCGAACAAATACATAAATTTAAACTCCAGTCTGGAATATTGTCCGGGAAATACTTGGGCGTGACGCTCGTAGTAGGCATAAAACTCTAGAATCGGCGACGACGGACTGGCCAGCCCAATGTCCCAGTAATCTTGGAACCTGGAACTTTCAAAATACATCGGCCTCACGCGCAACACTTGCTTGAACAGCAAGCAGGCCGTGTGCATTGTAGCGGCGAAGATGCACGTATTGTTGATTATGGTGGCGTGTTCCGTACTGGTGTTTTGGTCTTGTTCGGCGGATCGGGCCTCATTGCGACATCTCTGGTTCCAGTCATCGCAAAAAGCCAAATAAATGATAATGATTTGCTGAACAAGAGACGTGGGAATGAGGCGGGCATTCGAAAGACAAATCGCCATTTGTCGTGCATGAGAAGACGAGTCGCCAGCAATGCAATCCTGCCATACACTCCATTTGGAAACATCAATCGTAGTGTTGACATTCGAGTTTTTGAGACGGTCGTACAGCAGGTGTTGGTGTTGGTCAATCGCGCAGGGTTTCCAGCCACGATTGGAGGATGCAACAAAGAGCAAAGAATCATCTGCCACCCATGTCTCGGCAGGTTGCTGAACGCTGTTGATCATCATTTGCCACACATTATTACGAAGAGATTGTCCAGGCCGCGCGAAACGCTGACGATACTCGGCTCGGCTTTGGACGATGTCGACTTGGTTTTCCATGCGGACGCCCGAGTGCGGCTGAGCGAGACGGTAAAAGCCGAATTGATGTCGTATTGCAAAGCGTTTTTCGCTCGATTTCGACTCATTCTCGCCCTTGGATGTGGTAATCTCTCGAATACAATCAAAAGGACGGATTGCGGGATGGCGAACGAGGTCGAGTGTCGTGTAGCGATCGGCCAGCGAGTACTGAATCATGCCCCTGACAAAATCGCTCAATAACAAAACTCGATGTCTAATATCGGCTTTGGGTCCAGTAATGGCCTGTTCGCTCCACCACTGGTCGAAATAATCGGAAAATAACGGCGCGCTCAACATATTGCCCAGGATGGCCGTTGGATAGATGTCCGAGGGAGAGTCCAACCCTTGAAAGCCCAGCGCTCCGCCAATCTGCGAAATGATATCCGAGCGCGTTTCGGCATAATTCGAGTCCTTAAAAACCTCATAGGTGACATACACAATCTTCGAGCGTTCATCTGGGGCGGGAGCGCGGGCCGTCATTTTTTTTTCGGCCATCATCTTTCGCGACATTTGATTCAGATTGTCCAAGTGCACCACTGCATCTCGATCCACCTCACCGTACACTTGAACGTTGGTGGTCTTTTGGATCTGGAGCATCAAGGTCAAGGTCACATTGGGATGCAGATATTTCAGAGCCTGTTGATCACGCATTGCCTGCAAAACATCTTCGCCGCAATTGAACTGCGATTTTCCAAGTAGTTTCTTGGGTTGGGATATGAGGCAAGGCAAATGGTGGGATATGGGAATGCGCACCTTTTTCGGCCCCCGGGCCGTTGAAGTCTGCGCGGCATTCCAATCGTCCGTAAATTGATCCAAAATCAACTGTCGATAATCGCTAAACAACAGGAATCTCCACAAGTAAAATTCCCAAACTCGCGACGGAGGTGCAGGTTGGCAAGAGTGACAACGAACTTGTGCTGCCACGGGGCACTCGTCGGCGGCGAGAGTAGGCCGAATGATTTGTGGTCTTTGACCAGTGTTGGATTTTTTGGACGATTTTTCCGACAGAGTAACGGTGGAGGGAACAGATGGGGCGGTCGATGTTGATGATGATGATGATGAGTTGGAAGAGGCTGGCGGCCGTGATTCGAGCTTGGCGTTTTTTGTCGTTCGATGTGTCTTGACCATGAGATTGTGCTGCAATTTGTCTGCCCTCGTCATGTCCAAGGTGCCCCAACTGGAGAGGGATCTGGGATTGACGCCGGAACGAAAGTCTGCCTTGTTCATTCGATCCATGATACATTGCGGGCACCAAATACGGGTGCAAAATAGAATACCATACTCATCGCGCGTGAGTTCAACGGCAGGATCAATCATTCTCCGCATCAAATTTCGATAGGGGAGCGAATTTTCAATGCTCGGCGAGCCGCAAAAATTAAAATTATCCAATAACGCAAACCATTTGGCGGTGCGGGTGAAAATACTAAAACGACCGACGAGAAGACCGGCAGCGGCGACGGCCAGACTCCAATTGTCACTCGTGTGAGCGTTTTCGAATTGAACTTGCTGCAAACTGACCTCGACCGCTCGCATATCGATTAGACCGAGCAATTGGGTGTAAAAATGGTAGGTCATCAAATGTTTCATCCGGCGCGGCACAAGCTCCTCCGGTTTTGCCGGTTTTTCGGCAAAAGATGCGCGCTTCGAGTCCACGAGGTCACCGTTATTCCATGTTTGCGGTTCAATGTTTGTGCCGGAGATTTGTTTCGAAAGGGCCTTGAGTGAGTGGCTGGTGGACGACGACGACGACGACGACGACGACGACGACGAATAGGCGGATGGGGTGGCAGTAGCGGCGTGGAATGACGGCGGCGAGCAAACTGGAGCCTGGAGCGATGGGGTTGTCTTTTTGTGCGCATCGTGCGAGGAAACCTTGGAATTTTTGACAGGAATCTTCCACTGCGTCGGTAACGATGGATTGCAATTGGGGTGCACGAACGTGTTCGATGGATCCGTCAAATAATTACTACTGTCCGTCTCGGACGCAATGCTCTTGTAATGCCACAAGGTGGACTTTGAAAAATGAACCACGGGCTCCATAAAGATCCAACGCGAAAGGCCAAAATCGATCATCTTGAGGTGACTCAGTTTACGAGCGTTCATCGACTCGGCATTCATGCTTCGTTCATATCCTCTCGGTGGGTTGCACCCGAGGACCATATTGTCCACCTTCATATCTCTGTAAGCAACGCCTCTAAAATGGAGGTAGTGCATCGCCCGCACCATTTGGGCCGTTTCGTTCATTTTGGTGTGCGCACTCGGCAGGCCATCAAAGGTCTCCCAACCTCGTTGCACTCTCGACCAACAATCCTCGGTTCCCACCTCCACAATGATGCCCGTGATGGAGAGAGTGTAAGGGTTCAAGTCGACGCCCACCAGGCGGATAATGTGAGGATGTTCATAGACCAATTGATCCAAAAAGTCATCGCTGCCGTCGTCATTTTCTACAGTAACCCCAGCCGATGACGACGACTGTTGTTCTCGTCTCCTCCTCCGTTTGGAATTGTAAATGGTCTTTCCGTTCAAAGTGACAACTTGTTCGTTTTGGACCCGGTTGGCTGCGTGCCGCTGCTCCACATGAGTTGAATAGGTTTTCATGACCGATTTGGGCACGGTGCCCATGTCCAAGCCGATGTCGAACGTCGTATCGCCCGTCGCCGCCGCCGCCCTTGGATGACGGTTTTTGAATATCCAGGAGGTCCATCCAGGCGGAAAGGGAGAATTCCTGAGATTGGTCTGCATCAATATCAAGCTAGAGACCTCGCGCACCGCATCGTTCTTGGTTTCAAACATGTACTTTTCCAAAAATGCTCCCGACGAATTATGGATGGCAACCAGACGATGGTCATCATTGGCATTGATCGGATGAGGCAACTGGGAGATATTTGCGGCGTACACGGGATGAATGTGATCGGATTGCGGCGGAAGGTCGGCGCGTCTCGCCGATACATCCCTCTGATTCGCCCAGTTCATCTTCAAATACGACTTCCACACATATTTGGTACTTTTGGGCCTGAAATAATCTTTGGATCGGGTTGTAAAATCTTCTCGCCATGGCAAAACGACAGGCGCGTTCGTGTGCGGATCGATTTTTGGAACCACCACAAACGCGCTGCCAAATCCACCAATCCCCAGCAATTTTTCAACGTTGAAGAAGCGGGCCAAGTCGGGTTGGATGGCAATGGCAGGCAAATGAGACCGGTCCATGCCGACCGGGCTAGAGACCAAAGTGCCAAAACAAGACTCTCTCTCACACAATCCAAAGGCCGCCCGCCGTTTTGACAAAATCACATTTTTCACCCGTCCGCGCCCGATCCTTCCTGTCATTTGGATTGGATTATCGCCCCGCACGAATCGTATTGGTGGGTAATCGTCTTTTGAATCTCGCCACAGAATCAGTTTTGGCCAGCCGGGGGTGCTTTGCAGATGGCAGAAGCAGCCCGTTTGCCCGCCGAGTGTGGAACCAGCACCGCCAGCACCACCGCCATGTCGTCGACCATCCCTCATCTTCGAAGCATCCCAAGGGGCAGTCCCGAAGACCAATATCTACAGTCGAGAATCCTACAATACTGGCCGTACAGTAGCTTGGCGCTGGATTATGTCCCCACGAGCGGGCCTGGCGCTTTCAAAAAGGTGCCGAATTCCGTGCTGCAAAATGACCCGAAATTTTTAGAATTTGCAGCGCGAACCGTCGGAGATAATGCCATGCCCAATCCTATTGGATTGGGCAATAGAGAATTTGACCAACTTTGCAAGGACCGTGCCAATTACGTGTGGAGTCTCAAAAATGATGGCACGCGTTACATGATTGCTTTTATCAAAAACCAATACAATCCGGAACAACATGGTGAGCGGCGGCCGTTGGAAAGATCCAAAATTAAGATTGTCCAAAATGAAACGTCGGCCAGGGCGCTAGAAAATTTGCCTCTTTTCATGAAGACGGATAATGATAATGTCGCCATCACTGCCCCTGCTGCGGCCACATCTCGTTCAATCGATGCCGAGCAGGCGACTCAAAAAATGTACGAAAAGTATCAGTGCATTGCCATGGACCGAACTGGTCAAAAATTTGAGCTGGAGTATTCAGAGTCGCCGGCCGTATTGTTTCGCGGAACGCTCATAGACGTGGAGTATGTCTTTGACGATCGGTTGCCGCCGGAGGACCAGCACTCCATAGTGTTACTGGATATTATGGTACTTTTTGGTTCCCATTATGTATCGGAGTTGAACTTTATCCAACGTTACACGTACCTGTTGGAGCAGATGCAAGGAACTTCTTTTGTGGCAGAAACGGTGCCGGCATTGTCACTTTTGAAAAAGCACGTCCCGATGCGTTTGTGCGGCAAAGATTGGCACAGTGTCGCCGAAACATTCAACCGCGACGCGCTGGCGGCCTATGGTTTGGAATTGATCGCCGGAAGGACGCCACACGAACCTGTCACCATACGATCCAATACATTCATGCCGGGGCCCAAGATGGACGGTTTGATTTTTATGCCAATCAGTCACGCAATCAGACAAGGCACCAATCACTTCATGTTCAAATGGAAACCCCATCACGAACTGGACCTGCAGGTGTTTGTGTGGACGACGAAATGCAAGAATCGCAAGTATTGTCCATGGTGTCAAAGAGGTTTAGAAATGCCGCAAACGCAAACCTCTGAGGCAAGCAGGGTACTACTTGCTATTTTGCCTCACATCCATCACTTTGTGACCTTTGATAACAGTCTGGCCAGTGTACTGGAATCGCCCAGTCCTGAAAATTGGCGTTTACTCTCCACGAACCACGGAATGTGTAGCATCCATGTGGATCACGAGATTTACCTCCATCACTTCCCTATGAATGTGTTTGTCGGGGAGGCGGCGCCGGATGAGTGCAACGACAACGACAACAACCTTCGAACGAGTGCAGGCGTTCCAAAACGACACGCGTCGCACTTTTCACTGCGTTTCTTTCCGATGACACCTGAATGGGAATGGCTTCAACTATCCCGTTATGACGCCGCGACAATGCTCATCCGCAAGTGGCTGGAGCAGATTCGTTCAGAGCTGCCGACCACGGGTGCAAATCCGAGTACATCGTCCAAACCATTCGATATTACCCCGAGTCATTCATCGCCCGCCGTCCAATTTCATTCGACGCACCGTATTGTCGAGTGTTCCTTGCATCGAGATGCGAACAAGTCTGGCGCGGACGGAATGATGCAGTTTTGGCAGGAGGACATTATGCTCAGAATGTATCGCTTTCGCCAGAACAAGACACAACCGAACAGCCACACGACGATTCGGGAAACTCTCATTCAATTGTGTGGCAATCCCATTGATTTTTCAAAACTCTGGACTGCCGACGGATGTCCTGAGTATTAAGCGCGCGTCGCCGCACGCGGTCCGCGTATATCCACATTGGTCGAGCACGAAGTAATCCATCGAGATTGAAACAAGAGGAGACTGGGATATTTTACGGGTCCACAACCGTGGAAGATTATTGCCGACATTATCACACTCGACTTGCCCACGACACGTGCCAGCCAGTCATATACATATACATAACATACATGCATGCATGCATTTGCAACCTCGTGTGTGCGACCTGAGAGGCCGATTTGTCGAACACGCCTCACGCAGCGGCATTGGAATTGTGGTCGAAAATTGGCGAATTGTTTTTTTTGTTTATTTTGCAGGGTGTAGGCGCGGCTTTTGTCAACAAAAAAAACACACGAAAACCGATGGAGTTTCAAAAAGCGAGGCGTTTCCGTCCGAATAGGGACACGGCCGCCTGTTCGAACCGAGGGATTCGAAAGAGCTAATTTTTAGTTTGGGGCGCCTGTGCGGCTCGATTCTCACACAGCCGACCCAGAGTTCGAATCGATTTTCGAAAAGCTATTCGCGTTCCGTCATAAAACTACTTTTTTCGCACTTTTCAAAAATAAACACAGCTAGGTCACTTTTTGTTCAAACGCGCTCTCCTCGGCTCGAAAAATGAAAAAAAACAGCGTTTCGGTGGCGGACGTTTTAAAACGCTGCGTCCCCTTGCCCACCAGCGCGACTGGCGAGGTTTTAAATGTCAAAGAAATATACCAAAAATATGCACAATCATCAAAGTTCCAAAACAACACTGGAACAGGAGGAGGAGGAGGAGAAGGGGATTTTTTGGCGCCCATTTCTGCAGCGTTTCAAAGTCAGGCACCCGCCAATTCTTTTTTGCCGGACCACGAATTTGTAGACTGCACTCCGAAGGATTTTTTCGTGACAACACAGCACGAATTGCTTCATGAAGGCCATATCGAGCAAATACAAGGGCAAGAGTCACGGTTGGATCATGGAATAGCGACCGACTTGATGGAGAAGGACCACGGTCTGGCTTTTCACCTGAAACGCTCGCTCCAAAAAAGCACCCCCGATTTTTACCCCGAGCCATCGTACGCGCAACTCTATTGGCTCAAAAAGCATTCATTCACACTTAATGGATCTGAAAAGTGGCCGTCCAAAGTGGAACGCACCTATTGTCTCAACCACCTCGGATTGATTCGTGGCACGCCGATTCCCGCCGTGTGGAACTGGAACCAAAACGACGACATTGTGATATTCTCCGGCGTCTTTTGTTCACTATCCTGCCTCATCACCTATGTGAATTCCAGAAATCTAGATGCCGACATTCTGACAAACACCGTTCGATTCATCACCCAAGTCATTCCGGGAATCGATATTAGTCGAAATCTGCCGGCACCCAGAACCGAAATGTTCAAGCCCATTGGGCCCCTGGATCCAAACACCTGGAGCGCCAATGAATGCAACGCCAATGGGATTGGCTACTTTACTTGCGATCACCCTAGTATCATGAGCGCTCCGTTGTACAGTCAGTTGTGCCAATTCAATGACCGCTTGGTGGATATCAACCGGCGACGTGTTGAATCCGGATTGGAACGCCTTCTACCCATAAGTACGGGCAGTTCTCAGATAAATCCGCGTCACGTGAATGTCGAGAAAAACCCTGAGGGGTGGCAAGATTTTTTGGATTCCGATTTGGAAGACACACAACAGACCACTGGATACGACGACGACGCGACAATGGAATTATTTGGTATGGACTCTTCCATCTCATCGGCAGCGCCACCGTCATCTGCGACAGGGGATCATGACGCGGCGCTTGCTTCAAAGATTTCATCGAACACGACTGCAGTGGTCGCAGACCATTCGGTTTCGCGTCACAACGACAAGAAAACGCAAAGGCGTGAAATGATGGAAGAATTTGGTTTTGACGAAGACGAATTGGTGGGTCAACGTTCGAACGAAGAAGAAGAAGATCCGACGCCCAGCACAGCCACGCATCAACATGTCACGGATCAATGTCACGCGACGATCGTTCGTAGCGATGACAAACATGTCGTGAGAAGTTTGAATAATGTGGAAAATAAGACGCTGGGCGCCGAACTACCGGCACTCTATTCCGTCAAGAAGAAAAAAGTGAGACTTTCAAAAGAAGATTCGAAAAATGCGCGCGCCTTGCCGGCGGAGCCAGTTGCTTCATCACTACAGAACGACGTGACACTTTTTGAGAAAATGCCTGCCGTAAAGAACGCTAATGATATTTTGCCCGACCAACGGGCGAAGAAGGCCAAGAGATCGAGGGACGAAATGGAAGGAACGACCCGAAACGAAAAGGACGCGATGGATCAAGACAAGGCGGCCGCACGGACTCGTTCCGATCAACCGGTGATCGACGGTCAAACGGGCCTGGCGACCGAAGCCTGTGATGATGTTCGTCCGACTAAAAAAGTGTGCGTCCACGAAAGGGACGGCGCGCCGAGCACGAACTCCAACACTTTGACACCGGACCCGTCGAGCGACCCAAAAGCCGAAACACATTCTCAAAAAACCAAACGCAAGGATGAGAAGAAGAAAGCAAAGCACACAGGGGACGAGAGTGAGGCCGCGGCTGAGGCGTCGCCCGCCACGTCCGTCGAACCTTTGCAAAAATCAAAAAAGGCTGCACGCGATAAAACAAATGAGTCCGAGTCTGAGAGTCCCGCAAAGGGCAATCCCAAAGAGCAGAAGAATCAAGACGAAAAGAAGAAGAAGAACAAGGACAAGAAGAAGGAGCACGGGGACGAGCAAAAGAAGGCAAAGGAACATAAAGTGGTTGGCCTCAAAGACAAACCGCTCAAACCATCGTCCACTGGCACCACCACCACCACCACCATCGCCCCCGCTGCTGTTCAACGGGGGGAAGAAAAGGAAAAGCCAGCCGTAACAACTGCTGCTCTGGACGTGGTCGGCAAAAAAATTCCCAAACTGTTGCGAGAGTTAAACTCGAGCAGCAGCAAGATGGATCGCATGGCTACTCAAGCTTTGCCCCCCAGGAGACCCCGAGCCGTTCAAAACTAACATGTAGTAATGGCTCTAGAATCGGCAGCGCGAAAGCGTCAAAATAAAATCTTTCACTCAAAAAGTCCACGAGCTTGTGTCTTGTCCGTGCGTATGTATATATATATATATATATATACATTCACCGATCGCATTGACGAATAGGGACCCGATCACGGTCGACGCAGGGCATTAGTCTCTACTTTAGACAAATAGCCGTCGTCGCCACTGACTTGCAAAACAAGATTTACAAATACTCCACGCTGCTCAGCGAGAGCTTGAATGAGTTCGCGAATCAGGTTTTGAACGTATTCGGCGGCTTGAATGTCGGAGAATAAGGAAAGTTCCAGGCGCTGCTCCTCTTGCATCCACAGGATGAGCGGTGACAGGGAGGACGATTGCAGGCGGGCACAGATGGTTTCCTCCTCGTTTTGGTCATCTCGGCGAGATTCCCACACAATCGATTGGCAAGCTGCACACCAGTCCATTTTGCAAGTATCACAGGTTTGAATGTCGCAAGACGACCAAGATGAATTCCTTACTTCTCCAGTGTGCCCAGTTGTCCGTATGGCACAAAACGGACACAAGCGCTTGCCACTCGTCGCATGTACCCAGCGAATTGCTCTTGAGTGACCATTTCGCTCAGGCGTCGCTTTGAGCAAATCGCGCAGGCGCACCTGCAAAAAGGACGGAATTTGAGCGCCCAGTTCGTCTTCATTTTGGAAACATCTGGCCAGCAAGTCCCCAATGCCAAACAAGAGCGGTTTCTGAAATGATTGGTGGTTGCAGTGGTGCTGGTGGTAATGGTCGCCGTGCTCGTCTTCCGACGCTACGATCAGTGTTTCCGACGCTTCATCTCGCGTCATTGTCCTGGTTCCACCCTCCGCTTCCCATTGTCGCGTCTTCAATAGCTGGTATTGCCGCACGCAGACCACGTGATAGGCCATTTCGTAATAGACATCCGCCTCGTTGGATGTCGGGGCGTTGCATCGCGTCAGACCAGAGCATTCCCGGAATAATTCGGCCGTTCTTCCGTCGCGCTCCTTTAAAATATCGCGTTGCACAACAATCTCGTTGAGCATTCCAATCCAATCCAAAGTGATGATTGGAAAATCTTCCGAAAATCGTTCCAACACCGGTCCGAAGCACTTTAATATCTCCGTGGATGTCCATTGTACATCGGCAGCGTCGACCGTTGATGATGGTGACGGGGGGGATTGTATTATCAGCGAAGGCAGGGGATGTACGAGCAGCACCGAGTCCGAGCTGGACGCACCGTCGTCGTCATCATCAACGCCATACTCCACAGGCTGAATGACAAGGTGCGGCGTGCAAGAAATTCTCTCCAGCCAGGATTCGAATTTGAGAACGAGCGGAATCCAAAACTGAATCCACCAATAGCAACGATTGACGAGCATGACCGTCTCTGAGAGTGTTTGGCACAGGTGAGCCGATGATTCCAGCGGCCATATCGGAGCCGACCACGTCGAAAGCATTTGAACGGCCTTTAGAGAACACAGTTTGTCGGTAATTTGTTGCAATCGTTGCTTGACCGTATTCAAAGCGTAAAACTGCCAAATTGCACGACATTGTTCCGTCGTAAAGCAAAAATTACAAAAGGGACATGTCGGACGCCATGTGGCCGGGTCGACGCATGTCACATTTCTGACGTTCAGATGAGGTTGTGGTTCCGTCGGAGAAAAGACGACCATGACCATTGAGTCCCAGTGTACGACCAAGCATTGTGCACAGGACAAGTGGCCGCGATCGCACACCAGGTGACTCAACATTTTCGAATGACTCCAAGGGATGTCGCATTCCAACTGCCGGCGAATAATGTGTTTTAAAAAGTCTGTGTTGATCATCGGTGATGGTGATGGTGGTGGTGGTGGTG
>Ga0182030_10023812_pt1 | contig 11295 bp, 11 predicted proteins | sample 812S3MmetaG_FD_121299 | JGI IMG/M metagenome (GOLD analysis project Ga0182030, IMG submission 121299) | Permafrost microbial communities from Stordalen Mire, Sweden - 812S3M metaG (Illumina Assembly) | ecosystem: Environmental > Terrestrial > Soil > Wetlands > Permafrost | place: Sweden...
CCAAGGTCGTCGGCCAAAGCGTCAAGGTGCTGAGCTGGTACGACAACGAGTGGGGCTACTCCAGCCGCGTCGTCGATCTCATCGGCTTCTTGACCAAGAAGGGACTGTAACCAGAGGGATCAGGGGTCAGGGTTCAGGGGTCAGGGTTTCCAATCGTTGATTCCTGGCCTGCTCTCTGATTCTTGATCCTTGATCTTTGACCCCTGACCCCTGACCCCTTTTTTTGAGGAAGCTCCCATGCCCAAGCTCTCGATTCGCGACATCAATCTGGCCAACAGGCGGGTCTTCATCCGCGCCGACTTCAATGTGCCGCTCACCGACGACGGCTCGGCGATCACCGACGATACCCGCATCAGGGCTACGCTGCCCACCATCGTCTACGCCCTCCAGCACAAGGCCAAGGTCATTCTGGCCTCGCACCTGGGCCGTCCCAAGGGCAAACCCAATCCGAAGTACTCGCTGCGCCCGGTCGTCGACCGCCTGCGCGTGCTGCTCGACAAGGAACTCGGCGAGAGTGTCAACGTGCCTTCGCCCCCGATTGCGTCGGCGAAGTCGCCAGCGAGATGGCCGGCCAGCTTGAGTCGGGTCAGGTCCTGCTCTTGGAGAACCTGCGCTTCCACGCCGAGGAAGAAGCCAACGATCCGGCCTTCTCGAAGGCGCTGGCCCAGCTTGCCGAGGTCTACGTCAACGACGCCTTTGGCTCCGCTCACCGCGCCCACGCCTCCACCGAGGGCATCACTCACTTCCTCAAGCCGGCCGTCGCCGGCCTGCTGATGGAAAAGGAAATCACCTATCTAAGCAAAGCCCTTGAGAGCCCGGAGAAACCCTTCGTGGCTATTATCGGCGGCTCCAAGATCTCGGGCAAGATCGACGTGATCGACAATCTGCTCGACAAGGTCGATACGCTGGTCGTCGTCGGCGGCATGGTTTACACATTTCTGCGCGCCCTGGGCATCACAACCGGCAAATCGCTGGTCGAAGAAGACAAGATCGAAGTCGCGCGCGAGGCGATGGCCAAGGCCAAAGCCAAGGGCGTGGAACTGCTGCTGCCGGTCGATAACATTCTGGCCGATAACTTCACCCCCGACGCCAAGAGCCAGCCCTGGGATTGCGCGGCGAACTTTCCTGCCGACTGGATGGGCCTGGACATTGGCCCCAAGTCCATCGCGGCCATTGAAGAAGTGGTTTCGACCGCCCGGACAATCCTCTGGAACGGCCCCGCCGGCGTCTTCGAGTTTCCTCGCTTTGCCGTGGGCACCAACGCCATCGCCCGAGCCGTTGCGGCCAATCGCGCGGCGATCTCGATCATCGGCGGCGGCGACTCGGTCTCGGCCATCAACCAGGCCGGCGTAGCCGACCAGATCACCCACATCTCCACCGGCGGCGGAGCCAGCCTCGAATTCTTGGAGGGTAAAAAGCTACCTGGCGTGGAAGCGCTGACCGACAAGTAGCGCAGAGATCAGTTGTCAGAGATCAGAGATCAGTCAAAGCCGCATCCGGCCAGAAGATAGCTCCGGATGCGGCTTTTTTTTGGATCGACTATGATTCGGTCAAAATGAGACGATACTGACCATCCATCGCAGCTCCTGTACGTTCAAGAAGAAATGTATTCTATACACAACGAATGATTACGTAACGAGGACGCATGCAAGACGTAGAATCCAGTTCGCGCCGTGATGATATTTCATTGTCTCCGATCGGTCTGATTCATACTCCGTTTCGGCAGGCGATGGGCACGCCGATTCAAAGCGCCGCGGCTGGTGGCTCCGAAGGCTTTGTCGAACTCTATCCAGAATTCACCGCAGGGCTCCGCGACGTAGCGGATTTTGAGCGTCTATGGTTGATTTATTTGCTCGATCGCGCCGCAGCGCCGCAGTTGATCGTCCGACCATATCTGGATACCCAGGAGCGTGGCATCTTCGCCACTCGTTCCCCGGCTCGCCCCAATCGTATTGGTATCTCCGCCGTTCGCTTGCTGGACGTGGAAGGAAACCGGCTGCGGGTCGCCGATGTGGATATGCTGGACGGCACGCCGCTACTCGACATCAAGCCCTACGTTCTATCTTTCGATAGCTTCGCAAGCTCACGCGCGGGATGGTACCAGGGAAGATCCGCTGAAGGCGCCGTGGCCGACGATCGCTTCGAGCTTCATGCGCCGGAGGCGCGCTGAATCTTGGCTTCTCTGGCCAACTCAGCGATGACGCCGAGCGCAGTTACAATCTCCGAAGCCTTGGTAAATGGCCCAGGACTCAGGCGCACGGTTCCGGTCAATTCGGTGCCTTGCGTACGGTGCGCCAATCCGGCGCAATGCCAGCCGGGACGGCAAGCGATATCCGCTCGCGCCTCCAGTTGAGCCGCCACGGAAACTGAATCCATACCCTGAATATTGAAGGAGACAACGGCTGCGCGCGTCACTCTCACGGCTGGGCCATAGACGGTAACTCCTTCGATCTTCGCCAATCCGTCAAGCAACCGATGCGTGAGCGCGGCCTCTTTGCGCTCGATACGCGCCACTCCTTTGCGCAAAAGATAACGCACCGACTCGTTGAGTCCGGCAATTCCGGGAAGGTTCAGCGTGCCGCTCTCCAGCCGGTCGGGATAGTACAAAGGCTGATGCGGACTCATGGAATCAGAGCCCGTACCACCCTCTTTCAGTGGCCGCAGATCCACTCTTTCGCTGACATAAAGGCCTCCCGTTCCCTGCGGACCGAGCAAGCCTTTGTGTCCTGGGAAAGCCAATAGATCAATGCTCATCGCCTCAACGTCGATGGGGATTGAGCCAGCGGTCTGTGCCGCATCCGCCAGCAGAAGAATGCCGCGCTGGCGGGCGATGCGGCCAATCTCGGCCATTGGCTGAATCGCGCCATTCACATTCGACGCATGAATCATCGCAATGAGTTTTGTGTTGCTCTTGATGGATCGTTCGATGCTGGCAACATCGATGACGCCGCTGGCATCGGTTGCAACGACAGTGAGTTCCACGCCGCGTTCTTCCAGCGCAACCAGCGGTCGCCAGACCGAGTTATGCTCCATGCTGGAACTGAGAACGTGATCGCCTGGAGAAATTACGCCTTTAATCGCCAGATTGAGCGCGTCTGTTGTATTGGCGGCGAAGCATATGCGCAACGGGTTCGGTATACCGAAGAGCTGTGCAAGCTGCTCACGGCACTCTTGGACCATCAGAGCGGCATTCATCGAATTATTATGATTCGTGCGCCCCGGATTCCCCATGCCGCCGATGAGCGCATTCCGCACCGCGCGCGCCACCGCAGGTGGCTTGGGCCAGGAGGTTGCCGCATTGTCGAGATAGATCATTGGGATACTGTACCGGTGTTACCACTCATCGAGAAGATCGTTATCGAGCACGGGTGAAGAGTCTTCCATATCCGCGAAGATGCCGCCCGGCTCGATCTTCCACTGACTGCAAGCCTTTTCCAACTGAGCCAACTCCTCTTCGCGGCAACGCAAGGCAAAGCTGCATCCGGTGTGCGAAAGACAGCGCGGAGTCCGCAGCATCTCCGCGTATATTCCTTCACGCTGCAATGCACGCTTGACAAGCGCAACCTGATTCAACGATGCAAAGACAGCCAGCTTTAGCGTCATGATTCACACTCGAACGACGTTTGTTCCATGACCGTTCAAAATAGAGGTTCCCAAATCCCAAAAATCGGGATCTCCACCCCACGGACTAAGACCTGTTTGTGGGGGCCCCGGACCTGGGGCACCCACCTTATAGAGCTATGAACAATGATCAGACGGTGGCGACAGGATCGCTCAATGTGAACAGTTGATCTTCGCCTAGAGAAAGCACTTCGTCGGCGCCCGAGTAAAGCTGATCCTTCACTCGAATCTCGACGCTTTGCCCCTTGGCTTCGAGACGAACAAACCAGTCGGTGAGAGACTTGGCCTTCTCTTCGAAAATCATGGTCCCGTGCATCACGCTGCATCCCGTTACCGCTTCGACGCCCTGGCCGAAGAAACTGCCGCCATGCACCACCGCGCTCTTCGCCTCGCCACGCGCCACGCCCAGCTTGTGCAAGGCCAGCTGACCGGCTCTCATGCCCAGCGTCAAGGCCACGTTCATCGTATCCCAGTGCATGAGCCGCGAGGTGGTCAGCATCTCGGTCTTCTGGCACCAGTGCAGCGGTGCATCGGCAAAAGGGAAGCAGTCGTATTTCGGAATATAGATCTTCATATCGAGAATGGGCGTGCCATCGACGGCATCCAGGCCGCGCACGTACAGCTTGTTGCCCTCGCGCCGCTGCAACTCGACGATGCAGGAGCCCATGCCGGAAGGGCGCGCCGGAGAGCGGCTGGTATAGATGCCCTTGCAGGTTGGCTCGCCTACCATCGGCATGGTCAGAATCTCCTGACCTTCGGGAATGTTGGCGCGCCGCTTCCACTCCTCGCGGCGATGCTGGCGGTAGACGACGTGCAGATGAGAGAAGTGCTCGAGGCCGATCAGGCCTTCGGTCAAGTCCTCGCGTATGCTCAGGCAGCTCTCCTCGCGATAGGTGGGAAGCTGGTCGAAGTTCTTCAATTCGGAGATCACTACGCCGATGGGGCGGATGGTGACCGGTTGCTGCCAATCGTAGCTCATCATTTCTCCTTGCAAAATCGATTCGTTATCTGCAATAACTTTGTCATCCTGAGCAAGCGCAGCGAAGGACCTGCGTTTGCCTATTTCGTCTTTCCAGCGGGCTTCTTCACCGCCGTCGAAAGTATCTGATCCAACTGCGCCTCGCTCAATTGCGTGTGATAAAAAGTCTGGTAAAAGTGCCGCGTCTCCTGGCGCATATCGTAGTGAAAGATCTCCGGATAAAAGAGATTGGCCAGCCATTTGAGGCCGATGATGCGGTTGACCGAGGGAGGCCGGTCGATCCAGCAGAAGGGATACTGCGGAGTTTCATAGACCTCGCGATTGCGCACCGCGGCAATGCGCATCCAGGCCGGATCGGTCCACACCTTGGTATAAAACTCGCCCGGCGATGCATTGTGATCGTAGCCGGAGATCAGTATCTCTGGATTCCATAGCAGCACTTGTTCCATCGAAACCGGGGTATGACCATACCCCTGCTGATTGGGCACAGAGGCCACATTCAGTGCTCCGGCGAAGATCAGGGCCTCGGAGTGCATCGAGTTCCCCGGCTCGGTCTCCAATCCTGTTGGCCCTTCGGCGTAGTAAACGCGCCGCCTTTTTGCGGCAGGAATGGCGCTGACCTTGCTCTCGATCTCCTCAATCGTATGGCGGCATTCGGCGGCCAACATCGCGGCTCGCTCCTGGTTGCCCAGCAGCTCTGCCGCCTTCATATATGTCTCCGGCAGCTTCTTCAGATCGCCGCTCAGCACAACAACGGGAATGTGCGTCTGCTCCTGCACCCGCTCGGCCACAGTAGTGCCCATCACGTCGCCCATCGAGATCATCACATCGGGATGCGCCTTGATGATCTCCTCCAAATTACCGGTATTGTTCTTGCCGTACCAGCCGCCCAGCACCGGAAGATGGCGGTACGGCTCCTGATAGAACGCCAACTCTCCCGGATCAGGCTGATAGTTCCATCCCGCCAGCAATTCCGGCGAGAGCGTATAGACCAGAATCGTTCCCACTGGGCTCATGCCCAGCACGCGGCCGATCTTCTTGGGCACGATGACCTTGCGCCCTGCCATATCGGTGAAGACCCGCTGATCGCCGCGCGGCGTCTGGCCGGATGCGATCGGGAAAGCGCCACCAGCAACAGTCAGCAACAATACCATGATTATGAAAAACCGTTTCATCATCCTTGCCTCAATTCAGCCGGGGAACCACGACGCGCATGCCGAGCCCGGCCTCAACAATGCGCAAAGGCGTACCGTAAGCCTCTTCCAATGACTCCTGGGTCAATGTTTTTTCGGGACTGTCCAAGGCCAGAATCCGCCCCTGCTTCATCAGCGCAACTCTTGAGGCGCAAAGAAAGGCGAAGTCCGGAAAGTGCGTCGTCATCAGCAGCCCCAGGCCGCTTTTTGCCAGCTCCTTGATGTGGCGCAGCACCAGCACCTGATTGCCGAAATCCAGATTCGAGGTAGGCTCATCGAGCACCAGCACCTGCGCCTGCTGCGCCAGCGCGCGTGCAATCAGCACCAGTTGCCGCTCGCCGCCGCTCAGCTCCGTGTAACGCTGATGGGCCAAACGCAAGATGCTCAGCCGGTCGAGCGCCTCTTCGGCGATAACCATATCCCGCTTTCCCGGCGAAGCGAAAGCTCCGGAATGCACCGAGCGGGCCATCAGCACCACATCGCGAACGCAATAGGCAAAGGGCGGCGTGTGCGCTTGCGGCACATAGCCAATCGTCTTCGCCATGCGCTTGCGCGCCCAGCGCGCTATATCTTCCCCATCGACGCAAATCCGGCCCGAGAGCGGCCGCATCAATCCGAGGATGGTCTTGAAGAGCGTGGTCTTGCCCGATCCGTTGGCGCCCAGCAGACAGAGCACTTCGCCGGACTCGACCGCCAGCGAGATGCCGCTGATGACGGCCTTGCCGCGATAGCCCGCCGCGATCTCTTCCGCCGAAATTCTCATGCGCGCTCCATGCGGGTGCGAAAGACCAGATACAGAAAGAAAGGGACGCCCACCAGCGAGGTCAGAATTCCAAGCGGAACTTCAAGAGCGAAGAGACCGCGCGCGCAATCGTCCACCAGCAGCAAGTAGCAGCTACCGATCAGAAACGAGGCGGGCAATAGAGCCTTGTGGTTGGCGCCCACCACCATGCGCGCGAAGTGCGGAATCACCAGCCCCACCCACATGATCATGCCCGCAATCGAAACCACCGCCGCGCTGATCATCGCCGAGCAGACGATGATGACGATGCGAATGCGCCACGGATTCACGCCCAGCGCCTTGGCTTCCTCTTCGCCGAAGCTAAGCACGTTCAGCTTCCAGCGCAGCAAGAGCAGGGGAACGACTCCGATGAGAATGGGAACCGCGGCGAATTCGAGATCGTGCGGCGTGACCGCGGACAAACCGCCCACCAGCCAGAAGGTGATTGCCGCCAGCTTGCCGTGCGGGTCGGCGACGTATTCGGTGAGACGAATCAGCGCCATGCCCGCCTCGCGCACGATGATGCCGACCAGAATCAGCGTCAGCGTCGGGTCTCCGCCCAATCGCGTGGCGGCCGAGGCCAGCGTCCACACCAGTAGCATCGCCGCCAATCCGCCCACCAGGCCCAGCGTTTGAATGCCCACAATGCCGTATCCGAAGAGAATGCCGATCGAAGCGCCGAAGCCCGCGCCGGCGTAGGCGCCGAGTATGTCGGGCGAGGCCATGGGATTGCGGAAGAGCCCCTGGAATGCGGCACCGGAGACCGACAAAGCGCCGCCGATCAGGATCGCCGCCAGCACTCGCGGCAGCCGCACTTGCAAGAGCACGATGCTCTCCAGGCCCGCGGAATCCGGCGCGGCGAAAATCCGCCACCACGATTGCCAGGGAAGATTGTAGCGGCCATAAAGCAGCGAAAAAAAAGTTAGCAAAATCAGCGCCGCCCACATCGCCGCAAAGACCGGCCAGGTGCGCGGCGCTGGAGGGGTGGGCGCCTCGTCTTCCTGGCTTAGGTCTTCGCGGGTTTCGACCACGGCTTCGACTGCGGTAGTCATGCGAGGCAAACCTGCGGAGTTTTGCTGACCTTTACCATGCGTCCGCCCTGCGTGAACAATGCCTGCTGCCCGCCCTCGGCCACGGCCCGCCACACGGAAGGTTGATTGTCCACAATCAGTCCGCCCAGCAGATCGACCCCGTGATCGAACAACAGCGGGTGTAGCGGCGTGCTCGGACCAGCAACCACGGTAAACGCATTGCGGCTCAGCGCAAGCAATCGCGGCATGGTTTTGTTGATCAGAGTGGTCGCCGTCATGATGACCACGTCCTGCTGAGGAAGAATGTACTCGCAGGCTGGATCGGGTGTATCGCCCTTGCCCGGTATCCGCTCCAGTATCGTCAGGTCGCAGATATCGAATAGAAGTTCGATATTGCGGAAGTGGCCGACGACGGCTACCCGCTTGCCGCGCAGTTGGTCCTCCAGGCACGCAAATACGTCCATCGTCTTCGATTCGTCGAGCAGCGGTCCGCAGTTTCCGGTCACTGCCTGCCGTGCGTTGAGAGCCGAGTTGATCGCCGCCAGCCCCATCGCCGCTTCATAGAAGTTCCACGACTTGACCCAGCCGGCTAGATCGCGCAGTTTCATTCCGGCAATCTTTCCCGCATTGCGCAACGGACCGTCCATCTGCCTGGGGCGCATGGAGACGCCGGTGCCGGTCACTCCCGCGCCGCTGGAACGCACCAGAAACCAGCTCAATCCAGCCAGACATTCTTCCACCACCGCGTCCTCGGGAACAGCGGCAATCAGTTCATCGTAGAGTTTCCACACGATAGGGGCTCCTTCTCGATCTCGCGTACAACGTTGAAGTAATGTAACGTATACGCGACATAACTAGTATAAATCCTCTTGCGCAAGCGCGCAAGGCAGATTATTATCGCTATATTCTGACGTTAAGGAGAAATTACAATGTCTTGCAACAAATTCCTTCTGTATTTTAGCCTGTGCGCTCTTGCGATCGCTTCCGCCGTCGCCGCCTCCGCCCAGGCGGATCACCCCCAGACCTGGGCGCAGGACATCGCCTACCTGCAAGGCATGACGCCCGCCGACGCCGCGGCCCAGCAAAGCACCATCCTCCAGATCCATTCCGATGTTGAGATTTGGATCAAGGCTCATCCCGGCAGCAGCATTCAACTCGCGCCCCTGCCTGCGCTGCCTTTGCAGGCCGATCAGGCAACGGCTCAACTACAGGAGTTGAAGAAGGCTGTCGCGGCCATCGTTGCGCAGGATCCCTCGCACCCCTTCCATCTCGGACAAACGGAAGTCGAGGTCTCAGCTTCGCTTTCGGCTCTTTCGCCCACGGTGGACAGCATTACGCAGTTGGATATTCAGAAATACAATGCAGTGAACAACACCGAGGCCATCGACCGTCTGCCCGGTATCGAAATCACCAAAACCGTCGGAAAGCGCAACGAGTCCTATTTCAATATTCGCGGCTTCAGCAGCCAGGGGCGCGTGCCGCTATATTTGGACGGCATTCCGATCTATGTGCCTTATGACGGCAACCTGGATATGAGCCGTTTTCTTTCCAGCGACGTTGCGGAAATCGAAGTGGCCAAGGGCTTCTCCTCGCCGTTGCTAGGGCCAGGCGCATTGGCGGGTTCGGCCAATATCGTGACCAGGGAACCATCTGGAAAGTTCGAGGGCGATGCCGCAATGGGCTCGTATAGCGGCAATGGCTTGCTTTCTTCGCTGCGCCTGGCCACCAAGCAAAAGCACTTCTTCCTGCAAGGCACGCTGGATTGGCTGCAAGACGACTACATTCCGCTATCGGGCAATTTCAGCTATCCGACTGGCGGTTACACCTATCTACAGGCCGGCAAGTACAACTGCTATCCCGCCGCCAGCAAGACCAATTGCAACATTCCTTATGCGTTGAACGACCAGATGAACAATTCCTACTCGCGCGATGAAAAGTGGGCCGGCCGCTTCGGCTGGACTCCCAATGCCGTGGACGAGTACGTTTTCAGCTACATCAACCAGAAGGGCCAGAAGGGCGCTCCGCTCTACTTGGGACCGGACCCGAATTACGCATTCAACAAGGGGGGATCAGCATCCTTCTGGAAGTGGCCTTACTGGAACAAAGACAGTTACTACTTCCTCTCGAACAAGGGATTGGGCGCGAAGAGTTCGCTCAAGGCGCGCGCCTACTACGATCAACTTCGCAACTCGATCGACATGTACGACAATAACCAGTTTGACAGCATGTTGAGCTATTCGTACAACAGCAAGACCGCCAGTGCTTCTGGTTCGGAAATCAGTCAATATGACGACCATACCGACGGCGCTTCGGCGGAATTCGACACCCTCCTGGTGAAGCGAAATATTCTTGGAGCCTCGGTCTTCTTTAAGGACGATACGCACCGTGAGACCGGCGTCTATCCTGGCGCGGCCAATGGCTCAACCAACTTCACTTCGACGACCGATCTCTCCGCGGAGTACAACCCGATCAAGCGGCTTCGCTCGCAACAGTCCTCGATCGGCGTGCTCGATCAGATCACCTTTACCCAGCGCCTGCACGGCACGGTGGGATTCAGCGCCGATCACGTCAAGGGCATCTCGCAGGAGGCCTACAAATTCACCTCAACAAAAGTTGGCAGCAGCACGGTGGTAGACGTTGGGCTTGCGCCTTACACGTGCACCACCGATCCGAGCAACACTGCCTTCTCCGGTTGTATGGCCAACGGCTGGACGGTCAACCCGCAGGTCTCTTTGACCTATGCGCTGAGCGGTTCGGATGTGCTCTCGTTCAGCTTTGAAGACCGCGGCGACTTCCCGACCTTGAAGCAGCTCTACTCGGCTGGCATGGGCTCGGGCCTGCCCAATCCGGATTTAAAGTCGGAGCATAGCCAGAACTGGAACATCGGCTACAAGCGCACTTTCGGCAGCAAGCTCAGCGCCAATCTCGACCTTTTCCGCATGAATCTGCGCGACGCGATCGAATCGGAATATATCCTGGACCCGGCCTGGAACTCCACCACCGATCCTACGGATGCCGACGGCTATTGCCCCGACGACACGAAGTACACCGGCTACTGCTCAATGAACCTCAACATCGGCAAGGAGACGCACGAAGGCCTCGAGGTAGAGCTGCACAGCCGCCCGGTTTCTCGGCTCACTTTGGACGGCAACTATAGCTATCTCAACCGCACCATCGGCACGGCGAATATTCCCAGCGATATTTCCACCACCGCCTTGGCGGGTAGTGTGTATCTGCCGACGGGCATTCCCAAGAACAAGACCATCGGTTCGGCAGATATCCGTTTGCCCTTCGGCATCGACGGCATTGTTTCCGAGCGATACGAGGGCGGCATTACCTTGCAGACCGACTCCAACCTGGGCAGCAAGAACTACGGGCAAGCCTTTGCCACCACCGATCTGGGGGTAAAGGCGACGCTGAACCGCGGCGTCCTGGGTGTAGAGCTTCCCGAAGGCAGCCAGGTGACCGCGCAAACCGGCATCGGCAACCTCCTCGACCGCAACTATTACCTGAACGACGGTTTCCCCGAGGAAGGCCGCAACTGGTTCGTCAACATGCGCTACCGGTTTTAGAGCAAAATCAGAATAAACGTGCCCTTGTATCTTGCAAACTGAGGCGTAATGATAGTTTACGTTTCGGCGGAGAGGCCGTCGTGCCCTGAGGCCAGAGCGATCTGAGCCTGCTCGTAAG
>Ga0182030_10023813_pt1 | contig 11294 bp, 8 predicted proteins | sample 812S3MmetaG_FD_121299 | JGI IMG/M metagenome (GOLD analysis project Ga0182030, IMG submission 121299) | Permafrost microbial communities from Stordalen Mire, Sweden - 812S3M metaG (Illumina Assembly) | ecosystem: Environmental > Terrestrial > Soil > Wetlands > Permafrost | place: Sweden...
GCCGTCGTCGCGCAGGCGCGTCATGCCTTCCGCTTCGGCCACCTGCACCATGTCGTCCACAGAGGCGTGCTCCAGGATCATCGTGCGGATCTGCTCGCTGACGGTCATCACCTCATAGAGGCCCATGCGGCCGCGGTAACCGGAGTTGCCGCAGCGTGTGCAGCCGACAGGCTCGTAAGGTTCCGCGCCCGCGAGGCCATGCTCGGCCAGCACCGTTTCTGAGACCTTCTGCGGCCGCTTGCAGTGGATGCACAGCACCCGCACGAGCCTCTGCGCGAGGATGCAGTCGACCGCGGAGGAGACCAGGAAGGGCTCGATGCCCATGTCGATCAGGCGCCCCAGCGCGCTGGGGGCGTCGCGGGTGTGCAGGGTGGAGAGCACAAGGTGGCCGGTGAGCGCGGCCTCGATCGCGATGTGCGCCGTCTGGCGGTCGCGGATCTCCCCCACCATGATCACGTCGGGGTCCGCGCGCAGCATCGAGCGCAGCCCCATTTCGAACGTGACGCCCGCCTTGGGAGCGATCTGCATCTGCTTGACGCCAGCGATCCGCTGCTCGACGGGATCCTCGATCGTGATGATCGAGCGTTCGCCGTCGTTGAGCGCATTCAGCGCCGTGTAGAGGGTGGTGGACTTTCCCGAGCCCGTGGGGCCGGTGACCAGCACCGCGCCGTTGGGGCGGAGGATCGCGCTTTTGAAGCGGTCGCGGTCGGCCTCCTGCATGCCCAGCGATTCGAGGTCGTCGACGGTGACGCCGCCGTCCAGGATGCGCATGACCACGCCCTCGCCGTACACCAGCGGCAGCGTGACCACGCGGATGTTCACGCGCCGGCCGTCCACCGACAGCGCGAAGCGGCCGTCCTGCGGCACGCGTTTCTCGGAGATGTCCAGCTCGGCCATGATCTTGATGCGCGACACCACGGCGCTCGCCATCTTGCGTTTCACCGTCGCCGCATGCGTGAGCACGCCGTCCACGCGGTACATCACGCGCGTGTCGCCCTCTTCGGGGTTGACGTGGATGTCGGAGGCGCCCTGCTGCACCGCCTGCGCCACGATCGAGTGCACCAGCTTGATGACGGGCGCGCCCGCGTCCGCGTCCTCCAGCTGCAGGTCGCGTTCGTCGCCGTCGTCCGTGTCCTCCGCGATCTCTTCGATCGACTCGTCCATCCGCACGAGGCGGGTGAGCAGGATGTTGAGATCCTCCACCGAGGCCGCCGCCGGCCTGATGCGCCGGCCCGTCATCATGCCGACGTCGTCGATCGTCAGCACGTTCGTGGGGTTGGCCATCGCCAGGATCAGCGAGCCGTCGTCGGCATAGCCGACGGGCAGCGCCTGGTAGCGCTTGGCCGTGTCGGCGCTGATCAGGTTGGCAGCGCCCATGTCGAGGTCGTAGTGAGCGAGGTCCACGAAGTCCAGGCCGAAGCGCTCGGCAACCACCTGCGCGAGCTGGTCGTGGCGCAGGATGCCGCGCTCCACCAGCACGATGCCGGTGGGACGCCCCTGAGCGCGCGCGGCCGCCACCGCCTCCTCCACCGTCTCGCGGTCGGAGAAGCCGAGGTCGACCACCACTTCGCCGATCATGCGCGCCGAGCGCCCCGCTTTGGCGGGCGCGTGCAGGCCTTTGCGGACCTGGGCGTCGTCAATGCGCTCGGCCGTGACCCCCTCGGGCTGGGAAACCAAGTCTGGAACGATCGAGTGTGGCGTGGCGATGTCGCCCATCACCAGTTCCTATCGGCATCCCCGCACCCCCTCTTGACTCGACTACGGAACCTTTAATGCGCCGTTAGCGAGCGCCGGCGAGCGCGCCGTGCTCCAGCGCCCCCTTGACTCCAGCGTCGAGCGAATTAAGGCGGTGCAGAGCCAAAGCCTCCGCAGATGCGAAACGCTGGGCGGACCCGTTCTCAGGCCCATGATGGAGCAGCACGCAGTGCTCCAGCGCGAGCCTGCGCTCGGCTTGCAGCGACGGGGGCGCAAAGCGCGCGATCAGCCTCATCCCCAGCTCCACGTGACCGAGCATCCGCCCCTCCTGCGTGCGCTCGATCTCCGCGCCGTAGGAGAACTCACCCGTCTTGCCCAGATCGTGCACGAGCGCCGCGCAGATCAGCAGATCGCGGTCGAGCTTGGGATGCAGCGTGCAGAGCTCAAGCGCCATCGTGGCGACCGCCACTGTGTGCTCGAGCAGGCCGCCCAGGTAGGCGTGGTGTAGGGATTGCGAACGCGCGGCCTGGCCGAGAGACGACGCGGGGAGCGAACAGGGCGCGCGGCGGAGATCCGCCCGCAACTGCGCGTCGGCGAGCATCGCCACCAGCAGCCCGCGCAGCCCGGGGTCGTAGACCTCGCGAACGAGATGCTCAAAAAATCCTTCCAACTCGTCGAGGTCCCGATAGGCCGTCGGCAGGAACCCGCTCGCGTCGGCCTGCACGTCACGGGCGCTGGAGATCGCCCGCACAGCGATCTGCAGCTCCTCGCGGAAGCGCTCCACGCGACCCTGCACCCGCACCAGCTCGCCGCGCTCGAAGCGCCCCGCCAGCACGTCCGCATCGCGGAACGCGCGCCCGCGAATCGTGCCCGTGCTGTCGCGCAGCTCCACCGTCAGGTAGGGGGTGCCGGCGCGCGAGAGCAGACGCTCCTTGCCAGTGCACGCGAACAGCCCGTCCACGTCCTCGTCCACGCGCAGCGTGGCCACCGTCTGCTCGTGCTCCGGGGTGGGCGTTTGGGCGGGAGACATGCGCCCATGATGTACGGTGGTTCGGATGCAGCCCCTCATTTGGGACCGCCGCCCCGACGGCCTGAGGGCCCCGGCCATGGTGTGCGCTTTCGAGGGTTGGAACGATGCCGGCGACGCCGCCTCCAGCGCCGTCTCCTTCCTCGCCAACTCGCTCAGCGCCAGCCGTTTCGCGCGCATCGATCCCGAGGAGTACTTCGACTTCCAGTCCAACCGCCCCACCATTCGCTTCAGCGACGCGGAAAAGCGCGAGATCTCCTGGCCGACTGTGGAGATCTTCGAGGCGCGGGCGCCGCGAGCGCCGCGCGACCTCGTGCTCGTGCAGGGCTCCGAGCCCTCCATGCGCTGGCGCGGCTTCTGTGCCAACCTCGTCGACCTCGCCGAGGCCCTGGGCGTGCAGATGATCGTCTCGCTGGGCGCGCTGCTCGGCGACGTGCCCCACACGCGGCCCGTGTCCATGACCGGCCACGCCTCCGACGCCGGCCTGCTGGAGCGCCTCGCGCTGACGCCCTCCAGCTACGAGGGGCCCACGGGCATCGTCGGCGTGCTGCACGCCGCCTTCGCCGACGCGGGGGTCCCGTCCGCCAGCCTGTGGGCCTCCGTGCCGCACTACGTTGCCGCCGCCTCCAACCCCAAGGCCGCGCTCGCCCTGCTGCGGCGCGTGGAAGTGCTGATCGGCGTCTCCATCGACGTCTCCGAGCTGGAGTCCGCCGCGGCCGACTACGAGCGCCAGGTGGGGCTGGCCGTGCAGAGCGACCCCGACATCCAGGCCTTCGTCGAACGGCTCGAGCAGGCCGCCGACAGCGAAGAGAGCTCCTCGCCCACGGACGTGCCGTCGGGGGACATCCTCGCGCGGGAATTCCAGCGGTTTTTGAGGCAGCGGGGGCGGGAGGGGAAGTGAGCTACCCCGGTTCCGCCACCGGGCAGACGATCCTGTAGTCGCACATCGAGCAGACCGTGGGCGAGGGGGTGGGCTCGAATTCCTGGGCGAGGATCCCCTCTCCCACCTCCAGCACGATGTCCTTGACTGCCTCCGCGTCACGCTCGCCCTGCTCGACGGGAACCTTGAGGTCATCGAGCACGTAGTAGTAGGCCTGGCTGGAGGACTCCAGCTGCCAGTCTTCCCGCGCCGCCAGCGCGTATAGCGATAGTTGTACATCGCCGGCCAACTGCTCGGCTGTCTTGGGGCGCGAGGTCTTGTAGTCGATCAACTCGTACTGGACCGGCTCCCCAGCCTCCGCGCCCTTCTCCGTCGCGCCGGCCCCGCCGCCGCCGATGCGGTCGACGCGATCGACGCGGCCGCGCAGATGGTGCGGCCCGAGGCGGAAGTCGAACTGGCGCTCGAACCACACGGGCTGGGCGGTGTCCTGGGCGAGCCGCGCGTGATAGCGGGTCAGCGCCTGGGTGGCCTTGCCGAACAGCTCGCGCTCGTGCGCGCCGTCCGTGAATCCGCTCCTGCGCCAGCCCGTGTCGAGCAGCTCGAGCATCTGCGCGAGCGTGGTGTGGGAGTCGGAGTGGTAGCGCTCCAGCACCTGGTGGACGACGATGCCGAAGCGCTGGTGGATCGTCTGCTCCGTCGGTATCCGCAGCACACGCGCGAACTTGTAGCGCTGCGGACAGCTCCTGTAGGTGTGGATGTCACCGGCGGAGAGCGCTAGGCCATTGCCGCGGCGCGGCAGGAAGGGACTGAGCGAGTGCTCCTCGCGTGGCAGCAGCGCCTGCGTGCGCGTGCGCTCGTCGGCGCCCTCAGCCAGCAGCGCATCGTCGAGCGTGGAAGTCTGGAAGATCTCCCGTTGCAGCGGCGTGGTGGCGGCGAGCAGGCGCACGTTGATGTCCGCCAGCGCCTCATCCACGCTCTGCCCCGCGGGGCGCTGCAGCAAGGCCGAAAGCTTCAGCAGCTCCAGGTAGCGCACGACGCCGTGGGAGATGTCGAGGTCGGTGTCGAGGCGCAGCTCGCCCAGTCGCCCTCCGATGCGCGCCACGCTCGCCAGCACCTCCTCGCGCAGCTGCGCCAGCGCGCACTCCAGCTCGCCCGATTCGGTAGGTGTCGCTGTCGCCTCTACCTCCATGCTCGCACCCGCGGGCGGCTCCGGCACGACCGTCGCAAGATGGCGCGCAAGATCGCGAATGTTGGCGTCAGGGCGCTGTTTCACGAACTCCACCGCGAGGCCCTCCAGGCGGCTGAGGCTCACCTGCTGCGCAGCGGCATCCTCCGGCGTGAGCAGCGGGCGCCCGCGTGTTGCGAGGCGCTCGATCAGCCGCGATAGAAACACCTCGGGAGCGAGCGCGTCGAGCTCCGCGGCGGAGCTGCGATGCAGTTCCACAAAGCGTTGGATGCGCTCACGCGCCTCCGGCGGCACCTGCGGGGACTCCGTGGCGGCGCCCAGCCCCACGACGAGATCGAGCTTGCGTTTGCGAGCCACCTGGATCACGCGCGCGAGCTCCACCTGGCGCAGCTCGATCGGCGGCCGCGAGAGCGCACGCACCACCGCCGCGGCGTCCTGGGGGTCCAGCAGTAGCCGCACCCACGCGAGCACGTCGCGCACCTCCGCGCGTTTGAGGAACCCACCGCGCTGCTTGCCCTGAAGAGGAGGCGACGCGATGTGTGATGCGGGCACATTCCAAGGATACGCGGCAGCCGGCTCGCGCCGGGCTACGCTCTTTGGATGGAAGCAATCGACTGGAGCACCGCGCAACGCGTGGGAGAGATGATCGCCGGCTCACCCTCCAGCGGCGGCGTGCGGGCGGCGGCGGTGGAGCCGCTGGCGCGCGAGTTCGCAGAGCGCGTGGCCGCCTACAGCGGCCTGGAGCTGCATCGGGAGCTGCCCGCCCTGGAGGCCGTGGACCGCCGCGAGTGGATCGCCGCGAACCTCAAGTCGATGCGCCCGCTGCTGGCGCCGCTGACGGAGCGGCTGAACGAAGACAAGGGTCGGCTCGCCGGCCCCATGCGCGCAGCCTCGGGGCTCGCGCTGGGCGCGCAGGTGGGAGCGCTGACGGGGATGCTCTCCCAGCGCGTGCTCGGCCAGTACGACCTGGCGCTGCTCGACGAGACCGTGGCCCCCCGCCTGCTGCTGCTCGCCCCCAACCTCGCCCAGGCCGCGCAGAACCTGCATGTGGACCGCGATGAGTTGGTGCTGTGGGTCACGATCCACGAGATCACCCACGCCGTGCAGTTCTCCGGCACGCCGTGGCTGCGGGAGCACATGGGCTCCATGATCCGCGAGCTGATCGACGGACTCCAGGCGATGGCCGGCGGCAAAAAGGACGACGAGCAGGAGGACGGACGGTCCAGCGCATCGCGTTTCGCCTCGAGCCTGCGCGACGGGCTGAGCGGGCTCGGCGGGCTGAGCCGCAGCGCCTTCGACACCAGCGAGCTGCGCTCGATCGTGGAGCGCGCCCGACAGGGACAGTTCCTGCGCCTGACGCTCGGCGAGGACCGCTGGCAGCTGGTCGAGCGGATGCAGGCAGCGATGTCGCTGATCGAGGGGCACGCGGAGCACACGATGGACGTGATCGGCGCCGATGTGCTGCCCTCGCTGCCGCAGCTGCGCGCCGCAATGAACAGGCGCCGCACCCAGCGCGGGCTGCCCTGGCGGGTGCTCGAGCGGCTGCTGGGGCTGGAGCTGAAGATGCGCCAGTACGAGGTCGGCAGGCGCTTCTGCGACGAGGTGGTTCGACTCGGCGGCCCGCAGACGCTGGCGCTCGCCTGGAGCGAGCCGGCGGCGCTGCCCAGCACGCAGGAGCTGGAGCAGCCGCGGGCGTGGGTGGAGCGGATGCAGGGCGGGAGCGCCGACAAGCCGGAAGATCCAACTCGAACGCACGTTCCTCCTGTTACAAACTAAGCAGCCCGCCGCCCCTTGATTACAGGGTTTTCACGCCCTGCTACGATCCGCGTGTAACGATCTAGCTCGCACGGGTTACAAACAGGTGTTCGCTCAATTGCAGAGCATCGAACACCACCAGAACAAACCAACCTTTACCCGTGAGCTCGCATCCGGCGAGACAGAGATAGGAGCAAAACTCCAATGCCCACCGCCAACACAACCACACCGAAAGCCAAAGCGGCCAAACCGCGCGCCAAAGCCGCCGCCAAACCGGCTGCTCGCAAAACCACCCGCGCGACCAGCAGCACGACAAAGGCCCCGGCGAACTACGCCGAGCGCGCCGTCCTGATCCCCGTCGGCGCAGCCCTGATCGCACGCGACCGCGTGGTCGAGACGGTCAGCGACACGGTCTCCAACTACTCCTCCACGACCAAGGCCCAGGAGCAGCTCCGCCGCTTCGAGCACCGCGGCGTCACCGCCCGCAACCGCCTCGAGCGCGAGGTCCGCAAAGCGCGCGTGCGCGTCGAGCGTGAACTGCGTCAGCGCCGTCAGGCAGTGGAGAGCACCGTCACCGACCTCGAGGCCCGTCGCGACGCGATCGCGAAGAACGGCACCGAGCTGGCCAACAAGGTCCCCGAGTTCGCAAGCAGGGTCCCCAACGAAATCGCCACCCGCGTGCCGGAGCTGGCGAACAAGGTGCAGGAGCGCGTCCTCAGCCTCGTATAGCGCGCAAACGCTTCCCCCGCCCGGATCGGAGAGGTCCGGGGTCGGGACAGTCTGCCGGCCTCATATCCCGCCGGCAGTGGTAGCACCCTCTCCTCCCTCGACCCGCGGACGGCCCCCACCGTCCGCGGGTCTTTTTTGTGGCCCGATGCCAAGGCGAGATCGAGGAGATCTACGCACGGTCAGGTGAGGAACAAAGCCTGTAATCACTCGACAAAACCCAATAGCCAGACTAATGTCGGGCCCAGTGCGATTATCGGTTGGGAACGACAGAGCACAGGCCTCCGGCTCGCCTCTGGCCCACGCGTTGAGAGCCACAGGAGACCATTGGACGCTCCTCATCGCGCTTCAGCTGGCACCGGGCTCCACCCGCCTGACGGAGCTGCGCGAACGGCTGCCCGGGATCAGCACGGGGGTGCTGGAGCGCCACATCACGCACATGGTCGAACAGGGGCTCGTGACGCGCACGCGCTTCAGAGAGATGCCCCCACGCGTGGAGATCGAGCTGACCGACTCCGGACGGGAGCTGCTGCCGGTGGCCAGCACGCTCGAGAGCTGGGGGAAACGCCATCGCATGAAGACACAAATCGGGCGTAGGTAGCCCCCGACTCCGGCCGCGGAGCCACCGTTTGTCACAATGGGCGCGCGTGGTCAATAAGCAACAGATCCTCAAGGCGCTGGAGGTCGTGATCGACCCCGAGCTGCACCGCTCGATCGTGGAGCTCGACATGGTGCGCTCGATCGAGCCAAGCGCCAACGGCGTGGTCGACGTGACCGTGTCCCTGACCACGCCCGGCTGCCCGATCAAGGGGCACTTCCAGACCTCGGTGATCGACGCCGTCAGCGCACTGGAGGGCGTCACACACGTGAACGTGTACTTCGACGTGCTCGACGAAACGCAGAAGGCGGCGCTCCAGCAGAAGCTCGGGCGCGCAAGCCTGCCTGCGGGCGCGCTCGCCCAAGTCGCAAACGTGCTCTGCATAGGCTCCGGCAAGGGCGGCGTGGGCAAGTCCACGCTGACCGCCAACATCGCCGCCGCGCTCACCGACGAGGGCAAGCGCGTCGGCATCCTCGACGCTGACGTGTGGGGGTACTCGATCCCGCGCATGTACGGGCTCGGCGCCACCCGACCCGACGTTTCGGCCGCACGCAAGATCATCCCGCTGGAGTCCCACGGTGTGAAGGTGATGTCGATTGGCTTCTTCGTAGAGGAGGACGCCGCCGTCGTATGGCGCGGGCCGATGCTGCACAAGGCGCTCACCCAGTTCCTCAACGACGTCGACTGGGGCCTGCTCGACTACCTGCTCGTCGACCTGCCCCCCGGGACAGGCGACGTCTCGATGACGCTCGCCCAGCTACTGCCGCAGGCACAGTTCCTGATCGTTACCACCCCGCAGCAGACCGCCCAGAAAGTGGCACGTCGTGCTGCCCAGATGGCGAGCAAGGTCTCGCTGGAGATCGGCGCCGTGGTGGAGAACATGTCCAGCTTCACCACCCCCTCCGGCGAGCGCTTCACCATCTTCGGCGAGGGCGGCGGCAAGGAACTGGCCGACGAGCTCGACGTGCCGCTGCTCGGCAAGGTGCCGCTCACCATGCCGCTACGCGAGCAGTCCGACAACGGCGTGCCGCTCGTCTTCGAGAACCCCGACGATCCCGCCTCGCAGGCGATCCGCCAGGTGGCGCGCGGCCTGATCGCGATGGCGCCCGCGGCGCCCATCTCGCTACCGCTGCTGCCGCTCATCGAGGTACCCGCCGCCGCGGACGCGGCGGCGCCCAGCGAGAGCCCAAAGCCAGTGGGCATGTCGCTACCGATGGCCTGAACCTGTCAGCGGCGCGGCCTCGCCGCCGATAGAAACAGATGCACGAATCGCTTTGGCAGGCCGCAGGGCTGAGGTACGCTCGCGAACCTCATGCGAATCGGTCACCTCGACGAGCCCGGCAAAGCGAACTCCAACTACCGGAGGGCGATCCCCCTGCACGCGCTCGAGCAACGGGGGCACGTGATCGTGGGGCCGGCGGCCCCTGAAGGGGACACGCCGATGCGGGAACTGGTGCGCTGCGATCTCGTGCACTGCTTCCGTCGCGAGGAGCGATTCCAGGACCTGGCCTCGCTGTCGCGGCGCGGGGTGGCGATCAACTTCGACAACGACGACGACCTCAGCGCGTCGGACATGCTCTCCGGCAAGTCCAGCCTCGCTGCGCTGCGCCTCAACCGCAAGCGCTCCGCCATGTTCACCAAGGTGGCGCAGCTCGCGGACCTCGTCACCACCCCCAGCCAGCTGCTCGCCGAGCACTATCGCTCGATCGGTGCTGAGCGTGTGACGGTGATCGAAAACTATCTCGACAGGGGCGTGCCGCACTTCGGGTCGAGGGAGCGCCACGACGGCATCGTCGTGGGCTGGATCGCGGGGCTTGAGCATGCGCCCGACGCGGAGCCGATGGGGATCGCCGACATATTCGCGCGGCTGCTTGACGCCCACCCCAACCTCCGTGTGCTGACCGCAGGCGTGCACGTGCCGCTGCGCTCGGAGCGCTATGAGTACATCCAGAACATCAACCACTTCGATCTGCTGGGGACGATCGCCAGGATCGACATCGGCATCGCACCGCTCGTCGACAACGCTTTCAACCGTGCGCGCTCGAACGTCAAGCTCAAGGAGTACGGGGCGGGCGGCGCCGCGTGGCTCGCCTCGCCCGTCGGCCCCTACCGAGGACTCGGCAGCGCCGAGGGGGGAGAACTGGTCGCAGACGGAGACTGGTATGAGGCGATCGACCGGCTCCTACGCAGCGGCTTCGCGCGCAAGAAACTCGCCAGGCGCGCGCTCAAGTGGGCCAAGGGCCAGACGATCGACCGCCACGTGCAGATCTGGGAGAGCGAGTTCGAAGCGGCGATCGAGCGTGCGGCGGCGCGCATGGCAAGCAGCCGTACAGCCGCATCGGCAGCCAAGCGCTGACGCCCACAGGTCGCATTCGCGTCACAAACGCACCGCAATCACACGATATGGTTGCTCGTACCACGCGTTTGGCCACGATGGCCTGGCAACGGCGACCACCTGAGGGGATCGACTTCACATGGCATCAACGAGCGAGGAGGATCGGGAGCACGTCGAGATCGACGAACGCCGAGCCAAGATGGAACGCCTGCAGGCGGAAGGGATCGACCCCTACCCGCCCACCAGCATCCACGACCGTACGCTCATCAAGGACGTCCTCGCCGCCCATGACCCCTCGACGCTTGACCACGGCGATCATCCGGAGCTGCGCTACCACATCGCCGGACGGCTGATCTCGCGGCGCGAGCACGGCAAGACGGCGTTCCTCGACATCCGCGACCTCTCCGGCTCGATTCAGGCGGTCGTGCGCGCGGAGGCTCTCGGCCAGGAGGTGTACGACCGCGTACTCAGCCTCGACGTCGGAGACATAGCGGGGATCGTCGGTTGCATCTACGTCACGCAACGCGGCCAACTGGCGCTGGCGGTGCTGGAGTGCACGTTGCTGACCAAGTCGCTGCGGCCACCGCCGGACAAGCACCACGGCCTCGGCGACACCGGCACCCGCTACCGCTACCGCGAGCTCGACCTGCTCGCCAACGACGAGACGCGCGAGCTGTTCGTCACGCGCCACAAGATCGTATTCGCGATCCGCCAGTGGCTCAATGCTCGCAACTTCGTCGAGGTGGAAACGCCCGCGCTGCAGTCGCTCGCCGGCGGCGCCGGCTCGCGCCCCTTCACCACTCACCACAACGCGCTCGACATCGACCTCTACCTGCGTATCTCCGTCGAGCTGTTCCTCAACCGCTGCATCGTCGGGGGTATGGAGAACGTGTACGACATGGGCAAGGTGTTCCGCAACGAGGGGATCTCCCCGAAGCACAGCCCGGAGTTCACGATCATTGAGTTCATGATGGCCTATGCCGATTACAACGACGTGGCAACCGCGACCGAAGAGATGTTCCGCGACGTCGCCCAGCGCGTGCTCGGCCGGACGGTCATCAAGCGGAACGGAGAGGAGATCGACCTGGCCAA